>WNGA01013811.1_pt1 | contig 10285 bp, 7 predicted proteins | sample 5400061 | NCBI WGS metagenome assembly WNGA01 (sample SAMN13153366, study PRJNA577476) | soil metagenome | isolation source: 100 cm soil or saprolite under grassland replicate 2 | place: USA:California | collected 2016-06-15
CTCCCTCCGCACCGGCGGCAGCTCAAACACCTGCCGTCGCTCGTAGGCACTGGGGGTCACCTCCTGCAAAGAGGTCCCACAGGACCTACAACGCTCTATGGGGTGCAGTGGGCAGTGATCCGGCTGCGCCGCGGCTTGCAGCGTATGGCCCTCGTGGCCTGGCTGAGCGCCGCTCTTTTTCCCGCTGCTGGTGCGTAGACTGCGCGTGCGGGGCTTCTGCAATCCGTCGCTGCTCGGGGGCTTGCTGCTGGTGCGGCTGTTTTTCCCCAGTTGGTCCTCCAGGGTCTCAACCCGTGCCTGGAGGTTGAGAATGCAGCCAGTCAACGCACCCACCAGGGCCAGCACAGATTCCTCGCCCTGTAGGTAGGCGGCATGATCATCTTCTGGGTTAGGCAGGCCTCGTAAGATAGATTAGTAAAAATTCAGCGAGCAAAGGGGTATGCCCCCTCTACACTCCCCAAGAAACACGGCGGGAGTATTCATTTTGTCCAATGTTTGGGTATTGGAAAAGCTTTGAAAGCCGCACCGTTGCTGCGGCGCGCTTGCTGACACCAGACACAACAATTTATTTTGCCTAGTCGTGCATTCTCCGTTTCCATAGGTATGAGGGTTTCTGAAGGTCGGGGAGGTGGGGTGTCCCCCATTAGCGCAGCAGGCGACACCGCAGGGAGAGGCTTGACTGCCCCAGATGCGCTATAATCCATCGCAATAGCGATACCTTTTGGCCATGCTTACCCAAAGCACCCGTTGGCGTATGGCTCGTCACCAGGGTGCGAAGCCATCGCCCTCCCGCCTGGCACAGAGCGATCCATACAGCGGGTGACGTCCCATGTTGGGATGGAGCCAGGTAGCCCGTTTTGTTCTGTTTTACGATGCAGAGTTGCCCTTCATCATCGTGTGTTCTCAATGCTTTTATCCGTGGATACATTGAGGACTCTACCATTTATAGAGGCACCATTTCTATGACCTCTGGGCTTAATAAAGGTCAAATCATTGTGGCAGTCCTGGGGTTTGCTGGCGTCGTCGTCACCACCGTCTCTTCCAATTGGGACAAATGGTTCCCACGGTCTACTCCAACCCCAATAGTCACTCCAACCCCGCTCGTCATCTCTATCCCGTCAGACACCATACCACCGCCAGACACCACACCACCGCCAGCCACCATCACCCCACGCGTCATCCCAACCCCGCGAGTGACGCCATTCCAGCTACACACCCCAAGCCCACGCGTTACCGCAACCACGCCAGACACCACAACACCGCCAGCCACCACACCGCTGCCCGCCAGACCAGGCCCACGCGTCACTGCAACGCCGCCAGACACCACCGCTCCACCCGCCAACCCCACCGCACGCGTCACCCCAATCCCGCCCGCCAGCCCAACCCCACACGTCACCCCCAGCCCACGCATCCCCCCAACGCCGCCAGCCACCCCAACGCCCACAGCTCTCACAACCGCATCAGCCACCCCAACGAGTATTACGTCGCCTCGCCATGGAGCCACAGTGGGGCAGAAGATCGCCGTGGAAGGTGTGCTTGCGGGACTGCGACCTGAGCAGCACGTGTTCTTGTGCGTGAAGTCGCAGGCCTTTGGTCGGCTGATCTATCCCCAGGGCCAAGTCCTCCCTGATGGCACAGGGCAATGGACGGTCGAAAGCATTTATGCCACGCCTGGCTATAGGTATGAGACCTTCTTAGTGAGCACGACCAACCCAGCATCAGCGGCGATGCTCAACGCGCAGCACGCGAGAAAATATGGGATGCGCGATCTACCGCCAGGCACAGAGCGTCTTGGCACCACTATCGTCGTCATGCGTGAGTAGCCTCACCGCACCGCGTCCTCTCACGGCCTGGATCCGTCCCGACAAATTGATCTCCCTGCCTAGGTCAGGACCCCGCCGTGTTCGGCGTTGGCGCTTGCGGTTTTTGGAGAGAGCGTGGCGTATCCGTATTCAGTCCGAGGTGGCCAGACGCGACAAATTGATACACTGGTATGACAAGATTGTGTTGTACTGTTGCTTCATAGGCTGTGAATGCATACATATATTTCTCACGACACTGCAGGATGTCATAGACTGCTCTACCTACAAGCATTTGATTCCCATCAGCCACACGCATGATCCAAGCCGCCATATTGATTCCAGCGCCAGCAATATTGGGTTGATCGTTGATATCCGTAACCAACGTATCGTGATGAGCGTTTAATCCAATACGAACCTGAAATTGACGCATGGCATCGGTCATGTGTTCGTTGTACGCATGAATGCCACTGAGTATTCTAAGGGCAATTTGGAGGTGCGTATCATAGGGATATTCAGGAGCCTCAACATTGCATAAGACGATACCTATATTATCGCCACTTGGGAGAAAGAGTATTTTTTCTTTCGGGATGTTCTCGTGTTGAACACTTGATTGAACTATGGAGTTCAGCGCGTGCACAATATCTGTTTGCGCTTCGACACTTCTGTTGTTCGTAAAATCCACCACGTCGAGAACAATGTGTTTAGCTGGAATCGTGGTGGCAGCCCTTGCGGAGAAGTCCATGGAGGCGGCGAAGCGCACCAGGGATGGTTGTATGGTCACCGTCAAGCCAGACACATCCTGCGTTGCACCTGTCTTCGACTGTGCATCATATTTTCCAACCAACATTTTGATTTTTGCCAGAAGGTTCATGCGATCTCTCGTGCGAGTAGATTGGGATTAGGAGTGCTCTGCTGTGCCTACAATACACGCGTCTCTTTAACCTTATCCAATCATTGCGACTTCTGCAGGGAGTGCAGGGATGATAGATGCCCTCCAGGCAGAACAAGCGGCGCGTCCGTTCATGCGTGAAACGTCGATCACCTGTGCTCTCTCGGAGTGACATCACGTCCACGTTGGCCAACAGAGCTGATATCGTCAAGGGTGCAAGAGTGGCTCGGGCATGCCAACAGCCAGCACATCATGACCTACATACAGCTCACCACAGCAGTGTGGGAACACAGGCGCGGAAAGTGTTTGCGAGTCATAGAGGTGTGTCATCACACCCTCGTAGAGGGAGAAAAATACGCTATGAGCGACCTAACCATAGACGATTTCCCGAGAGATGGCCTTGTCTCTATTGCGCAATGGAGAACTGATCCTGAGGTGAATCAGTTTTTCCGGCCAGGCATACGTACAGTAGAGGAAGTGCGAGCGTGGTATGATCCCTATTTTTCACGAGTAGAAAACAGGCTTCGATCACCGCGTCGGCCACTTGTGGGTGCTCCGCATGATGTGGGAATCCTCCAACGCCCCTTTTCTCAGGGACGTCAGGGCTTTTGCGAGTATAGGAAATACAAAGCCACTTTTCACGCGAGCCCCCCCTCCGGAGCCTCCCAGCGCTCCGCTAGCGATCACCCCTCGCCCGGGACCACCCCCAGCCGCGCCAGCGCGTCAGCGGCTGGCGCGCCCCGTAGGCCGCAGGACGGTGGACGCGGCTGCTCGGCCCTGCGGGCATGCCTGGGTCTGGGTGACGAGTAGCAGACTCCTGCCGCGCTATGAGACTGGTGCAAACCCTCTGGCACACGCGTAGGCGCAGCGGTGGGGCAGCGGTTGGGCGAGAAGCTGTTTCAAACGATGGGACAGCGAGAACTGTGGCGCAGCGAGAGACTGGGGCAAACGCTCTGGCACACGCGAGCGCTGCGGATGTGCTTCAAACGCTTGCGACGGAGGATGGCCAGCCCTTCCCACCCACCAGCTGTGTGAGGGGAGACCTCAGGCAGAGGAGCAGACGAAGACTGCTTGGCAGCGGGGACGGATGCGCTCAAGAAGGAGAACGATTTAGGACAATATTGTCCTATTGTATAGCTCATGGCTACAATTATGTTTGTGATTGTCTGCGGATTATGTCCCTTCATCGAATGGAAAATTGCGAGTCGTCTCAGCGGGTGGGTAAGCGATCACAGAGTCTAACCCTGCCACTTGGCTGCCTGACGATGCCACCAGCACGCATAAGTTGACAACGCCCTGCGCTAGCCATGTCCCAAAAATGTGTTTACAATACCTATCCGATCAACCGTGCTCACGTTGTGCTCACTCTGAACACGTCTCGTTTGCAGACCCGTTTCGGGCTGCAGAGCCTGCGCCTGGACGCCCGGAGTGCCGGCAGCGCAACCACCTGGAAGCGGGGAGGAACACATGACCCCAGCGGAAGCGAAGCAGTGGCTCAAGGCCAACCACATCAAATATATCCTGGCGCAATTCGTTGACATCCACGGCTCGGCCAAGGCGAAGGCGGTCCCCGCCGAACATCTGGAGATGGTGCTTACGGATGGCGCGGGCTTTGCCGGCTTCGCGCTATGGGGCTTTGGCATGGGTCCGCACGGCCCCGACTACATGGCCGTGGGCGACCTGTCCACGCTCATGCCCATCCCCTGGATGCCGGGCTTTGCGCGTATGGCCACCTACGGTCATGTGCACGGCAAGCCCTATCCCTACGACTCACGCGTGGCCCTGAAGGTGCAGCTCGACAAGCTGGCCGCACAGGGCATGACGCTGTACACGGGCATCGAGCCTGAGTTCATGCTGCTCAAGCGCCGCGCCGACAACAGTCTCGGCCCCTGGGACGCCACGGACAGCCTGGAGAAGCCCTGCTATGATTATAAAGGACTCGCACGGAGCACCGACTTTCTCGACCGGCTGGTGAGTGCGGTGCGGCAGGTCGGCCTCGACGTGTACCAGATCGACCACGAGGACGCCAACGGCCAGTTTGAGGTCAACTTTACCTACAGTGAGGCGCTGACCACTGCCGACCGCTACATCTTCTTCAAGATGGCGGCCTCGGAGATCGCGCACCAGATGGGCATGATCGCGACCTTTATGCCCAAGCCATTTGCCAACCGCACGGGCACCGGTGCGCACTTCCACATTTCCCTCGGCGACGCCACGGTCCCCAACCTGTTCCACGATCCCCAGGACAGGCGCGGGTTGGGCCTGTCCGCGCTGGGGTATCACTTCCTGGCTGGCTTGATGACGCACGCGCACGGCCTCACCGCGCTGTGCGCGCCCTCGGTGAACTCCTACAAGCGCCTGGTAGTGGGGCGTGCCCTGTCGGGAGCGACCTGGGCGCCAGCCTACATCACCTACGGCGACAACAACCGGACGTGCTTCGTGCGCATCCCCTACGGCCGGCTGGAGCTGCGCCTGCCGGACGGCTCGTGCAACCCGTACCTGGCGACCATCGGTATCCTGGCCGCGGGCATGGACGGCGTGGCACACCATCTCGAACCGGGTGAGCCCAACAACACCAACCTGTACGAGTGGTCCCACGCGCAGCTCACGGAAGCCAGGATCGGCATCCTGCCGCAGAACCTCAACGAGTCGCTGGATGCCCTGGAAGCGGACACGGTCCTGTGCGAGGCGTTGGGCACGGAGCTGGCTGAGGAGTTCCTGCGTCTGAAGCGCATGGAATGGGTCGAGTATCAGCGACATGTCTCGGCGTGGGAGGTCGAGCGCTATCTCGACTTCTTCTAATTCCTGAACTGCGAAGAGGGCAACACTATGTGCGGTATCGTTGGCTTGCTCATCAAAAATCCCACCATGCGCCACCAGCTCGGTGAGCTCATGACACCCATGTTGATTGAGATGGCGGTGCGTGGCCCCGAGTCGGCCGGCATGGCCGTGTTCACCCAGGCGCTGCCGGAACACGCACGCAAATACAGCGTCTACGCACCTACCTGGGATTACCACTGGGAGGAGTTCGAGGCGGCATTCACCGCGGGCTTCCGTACGGAAGCCGAGATGGCCATCAAGGGCAACCATGCCGTGCTGATCTGTGACGTGCCGGCGCACGCCGTCAAACCCTGGGTCAAGGAGTGCTTCCCCCAGTTGCATCTGCTGGCGGCCGGGCAGTCGATGGACATCTATAAGGACATCGGCCACGCCGCTGACATTGCACGGCGCTATGACTTCGCCAAACTCACCGGCACGCACCTGGTAGGGCACACGCGCATGGCGACCGAGTCTGCAGTCACGCCCGACCGTGCCCACCCGTTCACTGCGGGTGAGGATTTTTGTCTGGTGCACAACGGCACGATCTCCAACCCCTTCATGATCCGGCGCAAGCTGGAGCACCAGGGCATCCGCTTTGACACCGATAACGACAGCGAGGCCGCCACCCGTTTCCTGGAGTGGCGCATGCGCGAGGGTGACGACCTCGAGACGGCGCTGCAGCGAGGGTTCGAGGAGCTCGACGGCTTTTACACCTTCCTGATTGGGACGCGCGACAAGCTGGCGCTGGTGCGCGACGCCTTCGCCTGCAAGCCAGCGATCGCCGCCGAAACCGACGATTACGTGGCGATCGCGTCGGAGTTCCGCGCCCTCGCGCATCTGCCGGGCGTCAACCAGGCGCAGCTGTTCGAGCCCATGCCGGAGGAGCTGTACGTATGGAGCATCTAGCTGTGGAGCGGCAGGTGACGCTGGCCAGGACCTTCGACCTGGCGACGTCGTCGGTGCGCGTGCTCAACCAGTTCCTGCACAGTGAGCTGGTCAGGAGTGAGGTCACACACATTGAGGTGCTCAACCCCGGCGGCGCCCACAGCATCGCCGTAGGTATGAACCACCCGGTGGACATTGACGTGCGCGGGCACGGTGGGTACTACCTGGGCGGTATGAACAAGTTCGCCAACATTACTGTCCACGGCAACGTGGGCTGGGGCGTGGCGGAGAACATGATGTCCGGCATGGTGCGCGTGAAGGGTTTTGCTTCCGAGTCCGCCGGCGCTAGCGGGCACGGCGGGCTGCTCGTGATCGAGGGCGATGCCAGCCTGCGCTGCGGCATCTCGATGAAGGGGATTGACATCGTCGTCGGCGGCCGCGTGGGCAACTACTCGGCCTTCATGGCCCAGGCGGGGCACCTGGTCGTCTGCGGCGATGCTGGCGACGCGCTCGGTGACTCGCTGTACGAGGCGATCCTGTACGTGCGCGGCCGTATCAAATCTCTCGGGGCTGACGCCCAGGTCGAGGACATGACTGCGGCCGATTACCGCAAGGTTGGTGAGCTGTTGCAGCAAGCCAACTTCTCCTACGACCCGACCGAGTTCAAGCGCGTCGCGTCGATGCGCAGCCTGTATCACTGGAACGCCGAGGCCCATCAGGAGTACTAGTGCTGCGCTCGGCAATGACCCCGCCAGTTTGGCGGGGCAGAGCGCTGGTATCTCTGTCATGCACAGCGAGGGAACCCATGGACAAGCAAGGAGAGTATCCACAGCAGGCCGGGCAGCACCAGCGCCTCCAGCAGGAAGAGAGCTGGGGCTTTGACCGCCGCGTCATCGACTACATTCACCATGCCGCCGCGACCGGGCTGTATGAGATCCGTGGCCTCGGAGCCAAACGCCAGGTGCCGCACTTCGACGATCTGGTATTCCTGGCAGGCTCGGCCTCGCGCTACCCGCTGGAGGGCTATCGCGAGAAGTGCCACACCACGACGGTGCTGGGCACCCGCTTCGCCAAAAAGCCCCTCGAACTGGCCATCCCCATCACCGTCGCCGGCATGAGCTTCGGCTCGCTGTCCGCCCGTGTAAAAGAAGCGCTCGGGCGGGCGGCAACGGAATTGGGCACATCGACTACCACGGGCGACGGCGGCATGACGCCCGAGGAGCGGCAGTCCTCCAGGACCCTGGTGTATCAGTGTCTGCCGTCACGCTATGGTTTCAACCCGGACGACCTGCGCCAGGCCGATGCCATTGAGGTGGTCATTGGTCAGGGTGCCAAGCCCGGTGGCGGCGGCATGCTGCTCGGCCAGAAGATTAGCCCGCGCGTGGCGAAGATGCGGACGCTCCCCGAAAATATCGATCAGCGCTCGGCCTGCCGTCACCCGGACTGGACGGGTCCTGATGATCTTGTCATCAAGATTAACGAGCTGCGCGAGATTACCGATTGGCAGGTACCGATTTACGTGAAGATCGGCGCGACCCGCACGTACCACGACGTCAAGCTCGCCGTGCACGCCGGCGCGGACGTGGTGGTGGTGGACGGCATGCAGGGCGGCACCGCTGCAACGCAGACCGTGTTTATCGAACACGTGGGCATTCCTACCCTGGCGGCTCTACGTGAGGCGGTGGACGCGCTCGAAGAGATGGACATGCACGGCAAGGTGCAGCTCATCATTTCAGGAGGCATCCGCACTGGCGCGGACGTGGCCAAGGCGCTGGCCTTGGGCGCGGACGCGGTCTCCATCGGCCAGGGTACGCTGTTCGCGCTTGGCTGCAACAACGAGACCTACTTTCAGAACGGGCAGCAGCACTCGGCAGTCGAGGACTACGAGAGGCTGGGCACCTGGCCCGGCTACTGCCATCACTGCCACACCGGCCAGTGCCCGGTCGGTATCACCACGCAGGATGCTATCCTCGAGCAGCGGCTCGAGCCCGCGGTCGGCGCCAGGCACCTCAAGAACTACTTCCAGACGATGGTCATGGAATTGACCGCGGTGGCGCGCGCCTGCGGTAAGTCCAACGTGCACAACCTGGAACGCGAGGACCTGGTGGCGTTGACCATCGAGGCTGCGGCGATGGCGCGCGTGCCGCTGGCCGGCACCAACTGGATCCCGGGCTGGAGCAAGGGCGGCGCCTAGGAACGTCACAGGGGCCATTATTGATCGAAACGTGTGTCAGGCTGCCGCAGCAGGCCCTGCGCCTCCACCGGGTCATACGGACGATCGAGATATTCGTTGAGGGCGCGTAACATCCGGCCTTCCGCGAAGCGGGTAGCACTGAAGGGCGTCACATCCACCGTCGTCGCCCGTCCCGTCAGGGCGAGTTCTGCGAGCGCGATCCCCACTGCCGGGGAAATTTTGAACCCGGTGCCACTGAAGCCAGCCCCGATATACAACCCGCTGATGCCCGGGGCCTGATCAACGATCATCTTGCCATCGGGCGTCATGGTGTAACACCCGGCATAGCCACGGCGCATCCCCGCCTCCTGCATCCCAGGCAGGCGCTGCGCAATACATGCTGCCCCGGTTGCTTTGATCTCGTCATCCACTGTATCGCGATAGGCATCGGGATCCACGCCATCTTGTCCAGGACCATACCCGACCAGGGTCAGGCCTGCCGCGTCAGGCCGGAAGTAGAGGGCGCTGGTAATGTATGTGAGCGGTGGTGGCACCTGCTGGGGGCGTTCCAAGATCATAATTTGATGACGTGAGGGAACGAGTGGTAAATCCACCCCGATGCGCTTGAGGAGGGGACCAGACCATGGGCCAGCTGTGGAGATGACGATGGGCGCCGCCAGCGTCCCAGCACTGGTGTCAACGCCTTGTATACGCCCCCCTGACGCCTGGAAGCCAGTGACGGTAACACCCTGATACAGCGTGGCCCCTCCATGACGCGCGGCTTCCATGAACGCCGAAGCGGTAGCGTAACCATCCGCATACCCCGAGTCGGGTTCGTAGGCTGCGACTTCGACATCGCTCGCATCGACCGTCGGATCGAGCTGGTGCAGGTCGTCTCCCCCAAGCAGCGAGGTCTTCACCCCAATCTGCTGCAAGCGCTCCACATTGCGCCGGAGCAGGGCGGTTTTTGCTGGCTCGACCAGCCGGATAAAGCCCGTGGTGGTGAATCCACACCGCCCCCCCACGCGCTCCGGCCATTCCTGAAACCACGCGAGCGAGGCGAGCGCTAAGCGCGCCTCGGGCAGAAAGGTGTAGTGCATGCGCACGAGGGCCGAGGATTTGCCGCTGGACCCTGCTGCCACGGTGCTTTTCTCTAACACCACCACCCGCTTGACACCGCGTTGTATCAATTGAAAGGCCGTACTGGTGCCCATCACTCCCGCACCAATAATAATGGCATCGGCTGTCCGTTCCATAGGGGTTCCTTTGCTCCAAATCTTCATAAGATTGCATCCACACGCTACCGCACATGCCAGTCGAGCCCTGGAAGGAGTCACTCCATGGCTACATAGTGGCATGGTCTGCAGAGCGCGCTATTGGCGTATGTCCTCGGCATTTAACACTGTTGATACAGGAGGCTAAGAAAGGCTGCTGCTGGCGCCGGGAGACGCGCATCTTTACGTTGCACAATACTCAACTGCCGTTCGACCTGTAGGTCGCGGACCGACACGATGTGGAGCCGCCCCTCTTGCACCTCTAAGGTCACCGCCAACCGCGACACCATGCCAATGCCCACACCCGCCATGACCGCCTGCTTGATCGCCTCATTGCTGGGCAAGGCGAGCCGGAGCTGCCACGGCACCTGGTGGGCATGCAACGCCTGCTCCACGACATGACGCGACGCCGAGCCTGGCTCCCGTAGCACCCAGGCTTCCT
>WNGA01035648.1_pt1 | contig 10285 bp, 10 predicted proteins | sample 5400061 | NCBI WGS metagenome assembly WNGA01 (sample SAMN13153366, study PRJNA577476) | soil metagenome | isolation source: 100 cm soil or saprolite under grassland replicate 2 | place: USA:California | collected 2016-06-15
CCCGCTCCATCCTGGTGATCGTCTGGCACCTGCTCGCCGACCCCGCCGCCCGCTACCACGACCTTGGCGCCGGCTACTACGCCAGCCGCATCGACACGGCCCGCAAGGCCCGCAACCACATCCGCCAACTGGAAGCCCTCGGCTTCACCGTCACCCTCGCCCCCGCAGCCTGACCCGCCCCGCACCACCACATCCCGCAACACAGGAGCCGGCTTCGCCGGCTGCTGCCGCCTGCCCGGCTCAGGTAGCTATTTTCGGTTCAGCAGCGATCGGCGCGCCAATCCGCTTACAGAGCCTCGCCCAACGAGGTGACACGTCCTTCTATGATCGATCCCTTGCGTCACAAGGATTTGGCCCGCGGCGTAGCTGTCACTCCATTCAGCGAGGCTGTGTAGATTAGCTCATACTACGTAGATTCGCCGTGCGCTGGGTTGGCGGCATCGCCGAGCATCTCTGAAGCGACCACCCTAGCCGGATCCTGCGGCTTTGTCCCTAGACTAGCTCATCCGGTTGTGGAACGGGCGGGGGACCAGCAGAGGGTTACGCAAGCAGCTCCCTGTCCAACCACAGCAGTGCTCTAACCTCCGCCAAATCCCGGAGGGCGATCAGGAACGCCAGTGCGACGCCCACCCAGGCAGGGGTACTGAGGACCTCGCAGAACGCTGAAGCGAGCGAGAAGGCCAAGGCAGCATATCCGGCATTGCGCATTGTTTCTCGGCCTATATAAGTGACGTGGGACCCTTCAGATCGGAATAGTACTGTTCCCACGATGAGGGCGATCGCTCCAACGAATAGCAGCGCCCGGGTGGTGTCCGAGAGTTTGGCGGCGAAGCTGCCGGAGGTCCCAGCTGCCGCGTAGAGCTGTGTCCACGCCGCGAGCGCTAGCGAGCCCAGGACGAGAATGGTGTCCTCTTGGCGGCGGGCTGCCTCCACGACCGCCCTGTGTCGCCCATGGACCTCTGATGAGGATAGGTGACTGTGGCGGAGCTCGTGTTGCGTGGTCGTCTGTTTAAAGGCTGCAACAACCGCCTTTCGACCATGAAGCCCAGGGTCGGCCGGGTTCTTGGCAGTCAGGACGAGATAATGGGCGCCCCATATGAGTCTGACAGCCAGAATGGTGATCAGGAGGGCCCAATACCAAATAGGATCACCTCGTTACGGTGAGGAAGGACATGGTGGGATCAACGCGCATCTCCCCTCGGGATCGTAGGTACTCCGGCCATGGAAGCACACAGCCGCCGATGCAGTGGGTATGAGCTGCCGAGCATGCTCTATCAATGCCTGCGCCTGATTTAGCAGCTCGGTCGCGTTCTCTGTTTGCCCTAGTAGGGTATACGCGAAGGCGACTTCCCCAAAGAGCAGCGCAGCTTGCTGGATGCGGGGGAGCTCTACCGGACGGATCTTCTCGCCCTCTGCTGGTCCGATCGTCGGACTGATGACCTCCAGCGCCTCCCTGCCGAGGTCGACTGCCGCCTCGTAGTCGCCTGCAACAATCAGTCGGGCGGCCTCCCCCCGAAGTTGGTTAGCTCTGCCGAAGGCTTCGGAAATAGAAGTAGCTTCACGTGTCTTCGGTTCCAAGACAGAAATGTTTTGGACTCGCTGCGTAGGAACGTTGGCTGGCTTGGCGAATGTAGACCCTGCGTCGACCATGCCGTGCGGGTCGAGGACGAACTTCTTTGCCGCTCCCTTGTCGAACTCCTGGTAGCCCTCTGGCGCCTTGTCCAGCGGGATCACAGTGGCGTTCACGTTGCGGGCGATCTGCACCTTGTCGTTCAGGATCGCCATCATCAGCTGCCGGTTGTAACGCATCACCGGGCACTGCCCGGTGGTGAACGACTGCGACTTCGCCCAGCCCAGCCCGATGCGGATGCCGAGCGTCCCGACCTTGGCATCCTCGGTGGGCGCGCCGGGGTCACCGGTCACGTACAGCCCGGGGATACCGAGCTTGCCGGCCGAGCGGGTCAGCGTCATCAGCGAGTTCAGCACGGTCGCGGGCTGCTCCTGCTGCGAGCCGTCGGCGCCGTGGCCGCGCGCCTCGAAGCCGACGCAGTCGACGGCCGCGTCCACCTCGGGCGTGCCGAGGATCTGCTCGATCTGCTCGGGAAGGTTGTCGTGCTGGGAGAGGTCGATCGTCTCGCAGCCGAAGCTGCGCGCCTGCGCAAGGCGCTGGGCGTTCATGTCACCGACGATCACCACGGCCGCGCCGAGCAACTGGGCGGAGGCGGCGGACGCCAAGCCCACCGGGCCGGCGCCGGCCACGTACACGGTCGAGCCGTTGCCCACCCCGGCGGTGTAGGCGCCGTGGTAGCCGGTCGGGAAGATGTCGGAGAGCATCGCCAGGTCGCGGATCTTGGCCATGGCCTGGTCGCGGTCCGGGAACTTCAGCAGGTTCCAGTCGGCGTAGGGCACGGTCACGTAGCGAGCCTGGCCCCCGTGCCAGCCGCCCATGTCGACGTAACCGTAGGCCGCGCCGGCGCGTGCGGGATTGACGTTCTCGCAGACGCCGGCGTTGCCCGCCTTGCAGTTACGGCAACGGCCGCAGGCGATGTTGAACGGCACGCTGACGAGGTCGCCCTGCTTGATGAACTCGACGTCGCGGCCAACCTCGATGACCTCGCCGGTGATCTCGTGGCCCAGCGTGAGTTCGGGCGGCGCGGTGGTGCGGCCGCGCACCATGTGCTGATCGGAGCCACCGATGTTGGTGGCGATCACCTTGAGGATCACGCCGTGCTGGAGCGGGCGATGGTTCTGCTCCTCCAGCTCTAACTTCGGAAACTCGAGGTCCTGTACCTCGACCTTGCCCGGCCCGAGGTAGACGACCCCGCGATTGGTGTCGGTCACGGCTGCCCCCTCTCAGGCCGAGACTCTTTTGCACGACCTCATTAGCCACCTCATTAGCCACCTCGCCGCACAAGCCGTAATGAGGGTTATATCACTCCAATGGTCCGGACTGGGTCAGACACGATGAGGCTGTACCGTTTGAGGCCTGTCACGCCCACCAAAGCCCACTGACGAGCGCATCTGCTGCTCCGGTCGGCTCGTCGCCCCGTCGTGTCACGCCCATAACGAGGGAGAGCACATTGCTGTGCTACGGTCCGGTCATGGAGAGCACCGGCCGAGCCTCACCCGCTCGTTCGAGCGGCACCTACGCCAAGAATCTCTCCGACGGCACCATAGCCAGCTACCTGGTCGGTGTCTCCCAGTTCACCGCCTCCCAGCCTCATGGGCAGGAGCTCGTTGAGCCACCCGCGCCGACCAGGAGGTGTTCATCGCCAATCACTTCGCCACCGATCGTCGGAACCGCCGCCACCCGGTGCAAGCAGCTGCAAGCGCCTTACCGCCGGCTGGAGGACGAAGGGGAGGTCTCGGTCAGCCCGATGGCGCGCATGAAGCCGCCCGCCGTACCCGACAGGTCCTCCCGGTCGTGCCCTAGGGCGGTCTAGGCCGCTGCTTGCCACTGCGCCGGCAAGAACTTCGAGGCACACCGCTAATCAGGGCACCCAGCGTCGGTACTGGTGAGAGCGTTACTCCAACATATGTTCATCGCTTACAAAGAGGCGCGCGTGAGTCTACAACCGGTCGCCCGGAGACAGGCGACGGTGCGCCTCCCTAGCTCGAGCGTCGGCAGCCGAGGCGCCGTAGCGCCGCAACATCGCGGGGGAGCGCCAGCCGGCGATCCGCATGAGGTCGGTCTCATTGCCGCCCTGGGCGCGCCAGGTGTGGGCGAAGGTGTGGCGGAACAAGTGCGGGTGGAGGCCGTCGATACCAGCCTGTCGGCCGCGGCGCCGGAGAACTTGACGGATACCGGACGCGGTCACGCGGCCGAACTTTCCGATCCACAGCCACTCCAGGTCCGCATGGGCGTGGCGGACGCGGGCACGCAGGTAGCGGTCGAGTGCTCGACCGGTGTTCCTGCCGAACGGGAGCGCTCGCTCCCGGCCACCCTTGCCGAGCACTCGGACGACGTCGTAGTCGAAGTCGACGTCCCCAACCCGTATGCCGGCGACCTCAGCCAGGCGCGGGCCTGCGTCCACCAGCACCATCACGATCGCGGTATCGCGTCGCGCCTCGAAGTCCTTGCCGGCACAGGCGGCGAGAAGCCGTTGGAGCGCGTCATCCGGCAGCACAGGGACCGGCTGTTCGGGGACGGTCGGAGGCTTCATCTTGGCCATGGGTGAGATCGGGATCTCTTCCTCTTCCTCGAGCCAGCCGTAGAAGCGCCGCAGCGACCGGTAGCGGTTGGCGACAGTCGCCGGGGTGCAGCGCTCGTGCAGCTCGACGAGGAATGCCTCCAGGTCCTCGCGCTGCACGTCCAGGAGTGTGCGGTCGCCGTCGTGGCGGGCGAGGAAGGCGCTGAAGAGCTGGACGGCCTCGAGGTAGGTCTCGACCGTGCGGGGGGACTTCCGCTCGGCGCGGAGGTGTCGTTCGAAGGAGCGGCCGAGGTCGTCTACGCTAGAGCTGGACATGGCAGCAGGATAGCACGAGCAGTCAGGTGCTCTTGGATTGTTGTGCTAGACTTCCGCTCGCGGTGTCCACTAGAGAACCCGCAGCTCAGCGGCGGTTTCTCAAGGGGCTGTAGCTCAGCTGGAAGAGCACCTGCTTTGCAAGCAGGGGGTCGTGGGTTCGAGTCCCATCAGCTCCACAACCTTCCCGCGCTGGTCAGAAGCCTTGCCGGCTGATCGCTTCCGAGGCTTCCGCTTGCCGCGTGCCACGTCCGTGCCACTTCGGTCGCGCTTCGGCTTGGCCTTGAGCGGCCTGACCTTGCCGAGGCCTTCCAGGGCGTCGGCGATGGCCGCGTCGCGCTCGGCGACGACGTGCTGGTAGCGGATGGCCGCCTCGTACGAGGAGTGCCCGATCCGCGCCATCAGCTCCTTGGTGGTCGCTCCGGCCGCGGCGGCGAGCGTGGCCGCGCTGTGGCGAAGGTCGTGGAAGCGGAGACCTTCGACGCCGACCGCCTCGACCGCGGGCAGCCAGACGCGACGGCGGAAGTTGCTGCGCCGCAGGAGGCCGCCCTCGGGCGCGGGGAAGACGAGCCCCTTGACGCCCTCCTCGGCCCAGGTCCCGAGATGCTCCTTGAGCGCGTCGGCAACGAAGCGCGGCATCGTCACTACGCGCTTGCCGGCCTCGCTCTTGGGGGAGCCGGGCCGGAGATGGCCGTCGATCTCGGTCATCTGCTCGACCACGGCCACCGTTCGCGCCTCCAGGTCGACCCGGTGGCGCCGTAGTCCGACCAGCTCGCCCCAGCGCAACCCGCAGTAGCCGGCGAGCATGATCTGCGCCGGCGCGGCGAACCGCATCTCCGGCGAACGCTCGCGGCCGGCGCCCTTGACCTTCCACGTGGTGTGCAGGATGTAGCGGTTCTCGACCGCGGCGCCCATGATCCGAGCGAACAGCCGGTAGGCCTTGGCGACCGTGGCCTCGCTGATGCTCGGCAGGGCGCGGAGCTGGTCGAGCCAATCGACCGCGAGCGTGTCGTCGATGTCGTTCAGGGCGACGTCGGTGAACGTCGGCTTGATGAAGCGGCGGAGTAGGTACTCGTAGAGGTCGCGCGTGGTCGGCCGCAGGGTGGCGCCCCTCATCCACTGGTCGGCCCAGGCGCCGAACCGTGTCTCGCCGCGCTTCGGATCGTGGAAGGAGCCGCGGAGCTGGTCGGCCTCGACCACGGCGAGGTAGCGCGTGGCGTCGGTCTTGGTCGGGAAGGTGTGCGGCGCCGCGGCGAGGCGACCGCGCTTGTCCCGGTAACGGGCCTGCCAACGGCCCGACGGGAGCTGACGAACGGCCCCGAAGGCTCGGCGCCGCCGGCGCTTGTTGTTCTCGGTGGTCATGGTGCTTCTCTCCTCGGTCAGCTTGCGCGGCGGCGGACGGTCGAGGCCCGCATGGCCTCGACCCGGTTGGCCGCGAGGTAGTCGGCGATGTCGCGCTCGTGGAAGCGGACGTAGCGCCCGACCTTGTGGTAGGTGATGCGCCGTTCGGCGACGAGGCGCCGCACAAAGCGCGGCGGCACGTCGAGCCGTTTGGCGACCTCTTCGAGGCTGAGTAATTCGCCTTCCATCTGCGTTGCATCTCTCCGATCAGCGGTCGACCATCGTTCAGGCGATCGCCCTTGACTCCTCCCGCGCGACCCGGCGCCGGAGCCTTGCCTCCTCCGCCATGCCGGCGGCGAGGTCGGCATCCGCGCGCGTCGTGTAGCCGCGGCCGGCGAAGCGCCACTGCGCGAGGACGACGACACCGCTGGCGCCGGCCGGGCGTCCCCAGGCGTCGCGCGCCTCGCCGTTGAAGCGGGCCCGGATCGCGTGCTCGGCTCGGGCACGGCGGAGTGCGCCGAGGGTGGTCGAGTAGTGCCGGCTCTTGGTCAGGAAGTGGCCGCCGAAGCCGAGTTGATGTGCCCACTGGCGAAGCCGCAGGCCGGCGAGGTCAGGTCGGCCGCCGAGGGTCCAGCAGGCGCGGACCAGCCGAGCGAGGTGCTCGCTGAGGTCGAGGTGCCCCAGGTCGGAAGCGGCCGGGACGCGATGGTCGAGGCCGCCGAACTCCTCCGCGCTCTTGGTCGCGTACTTGGCGATGTACGCGGCAAGCGTCTCGGCGGACAGATCGTCCGGCCCGTGCGTCGCGGTGATGCGGTGGATCTCGAGTTGGTCGCCCCAGCGCGCCGCCGATGAGGTGCCCGAGGCCTCGACCCGACCCGGCCAGGCCACGGCGACGCGACGCGCGGCCTCGCGGACGGCACGTTCGAGGATCTCCGCCGTGAAGTGCGGCGGCGGAGGCTCGATCTCGCCGGCGCCGCCGTCGGCCGCATCGAGGCGGATGAGCGCGTGGAAGTGGACGACCCCGCGCCGCTGGTACTCGGCAACCTTGGCGTAGCTGACGCGCACGACGGTCGAGAGCTCAGCCGGCGTGAGTCCAACGGCGCGCGCCAGCTCGCGGCGGAGGTAGACGGTCGTCCGGCGCCAGAGCGCCGGCGCCAGCGCGTTCCAGATGACCGCGGCTTGGTAGTCGAAGCAGTCAGGGCAGATCGGCTCGCCGAGGGCCTGGTCGTCGGCCTGGTGGCGGCGCCAGCACCCGGCCGGGCGTCCGTGCCGGCATCGAGCGTTTGGGCTGCGAGGATGGCACGGCCGGACGGTCCCGCTCTGCTCGCGGCGACTGTGGACCGGCCCGAACGACGGCGCCGTGAAGGTGACGAACAGCCGTGGATGCTCGGCGACGCCGGCCGGGACGCCCTTGCCACCGCGCAGGCCCGCGGCGACCAGGTGCCATGCGTCGCGGCGGTAGACCTCGCTGCACGGGCGGCAGCGGGAGGCTCGCCGGTTGCCGCAGGCCTTGAAGGTCACGCGGTCTGGCTCGGCCTTGCTGCTGTAGATGCGCCGCACCTCGCCCGAGGCGAGGTCGGCCTCGTCGACTCGGCCGACGAGCCGCACCGGTTGCTCGCAGTAACCGGCCTGCCTGACCTGCTCCGCCCAGCGCCGATATCGGGCGGGATCGGCGGCGCGTGCGAGCAGCTCCTCGGCGGCCGGGGATACAGTTGGTCCCGCCAAGGGGACATCTCCTCCTGGTGGTGGGGGCGGGGCGCGTCCACTCCTCAGCGGCTTCGCGCCCCGCTCCTCGGATCTTGGTCAGCCCTCGCGGCCAAGCGCGCCGATCAGCATCAGCGCGTTGAACCGCAGGCGCCCCGGCACCGCCATCACGGCCCGGAGCATCGACGCCGGGATGAAGAAGCACTCCTGCGGCCCGTCCTCCGGCTTGATGTCGATCCAGACGCCGGAAGGCGTTGGCGACAGGCGGAGGTCGCCGTCGAGGCGCTCCAGCTCGGTCGCCTCGGTCATGCAGAGATGCTGCGCGAGGTGCTGGTCGATGGCGGCGAGCGCCTGCGAGCGCATCTCGGACGGAGCATCGGCAAGGCGATGCAGCTCTGGCGCGCTCAGGAACGAGCGCTTGGCCTCGCCGCCGCCAGGATGGTGGATCTCCAGCCAGAGCCCGCCCTCGGTCAGCTCGACCTCGATGCCCTCGGTCGAGACTGGTGAAGCCCATGTGCCGTTGGTGGTCATGACATCTCCTGTGGTGGTGGAGCGGGCGCGTCCACTCCTCAATGGCTTCGCGCCCACTCGTGGATGGGGGGTCGTATGGATCAGCGCAGGCTGGACACCGGCGGCGGCTCGTGGTCGTCGCGGCTGGCGGCTCGCAGGTGCTCGGCGCGGCGCCCGAGGATCTCCAGGTCGTCGTCGCTGAGGTAGCAGGTGCGCAGCCGGACGGGCCGGTCGCCTTCGTGGAGCAGGAAGCCGACGCCGCGAGCGGCGGAGTCGATGGTGGCGGCCGAGTAGCCCATCGAGGCCCAGCCAGCGCCGAGGATCGTGTCGGAGGCTTGCGGCGTTGAGCATCGCAGCGCCCAGCGGAAGCCGAACAGGTCGCGCAGGTAAGTCGGCACCGTGTCGCCGCTCGGCTTCTGCGTCGCGGCGATGACGATGATCCCCGGCGCCCGGCCACGCGACACGATGTCCCGGAGCAGGTGCGAGAACTCGGTGCATTGCCTCCGGTCTGGCCCGGTGCAGTAGTAGGCCAGCTCGTCGACCACGATCACCATCGGACGGATACCGCCGTCCTGCGAGAACTTGCGCCGCCGGTCGGCCAGCAGCCGCAGGAGGCGCCCGTCAAGCTCCGCCTGGACTTCACGGAGCGCGTTGATCGCGTCGTCGAGGCTCGGCCCGACGATCCGCTCCGCGCAGCCCGCCCAGGTCGCCAGCTCGACCCGCTTGCCGTCCAACAGGATCAGGTCGACCTCGGGATCGAGCGCCGCCGAGGCGACCAGCATCGAGGCCGCGACGGACTTGCCGGCGCCCGGCTCGCCGCCGATGAGCACGTTCCGCTCGGGGAGCGAGACCGTCACCCATATGCCGTCCTCGTCGACCCCGACCGGGATCGGCTCCCACAGCGACAGCCGAGGCGCGCGCAGCTCCGGCCAGCCGAGGGAGGGGTACTCGGAAAGTGGATCGCGGCGAACGATCGTCACCTCGGCAAACTGAGCGTTGGCCAGGTCGCGGTTGACCCGGACCTCGCGCACCGCCAGGCACGCGGCGACCGTCTCCGCCGCCTCGGCAAGCTCCGAGGTGCGCCGCCCGGCGGGAATCTGGACCTTCAGCAAGTCGCCCGCAGGGATCGGCTCGATGTTGACCGGTTTCGGTACCCGATCGCTGTAGGTGGCGAGCCCGGCATGGCGAACGGCCTGGAGCCAGTGCCGGCGCACCGATGAACGGTGCAGGATCAGCCGAGCGCGGTCACGCGCGACCTGGGGCCACGCCGGCGCCGAGAGGATGAGCGAGGCGAGCACCAGGCTTGCCCACAGGCGGCCGAGGCTGCCTGCCAGCTCTGCCCACACGAGCGCGAGCAGGAGCGCCGCGCCCGCCTCGACCCGCCAGGACCAGGCCGGGCGGAGGAGGTTGCGGACGAGCCAGCCGGCGAGGGTTGCTCGGACAGGTTGATGGAGGGTGGGAGGTGTGCGCTCGAAGGGTGGCGGAGCGCTGAGCGACTGGCGGTAGGGGTCAGCCATTGGTGCCGCCCCCGCTCGAAACCAGTTCGTGTAGGGCGTTGAGTGCGGTCAGGGTGACCTCGCGTGCGAAGGTGATCATCAGGTTCGGCTCGATGGCGATCAGGAGGAGAAGGAGCAGGACGAGCAGGAACCGTTTCACTTGCGTTCCTTCCAGGTGGCGGGAGCGGGGCGCGTCCACTCCTCAGCGGCTTCGCGCCCCGATCCCCGGATGGTGTTGCTGTGGTGCGTCAGGAGGCTCGAGCCGTCGGCTTGGCCAGCGGCTCGATGCCCGCGGCCCGGTACGCGACGCCGCTGCGCTCGTTGGTCGCCCACGGGACGGCCACCAGGTCGAGGACCTTGACGGGAGTCCCGATCGGCACCTCCGGCGGGGAGCCGGCGAGCTTGACGCTTACGATCTCGGACTTCTGCTTGCCGCTGCGGTCGTCCCTGTAGGAGGCGATGAGCTGCAAGGCGTAGATGGGCTGGCCCTGGCCGTCGGCCTTGGGCTGCTTGGTCTCGAAGTCGATCACCAACTCCGGCTCGGACCCGACGGTGAACGTGAGCCAGGAGGTATCGAGCACCAACTTCAACAGGGGTCATCTCCTTGCGATGCGACTTGTCTTTACAACTTCCTTCGGCGTGCCGTGAGGCGGCCTCCTTCCTGCCGTAGCCGTAGCGGCACGGCGGTAGATAGAGGTGTGGGGTTGGCGGCTTCCCGGTGAGGTTCCGTCACTCGGTCGAGGGGAGGATGCCCCGCCGCCCGCGCTCTGT
>WNGA01021496.1_pt1 | contig 10283 bp, 7 predicted proteins | sample 5400061 | NCBI WGS metagenome assembly WNGA01 (sample SAMN13153366, study PRJNA577476) | soil metagenome | isolation source: 100 cm soil or saprolite under grassland replicate 2 | place: USA:California | collected 2016-06-15
CCGGTAGGCCAGGCGGTTGACGACCACCCGGTCGCCGACCTCGAGGGTCGGCTCCATCGACCGCGACGGGATGAAGAACGCCTGGATCAGGAAGCCCTTGACCAGCACGGTCAGGATCAGGGCGGCCAGCAGCAGGAACGGCAGCTCGCCAAGGAACCGGCGGCGGGCGCGGCGTCCCTGGATGCGCCGGCCGTGGTACCGCTGCACACGGCTTGGCTGGACACGGATTGTCTGGGTCAGCGCCCGGCCTCCCGGGACGTCGTCATGCAGCCTCCATCGACCGGGCCGGTCGGGCCCTTGACACGGGCCATCAGGCTAACGCTCTTGACCGTATGGATACCACCACGGCTTTCGGTTCGCGCGGCCGTCGAGGTGGACGTGCTTGGTCTCGCGGAACGACTCCAGGCCTTCCGGGCCCAGCTCACGAGCGTTTCCGGACATCTTCATGCCGCCGAAGGGCCCGGCGTCGTTGTCCGTTAGCGGGTCGTTGATCCAGACCGTGCCGACCTGGAGCTCCTCCATGCAGCGCAGCACGTTGTCCAGGCGGTGGGTGTAGACGTTCGCCCCCAGCCCGTAGGGCAGGGCGTTCGCGCGGGCGATCGCCTCCTCCAGCGAGCCGACCCGCTGCACCGGCGCCACCGGCCCGAACGTCTCGGTCCGCGGCAGCTCCATGGTGTCGTCGACGTCCACGACCACGGTCGGCGCCAGGAACCAGCCGCGCTCGAAGCCGCCGCGGTCGCCGCCGGCCAGCACCCTGGCGCCCGCCGAAGTGGCCTGGTCCAGTTGGCGCTCGACCTTGGCCCGCTGCACCTCGGCGACCATCGGGCCCACGTCGGTCGTGGGGACCAGCGGGTCGCCGAGCCGCAGCCGCCCGGTCTCCTCCACCAGCCGCTCCACGAACTCGTCGAACACCGGCGCCAGCACGTAGAAGCGCTCGGCGGAGGTGCACACCCAACGAGGCTTGCGCATTACCAAGACCACGGGATCCCTGAGGTGATCAGGTCGGACGGCTCGGTAATGCGCAAGCCTCGTTGGCCGGCGTTCAGGTAGGCGGCCCATGCCGCGCCGGGCGCGGCGACCTCGAGGTCGACGTCGTCGCAGACGATGAACGCGTCCTTGCCGCCGAGCTCCAGGTGGGCCCGCTTGACCTGCTCGGCGCAGAGCGCGCCGATCCGCTGCCCGGTGGCGACCGAGCCGGTGAACGCGACCATGTCGGTGCCGCGGTGCACCACCAGCGCCTCGCCGACGTCCGCGCCGCCGGTGAGCAGGTTCACCACCCCGTCCGGGAAGCCGCCGAACGCCTCGGCCAGCCGCAGCGTCGACAGCGGCGTGTACGGCGAGGGCTTGACGACCACGGCGTTGCCGGCCGCCAGGGCCGGCGCGAGCTTCCAGGCCAGCAGGAGCAGAGGGTAGTTCCAGGGCACGATCGCGGCCACCACCCCGACCGGCTCCTTGAGCACCAGCGCGAGCTGGCCTTCCTCGATCGACGGGATCACCCGGCCGCGCTCGTGACGGCCGAGCTCGGCGTAGTAGGCGAAGGCGTTGGCGGTCCAGCCGACCTCGTCGGTGTTCTCCACCAGCGGCTTGCCGCCCTCCAGCGTCATCAGCCGGCCCAGCTCCTCGGTGTGGTCGCGGAGCCAGGCGGCGACACCGTGCAGCAGCTCGCCCCGCTCCCCGGCCGGGGTCCGCCGCCACCCGGCCAGCGCCGCCCTGGCCGTCCCCACGGCGGCGTCGACCTGCGCCGGCGAGGCGGACCGCACCTCGGCGAGCGGTTCCTCGGTGGCCGGGTTGCGCACCACCTCGACCGCGCCGTCGCCGGGGACGTCGGTCCCCTCGATCCACATGGCGGTCCTCACCGCCGAAGGATACGTGAAAGGGGCGAGGCTCTTTAGCCCGCGACGCCGAGGGCGTGGTCGAGGATGTCGAGGCCCTCCTCCAGGAGGTGCTCCTCCATGACCAGCGGGGCCAGGATGCGGACGACGTTGTCGTGGATGCCGGCCTTGAGGGTGAGCAGGCCCTGCCTGGCGCTCTCGGCCACCACCTGGGTCGCCGCCTGCTTGGCCGGCTCCTTGGTCTCCCGGTCGTTGACCAGCTCCAGCGCCATCATCGCGCCGAGGCCGCGCACCTCGCCGACGATCCGGTGCCGGTCGCCCATCTCGCGCAGGCGCCGACCGAGCGTCTCGCCCATCCGCTTCGCCCGGTCGAGCAGGTCGCCGTGCTCGAACAGCTCGATGGTGGCGAGGGCGGCGGTGCAGGCCAGCGGGTTGCCGCCGAAGGTGCCGCCGAGCCCGCCGGGGCCGGGCGCGTCCATCAGCTCCGCGCGCCCGGTCACCGCCGCCAGCGGCAGGCCGGCCGCCAGCGACTTGGCCGACAGCGTGAAGTCGGGCTCCACACCGGGGTGCTGCTCGATGGCGTAGAGGGTCCCGGTGCGGCCGAAGCCCGACTGGACCTCGTCGGCGACGAACGGGATGTCCAGCCGCCGGCACATGTCGGCGATGCGCTCCAGCCAGCCGGGCGGCGGGGCGATGAAGCCGCCCTCGCCCTGGACCGGCTCGACGATCAGGCACGCCACGTTCTGCGGCCCGACGTGGACCTTGATCTCATCCTCGACGTAGTCGGCGCAGGCGATGCCGCAGTCGGGGTAGGTGAGGTGGAACGGGCAGCGGTAGCAGTAGGCGTAGGGGACCCGGTAGACCTCGCTCGGGAACGGCTGGTAGCCCTGCTTGTAGGGGCTGACCTTGCCGGTCATGGCCAGGGCCAGCAGGGTGCGGCCGTGGAAGGCGTTGTCGAACACCACGACGCCCTGGCGGCCGGTGGCGGCGCGCGCGATCTTGACCACGTTCTCGGTCGCCTCGGCGCCGGAGTTCACCAGGAACGTCCGCTTGTCGTGGTCTCCCGGGGTGATCCGGTTGAGCGCCTCGGCCACGGCCACGTAGGGCTCGTTCATGAGGGCGTGCTGGCAGGTGTGCAGGTAGCGCTCGACCTGCTCCTTGACCGCCTGGACGACCGTCGGCGGCGTGTGGCCGGCGTTGAGGACGCCGAGCCCACCGGTGAAGTCGATGAAGCGGTTGCCGTCGACGTCCTCGATGACCGCGCCGTGCGCCGCCGCCGCGTAGACCGGGGTCATGGTGCCGACCCCCCGCGGCACGGCGCGGCGGCGGCGCTCCTCCAGCGCCCGGCTCGCCGGTCCCGGTACCTCGCCGGCGAGCTTCCGCTCCTGGGCGATGCTCATGCGCCTCCACTCCTCTCCCCGGCCACGGCGGCACCGGCCGCGGCCGGCTCCCGGGTCACCAGCACCACCTCCATGTGGCGGCGGGCCAGCTCGGCGAGGTACGGCCGGGGCGGGACGGCGTCCTCGGGCGCGAACACGCCCGGCTGGTCGATCACCTTGTGGCCAAGGAGCTGGGCCACGATGCTCGGGGGGACGCCGGTGTCGAGCTGCCCGGCGCCCGCCCGCCATCGCGGGTGCGGCCGGACCACGCACTCGGCGAGGACCTCTACCGGGCGGTCGTGGTCGCGAGGAGCGAGGGCCGGGTCCCCCGAGCGCCCGGCCCGTCGCCCTCGCACCCGGACCCAGAGCGCCTCGGCGTCGTCCGGGGCGGCTTCGGGTCCGGGGGTGGTGGCGGTCGTGACGATGCTGTGGACCAGCAGCTCGCGCGGGACCACGCGGCCGCCCGGCAGGTCGACCGGGTCGTTGCCGGCCAGGCCGAGGCCGACCAGCAGCCCCATCCGGTCCATGAAGCCGGCGGGAAAGCCGACCTTGAACGACACCGACCGGATCCCCCGGTCGGCGAAGTGCAGCGGCAGGGTGGCCACCTCCGAGTGGAGGGTGTGACCGACCCGTACCCGCCCCACCGGCGGTGGGAAGTCCAGCTCCTCCTGCTCGCTCATGGCCGGGACCTCGACGAAGCGGCCGTCCCGGAAGGCCATGGCCGGTGCCGCGAACTCGTCCAGCAGGGTGTCGACCGCGTAGGGCAGCGGCAGGGGAGCCGTCGACGGCGCGAAGTCGGCGATGCCCAGGCGGATCTCGACCTCCTCGACCACGTCCAGGCCGCGGGCGGCGAGCGCGGCCATCACGTTGGTGGTGCCGGGACTGGCGCCCATGCCGACCACCGCGGTCGCACCGGCGTCCACGAAACGGTCGTGGAGGGCGAGCTGGCGCCGGGTGGTGTGGAACAGCCCACCGAGGTCGACGTAGTGGGTCCCGGTGTCGGCGCAGGCCTCCATCACGGGCAGGTTGGTCGCGTGGACGGCGCAGTTGCAGGCCACGTCGGCGGCCTCGAGGGCCCGCCGCATGGCGTCGCCGTCGTCGGCGTCCAGCGCGATGCCCTGCACGTGCGCGGTGCCGTTGCTGCCCGAGCGCGCCGCCGCCCAGCCGGCCGCCTCCATCGCCCTGGCGCCCTCCAGGTCGGCGACCACGACCTCGTCGACCCCCTCGGACTCGGTCAGGTCGCGCAGGGTCCATCGCCCCATGGCACCGGCCCCGCCGATCACGACGACCCGCATCCGACCCTCCGGCTGCTCGCTCGTACGGAGCGAGGCTTTCAGCCGGTCGAGACGGAGGGGAAGTGCCCCAGCGTCCACCAACCGGATAGGCTGTTGTACGAATCGGCGCACATCTGGGGGGTCCGTGGCCACAACCGTTGCCGACCTGCTCGCCATCGACGAGCTGGCCCTCACCCTCGTCGCCGGCGGCCAGGGCGCGAGCAGGCCGATCCGCTGGGCGCACGTGTCCGAGCTGAAGGACCCGACCCGATTCCTGCGCGGCGGGGAGGTGCTGCTCACCACCGGCCTCGGGATGCGCGGCGGCGCGCGCGCCCAGGCCGGCTACGTCGAGCAGCTCGCCGAGGCCAAGCTGGCCGCGCTCGGCGTGGGCCTCGGGTTCGCCTTCGAGGCCACCCCGCCGGCCGTGGTCGCGGCCGCCGACCGGGCCGGTTTCCCGGTGTTCGAGGTCCCCTTCGAGGTGCCGTTCATCGCCATCACCGAGGCGCTGTTCTCGCGGCTGGTCAACGAGCAGTACGTGCTGCTGCAGCGGGCCGGGACCGTGCAGCAGACCCTGTCGCGCCTGCTGCTGGAGGGGGCCGGGCTGGACGCGCTGCTGGGCGCCTACGCGCGCATGACCGGGACGAGGGGGCTGTTGTTCGACCTCCACGGCGAGGTGGTGGCGGCGGCGCCAGGGGCCGGCGCGGTGCTGCGGCCGCGCGCCGTCTGGGCCGAGATCCAGTCGCTGCGCCCAGAGGGCAACGAGTTCTCGATGAGCCTCTCCGACGAGATCGGCAGCCGCTCGCTGCTGCCGATCCTGGTGGGTGGCAGCCCCGCCGCCTTCCTGGTGCTCCACCGCGAGGACCGGCCGGAGCCCTTCCACCAGGTGGTCGTCCACCACCTGGCCACCGCGATCGCCCTCGAGCTGGCCAAGGCGCAGGCGGTCGCGCGGACCGAGCGGCGGCTGGTCGGCGACTTCCTCGACGCCCTGCTGGAGGGGGAGCTGTCGGGCGACGAGACCAGGCGGCGCCTGCGCTTCCTCGGCCTCGGCCAGTCCCCGGCGGTCGCCGTGCTGGTCGCGCGCGCCGCCCCAGCCGAGCGGACGCGCGCCGCTCCGGACGGCGCGACCGAGGCGCTCAGGCGGCTGGTGGAGGACCGGCTCTCCCGCAAGCCGGGCCCGTACGTCGCCAGCGTCCACGACGACCTGGTGGTGGCGCTGTTCGAGGCGGGCGACCCGGCCGCCGCCCGCGCCACGGCCGAGGCCGTCGCCGAGGGGGTGCTGGCGAGGGGGGTGGCGGCCCGCTTCGGGCTGGGCACGCCCGCATCGGACCCGCCGGCGCTGCGCCGCACCTACCAGGAGGCCCGGTTCGCGCTGGCGGCGGCCGCCACCGTCGAGGTCCCCACCGCAACGGGTCCGGGGGGTCCCCCGGTGAGTCGGGTCGCCAGCGTGGAGGACCTGGGCAGCCACCGGCTGCTGCTGGCCCTGCAGGAGGACGCCGCGCTGGAGGCGCTGTCGCGCGGCCTGCTCGCCCCCTTGCGTGCCTACGACCAGCGCCAGCACGGCGACCTGGTCGCGAGCCTGCGCACCTTCCTCGAGCACAACGGCAACTGGGAGGCCGCCGCCCGCGCCCTCGCCGTGCACCGCCATACGCTGCGCTACCGCATCCGCCGGGTGGCCGAGCTGACCGGACGCGACCTCGAGTCGGCCGCCGACCGGGTGGAGTTCTGGCTCGCCCTGCAGGCCGCCGACGTCCTCGGCGGCCGCGGTCGGGGGCGCGATTGACGCTTCGCCGAACCGGCGCATCGGGCCGGGCGTCACTGCCGGTTCGTACATGGACTGGACCGTCCTGGATGCTAGCGTCCAAACCTGCCGGTGTGATCGAATCCGCGGGTCGGCAGCCGGATGCGAGGAACGAGCGCTATGGCAGACACAAGGGTGCAGGCAGCCAGCCGTCAGGCCCCGCCGGAGGACGACGGGCTGCCCGCGATCGAGCTGGTCGGCATCGAGAAGCAGTTCTCCTCGGCGTCCGGCGACGTCCGGGCCGTGGAGCACGTCGACCTCCGGATCGCCGAGGGCGAGTTCTTCTCGCTGCTTGGCCCCTCCGGCTGCGGCAAGACCACCACCCTGCGGATGATCGCCGGCTTCGAGGAGCCGACCAACGGCCAGATCCTGCTCCACGGTCGCGACGTGGTCGGGGTGCCGCCCTACCGGCGCGACGTCAACATGGTCTTCCAGCAGTACGCCCTCTTCCCCCACATGGACGTCTTCGAGAACGTCGCCTTCGGCCTGCGGCGCAAGAAGGTCCCCAAGGACGAGATCAGGCGCCGGGTGACCGAGGTGCTGCAGCTCGTCGAGCTGGAGGGCCGCGAGAAGCGCCGCCCCCGGCAGCTCTCCGGCGGCCAGCAGCAGCGCGTCGCCCTTGCTCGGGCGCTGGTCAACCGGCCGCGGGCGCTGCTGCTGGACGAGCCGCTCGGCGCCCTGGACCTCAAGCTCCGCCAGGCCATGCAGCTCGAGCTGAAACGAATCCAGCGCGAGGTCGGTATCACCTTCGTGTACGTGACCCACGACCAGGAGGAGGCGCTGACGATGTCGGACCGGCTGGTGGTGATGAACGCCGGCCGGATCGAGCAGCTCGGCAGCCCGCGTGAGCTGTACGAGCGACCTGGCACCCGCTTCGTCGCCAACTTCATCGGCACCTCGAACATCGTCACCGGGCGGCTGGACCGCAAGGGCGACGGCTGGGCGCTCGGCGGCCTCGGGGCCGACGAGCGCGTGCTGGTCGACCACGCCGAGGGACTCCAGCCCGGGCAGGAGGCCGAGATCGCCGTCCGCCCCGAGAAGATCGTGCTGCGGGCCGAGGCCGACCCGCCGCCGCCCGACCGCTGCGCGCTGCGCGCCAAGGTCACCGAGGTCGTCTACCTGGGGACCTCGACGCAGTACCGCACGGTCGCCGACGCGGGCCAGAGCATTGCGGTATACCGGCAGAACGCGGCGTCCACCCCAGGCGCCGAGGTGCTCGTCGGTCAGGTGGGATGGCTGGAGTGGTCACCCGAGCACTCCTACGTGCTCGGCACGCCCGCCGAGGCCCAGGAAGGAGCAGCGTGGCGCCGGGCTGCTCAGCGCGTCCGCCGTGCTCGCCGCCTGCGGGGTGTCGGGCACCAGCGACGAGCAGCCGCAGACCCCGGGGTTCTGGGCGACCCAGACCAAGGCCGGCACCCTCGACTTCGCCAACTGGCCGCTGTACATGGACACGGCCAAGGTCGGCGGCAAGACCGTGTACCCGTCGCTCCAGGACTTCACCAAGGAGTCGGGGATCAAGGTAAATTACAAAGAGGTGATTCAGGAGAACGACGCCTTCCTCGGTCGCATCAACCCGTCCCTCAAGGCCGGCCAGGACCCCGGCTGGGACCTCATCGTCATCACCAACGGCGGGCCGATCGAGAAGCTGATCCGCCAGGGGTTCCTGACCGAGCTGGACCACTCCAAGCTGCCGAACTTCACGCAGAACGCCGGCGCGGCGTTCAAGAACCCCAGCTACGACCCTGGCAACAAGTTCACCCTGGCCTGGCAGTCCGGGCTGACGGGCCTGGCCTACAACCCCAAGCTCACCAAGCGCGAGATCACCAGCTTCGAGGACCTCTTCGATCCCGCCTTCAAGGGCAAGATCACCATGTTCGGCGACGACACCGACTTCCCGACCCTGACCATGATCGGTCTCGGCATCGACCCCGCCGCCTCCAAGGAAGAGGACTGGCGGCGCGCCGCCACCAAGATGGAGGAGCTGAAGCCCCAGCTCCGGGAGTTCATCGACAACGCCGGCGAGGCCGAGGTGCTCGCCTCCGGCAACGCCTGGATCTCGATGGCCTACTCGGGCGACATCTACCAGCTCAACAACTCCGGGTCGCCCGACATCAAGTTCGTGATCCCCAAGGAGGGCGCCGCCCTCTGGACCGACAACATGGCCATCCCCAAGGGCGCCAAGCACCCGCTGGACGCCATCACCTACATGGACTACGTGTACAAGCCAGAGGTCGCGGCCAAGCTCGCCGAGTACATCGCCTACATCACCCCGGTGCCGGCGGCCAAGGAGCAGCTCCAGGCCAAGGCGGGCCAGAGCTCCGGTGAGGACAAGCAGGCCCTCGAGGACCTGGTCGCCAGCCCGCTGGTGTTCCCCAGCGACGCCGACCTGACCAGCGCCAAGCGCTACCGGGTGCTCAGCGTGGAGGAGGAGCAGGTCTGGGACCGCATCTTCCAGCCGATCATCCAGTCCTAGGGCGATGAGCGCTCGCGGCGGCAGGCTTACGCCCTACCTGGTCGGGCTGCCGGGTGGCCTGTGGCTCGGGATCTTCTTCGTGGTCCCGATCCTGGTCATGCTGTCGCTGTCGCTGCAGAGCGGGAACGCCGAAGCGGGCTTCAGGTTCACCTGGGCGTGGTCGAACTACGCCGACGCGTGGGAGTTCTACCACACCCAGTTCGTGCGCTCGATCATCTACGGGCTGATCGTCACGGTCCTCTGCCTGGTCCTGGCCTACCCGATGGCCTACTGGATCGCCTTCTACGGCGGCCGCCGCAAGTCGACCTACCTGTTCCTGATCCTGCTGCCGTTCTTCGTCTCGTTCGTCATCCGCACCGCCTCGTGGAAGTTCATCCTGAACGACGAGGGGTTCGTCTTCGGGCCGCTGAAGGACGCCGGGCTGCTGCCCGGCGACTTCCACATCCTGGCCACCTCGACCGCGGTGATCGGCGGCCTCACCTACAACTACCTGCCGTTCATGGTCCTGCCGCTGTACGTGGCCCTGGAGCGGATCGACCCCAGCCTGGTCGAGGCCGCCTACGACCTGTTCGCCAGCCGCTCGCAGGCGTTCCGGCGGGTGGTGTTCCCGCTGTCCCTGCCGGGGGTGTTCGCCGGCGTGCTGATCACCTTCGTGCCGGTCGCCTCCGACTTCGTGAACTCCGGGATCCTCGGCGGCACCCAGACGACCATGATCGGCAACGTCATCCAGACCGAGTACCTGACCAACAACCAGTACCCGCTGGCCTCGGCGATGTCGTTCATGCTGATGGCCGCCCTGCTCATCGGGATCTTCGTCTACGCACGGGCCCTCGGCACCGAGCAGGTGATGGAGGTGAGCCAGGCGTGACCACCATCGCCACCCGCGAGGCGCCCCCGGAGGCCGCCCCGGCACCGGCCGTCCCCAGCAGCCGGCGCCGCTGGACCCGGCTGATCCTGCCCACCTACACCTGGCTGATGATCTTCTATCTCAGCCTGCCGATCCTGGTGATGATCGCGTTCGGCTTCAACGACACCACGGGCAGGCTGAACCTGCGCTGGCAGGGCTTCACCATCAGGTGGTACCGGGACCTGTTCCAGATCCAGGCGCTGAGCACCGCGCTGCGCAACTCGCTCCTCATCGCGGTGATCTCCACGATCATCACCACGGTCATCGGCACCATGATCGGCATCGCGCTGGGCCGCTACCGGTTCCGCGGCAAGGGCCTCTACGACCTGGTCATCTTCAGCGCCATCTCGGCGCCGGAGCTGGTGCTCGGCGCCTCGCTGCTGTCGCTGTTCGTCAGCGTGCAGTTCGTCCGCGGCTTCGTCACCATCGTCGTCGCCCACGTCGCCTTCAGCCTCGCGTTCGTCGCGGTCACCGTGCGGGCGCGGGTGCTCGGCCTGGACCCCACCCTGGAGGAGGCCGCCCAGGACCTGGGCGCCGACCCGTGGACGACCTTCCGCAAGGTCACCCTGCCGCTGCTCGCCCCCGGCATCGTCGCCGGGGCGCTGCTGGCGTTCGCCCTC
>WNGA01028716.1_pt1 | contig 10283 bp, 6 predicted proteins | sample 5400061 | NCBI WGS metagenome assembly WNGA01 (sample SAMN13153366, study PRJNA577476) | soil metagenome | isolation source: 100 cm soil or saprolite under grassland replicate 2 | place: USA:California | collected 2016-06-15
TCCTGCTCTTCGCCACCGCGCCGTGCGTGGTGGCGAGCTTGTTGATGCATGCCAGCACCGTGGGCGGGTCAGCGGTGGCCGAGCAGACCGCGGTAGCGGTCATGCCGTAGCGGTGCCCGGCATGCATGCTGGTGATGATGTTGACCGCGCCGGCAAGGGTGCGCATGCCGAGCTTGAACTGCTCGGCATCTACCGGCTTAGGGTCCACGCGCGGGGCTGTTTTCGTTTCATGCGAACATTCTAACCATGGAACCCAACGGCTTTCTCCAGCAGGCTCTCGTCTACCTGGCGGCAGGCGTCATCGCCGTTCCTCTCTTCAAGCGGCTCGGACTGGGCTCGGTGCTCGGCTACCTCATCGCGGGCATGGCGATCGGTCCATGGGGCCTGCGCCTGATCTCGGATCCGGACACGGTGCTGCATTTCGCCGAATTCGGCGTCGTGCTGCTGCTGTTCCTGATCGGCCTGGAGCTCAACGCGCAGCGCGTGTGGGCAATGCGGCGCTCGATCTTCGGCCTGGGCGCGGTCCAGGTCGTGCTCACCATTGCGGCGGTGACCGCGATCGCCTTGCTCCTCGGGCAGCCTCTGGCCGTCGGCCTGATCGCGGGCATGGGCTTCGCGATGTCCTCGACTGCGATCGGGCTCGCCACGCTCGCCGAGAAGAACCTGCTGCCGACGCCGGGAGGCCAGGCATCGTTCGCGGTGCTGCTGTTCCAGGACCTCGCCGTGATCCCGCTGATGCTGATCCTCGGCATGGTCGAAGGCGACGCCAACGCGATGCACTGGAGCGACGCGGCAAAGGCCGTCGGCTTCATCGTGGCGCTGATCCTCGCCGGCCGGCTGCTGGTGCGTCCGGTGCTGCGCTATATCGCCGAGACGCGGCTGCGCGAGGTGTTCGTGGGCTTCGCGCTGCTGCTCGTCGTCGGCACGGCGATGCTCTCGGCGGCGGTCGGCCTCTCCATGGCGCTCGGCGCCTTTCTCGCCGGCGTGATGCTCGCCGACAGCGAGTACCGGCACGAGCTCGAGCTCGACATCGATCCTTTCAAGGGACTGCTGCTCGGGCTGTTCTTCATGGCGGTCGGCATGTCGGTGGACATTGGCCTGTTCGTGCGCGCACCCTTTCTTTTACTTTCTTTGGCATTTGGTCTTGTAACGTTGAAGATCGCGCTGCTCTACGCGGTCGCGCGGCCGTTCTATTGCGGCACCGGGGACGCTTCGCTGTTTGCCGTCGCCCTGTCGCAGGCGGGCGAGTTCGCCTTCGTGCTGTTCGTGGCGGCCGACAAGAGCCTGCCGAAGGAAACCGCGGCTTTGCTGAATGCGACGGTCGCGGTCTCCATGCTCACCACGCCGTTCCTCATGATGGGCTACGAGCGCTTCGTGATGCGGCGCCGCGACCGCCGCGCGGCGCGCGAGCCCGATGCGATCCGCGAGTCGAACCCCGTGATCGTCGCCGGCTTCGGGCGCTTCGGCCAGATCGTAGTCCGCGTGCTGCGCGGACTCGGGATAGGCGCAACGGTGATCGACCACGATCCGGGCCAGATCGACACCGTGCGGCGCTTCGGCTGGAAAGCCTATTACGGCGATGCGACGCGCCTCGACCTGCTCGAGTCGGCGGGCGCGGCAGCCGCCAGGGTGCTGGTGCTTGCCATCGACGACCCGCGCGCCGCGCTCACCTCGGTGAAGCGCGTGCGCGAGCGCTTCCCGCAGCTCGCCATCGTCGCCCGCGCCCGCAGCCGCACCGAGGCTTACGAATTTGCCGAGCTGGGCGTGCCCGCGGTGCGCGAAGTGTTCAGCTCGGCGCTCGACACCGCAGTGCGAACCCTGGTCATCCTGGGATTCGGGGAAAAAGACGCGCAGCGCATCGCGCAGCGCTTCAGGCAGCACGACGAGGAGCTCACCGCGAAAAACGCGCCTCACCGCCACGACATCGGCAAGCTCATCGCGCTCTCCGAGCAAGGCCGCAGCGACCTGCAGCAACTGCTGGCCGCGGAAACCGCGCTAGCGCCGCAGATTGACCGGAACGACTAGTGCTGTCGAGCGTTTCCCGCTCTTGCGCCACGCCGCGGATTTTGGCGTAGGATGGAACATCATGCGCAAGCCGAAAGGCAGTGGGAAATTACAGCGCGAGGAAGCGGATCCGCCTCCGGACGTAGCGGAACCGCTGCAAGACCGCGTCATCGAGCGGCCTGACGGCTTTTACTGGGAATCCAAGGCGAAGCGCGAGACCCACGGTCCCTTCGCCACCCTCGCTGAGGCCGAAGCCGACATGCTTTCCGGCGGCGCCGCTGCCGCGGAAGACGTCGAGCTCGGCGAATCGCTGCACGAAGCGGAATCCGAGCTCGGCATCTCGGAGTGGATCGATCCGGATACCGGCGTGCCTGCCGAGGACTCGGTCCCCCGCATCGAGGATCAGGACCACTGATTCCCTAGCGCGGCCTTGCGCCGCAGTTGAGCAGGTCCTCTTCCGACATCACCGGCTTGACCACGCACGGGGCCGCGGGCTTGCGTTCTTCGGCTCTCGTAACGGGCTTCGGCTTCTCCACCGCAACGACGGCCGGCGTTGCGCTTTCCATTGCGGGGGTCTGCGGCCTCGGCTTTTCCATTGTGGCAGCCGGCGCGCTGCAGTTGATGAGGTCCTGGTCTGACATCACCGACTTAATCTCGCAGGGGCCGGTTCGCTCTGGCGGTTCGACCCTAGCTGCGGGATTCGGCCTTTCCGGTGCGACAACGCGGGGCTTCGGGCTTTCCACGGCAGCGACCGGTGGCGTCGGCTTTTGCGGCTTTTGAATTGCCACCGGCGGCGGCGCAGGCTTCTCGATAGCGATCGGCGGTGGCTTTGGCGCTGCCGCTGGCGCAGGCGGCGGTGGCGGCACGACCGCCCGTTCAACCGCCGCGGCGGTCGGACGTTCCGGCGTTGGGCTCAGCTGGCCGACGAAGGAAATGTTGTTGGCCGGCAGGTCGTACTGAACGAGGAGCCTGATGTCGCCCGCTTCGACCGTGAACAGCGGCCCCTGGTAGTCGCGCTTCACGCGCGAGGTGTAATCGGCAACCTCGTCCGGCGTGGGTTTGCGCACGCGCAAGGGCTGGTATTCGGTGAGCGCGATCAACGCGTCGTAGATCCTGTGGTAGTCCGCGCGCGGCGAGACGGCGAGGCGCTGCTGCAGTTCCGGCCCGAGATTCACGCGCTCGCTGAGAATATCCGCCGCAGCACCGGTCAGGAAAGCGCCATACACGTAGTCGCGCGCCTGCGCTTCAGTGGGCGTAGCGGGCGTGTTCTGGGCATAGCAACCCGCTGCGGCCAATGCGCCGGCCAGCGCCAATCCCAGCACCCAGAATTTCGAGGTTCTGTTCATCTCCCGTACAAAGTATGCTCTTTTGCGCACCGGCCTGCAGAAGGCGGGGGTCCGCAGTTTCATCGATAAACTCGGGGCATGGAATACCGCGTCCTCGGCGGCGATGCGGCGGACCAGCCACACGCATACCCCCCTGGTTCATTCGGCGCGCGTCCGAACGGTATCGATTGCGTCGAGCACGGCACCGGCGCTTGGGCAGCGCCGCGCCGGATCCTTGGCCAGCATGGCGTCGACCAGCTCCTGGCAATGGGCGATTTCAGCGGGTAACCGCGGAGGCGGCGCGGTGACGATCTGCCGGGTCAGCTCGTCGATGGAGTCGCTGGTGTAGGGCCGATGGCCCGTCAGCATCTCAAAAAAAATCGCGCCGAGGGCATAAAGATCCGAGCGCTGATTGACCGCCGTGCCTGTCACATATTCCGGCGCTCGATAATAAAGGGACCGCAGAGGTGCAGCGGGCTGCGTTATGCTCAGGTCGCCCGTCTCGTCCTTGGCATTCTCGAAGCCGGCGAGCGCGAGCTCGCCGTTTTCGCGCACCATGAAATTTTCCGGCGTCAGGTCACGGTGAACGATTCCCTGGCGATGCACCTCCGCCAGCGCGGCTGCGGCCTGGGCGAGCAGCGACAGCGCCTGCCGCGGGGAAAGCGGGCCCTTGAGCACCTGTCTCAGGCAACCGGCCGGGAAATACTCCATGACGGTGTAGACGAGAGTGTCGGCGAAGCCGAGGTCAAAAATCGCCGCGATGTTCGGGTGTTCGAGGCGGCCGACCATTGCGTATCGCTGTAAAGGCCGCCGGTCCTCGCCCGTGCGGCTTTGCCGTATCCTGATCGCCACCTTCTTGCCGTCCACATCGCGCTCGCCCAGGTACAGGGCCGACCCGCTCGCACCGTCCAGCTTGCCGATGACGCTGTAGTTCTTGATGCGCAGGGGAGCGGATGGGCTGGGTTGGGTCTGATCGGACATCAAAGCCTCCAGCGTCTCGCGCAGCGCGGCTTTCGCGGCCGTCGCCGCGCCTTGCGCATTGCCGGCGAGCGCCTCCTGCAGCAGCGCGGACAGGTCGCCTGCGCTGCGGTCCGGCGCGGCGGGAAGGCTCTTGAGGCTGATGACTTCGTAGACCAGCACCGGCTTCGTTCTGCCGCGCAGATGCACGACTCGATGCGCGCCGTGAACCACCGCGTCGCCGGCGGCGCCGATCGTCACTTCGCTTGCCACCACCGGCCAGCCGAGTTCCTTCGTCTGCCCTTCCAGCCGCGAGGCGATGTTGACGGTGTCGCCGATGGCGGTGAAATCCTCCTGTCCGGCCGTACCGACCTGGCACAGGGTCACTTCGCCGGTGTGAATGCCGACGCCGATCGCGAATTCCGGCAAGCCGCGGTCCGCGTACTGCGTGCGCAGCCAGCCGCGAAAGTGATGGGCGACGATCGACAGGCCGAGACCCGTCTGAATGGCCCGCAGCGCCTGGCGTTCGCGCGGCTCTTCATCGCTATGCGGAAACACGGCCATGATGCCGTCACCGATGAATTTCACGATCTTGCCGCCGGCGGCGACGATCGGTTCGCAGGCGCGCTGCAGGTAGGCGTTGAGCAGCGCGGCAATCTCCACCACGGAAAGGCGCTCGCAGATCGTAGTGAAGCCGCGGATATCGGTGAACAATACGGTGGCCTCGACGGTGGAATTCCCCGTCCCCGGCACGGCCGCTTCCTCCACTGCGGCATGTTGTGCCTCTCCGGTGAGGCTGCTGCGGAAGCGTCGCCGCAACAGGTCGCCGCCCACGATCAACTGCTGTGCCAGGGCCTCGCGCCAGGCAGCGAGCTTTTTCAACCTTCCCGTGATCGCTTCGAGCAGCTCGGCGCGGGTAAAAGGCTTGATCAGGTAATCGTCGGCGCCGAGAGCCATCCCTTTGCGCACATCGGCGTGCTCGCCGCGAGCGGTGAGAAAGATGAACGGCGTTGAAGCCAGCGCCGGCATGCGGCGCAGTTGCTCCACGACCGCGTAACCGTCCATCTCCGGCATGTTTACGTCGCAGAGAACCAGGTCGGGCAATTGGGTGCCCGCGGCCTCGAGCCCGGCGCGGCCGTTCTCGGCTTCCGTGACGCGGTAGCCCTCGGTCTTGAGGGTCAACGCCAGCCCGCGGCGGATGCCGGGATCGTCTTCGATGATCAAAATTTTTGTCAGCATGAGGCAAATGTGTGACCTAAGTCACGTGTGGCCGGCCGGCGCGGGACTATGCTGTAGCATAGCGCAATAAAAGCAGTCAAAGTCGAACCGGCTGTGGGGGCAGGAGTAAGGTGGGGGATAGCACTTTGTCGTCGTTCGTCCATCAAGAACGTTGTTGTGCGCCTCTGCGCGTCGCGCCGCGGCCGGGAGGCGAGCGGCAATGATTGCGGCGCAAATTCTACCGATCCCGCAAACGCTCTGGCAGCGGATTTTCCCTGCGGCCCGCATGAGCAGCGATCGGCTGGGACTGATCATGATCGCGGCCTCGGTGGCCGTGATCGGGGTCATCGTCGCGCTGCTCTATTCGCACCAGGCGAGGCTGCACCGCGACGAGGTCCGCTCGCAAGGCGTGGCGCTGGCGCGGGCGCTGTCGGGGGCGGAATTGTCCCGGCTCATCCCCGGGTCCGGCGAGAAGAACCTCGTGAGCACTCTGGCGGGCGTTCAAGGCAGCAAGGCGTTTGCCTACGCGGCGGTGGTGACGAAATCGGGCGCCACGCTGTTCGAGCTCGCCTCCCCGGGGAGCATCGTGCCGGCCGCGGCGATGCCCTCGGATCCGGCAGCCTGGTTCGGCGAGCATCCGCTGGTTTCTCCCGGGGACGGAAGGCAGATCAGGGAGTTCTTCGGTCCGGTCCTGAAGGACGGAGAATTTTTCGGTTTCGTCAGGCTGGGCTACTACGAAACGCCCGCAGGCGTGGCGACGGGCGAAATCTCCTACCTCGCCCTGATGGCGCTGCCCATATTCCTGCTCACCGTCTTTTCCTATTTCATGATCAGGCGGGAGATTCGTCCTCTTGCCGGGCTCACCAAAAAGCTCGAGAACGCCGGCAAGGCCTATGGGATCGAAACGGGCTCCCTGCCGAGGACGGAATTGCGCCACCTCGCCCACCGCTTCGACGAGTTCATGCAGACGGTTCAGTCCAGGACCCAGGAGCTGGACCGGCAATGCCTCGAGGCGCAGACCGCGAGCCGGCTGCTCTCATACAAGCAGGAAAAGGTGCAGGCCGTCCTGGACGCGGTCCCCGACGCGGTGCTGGTGGTCGATAGCTCCGGCGTTGCCACTTTCGCCAATCCCAAGCTCGGCGTCATGCTGGGTTTGAACGCCGAGGCGCTGATCGGCCAGCCGCCTCACCAATGGGGCGCGCGTCCGGAAGTGCTGGCGTTGCTGACGCGCTTCAACGACCAGATCGTCCAGGCCGTCGACACCACCGCCGTCGAATATTCGCCGGAGGGACAGCCCGAGCGCAGGATCTCCGTGTCCGCCTGCCCGCTGTTTTCGCCGCGCGACCGCTCCATCGTGTTCGGCACGCTGATCGTATTCCGCGACGTCAGCGAGGAGCATCTCGCCCGGCAGGCGGGCGCGGAATTCGTCGCCCAGGTTTCACACGAGCTCAAGACGCCGCTCACCACCATCGCGACCTTCAGCGAGCTGCTTCTCGGTTACGGCCAGCTCTCCGACCAAGACCGCGTGGAAGCGGTGAACACCATACACGGCGAGGTCGAGCGCGCGGCCCAGCTGATCAATAATCTCCTGAACATTTCCAAGCTCGAAGCCGGCACCCTGCCCATCGAGCGCCACCGGGTGAAGATGCAGGACCTGTTGCAGCAGATCGTGGACAGCATGAGCAGGAGCGCGCGCGCCAGGCAGGTGCGGGTCGAGCTGAAGATGCCGCCGGACCTGGGGTCGGCGCGGCTGGACAAGGACCTGTTCCGCATCGCCATCGACAACCTGCTGAGCAACGCGGTCAAGTACAGCCGTCCCGGCGGGCGGGTGATGCTGAGCGCGGAAAAGCTCGCCGACAACCAGATGAAAATCAGCGTCAGCGACGAGGGCATCGGCATCTCGCCGGAAGATTGCGAGCGGGTGTTCGAGAAGTACTATCGCTCCGACAGCAAGGAGGTCGCCTCGCGCAGCGGGCATGGACTCGGCCTCTATCTCGCCAAGCGCATTGTCGAGCTGCATCACGGCACGGTTTCCATACGGAGCGAGTTAGGCAAGGGGACTGAATGCTCGATACAGTTCGAAGCCCAGCCCGTACGGCTGGAGGGATTGGCGGCCCAGGCATGACATGGTAGAGGCGGTCGCGCGCAGCAGCCTCGGGGGCACGACCTATGTCGCCCCGGCGGGCTCGCTCGCGGAGCAGGCGGTGCAGGCGGCATTGACCGAAGCCATCGGCGCGTGCGTCGGTTCCAACCAGCTTCGTGTGGTGCTGAATCTCGAGCGCGTCACCCTGGTGAACGGCAGGGGCATCGAGATCATCCTGGAGGCCAATGCCCGGCTGAACGCGCGTGGCGGAAAACTGCAGTTCGCCAATCCTTCGCCGCTGCTGAAGGACATCTTCGTCGCCAACGGCCTGATCGACGCCGATACCGTGTCGGCGCGCGGACCGAATGCCGTGCATTCCTTCGGCGCGCGCCTGGTGCCGCAGCAGAGAAGGCGGCTCGGCGAAATCGCCGTCGAGATGAACTTGGTCACGCAAGAACAATTGTCCGAAGCGGTGCGGTCGCAATCCGGCACCAGCAAGCGCCTGGGCCAGTGGCTGGTCGCCAATACGGGTCTGTCCGAGCCGGACTTGCTCAGGGCGCTGAGCCGCCAGATGGGGATCCCCAGTGTTTCGCTCCGCCCCGGGCTGTACGAACCGGCGGCGGTGTCCCTGCTCTCCAGGGAAGCCGCCCGCCGGCTGAAGGTGCTGCCGATGTTCAAGGTGCACGACACGCTCACCGTGGCGAGCGCCGATCCTCTCGCGATACCGGTTCTGGACGAGGTCCAGGAGATCACGGGCTGCAAGCTGCGGCTGGTGCTGGCGCGGCTCGAAGAAATCACCAAGTGCCAGTTCGAGGCCTACAGCGGCAACCAGCTCGCCTCGGAGCTGGTGGAGAACCTGCCCACCGATCTGGAGCTGGTCGAGCAGGGGGCGACCGATTTCGGCGCGATCGACGAGATGGCGGCGGGGAGCCCGGTCATCAACCTCGTCAACGGCCTGATCCAGCGGGCGGTGCGCGATGGCGCGAGCGACGTTCACATCGAGCCGGGTCGCAGCCGATCGCTGGTGCGTTTCCGCATCGACGGCCTGCTGTACGAAGTGCTGACGCTGCGCCCGGATGTCCACCCGGCGATCATTTCCCGCCTCAAGGTCATGGCCAACCTGGATATCGCGGAGCGGCGCATGCCGCAGGACGGACGCATTCAGGTGATGACGCAGGGGCGCACCATCGACTTGCGCTTCAGCTCCTTGCCCGGCATCCACGGTGAAAAGGTGGTGCTGCGGGTGCTGGACAAGAATCAGTCCATCCTCGACGTCGAGAAGCTCGGCATGCGGCAGCCCAATCTCGAGCTGTTCAAGAAACTGCTCGGCTACAGCTATGGATTGATCCTGGTCAGCGGCCCCACCGGCAGCGGCAAGACCACCACGCTGTACGCGGCCCTCAATTATCTGAACAACATAGAAAAGAACATCGTCACGATCGAGGATCCGGTGGAATACCAGCTCGACAACATCAACCAGAACCCGGTCAGCGAAGCGATCGGACTGAGTTTCGCCAAGATGTTGAAGCACGTCCTGCGCCAGGACCCCGACACCATCATGGTGGGAGAGATCCGCGACCATGAGACCGCGGTGATCGCCGTGCAGGCGGCCCTGACCGGACACCTGGTGCTGTCCACGCTGCATACCAACGACGCCCTCGGCGCGCTGTCGCGGATGATGGACATGGGAGTCGAACCCTACCTTCTGTCTTCGGCTTTGGCGGGCGTCGTCGCGCAACGTCTGGTCAGGCAGGTGTGCCAGGCGTGCAAGCACAGCTTCTTGCCTTCCCCGGCCCTGGTCACGACCTACGGCCTGCCGAAGGACGCCCGCCTCACCAAGGGGCGCGGCTGTTCGGCCTGCTACGATTCCGGCTACCGGGGGCGGATGGGAATTCACGAGATCGTCGAGTCCACCGATGACCTGCAGCGGCTCATGATCAAGAACCCGTCCAAAGACGGCCTGCAAGCGTACGCCAAGACGGCGGTTGCCTCGACGTTGTTCTCCGATGGGCTGCAGCGCGCCTTGGAGGGGCGCACCACCCTCGAAGAAATCTCGCGCGTCCTGCACGCCGCCTAGAGGCCCGCATGGCATTCGAAATCAGCCGCACGCCGACCGCCCCCCCGACAACCGGGGCCGGGCAACTCCGCGGCCTTCTGAACGTGAAGCTGCGCCTGCCTTCGCGCGCCATCGGGACGAACGAGCGCATGGTCTTCACCGAGCAGCTTGCGCTGCTGCTCGACACCGGCGTCAGCATTCACGAGGCGCTGAAGGCCCTGAGACAGCAGAGCGAGGATCCCAGGTTGAGCGCAATCCTCGAGTCTCTGATCGAGGCGGTCACCGAGGGCAAGCCTTTCTCGGTGGCGCTTTCCCGCCACCCGGAGATGTTCTCGCAGACCTACGTCAACCTGGTCGCGGCCGCCGAGGAAGGGGGCTTCCTGCAGCGGGTGCTGCAGCAGCTGCTGGAGATGGACGAGAAGAACAGCCGGTTGCGGAGCATCATCGTTTCGGCGCTGTCCTATCCGGTTTTCCTGATGGTGTTTTCGCTCGCGGTCGTGATCTTCGTGCTGGTGGCGATTTTCCCCAAGTTTCAAGACTTGTTCGCTTCGATCCGCGACCAGCTCCCCGCGACGACCTTGGCGCTCATGTGGGTCTCCGAGTTCCTGCAAAACCACTGGCTGGCGACCCTCATGGCGCT
>WNGA01019404.1_pt1 | contig 10282 bp, 6 predicted proteins | sample 5400061 | NCBI WGS metagenome assembly WNGA01 (sample SAMN13153366, study PRJNA577476) | soil metagenome | isolation source: 100 cm soil or saprolite under grassland replicate 2 | place: USA:California | collected 2016-06-15
TGGTGCCGGTGGCGCATAGCGCGATTGTCGCCGGCCTGCGCGATGGCATTATCGTATTGGACGCGCGGAACCGGGTGGTCGATCTCAACTCGACCGCCGAGCGCATCCTCAACCAGCGCGTCGCGGCGGCGTTCGGGCAGCCAGTCGAGCAACTGCTGGCCGATCAGCCCGAGCTGGTGGCATACTGCCGTGGCGCGGCTGAAGCGCGGACGGAGATCACGCTGGGCGAAGCCGAGGCGCCGCGCAGCTATGAGGTGCAGATCGTGTCGCTGCCCGGCCAGCGCGGCGATTCTTCTGGGCGGCTGGTGATGCTGCACGATGTTACCGGGCGCAAGCAGGCCGAAGCGGCATTGCAGGCGGCTAAGGAAGCGGCCGAGGGTGCTACCAGCGCCAAGTCGCAGTTTCTGGCCACCATGAGCCATGAGATCCGTACGCCGATGAACGGCGTGATCGGCATGACGCGCCTGTTGCTCGACACCAACCTCGATGCCCAACAGCGCGAATTTGTTGAAACCATCCGCACCAGCGGCAACGCCTTGCTGGAGGTCATCAACGACATTCTCGACTTCTCGCGGATCGAGGCCGATCGGCTGGAGTTAGAGCACGCTCCCTTCGACTTGCGAGCCTGCCTCGAGCAAGCGTTCAGCCTGGTGGCGCTCAAGGCGGCGGAGCGCTCTCTCGACCTGGCCTACAGCATCGATCCGCACGTGCCGCTCTCGTTCATCGGCGATCATGGCCGGCTGCGCCAGATTCTGATCAATTTGCTCGACAACGCGATCAAGTTTACCGATAGCGGCGAGGTGGTGGTGAGCGTCACCACTGAGGGCCGAGGACTGAGGACTGAGCCGAATCAGACCCCACTCAGTCCTCAGTCCTCAGTCCTGGTCACTTTTTCGGTGCGCGACACCGGCATCGGCATTCCACACGATCGCCTGGATCACCTGTTCAAGTCGTTCAGCCAGATCGATACCGCCGCGCGGCGCGCCAACAGTGGCAGCGGCCTCGGCCTGGTGATCAGCAAGCGCTTGAGTGAACTCATGGGCGGGACGATGTGGGTCGAGAGCGAGCAGGGCCGCGGTTCCACGTTCTACTTCACGATCGTGGCCGAGCTGACCCCCAGCGAGGCGTGGATATTCCTGCCCGGCGCTATGCCGCAGCTGGCCGGTAAGCGCCTGTTGGTGGTGGACGACAATGTCCACAGCCGGCGCATGCTCGCCGGGCAAGCGCAGGCATGGGGTTTGCTCGCCCGCGACACTGCCTCAGGCGCTGAAGCGCTCGATTGGATCCGCAATGGCGACCCATTCGACGGAGCTGTTCTGGCTGCGCAGGCATCCGACATGGATGCCCCGACTCTGGCAGCCGAGATACGGAAACATCGCGACTCGCATGCGCTCCCGCTGATTATGCTGGTATCGTTGGGGCAGCACGAAGCAGGTGGCGAGGCCAGTATGGGTAGCTTTGAGGTGATTCTCACCACGCCGCTCAAGCTCTCACAGCTTCACGCTACCCTCGTCAGCATATTCGATCAGCCGCCGATCCAGGCCGGCCAGGCTGCTTCACAGGCGCGCGTCGAGGCGCCGCCACCCACGGGAACGCCCCTGCGAGTCCTGCTTGCCGAAGACGATAGAGTCAGCCAGAAGCTCCTTATGTACCTTCTGCAGAAGATCGACTGCCGCGCCGACGTCGTCGGCGACGGACGGGCGGCACTGCGGGCGCTCGAACGGCAGCCCTACGACATTATGCTGCTGGATGTGCAGATGCCCAAAATGGATGGCCTGGTCGTCGCCCGCTCGATCTGCCAGCACTGGCCCAAAGATCAGCGGCCGTACATGATCGCTGTTACGGCTAATGCCCTTCAAGGCGATCGTGAGGAATGTCTCAACGCGGGTATGGACGACTATATCAGCAAGCCAGTGCAGGAGGAGGAGTTGATCCAGGCGATCGACAGATGCAGAGCGCTCCCCAGGCCGATAACAGCGTCTGCTGTGCCAGCGCCCGCCACAGCTCCGGGCGCCGCGCTGCCAGACACTGGCCTGGCCGAGTCGGCCCCCGCAGCGATTGATCTTCAGGCATTGGGAAAGGTACGTGCCATGCTGGGCGAGAGCACGTCGCAGCTGTTCGCCGAGCTAATTGATACCTACCTCAACGACACGCCGGAATTGCTGGCGACCCTGCGTGCGGCTGCGGCCCGCGGCGATGCTACAACATTCCGACGCGCAGCGCACAAACTGAGATCAAGCAGTGTCTTTCTTGGCGCGACGACTCTCGCAGGCTTATGCGACGAAGTCGAGCAGGTTGCCCGCGCCGGCATGACCGCCAACTCCACCGAGTGGGTGCGGCGCACTGAGGCCGAGTTTGCGCGGGTCAAGGATGCGCTCGAGCTGGAACGAGCGGGTGGGAATAGAAGTGCGCGCACGGTGGTTAGCCAGGAACGCCGGTGAGGGCTTTCTACGCTTTCTCCTTTCCCTGATGCCTCAACCACGAATTTCTCATCTTTTATGGGTCGTTTTTTCGCCCGCAGGGCGAAAAAACGACCCATAAAAAACGGAAAGTACCATGTGCCATACGAATTCCTAGACAAAGCTCACCGTATCAAGTATGCTAATTCTTGAAGCTACAGACACCTGGAGATTGTATGGAGCCAAGCGACGAGGCGCTGGTGCTGGCCTGCCGCAGTGGCGACGCGACCGCATGGGCGATGCTGGTCGATCGCTATCAGCGGCTGGTCTATTCGATCGCGCGCCACGCCGGGCTGGATCACGAGCAGTCGGCCGATGTCTTTCAGCTGGTCTTTGCCACGCTGGTCGAACATCTCGGCCGGATCGAGCAGCCCGCGCTGATTGGCGCCTGGCTGGTGATCACCGCGCGCCACGAGGCCTGGCGCTTCAGCCGGCACGAACGCATGGCGCGTTTTGCCTCGCTCGACGCGCCGGAGCTGGCCGAGCCGCTCGCCGACGGCCTGCGGCCTGAATCGCTGATGCTGCGCCTGGAAGAGCAGCAGCAGGTGCGCGCCGCCGTCGCTTCGCTCGACGAGCGCTGCCGCAGGCTGCTGATCTTACTCTTCTACCGAACCGACACCGCACCCTACGCCGAGATCGCCGCGACTCTCGGTATGAGCGAGGGCAGTATCACCCAACCCGCGCGCGCTGTTTGCGGAAATTACGCGATCTTCTGGATGATCTGAGTTTTTGATGTATTTTTTCTCTACAAAACTGCTCTGTTAAAATAAGGTTATGAAAACATGCGCTAGTGAAAATATTGTGAGCAACATATCCGATCACATCCCGTTTACCCGGCTGGTCGACATGGTCGAAGGCCGCCTCAGCCAGGCCGAGCAGGCCGACGCGCGGCCGCATCTCGCGGCCTGCCCGCGCTGCGCCGCCGATGTCGCCTGGCTGGAACGCGTGATCGGGCTGATGCGCGCCGATACGGCCGAGCCGCCGCCGGCGCATGCCGTGGCCGCCGCCAAGCGCCTATTCCGGCCGCCAACCCAGCCAGCCGCGCGCCAGCAACTCACGGCCGTGCTCCAGTTCGATAGCGCACGCACGCCGATCGCGTTGGGCAGGCGCGCAGGCGCGCAGACAGAGCGCCAGCTACTGTTCGCCGTTTCGAGCTATCTCCTCGATCTGCGCCTCGCGCCGCAGGGGCCGCTATGGGTGATCTCGGGCCAGCTGTTCGGCGCCGACGATGGCCGGCAGGTCGAGCTGCATGGCCCGGCTGGGGTGATGCGGGCCGCGCTGAACGACTTGAGCGAGTTCGCGCTGCCGCCTTCGCCGCCCGGCAGTTATACCCTCAGGTTACAGCTTACCGATCTCGATATCCTGATCGCCGAGCTTGAGGTAGGGCATTTCCAAGAAAGGTTTTAGGTGTTGGGTGTTGGGTGTTGGGCTTCGCAACGCCGCCTGCCCGACACCCAACACCCAACACCTGCGCTGAAAGCGCACTAGGGGCCTAGGATGAACCTGGACGAGCTTGTGTCGCGGCTGGTCGCGGCCGGCGCGGCTGAACGAGCGGCGCTGCTGGCGCCTCATGCTTCGTGGGCCGGCGTTGAGCTGGCCCAGGCGCTCAAGGCGATCTATTTCGACACCTACAGCAGCGATCCGCAGCGCGCCGCCGGCGCGGCCGCCGCCCTCGCCGCCCTGGCAAGCGCGAACGATCACCCCGAGATCCAGGCGCTGGCAGCCTGGACGAGCGGCATGGCCGCGCTCCAGCTCGAAGGCCAGGTCGAGCGCGCGATCGCGCGGATCGATGATGCGGCGGCACGTTTCGAGGCGCTCGGCCAGCCCCATACCGCCGCATCCACACAGGTGAGCAAAATCTTTGCCCTGGCGCGCCTGGGCCGCTACGACGAGGCGATTGCCTGCGGCCTGCGCGCGCGGGATGTGTTCCTGGCCTCCGACGACACGCTGGCAGCCGGCAAGATCGATCTGAATCTGGGCAACATCTACCATCGGCGCGATCAGTACAGCCTGGCCGAGCAGTTCTATCTTACGGCGCGCGCGCGCTTCACGGCGATCGGCGACCACAAGCTGCTGACCTACGCCGACAATGGACTGGCGAATGTGCTCAGTATGCAGCACGATTTTCGTGCCGCCGCTCAACTCTACGAGCAGGCGCTGGCGCGCGCCGAGGCGACCGGGCTGGAGGTCACGCGCGCCGAGATCGAGTGCAATCTGGGCAATCTTGAGCTGTTCCAGGGCCACTACGACCGCGCGCTCGATTACCTCGAGCGGTCGCGCCGCAGATACGCAGCGCTCGATATGCCGCACGAGTCGGCGATCGCCGAGCAGGAAATTGCCGACGCCTACCTGGAGCTGAACCTGGCGCCCGAGGCAGCCGCGATCTACGATCGCGTGATCGCCACCTTCACCGAGCTGGGCATGCGTGCCGAACAGGCGCGGGCGCTGCTCAACGATGGGCGCGCGCATTTGCTGCTGGGCCAGTTCGCCCAGGCCCGCGCGCGCCTGGCTGATGCGCACCAGCTGTATGCCGACGAAGGGAATCCGGCTGGCGCGGCGTTGGTGATGCTGGCTGAAGCCCAGCTGGCCTACGCGGAGGGCGAGTATGCCGCCGTCCAGCGAGCTGCGGCAGGCGCCGAAAAGCCGCTGGCCGAGGCGGGCATGTGGGGACGGCTGCTGGTGGCACGCTGGCTAGGCGGCGAGGCCACCCGCGCGCTGGGCGACCAACCGGCGGCACAGCTGTTACTGGAATCGGCCCTGCGCGATGCCGAGGCGCGCGATGTGCCGCAGGTGGCGCATCGCTGCCACACCTCGCTCGGCCTGCTCGCGGCTGCCACCGGCGATCTGGCCGCCGCCGAGGCATCGTTCAAACGCGCGGCGCAGCTGATTGAGACGATGCGCGCACCACTCCTGGCCGACGAGTTTCGCACTGCCTTCGCCGCCGATAAACTCACACCGTATACCGAGCTAGCGCGTCTGTGCCTGGCGGAGGGCGGCGCCAACCGAATCGCCGAGGCGCTGGGCTATGTCGAACGCGAGCGCTCACGGGCGCTGCTGGATATGCTCGGCGACGCGGTGCGGCGGCCCGAGCACCCGCGCGACCCATTCGAGGCGCGCATGGTGACTCGGCTGAGCGATCTACGCCAGGAGCTGAACTGGTTCTACAGCCAGATCAATCGTCCGCCGGATGGCGAGGCCCCGCGCGGCGCGGCGGCCATGGCCGCGCTTCAGGCCGCCGTCCGCGAGCGTGAGGCCGAGGTATCGCTGATCCACCGCCAGATCCAGCAGCGAAAACCTGATGGCGCGACGGACGGCCGCGGGCCGCCGGCCATGGTGGAAGCCCTCGACATCGCGCAGCTCCAGCGCGACCTTGGGCCGGAGACGGCGCTGGTCGAATATTTCACGCTCGACGAGGAGCTGCTGGCGTTCATCGTAACGAACGAGCGAGTGGAGCTGGTGCGCGGGCTGGCGCGTGAAGAGCAGGTTGAGGTCGCGCTCGAGCAGTTCCGCTTTCAGATCGGCGCGCTGCGCTATGGCACCGGCCAGCTACGCGCGCATCTCGATCAGCTCGCGTCGCGGGCAAGGCACTACCTGGGCATGCTCTACACCTTGCTGCTGCGCCCGATCGAGCCGCGACTGGGCGCGCGCCGGCTGATTGTGGTGCCGCACCGCGCGCTACATTATGTCCCATTCCACGCGCTGCACGATGGCGTGGCCTATGTGGTCGAGCGGCGTGAGGTCGGCTACGCGCCGAGCGCAAGTGTTTTGCGCTCCTGCCACGCCCGCCCGCACGCGCGCGCCGACCATGGTGCTCGACGAGATTCTGGCCCAGGTGACCTGTACCGCAGCCATCGACGACGATTGCCGGGCGAAGATCCGTCCCGGCGCGATCGTGGCGGCCGCTTCCGGCAATAGCGGCGGCAATGACCGCGAGTACCCGGCGGCCGATCTGCTCCCTGGCGTGCTGGCCGTAGCCGCCAGCACCGAGACAAACACACTGGCCGATTTTTCGACCTATGGATCGTGGGTGCAGGTGGCCGCGCCGGGCGACCGCATTCTGAGCAGTGTACCGGGTGGCGGCTACGCGACATGGAGCGGTACCTCCATGGCAGCACCGCTGGCTGCCGGCAGCGCGGCCCTGCTCCGCGCGGCCTCCCCTGGCCTACGGCCGGCCGAAGTTGTGACCCGCATCATCACGACTGCCGCACCGATGGCTGGGCTGGTGCGGCGCCGAGTCGACGCGGCCGCCGCGCTGAGGCTATCGGTCTCGAAATAGCGTGCTATGGTCTTCGATGGTACTTCCTCATTGTATGTGTTCCTCGTTTTTCGTTTCGCCCTGCAAGGCGAAACGAAAAACGAGGAACAAAAGAAGAAAAGTACCGCTGCGAACCTCCAATAGCGTGCTACCGCGTAAGTCCTCTGACAGAGATTCCTAATTATCCTGGCCGCTCTTGAGCGTGAGCATGTAGGCCACCAGATCGTTGATCTGCTGGGCCGTCAGCGCATGCGCGTAGTCGCGGTACATGATGCCTTCCTGGTAGCCGCCGGCCAGGTAGGCGTCGGGGTTTGTGATCGCGGTTCGCAAATACTCTTCGGCCGATTGGCCGGGAACCGCCACGCCGGCGCGGTTGCCGATATTCGAGAGGCTTTGTCCGCTCCCGGTATCCATGCCCGGCTCGATCGCATGGCAGGTGGCGCACGCCGGCGCACGCGCGCTGGCCATGCCGACAGCGCCGTCGAACAGCTGCTTGCCGTTCGCCGGGTCGCCCGCCGCCCCGCCCGCGCCACAGGCCGCGAGCAACGTGATAACAATGCTAAAAATGACGACTCGCATATAGCAATCCTACAAGAACCGAGAACTAAGAACCAACCAGCGCTTGCCTGTTTACAAAGACGCGACGGTCATGCTAAGTGAAGGCCGCAGCGCCTTCGAGGTGGTCATTGCTTTACATTGATACCATGGAATCCATTGTAGGGACACGATATATCGTGTCCTTACAATGGATTCCATGGTATCAATACGGAATCATTGTCAAGCGCGATTGAAACATGCAAGGCATAGAATGATAGACGATTCGTCCATCGTTCGTCGTAAGCGCTACGGCGCCTGGCTGGCATCGTAGGTGATACGGTAGACCGCGCTGGTGCCGAAATCGGCCACGTACAGGTTGCCATCCGGCCCGGTGGCGGTATCGATCGGGTACAGAAAGCCTTTGCCGAAGGTCGTCGAACGGGCCAGGTAATCGCCGCCGGTGGTGCGCGCCAGCTCGATCCGTGCAACCTCGCCGCGGTTCCAAAGTGTGATAAAGGCGTTGTCGCGATACTGCGCCGGGTAGGTTGCGCCCGAGTAAAAGCTGACTCCGGTGGGGGTCGAGTGCGCGGGAAACGTGACCACCGCGCCGCGCGTGCCATTGCTCTTGGGCGGGTCGCCATAGAAGTAGGGGTAGCCGTAGTGCTCGCCCTCGATCAGATAGTTGAACTCGTCGGGCGGGTCGTCCACGCCCTCTTCGCCGCCGGGGCTGTTGTCGCCGCCGAACAGCGCGCCGGTGCTATTGAACGCGACATCGAAGGTGTTGCCCAGGCCGCGCGCGAACACCTTCAGATCGCTGCCATCGGGCTTGACCGAGAGGATGGCTGCCGCCAGCGGATTCTCTTCGATCTGGCCCAAACGCCAGGCCGTTGTTGGAGTGTGGTTTCAGCACCAGTGAGGGCAGATCGCCCACGACCAGCCGGCGCTGATCGGCCACACCATCGGCATTGCTGTCGCGCAGCGCCTCGATCTTGCCCGAGCTGGCGGTGTACAGTTCGCCATCATGCCAGGCCAGGCCCACCAGTAGCGAGAATCCATCGGCAAACTGCTTGATATCTTCGGCCACGCCATCGTGATTGGCATCCTCGGCTACCCAGATCGCGCCGCTGATATCGGCAATATATAGCTTGTTATCGGGGCCGAAGACGATCGTGGTTGGATTATCCATCGTGCCCTGGACGAAGACATTCGAGGCGAAGCCACGGCTGAGCGTGATCGGGCGCTTGTTGGGGTCGCGCTCGCGCTCGCGCTCGGGCGTGCTGGCGCGCACCAAGCCGGCCATGCTGACCGCCGCCAACAGCGGGACCGCGGCCAACAGCCCGGCCACCGCCAGCCGCCCAGCGCGGCCCTGCGGCAGCTGCGTGCGCGCCCAGCGCGCCACCAGGTAGATCAGGCCAGCCACGCCGCCGATCGCCGCCGCGCTGCCAAGCGCCTGCATAAGAATATCGCGGAACGGCACGCGGATCAGCGGGTCGCCGATGCCGAACGGCAGCGTACTGAGCGCGACCAATGCCGCGGTCGCCAGCAGCGCCTGCGCCAATAGCACGCAGCCAACGATTCGCCAGCCGCGCCCGCGCCGCAGCAGCACCGCGCCAACGACTCCGACGCTGATGCAAAAGGCCAGCACGGCCAGTGTCGCAAAGGTCAAGAGCATGGGTTTCTCCCTAAGCCTAGATTCACGCAAGCGAGAGGTTTGGAGGGCTGCAAGCCCTCCAAGAATCTTCTTTCCCGCCAGTTGTGGGCGCCGCCGCCCACCACCGGCGGGAAATAGATCGATGGGGCAGGTTGTAGCTTTCCCACACCCTTTGCATAAGACCTAACATATAAGGATTTCGCTTTATTCACACACTTCAACTCTTATCCTGTAATAAGTATCATACATGATAGCATTGATATTGTCATGTGGCGATTAAATTCATATTAAGGCATATAATGATGACATGCATGCACAAATCGTAGCAACACAAGATAAATAGGGTGTGAATCGAATTATCATCGCGATGAAGATATTGTAGCATATTCATGGAGTTCATAGCAGCCACATTCAAACAGCTTCTCTGGGGGCGGCGCGATGCTAGGTGAAACCCAGGAGGGCTGGGCAGCATCTGCGGCGCTCGCGCCGCAGATGCTGCCGGATCGGGCTGATCAGGCCGCTACTATTGATAGGTGACGACGAGCTGGGGCGGGCTGGCGCCCTCGCGCGCGGAGAGACGCAAGGCATCGGAGGACTGCGGGATGAGCACGAAGCTGACCGTACCGTTGCCGCTCACCAGCGGCGTGACGTTGAACTCGATCCAGCCGGCGCTGCTGTTGATGCTGCCCAGGTCGTCACTGGCGCTGCCGCTCGGACCCGGCTGAGTGTTCCAGGTGATGCTATTCTCAACCCAGCTGCTGTCGCTGGCGAAGACCTGCGGCCCGTTGGTGGTGCCGTCGGTGACGAACACGCGCAGCTTGGCGCTCTGCACGCTGCCGCTCACCCCACTGACGGTGAAGCGCATGTAGCTGCGCTGCACCGGCGAGTTGTCGGTCATCAGCTGCACGTTGCTGCCGAAGTTGGTGGTCGGGACGCCCTGCTCGACGTAGGCATCTGCATCGGTCGTGAACGTCAGCGTGGTCGGGCCACTCCCCGGCGTATTGGTCGGCGTGCTGGTGGCCGTCGCCGTGCCGGTTGAGGTTGGCGTATTGGTCGGCGTGCTGGTCGGCGTATCAGTCGGTGTGTTGGTCGGCGTGGATGTGTCGGTGGGCAAGCCGGCCGGCGTATTGGTCGGCGTGTTGGTCGGCGTGTTGGTCGGCGTATTGGTCGGCGTGTTGGTCGGCGTGTCGGTGGCGATCGTCCACGAGCTGCTGGCTGGCGTTGAGTCAGCATCGCTGGCATTATTCACGGCGCGCACCTCAAAGGTGTGCGGTCCGACCGCCAGGCCCGAGTACTGTGTGGGCGAGGTGCATGCGCTGAACACGGCGCCATCGAGTCGGCACCCGAATGTGGCGCCGGCCGTGCCGGAGGAGAAGCTGA
>WNGA01022208.1_pt1 | contig 10282 bp, 11 predicted proteins | sample 5400061 | NCBI WGS metagenome assembly WNGA01 (sample SAMN13153366, study PRJNA577476) | soil metagenome | isolation source: 100 cm soil or saprolite under grassland replicate 2 | place: USA:California | collected 2016-06-15
ATGATCGACAATGGGGTGGCCAGCCCCAGCGCGCACGGGCAGGCGATGATCAGCACCGCCACCGCCGACACCAGCGCCAGGGTGAACGCCGGCGGCGGGCCCAGGGTGAACCAGACCGCGAAGGTCGCCACCGCCACGGCGATGACCGCGGGCACGAACCAGGCGGAGGTGGCGTCGGCCAGGCGCTGGATCGGCGCCTTGGAGGCCTGGGCCTGCCGCACCAGCCGGATGATCTGCGCCAGCACGGTGTCGGCGCCGACCTTGGCGGCGCGCACCCGCAGCGACCCGGTGGTGTTGATGGTCGCGCCGATCACGGTGTCACCGGCGCGCTTGATGACCGGCATCGGCTCGCCGGTGACCATCGACTCGTCCACGGCAGAGGCGCCCTGCAGCACGGTCGCGTCGACGGGGATCTTCTCGCCGGGCCGGATCACGACCTCGTCGCCGACCACCACATCCTCAACCGGGATCTCGGTCTCGGTGCCGTCGCGGACGACCCGGGCGGTCCGGGCCTGCAACCCGAGCAGCGTGCGGATGGCCTCGCCGGTGCCGGCCTTGGCGCGGGCCTCCAGCAGCCGGCCCAGCAGGATCAGGGTGAGGATCACCCCGACCGCCTCGAAGTACACCTCGCGCACGCCCGTAGGGAGCAGCTCTGGGGCGAGGGTGACCAGCAGGCTGTAGCCGTAGGCGGCCACCGTGCCCAGGGCGATCAGGCTGTTCATGTCCGCGGAGCGGTGCGCCAGCGCGAGCCAGCCGGTGCGGTGGATCGGCCAGCCGGTCCAGACCATCACCGGGGTGATCAGCGCCAGCTGCAGCCAGTGGTTGAGCAGCACGCCGGGCACCCAGCCAGCCTTGAACAGCGAGCTGGTCATGACCGCAAACAGCACCGGCGCGGTCAGCACCGCACCCACGAGGACCCGGCGGGTCAGGTCGGCGATCTCGGCGTGCCGTTCAGCGGCCTGCGCGGCCTCCACTTCCGCCGCCGCGGGCGGCACGGATGACCCGGCCTCGCCGTCAGCGACCGCCGTGGCTCGGGCTGCCCCATCGCCGCTGGGGGTTTCCTCGCCCGGCTCGACGAGCAGGGTGCCGTGGATCATGTTCATCCCGCACGCGAACCCGAACGACCCCGCCCGGCTCGGGTCGAGCCGTACGGTGGTGCGCTGGTAGGCGGGCAGCGCTGCGGCAACCTGCAGGTCGGGGAAGACCACCTGGGAGGTGCAGTCGCCGGACTCCTGCCGGTCGAACTCAAGCTCCACGGGCACGCCCTGGCGGACGCAGATCACCTCCGGGCTGTAGCCGCCCCGCACGGTCACCGCCACCCGCTGGACGCCGTCGGCCAGCTCGGCGGCGCGAGCACGGCGCGGCCCGAGGAAGAACCAGCCCAACGCAGCCCACACCACCACCGCGCCGACCAGGACCACCCCATCGGCCAGATCCATGACAACCCCCTCTCCCGAGCCGCCCTCCGCGTCAACAGCCTCGTACCCAATACCCCTACCCGGTAAGGACCTTCGGGCCCGGAGATCAAGGACCTTCGACCCTGGGGCACTGAGCGAGGGATTATACCCTACCAGGGTATGGCACAGGGAGCTGTGGAGAGAGGAGATGGGCCGCCATGGAGACGGCGATCCGAACCGAGGGCCTCGCCAAACGCTTCGGCGACCTGGAGGCTCTGGCCCCACTCGACCTGGAGGTCAAGGTCGGCGAGGTCCTCGGCTATCTCGGGCCCAACGGGGCGGGCAAGACCACCACCATCCGGCTGCTGCTGGGGCTGCTGCGTGCGCCCCACCGCCGGCACGGCCGAGATCTTCGGCCTGGACGTCGGGCGCGACACGGTGGCAGCCCACCGCCGGCTTGCCTACGTCGCGGGCGAGACCAGCCTGTGGCCCTCGCTCACCGGCGCCGAGACGCTGCACCTGCTCGGCCGCGTGCAGGGCCGGGTCGATCCCGCCTACCGCGACGAGCTCGTCGAGCGGTTCGCCTTTGACCCGTCCAAGAAGGTCCGCAGCTACTCCAAGGGCAACCGCCAAAAGCTCGGCCTGATCGCGGGGCTGATGAGCCGCGCCGACCTGCTGCTGCTGGACGAGCCGACCAGCGGGCTGGACCCGCTGATGGAGCGGGAGTTCCGCCGCTGCGTGGTCGACGCGAAGGCCGCGGGCCAGACGGTGTTCTTGTCCTCGCACATCCTCAGTGAGGTCGAGGCGCTGTGCGACCGGGTCGCGATCCTGCGCAGCGGCCGGCTGGTGGAGGTCGGCACGCTGGCCGACCTGCGCCACCTGTCGGCGCTGTCGGTGGAGGCGACCTTCACCGAGGCACCGCCGGACCTTTCTGTGGTGCCGGGCGTGAGCGATATCGAGGTCGACGGCAACCGGGTGCGCTTGCGGGTGCACGGCCCGGTCGAGCCGCTGCTGCAGCGGCTGACCGCTGCGCGGGTGACCCAGTTGCTGAGCCGGGAGCCCTCGCTGGAGGAGCTGTTTTTGGCCCAGTACGGCGCCGATGCGGCCACCAAGACCAAGGAGGTGACCCAAAGTGGCCGTTGAGGCGCGCGGCTGGTGGAGACGATGGGCGCCGATGTCGGCTCGCAGGCGATCTTCGGCCCGGCGCACCACCTGGACACCGTCGCCGGCTACACCGCCTACCACGCCGTCGGCGTGCTCGGCCTCGTCGTCGCGGTGTGGGGCCTGTTGGCCGCGACCCGCCTGCTGCGCGGCGAAGAGCAGGCCGGCCGCTGGGAGCTGCTGCTGGCCGGCCAGACAACCAGGCGGCGGGCGACAGCCGCCGCCATTGGGGGCCTTGGCATCGGCCTGCTCACCCTGTGGGCGGTGACCGCGGCCGCCGCGGTGGTGGTCGGCCGCAGCGCCGACGCCCGCTTCACAGTCAGCGCCAGCCTGTTCATGGCCGTGGCCGCGGTGGCCGCCACCGGGATGTTCCTGGCGCGGCCGCCCTGGCCGCAGGCCTGTTCGGGGCCGCCTACCTGCTGCGAGCCGTCGCCGCCAGCGGCACCTCGCTGCGGTGGCTCCGCTGGGCCAGCCCGCTGGGCTGGGTCGACGAGTTGCATCCGCTCACCGGCAGCCGCCCGCTTGCGCTGCTGCCGATCCTGGGCGCCACCGCGGCGCTGGCCGGTCTGACGATCGTGCTGGCCGGCAGGCGAGACCTGGGCGCCAGCGTCCTGCCCACCAGCGACACCGCAGCCCCCCGAACCCGCCTGCTGACCAGCCCACTCGGCCTGGCATGCCGGCTGGACCGGGGCACCGCGGCAGGCTGGATCGCCGGGCTCGGCGGCGGCGGGCTCATCCTGGGGCTGAGCACCAAGACAATGGAGGACGTGTGGGCCAACCAGTCCGGCGGGGTCTTCGCACGCCTCGGCGGCGCAACCGGCGGCGCAACCTACCTCGGCCTGGTCTTCCTCATCATCACGCTGCTGGTCGCGGCGGCCGCCGCCGGCCAGATCGCCGCCACCCGCGAGGAGGAGGCCGAGGGCTACCTCGACCACCTGCTCGCGCGGCCCGTGGCCCGACTGCCGTGGCTGGCCGGCCGCTTCACGGTGGCCGCCGCGGCGCTGGTCGGCGCCGGTGTCGTCGCCGGGCTGCTCACCTGGGCCGGCGCCGCCAGCACCGGCGCGGATCTGCGCGTTGCGACCGTGCTGGCCGCCGGCGTCAACGTCGTGCCGGCCGGCATCTTTGTGCTGGGCATCGGCACGCTGCTCCACGGCCTGGCACCCCGGCTGGCCGTGGCGGTCGCCTACGGCCTGGTGGCCTGGTCGTTCCTGGTCGAGATCGTCGGCGCCAGCCTCGGCGCCAGCCGCTGGCTGCTGGACACCTCGCTGCTGCACCACCTCGCCCGCGCACCGGCAGCCCCGGTGCGCTGGGACAGCGCCGCCATCCTGGTCGCCGTCGGGCTGGCCGCCGCCGCCATCGGCGCGATCGGGTTCATCCGCCGGGACCTCAAAGGCGCGTGAACGCGCGATTGGCTCGAGCGATGCGTTTGACAGGAGGTGATGCGGGATGCGGGAGCTCAAGGGCCGCACGGCGCTGGTCACCGGCGCCTCGGGCGGTCTGGGCCGGCACGTCGCCCGAGCCCTCGCCGCCGAGGGGATGCACCTTGCCGTCTCGGGCCGCAACCGTGCGGCGCTGCAGGCGCTGTGCGAGGACCTTCGACCCTTCGGCGTGCGCGTGCAACCGGTCGCCGCGGACTTGGCGCTGCCAGGCGCTGCCGAACGCCTGGCCCAGGCGGCCAGCGACGCGGTCGGCCCGGTCCAGCTGCTGGTCAACAACGCGGGCACCGCTATCGCCTCGTCGTTCACCCGCCTTGCCGCCGAGGAGCTGGAGCGGGTGATCGGCGTGGACTTGACCGCGCCGGTGCTGCTCACCCGCGCGCTGCTGCCGGCGATGCTGGCGGCCGGGGAGGGGCACGTGGTCAACGTCTCCTCGCTGGCCGGGCGGGGCGCCCTCCCCTACGGGGTGGCGTACGCGGCGGCCAAGTGGGGGCTGGTGGGGGTGACCCAGAGCCTGCGCGCAGAGTACGCGGACGCCCCGGTCGGCTTCTCGGTGGTGGTCCCCGGCTACGTGACCGGGGAGGGGATCTTCGCCCGCTACCAGGCCCGCGGCGTGCGGGCGCCGGCGGTGGTTGGGACCACCACCCCCCAGGCGGTCGCCCGGGCGGTGGTGCGGGCGGTCCGCCGCGACCTGCCCGAGGTGTATGCGACCCCGTACCCGGTACGGCCGCTGCTGGCGTTGGCGGTGCTGGCGCCCCGCATGGCCGAGCGGCTGGCGGCGCGCATGGGCATGTTCGCCTACCCGCGGGAGGCGGCCCGGCTGGAGGGCCGGCTGTGACGGCTGCCGCGGCGCGGCTGGTAGGGGCCGGTCGCCCGGTGCGGTGCGCCAGCGCACCGCACCGGCATGGCGATAGGACCCGAGCAGCGGTCCAGCATCCAGCAGCAAGGAGCCGCCGCTGCGGCCCCGCAGCCGCCTCGCTGCGCCACGCTGCCGCACCGTCCACCGCCACATACCACACGCGGCAGGGCGCGGTGAGGACGTTCGGACCTGCAGCACCGGGCCGTGCGGCCATACCCGCCCCCGTATGGCGGGCGACACTGCAGCTGCCCGAGGACACACCCGGGGCAGGGGCTCATCGTCGCAGCGCTCGTCTGCATGCTGATGATGGCGATGATGATGGGCGGCACCGGTCACGGCGACCGAGAGGGAGACCGCCACGGCCGGTGACGCCGACCAGCGTCACCAACGGGCTCCTGGGCGTTCTTATCGGGTCGGTGTTCGGACGGATCGGCGGCCTGTTCGGCGCGTTCCTGGTGCCGTTCCTGGACCTCGGTATTGCTCAGAGCCCCATGCTGCGTGCCGATCCCGCCGCCTGGGCGGCGTTCCTGCCCGGCTTTGGCGGCATGCGCGTCCTGCTCGACGGTGGCCTCACTTCAACCTTCGACCAGACCCGCGCGCTACTCATCGCCGCAGTGTGGCTGGTCGGGCTGGCGATCGCCGCCGCCGCGGTAGCCTGGCCTACCGCACGGTGTGCGGGCAATCCAACCCGCGGGCCATCGCGCTGACACAGGCTCCGAAGTCGGCCCCGTGCGCGATGGCGTGCGCTGGCGCCATGCCCGCCACATGCTGTCCGAAGTCGCTCCCCCCGCCAGGGGCGGCCTCGTGGGCGACCCCGGGTGCGGCTGCGGCCAACACCAGCCCAGCGGTGAGCAGCCCCACACCGACCACTCGTCGTAGCATCGCGAACTCCCCTCTCAGGTGGCGGGCGGATTTATCGCTGACCTTCCTGGCGGGCGCGCCGTCGCAGGCGGCCGAGGACGAACACGATCCGGGCGGCGACCAGCGACGCGGCGGCCAGCCCGAGGCCGGCGATGGTGAGCAGGACGCCATCCTCGACGCTGGCACCGCCGGCCCCGACGCGCTGGGCAAGCGTCCAGGTGGCGCCCAGCAGCACCACCGCGACGATCGTGGACGACCAGAAGACGACCTGGACCCGGCTGCGCATGGCGATCACATCTCGATATGGCTGACGACGGGCTGCACGGCCGCATACACGATCAGCCCGATGATGAACAGCACCACCACCCCGGCGGTGATCGTCACCGGCAGGCGGCGACGGCTGAGCGGATGCCGGTCCGGGGACCGGTCCACCCACGGGACGATCAGCAGTGCCACGAAGATCGCCAGGGTGGCCCACAGGATCCCCGACACGCCGACCCAGTCCTCCACCGGGTAGATCCACAGCAGCGGCCAGGGCGGCTTGGTCACCTCGATGCCCTCGATCGGCGCCGGCCCGTGCGGCGGCGGCAGCAGCGCCGCCAGCAGCATCAGCACGCCGATCAGCAGCAACCCCAGCGTGCCCAGCTCGGCCAGGTGACGGGTGAACGGCCGGGTCGGCTCCGCCCCGCTGTCCTTGGCGGTATCCCTGCGGAACGGGGAGGGCGCCATGCCGTGGCGCTTGACCAGCAGCAGGTGCACTACCACCGCCAGCGAAAACAGCGCCGGCAGGATGCTGATGTGGACCACGTACAGGCGGGTCAGCAGCGCCAGGCCGCCGAAGGTGTCGGAGAACCAGAACCCGAAGCGGCCCAGCAGCTTGCCGACCTCGATGTTGTGCTCAAGCGCCTCCAGCGACTCCTGGTCCCATTTCAGCACGCTGCCGCTGAAAAACAGCCCGGCGGTGATCCCGGCCAGCACCACACCGATCACCCAGTTCCCCTCGCGGGGCCGCTTGAACGACGCCGAGGCGAACACCCGCAACAGGTGCAGGCCGACCAGCACTATCATCGCCATCGCGCCCCAATAGTGGAACGCGCGGACAAAGTCGCCACCGGTGACGCCGGTGATGATATGCCGCACGCTGGCGTGAGCCAGGGCGGGGTCGGGATTGTAGTACTGAGTGAGGAAGATCCCGCTGGCGACCATCAGCACAAAGCTGATCAGCGCCAGACCGCCAAGCGAGTAGGCCAGCGTGTTGGCGTGCGCGGGGATCGGATACTGCAGCGCCCGCAGACCCAGCCGCTCGTCCAGCGCGTCCAGCGTGCGTCGCCGCCAGGAAACGGGCGGCGATGGCCGGTCAGCGGGTCGGTCGATGGTGGCGTCGCTCATCGGACCCTCCAGGAAAGCGCCAGCCCGCCCAACGCCAGCACGGCACCGATGGAGAGCAGGACCGGCCTGGTCGTCCCGTGGAGGGGAACGCGGCCAAGCGCCAGCTCGTGGGCAGGGGTCGGGCAGGGCGTCTGAGGCAGCTTGGCGCGCACCCCAGTCGGGCTGACGACCGGCTGGCCCGGGCAGGCACCCAGCGCCTGCTCCAGCAGCAGTTCAGTCTTTGTCGTGTCGCCGGCTTCAAGTGCGTCCTTGGCCTGCTTGACGCGCTCCAGATCGACACCCTCGTGATCCTCGGCCTCCAGCGCGTCGTTGATCCTGTCGGCGGCGAGGTCCATCTGCTCTGGCTGGGTGCGCAGGATCGCGTCCGCAACGGCCACCTGCGTCCGCGCGGGAACCTTCTCCTCGCCCTCATGCGCAGACGCCGGGGCGGCCAACGCCGCGACCGCCAGCCAGGCGAGCACCAGCCCGCCCAGCAGCCGCAGCGGCCGCAGTCGGGGTTCTGGTAAGGCGGTCATCGCACCCTCCTCGGTCGCCTTGGTGGTGGCACTGGGCTGGCTCGTACGACGACGATACGGTCTGCTCGTCCTCTTTCATAGCCATGTGTTCCAGAACAACCGGTACGGGTAGCTCGCCTTGAGCTTTTCGGCCATCGCCGGCGAACAGCTCGTCACCGCCACGTCCACATCACAGACGGCCATTGCATTGTTTCAGGTAATCGGCTTCCGACGCTTGGTACATCTCGGGTCCGGCATTGGGGCCCGGGTAGTGAAGTCGGCCCTGAAGCCCTTGCGGGTCGCGCTCAGCGCAGCTGCTCAGCGCAGATCGAACACCAACCGGGCCTTGACCTGCCCCCTCTCGACCTCCTCGAATGCCTCGTTGACCTGGTCGAGCCGCCGGGTCTCGCGGACGACCCGGGTCCGCCCCTGGGTGTGGAGCTTGAACACATCGGCCAGGTCCTTTCGCGTGCCCACGATCGAGCCGATGATCGTGATGCCGTTCAGCACCGTCTCGAAGATCGGCAGGCGCACGTAGTTGTCGGCCGGCAGGGCGACAAAGACCAGTCTGCCGCCCCGGCGCAGCGAGCCGTAGGCCTGCTCGAAGGCCTTCGGGGCGACCGCCACCGAGATCGCTGCGTCCGCGCCACCAAGCTCCTTGATCGCCGCCACCGGGTCCTGGGCGAGCGCATTCACGGTGTGGTCGGCGCCGAGCTCCCTTGCAAGCTCGAGCTTTTCGTCCACGACGTCCACCGCGACGACCGACGCGCCGAAGATCTTCGCGTACTGCAGCGCCAGGTGGCCGAGCCCACCGATCCCGAAGACCGCTACCAGCTGGGCCGGGCGAGGGTTGGCGACCTTGACCGCCTTGTAGGTGGTGACCCCGGCGCAGGTGAGCGGGGCGGCGTCGAGCACGTCCACCTGCGGCGGGACCTTGCCCACATACCTCGCCGCGGCCTTGGCGTACTCGGCGTAGCTGCCGTCGATGGAGTAGCCCGTGTTGAGCTGCTTCTCGCACAGCGTCTCCCAGCCGTCGAGGCAGTAGTCGCAGACGCCGCAGGCCATGCCGAGCCAGGGCAGGGCGACCCGGTCGCCCTGCTGAACCTCGGTGACGCCCGGCCCGAGGCGCTCCACGATCCCGACGCCTTCATGGCCGGGGATGAAGGGCAGGTTCGGCGTGACCGGCCAGTCGCCGTGGGCGGCATGGATGTCGGTGTGGCAGAGGCCGGAGGTCTCGATCTTGACGAGGATCTCCCCGGGGCCGGGCTCGGGTAGGGGTACGTCCTCGAGCTCCAGCGGCTTGGTGAAGTCGTGCACCACGGCGGCTTTCATCGCAGCCCTCCTCATGATCCTCGATGGCTGCAAGCACCGGTAGGAGGCCGGCACTGCAAAGACGCTAGCAACCGCCGACCGCGAGCGTCACTGCTCGAAAGAGCAGTGTTTGCCGCAGCTCGGACGGGTAGGCGGCCCTGCTCGATCGGGCTGGCACCACCCTGCCCGATCGAATAGGTCGCGACGTCAGCCGGTACCGTGCTGGCGGCGCTGCGACATGGCCCAGCCGAGCCGCGCGCACCGAGGGTCCGACGGGGATGGAGGATGCGCCGGGTGACGGTGAGGTGGAGCGCGACGGCGGGCGGCATGCCAAGCTTACCGACTCAAGCTCGGCGGAGTGCTTGACGGACGCCTCGGATGCTAAGTATAGTTAGCATCCGAGGCCGGGATGGCACGACAGGAGGAGGAAGCCATGCCCACCAGCAAGGACCCGGGCGAGGAGGTCCAGGCCCAGATTCTGACGACCGTGCGCAAGAGCCAGGACGCGGTGGTCGCCGCGGTCCGGAAATGGACCGAGGCCGTCCAGAAGCTGGCACCCCAGACGCCCGCGTACCCGCTGGCCGAGGCGCTGCCCAAGCCAGCCGAGCTCGTTGACAGCGCCTTCGACTTTGCCGAGCAACTGCTCGCCGCGCAGCGGGAGTTCGCCCACAGCATTCTGGGCATTACCGCGGCCACGACGGACCAGGCCAAGGAGCAGGCCAAGGAGCAGACCAAGGAGCAGACCAAGCCGGCCACGGCCAAGAGCCCGCGCGGCGGCGCATGAGCACCTCGCGCCCGACCCGCGCAGCCACTGCTCCTGCTCGGCTGCGCGGGTCGCTCGCCGCCCGGGCCTGAAGTGCGGCACGCCCCGACGTGCCATGGCGAGGTGAGATGGCCGAGACGCGCTTCGCGGTGAACGGCGCGGTCCGGGTCGCCTACGAGCTAGACAACCGACGCTTCCGCCGGCGGCCCTGGCTGGTGCTGATCCAGGGCCTCGGGTTCGACCGCTCCGGCTGGGAACCAGTCGCCAGAGGGCTGGGCCGGCGCTTCGGCCTTGTGCTGATCGACAACCGGGGCGTCGGCGCAAGCGACGCGCCGCGCGGGCCCTACACGGTGGCGGAAATGGCTCGCGACGTCCTTGCCGTGCTGGATGCGGTCGGGATCCAAGCCGCCCATGTCGTTGGCGTCAGCCTCGGCGGCATGATCGCGCAGGAGCTGGCCATCGAGCACCCCGAGCGGGTGTGCCGGCTCGTGCTCGCCTGCACGACGCTGGGGCTCCCGCTCGCATACCCCGCGCCAGCGCCCACCGTGCGGCTCCTCTCGCAGTTCTGGCGGGTGCCCCGTGACATTGCCCTCCACCACCACGTCGAGAAC
>WNGA01033852.1_pt1 | contig 10282 bp, 10 predicted proteins | sample 5400061 | NCBI WGS metagenome assembly WNGA01 (sample SAMN13153366, study PRJNA577476) | soil metagenome | isolation source: 100 cm soil or saprolite under grassland replicate 2 | place: USA:California | collected 2016-06-15
TTGGCACCGGCGCGGGTTTGATCTTCAAGGGGTCGGGATTTTACATCACCGATTATCGAAGCGATTCCTACAAAGAAGCGGCCAAAAAGGAAGCTCCTGCCACCTCGTCTGGCGGAGAGAAATCCGCCACGCCGAAGGAACCCGCGAAAGGTTCGTCTCCTTCTCAGACCAAGAAACCGGAGAAGAAACCGGCCAAAGAATCCGGCGCATGATGTTGTAGCCGGCATCGGCGATGCCGGTCTGGTTGAAGGTGGACGCTCCTAGAACCCGGGATCAAGTATCTGTTTAGCGCCAACGGCGCATCGATCATACCAGCCTGGGGCACCGCCCCAGGAATTCAAATTACCGTGCAAACAAGCGCTGAAAGCGCGTCTCAATCGGATGGACGGATCAAAGTGGTGGCGGACGAGAATCGCGCTTTCAGCGCTGGCTTTTTTTGGCCCATCAATCCCGGGGCGTTGCCCCAGGCTCGCGGTGAACATGTTGCGCCTTTGGCGCTAAACACATGAGGGATCGTCGATCCCGGCTTTAGCTGGCTCAGCGAAGATTTTGATCTCGCAAATCGGCGAGATTTTTCCGAGACTCCAACCTATGAAAACGACAGCTACAATACTCCTTGTTATCATACTAACTCTTGTCGGCGTTGGATTCCTTCCCAAAGCGCAGGCAATCAATCCGCCACCCGACGGAGGTTATCCCGGGGGCAACACAGCGGAAGGGCAGAGCGCTCTTCTCAGCCTCACCACCGGCATATACAACACGGCAGTTGGCTTCTTTTCACTGAGGAGCAACACTGATGGCCAGTTTAATACGGCGATCGGCGCTGGAACGCTTCTTCTCAACACCGCAGATAGAAACACGGCCACTGGCGCAGGGGCACTTTTAAGCAACACCACAGGCGCCAACAACACGGCCAATGGAGCATTCACTCTCTTTAACAACACCACCGGCGGCGCCAACACGGCCAATGGTATTGGCGCGCTCTCAAGCAACATCAGCGGCAGCAGCAACACCGCCGTCGGTAATGGTGCGCTCACTAGCAACACTACCGGCGACGGCAACACGGCCGTCGGTACTGCGCTCGCAAACAATACCACCGGCAGCAACAATATCGCCTTGGGCGTGGGAGCCGGCTTTTTTGTCACCACGGCCGGCGACGTTATTTGTATCGGCGCTTCTGGTCAGAACCTGAGTAGTAGTTGCTACATCGGGAATATCTGGAATCAATCGGGCGGGTCGCAAGCGGTCTATGTTAATTCAGATGGGAAACTCGGTGCGCAGGTATCCTCACGGCGTTTCAAAGACGAGATCAAACCGATGGAGCAGACCAGCGAAGTGATCTATCGCCTTAAGCCGGTTAGCTTCCGATATAAGCAAGAGATTGAACCAACGCGTCCACTCGGGTTTGGACTTATTGCCGAGGAAGTGGAAGAGATCAGCCCCCATCTGGTGACTCGTGGCCGTGATGGTCAAGTCAACGCCGTGCGCTACGATGCGGTGAACGCGATGTTGCTCAATGAAGTCCTCAAAGAGCATCGCAAAGTCGAGGAGTTGGAAGCGACCATTACGCGCCAGCAGAAGCAAATCGAAGCGCTTACTGCAGGCCTGCAAAAGGTGACCGCGCAGATTGAGATGAGTAAGCGGACTCCGCAGATCGTGAATAACCAATAGGTGTAGAGGCGCGTGTCCTCACGCGCAGGGGACCCACGCTTGCGGCTGAGGACAGACCGCCTCTACAAGAAACCGTGTGATCAAAGGACGACCTCCTCGACTACCGCAGATCTTTCAGTCATATAGCGTACCATTATTCTTCGTTACGATTTGCACATTGTACCGTCGCAAGATTCCCTCGTTGGATGCAGCCCACCAAGCTCTCCTGTTGTACGGCACGCGAGCAGTACAAGAATTTAACGTGGCGTTGGGTCGATATGTGATTATGCCTGATCACCTGCATTTGTTTGTTCGGGGCGATCAAAGCTTCGTTCTCGCTATGTGGGTGAAGGGATTGAAGCGAGCAATATCGAAAGGATTTGCGACCAAATCTCAGACATCTTTTTGGCAACCCGGTTTCTTTGATCATCTTTTGCGCAGCGATGAAAGTTACGCACAGAAATGGGAGTACGTTCGGCAGAATCCTGTACGCGCGGGACTGGTTCAATTTGCAGAAGATTGGCCTTACCAAGGTGAGGTTGTTCGTATCGACCGCGCCTGAGCGGTGTAGAGGCGCGTGTCCTCACGCGCAGGGCCAGGTCTGCGGCTGAGGACAGCCGCCTCTACACCGCTGCGAAAAGATAATCTAATTGTTACAAATTGTTTTCGCGCAAATGCTTGACAACGACGCGGCTCGCTGTGTAGACGGGAGGGCGGTTTTTCACCGCAGATCTTATGAAGTCCTTAACTGCCTTCTCATTACTCGCCATTATTCTTTTGTGGACTGCGCTCCTTCCAGCAACCGCGCAGGTCAACGTCACCCAGGAGCATAACAATCCTTCTCGCGATGGGCTGTACATTGATTCGGCGTTCACGCCATCGAACGCAGCTAATCTAACTCGCGACCTGAACTTCGACGGAACGATCTCAGGCCACGTTTATGCGCAGCCTCTTTATATCGAGGGCGGTCCAAACGGCCCAATGGTCATCGCGGTGACCGAATCGAACAATGTGTACGCGCTTCATGCCGATACCGGAACCGAGATTTGGCACCGCACCGACATCGGCACGCCGGTGCCGCTAGGTCCGTGCGGCCAAGGTGACATTGGGCCTGTTGGTATCACAGGTACGCCCGTCGTGGACCTCTCCTCACGATCGCTGTTCTTCGATGCGGTGATCAGCGGGAAGCCAAACAAGCATTTCATCTATTCGTTAAACGTTGACACTGGCGCGACCAATCCCAACTGGCCGGTGAATGTGGATACCGCGGTGCCGAACTTTAGTTCGGCTGTGCAGGAAGAGCGGGGTGCACTGGCTCTGGTGAACGGGATCGTATACGTGGCTTATTCCGGATATAACGGCGATTGTGGCAATTATCATGGTTGGGTTGTGGGCGTGGATATCAACAATCCTTCCAACGTCCTGGCTTGGGCCACGGATGCCACCGGCGGTGGGATCTGGGGTCATGGCGGTGTCGCCAGCGACGGCGCAAGCATGTTTGTGGTCACAGGGAACACGTTTACAAGCCAAGGCGATCCATGGAGTGGGGGTGAAGCAATTGTTCGTTTTAATGCCGGACCGGTCTTTAGTGATTTCTGGGCGCCTCCAAACTGGCAGTCGCTGGACAACGGCGACACTGACCTCGGCGGTTGCAGCGCCACACTCATTGACGTACCCGGCGCAAACCCTTCAGAGCTGGTCCTCGCCTTGGGCAAAGATCGAAATGCCTATTTGCTAGATCGAAACAACTTGGGCGGTGTCCATCTGGCGGTAGCGACGATGAACGTTTCCAATGCCACGCTTCGAGGTACGTCGTCTGCTGCTTACCAGACTGCTGAAGGAACACACTTTGCTTTTCATACCGGGGAGAGCGGCGAACTTCGTTCTTATACAATCAACGCGACAAGTCCACCGACCATGGCTCTCGCCTGGAACGTCAGTCAGGGCGGGCGAGGCTCCCCCTGGGTGACGACGACTGACGGGACTAACAACGCGATTGTTTGGATAGCCAATGTGGAGGGCGATGGCAAGTTGTATGGCTACAATGGTGACACAGGCGCCACCATTTTCGCCGGCGGCGGGCCTAACGAAACAATGAGCGGCACGCGCCAGTGGAACACCGGTATGGTCGCTCGTGGTCGGATCTACTTCGGCGCAGATAACAAGGTATATGCTTTTAAGGTGCCGACGGGGACACCTACACCTACTCCCACACCTACTGTAACTCCGACGGCGACACCAACGGCTACCCCTCGAGTAACGCCTAGGCCGCGCCCGACGCTGCGACCGCGTCCGACTCCCGTACTTCGACCGTAGGGCCTGAAGTTCCGGTGACGCGTGACTTAAGAAATTCACGCGACAATCGCACGGAGCACGACAAGTAATGTCGGAAAACTTGACACGATGCTGTCCTTGTTCGCGCAAATTATTTACGATAGCGCTTGACAAGTAGGCAGGCCATTGTGGTAGACGGGAGGGCGGGAATTGCGAGTAGGGACGCTTGAAAGCTTTATCTTCCATTTCTTCGCTGGTCGCTGTAGGTCTGTGGGCCGCGATTCTTCCAACAAACGCACAGGTCAACGTTACCCAGTTTCACAACCATAGTTCGCGGGACGGCCTTTACATTGATTCCGCATTTACCCAGAGCGCTGCCGCGAACCTGACGCGCGACATGAACTTCGTCGGCACGATTGTCGGCAACGTCTATGCGCAACCGCTCTACCTTGATAACGGTCCAGGTGGCAGAGCAACGATCATTGCGGTGACCGAATCTAATAATGTGTATGCGCTTGACGCTGTTGACGGGAGCATTATCTGGGAACGCAACGTCGGCCCGCCGGTGCCGGGACTTAATTGTAGCTTATTTGATCCTTTGGGAATCACGGGCACGCCGGTCGTCGACCTTGCTTCGCGGGCGCTCTTTTTGGATGCAATGACCACGCCCGATGGCGGCAACACCATAAAACATTACATCATTTCCCTTAACGTGGACACCGGTAACACCAACCCAGGCTGGCCCGTGGACGTAGAGGCGATGGCTACATACAACGGCGTGACCTTCACGGCAGCGCTCCAGATGCAACGGGCGGCGCTCGCCATCGTCGGTAACAAACTTTATGTCGGGTATGGGAGTATGCAGGATTGCAGCCTCTTTCATGGCTGGCTTGTGGGCGTGCCGATAGATAATCCAGTCAGCGTGATGGCATGGGCCGCGGCTACGGCCAACGGCTTCCACGGCGGCGCCATATGGGGAGTCGGTGGTGTTGCCAGTGATGGCACCAATCCGTTCGTTACCACTGGTAACACTTGGACCACCGGAACCTGGAGTGGCGGCGAAGCAGTGATGGGCGCCTATCAATTGGTCCCAACTCGACGATCTCGACCTGGATCTGGGTGGCTCCGGTCCGTTGCTTGTGGACGTGCCGGGCGCAACGCCATCCAACCTGGTGGTTGCGTTGGGTAAAGATGGTAACGCGTATTTGCTTAATCGCGACAACCTCGGCGGGATCGCCGAGCCGGTGGCATCGTTGAACCTTTCAAACAACCCGATTATGCAGGCAGCGGCCACTTATCGGACTAACCAGGGCACGTATGTTGCTTATCGTGTCTTTCCTGGCGATCATCTCGGTGCTTTCCGGATTACTGCAACCAATCCGCCCACGATCATCGACGAGTGGGGTGTGTTCCGGCAGGGATGTGGCTCGCCTTTCGTCACCTCCACGGACGGCACTAATAACGTGATTGTTTGGGTGGTTGGAACGGACGACCGTGGCAACCACCCAGGCGACCAGCGACTCCATGGTTATGATGGAGACACGCCTGCGGTTGTTTTCGACGGCGGCGGTCCAAACGAATTGATGGCGGGCACGTGGTCATACAGCACCACCGGCATTGTAGCCCGGGGACGCATTTACGTCGCTGGTAACAACAAGGTGTATGCTTTCCGTCCTCGAGTAACACCGAGACCGCGCCCAACTCCCCACGTTCGTCCAACTCCGCCGTAATAAGGGATCAGTTATCAGTTATCGCTGAGTCAGGTTTGGCAAAATAATTACTAGTCCTCCTGAGTTAGGGTGGCGATCTGGGGAGCCAGAGCTAAGACGAAACAAGCGACGCTTTCGGGTTGACGCGATGAATCCAATCGGCTGCGCGATCGGTTACTGAATTTAGCTCGTCCAGCACCGCGTCCACGCGTGCACGATTTGGCGACAACTCGCAGACCGGGTCTGTGTTCGCGGCGTTTCCAGTTAGCAACGCGGCCTGACAACGGCATCCGCCAAAATCGATTTCTCTTTGTGGACAACTGTGACATGGCTCCGGCATCCATTCGGTTCCACGGAACCGGTTGAAACTTTCCGATTCGCCCCAAATCCAAGCGAGAGCGCGCGCTCTGACATTTTCAAAACGCAAATCCGGAATCGCTGATGAAGCAGTCGGGCAGGGGAGCACCTCGCCGATCGGATTAACAGTGAGATAGCGCTGCCCCCAGCCGCTAAGGCAGGGTTTGGGCCTGTTTTCGTAATAATCCGGGAGCACGTAAAAGATATCGATCTTGCCGGCTAGCCGCGCCTTGGCTGCTGTCGCGATTTCGTGGGCGCGAACAACTTGCTCGCGGGTGGGGAGCAAAGCCGCGCGATTGAGAAATGCCCAGCCGTAAAACTGGACGTTGGCGAGCTCGACTCTCTCCGCCTGGAGCGATTCAGCCAGCTCAATTATTTCTGGCAAGCGATCGATGTTGCGCCGGTGAATGACAAAATTGAGACTGAGCGGAATTCCAGCGGCGCGGATTTTCGTAGCAGCATCCAACTTGCGCTGATGCGCGCGAGCGCCGGCGATTTCATCAGCGAGATCCGCGTTGTCCGATTGGAAACTTAGCTGAATTGAATCCAATCCCGCATCGCGCAATGCGCCCACGCGATCGTCGTCCAGACCGATGCCGCTGGTGATGAGATTGGTGTAAAGATTCGCTTCGCGCGCCGCGCGAACCAGATCGGGCAGGTCACGCCTTACAAGTGGTTCGCCTCCAGAAAAACCGATTTGCAATACACCTAGTCCAGCTGCTTCACGAATTACGCAGGTCCACTCGTTTGTCGTCAATTCTTGATCATTTCGCGCCTGTGTCGGGTTCGAACAGTACGGACAATGGAGTGGGCACCGATAAGTAATCTCGGCGAGCAAAGCATATGGACGCGGGGCGATCATAGGAGTTCGATCAGCTTACGTCGTTGCAAATCCGCAAGCGTTTCGCGCACATCGGCGGCAAGTGTTTCAGGATCGACCTCGTATTCTTCGGCCAACGCCTGGATAATCTCACCCACCGTTCGTCCATCGCAACGTTTAACAATGTCCTGCGCGGTTTCGTTTAATTCGAGGACGCCTTCCGGGAACAGCAGCACGCTATTGCGGGTCTTGGAATCTGTTTGCAACCGGACTCCTCGGGGGAGTCTTGGCTGGGCGGAGCCAGCGATCGTGGGCGTTTGCATTTAACAAGGAGCGGCGGTTTCCCAGCCGCCGAATTTTCCCCTTGGAGGGCGGACTGGAGACCGCCCCTCCTTGAGGTCGCCATAGGCGTGATGGATCGCATCGAGCATGGACCAAAGGACGTCGCATTTAAACTCGAGTGCGCGCACCGCCTCACGCTGCAGCTCCGGCGTGTTGCAATGGTCCAGCGTAATTGCGAGCGCTTCATCGGAGTCGCGTCGCGCCTGGGTGACTCTGCGACGGAAGTAATCAAGGCCGCGGGAATCGATCCAGGAGTAATGTTTTTCGAAAGCCGCGAGGCGCGCCGCCATCAGATCGGGTGCAAAAAGCTCCGTGAGCGATGATGCAATGGCGATCGGCCACGGCTGAGTGCGAGCGAAATTCACATAGGCATCTACTGCAAAACGAACTCCAGGTTGCAGGAGTCGATTCTGCGTCAGCTCGTCGCGCGATAACCCACACGCCTCGCCGAGCCGCAGCCACGCTTCAATGCCGCCTTCGTTCTCACCAAAGCCATCGTGATCGAGAATACGATGAATCCAGACCCGGCGTACTTCGCGCACTGGACAGTTGGAGAGAATCGCGGCGTCTTTGACGGGAATATTTTGCTGATAATAGAAGCGATTGGCCACCCACCCGCGTAAGGCTTCCGGCGAAAGCCGGCCTTCGTTCATGGCTACGTGGAACGGATGTTTGTCGTGATAAGCGCGCGCGCCGATCGCGCGCAAATTTTCGAGAAAAGTTTCGCGGTCCCAGAGTCCGGTAGTCATAGAACAATTTCTACAAGCCGTCTCATAATGTCATTCTGAGCGAAGCGAAGAATCTCGGATTAATTGTGGAGCGCTCCAGGGAACGAAGCCAGAGATGTTTCGCTTCGCTCAACATGACAAGGCTAGTCATATGACGATTTCCAATCCGTCGCGCGCGATTTCGATTCCCGACTGCTTTACCTGGGCACGTTCCCGGGAGCTGGGCATAAGAATCGGGTTTGTATTGTTTATGTGGGTGTAAATCTTCCGGCGCGCTGGCGATTGATGCAAGAAATCAAGGCTGCCGTCGCTGATGGGCAGATGGTTCATCTGCCGCGCGCTGCGGGCGCCCGGCCGAATAGCGGCTAGCTCGCCGTCGCTCCAGAATGTGCCATCGAACAGAACGACATCGGATTCGTGAACGGTATTCCGCAATTCGTCCGTGAGTTCGCCGACACTTGGCGCGAAAAGCGCAGTAGCTCCCGACGAGTCGTCCCGAAATTGAAACGCGATGCTCCGGGGCAGTTCAATCGCTCGAAACGCGATGGTGCCACTCAGCGTTTGAAATTCAGGGTTCGTTTTGCGCCATTCGATTCCGCAGAACCTCGCAAGGACGTCATTGAGCCAGGCGAGTGCGGCTCGCGTTTCACCGGCTGCATAAACAACGAGCGGTGTGTCCTGTTCCCGCAGGAGCAACAAACCCAGCGCATGATCGATATCGGCATTTGTCAAAAGAACACCTGCAACTGGAGTGTTGCGCGGCGAATCGCGACGCGGCTGCAACCTCGGCATGCTTTCGATTTGCCGGCTCAAATCGGGCGATGCGTTGATCAGGAACCAACGGTGAAAACCTTCCGAATCGCCGCTGATGGCGATGCTTGATTGCGTCTGCGGCGTAATTTTTCCGCTACGTGCCGCCGTGCAGTTCGCACAGGCACAGTTCCATTGCGGCAGGCCGCCGCCGGCTGCACTGCCCAGGATATGAATTCGAATCAACCCGAAGTTTTCGGAGTCAGATAATCACGTTCGATCAAACCGCGCCTGCGTAACAGGTGCACTCGAAAAAGATCGGAACGGTTTTCATCATCGGTTTGATCCACCGCTTCTTTGTTCGTCTCATAAATCCCGTGCTGTCATAAAACATATGGGCCATATGGGTCAAACTATTTTTTAATAAAGCTGATGTCGCCGCTGCGTTCGACGCGGGCCAGGCGAACCCTGGAAAGGTCGTCGATGTGTGCGCCCAGACGCATATCCTCTTCTAGATCATGCATGGAGATATGGTTGCGCCGCATCATGCGGAAATCGCATTCTCCGTCGCGCACGATGGTGTCCGGCTTGCCTTTGACCAGGATTCCGAATGGATGTGAATAGTATGCGAAGCGAGCGAAGAGCCGGTGCAACAGTACCAGAACTACACCTCCGCCGAGTGTGGCGAAAAAAGCTGCCGAGCCATTGATGGCGCGCGAAAGCACAGCAGCAAGAATGACCAGCAGGACGGCGTCGAAAGGGGTCTTGCGCGAAAGTGAGCGTTTATGCCCAAGCCGCATCGTGGTCAGTGTGACAAGAAAGACGATGATCCCGCGCAGGGAGATTTGGACAAACGTCAAGTCTTTCGGTTCCACGCTTAAGCCGAGCAAAGTTTCAAAAGAGTTCCAAAGTGCATTCATAGGTAAGATTGTATCGCCGCAAAGAGCCTGGTCGAGCGCGTGCCGATCTTAGTTCAGCTTGCGCGAGAAACCATCGCGTGGCATAAGACGAACCGCTTGCCCGGTTTGAACCCGTAGAGCACATATAATTTATGCCGACAGCTCCACCTCCTTCTCGCGATGTTGCGCTGGAAACGCGCTTCTTCTTGGAGCGCTTCAAGAAAGAGATCATTGCGGTGCTGATCGTAGCCTTGCTCGCTGTCATCGCCTTTACCGGTTACCGTTATTATTCCGATCGACGCGCTGCGGCGGCGTCAGCTTTGCTCGCGAATGCGAAGACGGCTCAGGAATATCAACAGGTGATTGATCGCTACCCAAACAGCCCAGCGGCCGCTGATGCATACCTGTTGCGTGCTGAAGCTCAGCGGAGCGAAAAGAAATTTGCTGAGGCGAACACAACGCTTCAGGCCTTCATCGACAAGTTTCCTCAACACGAATTCGTGAGCACAGCGCGAATGGCGATGGCCGCCAATCTGGAGTCGATTGGGAAAAGTGATGAAGCGCTGGCTGCCTACCAGCAGATCGCAACAACTTATCCGAACAGTTACAACGCGCCCCTGGCTTTGCTATCGCAGTTGTACATTCTAAAGGGGAAAAATAAGAGCGACGAAGCGCGCCGCATCTGCGAAACCATCCTTACGCAATATCGAACCAGCTTTTGGGCCGGCGAGGCGATGCAGGAATTGCGTTTGC
>WNGA01013815.1_pt1 | contig 10281 bp, 14 predicted proteins | sample 5400061 | NCBI WGS metagenome assembly WNGA01 (sample SAMN13153366, study PRJNA577476) | soil metagenome | isolation source: 100 cm soil or saprolite under grassland replicate 2 | place: USA:California | collected 2016-06-15
CCAGGCTTCCTCCTAGCAGCCGCTGTGAGCTTGATAGTAGGAGTTCACCTATTCATAGTAGGCAGGAAAGTACAACGTCCTTTGTAAAGTGATCGGGATGGCTCATGGATTCAGAACCTCACTCTTACTCCAGGCATGGGCGACGATTTGGATGGTGGGTGAGGTCGATCAACGTTACAGTCAGAAACCTCTGACTGACTTTGTGTCATCAAAGCAGTCTCTATCCTTCTCCAATAACCAGAGTTTGAAGCCTGTGGGTAAGGTGCCCGTTATCCGGAGCTCCAAACTAGTAATTGATTGTAGGTGGAGAACTTCTTGAACTCAGTAGGTTTCTACAGTTACTCCCTCTATGCCTGAGAAGTGTTTGATGTTCCGGGTTAGAACTTTCTCAGCCTTAGCCCTCGCAATACCCGCCAGCATCGCGTCCTCAGGGTCGATCGCCCGACCTGCCTTAATCTTCTCACCATAGATCATTCCCCCTTCCCTCGCCGAGAGAAAATCCAAGGCGAGTTGAGGAAGTGAGGACAAGATGGTCGTAATTTTCGACTTCTCCTCTACAGCCTTCCTACTCAAAGCTACACCAGCAAATAGCTCGAAGACAGTCGGTGAGCCAACCGCAATGGTTGCCCCCTCTCGCTCAAGTTCTCGAGCTTTCCCTACAGCTCCAGGATCCTTGGCCATTATATCGATGACAAAACTAGTGTCGGCCATCAAGAGCCGCTCATCCTGCCTGCCGTCTTATTCAGTCTCATCCGGCTCATAGCCCGAACTTCACGAACCTTGGAACGGAGTTCCGCAGCCTGCTTTGGGGAAAGAATGCCGGCCAAGTCAAGAATCGACCCTTTACCCGCAAGGCGGTTTATTACGTCGGTAAAGCTCTCCCCCGGCTCTTTCAGAGCGGCCAGCTTAATGTACGCCTCGTCGGAAATGGATATGTTTCGGGTGCCCATTCGTGTACACACACATATGTGTGTGTACCGTTTACATATGTCTTTTGTCGCTCCTCACATCGTCAACCGCGCCAGCCACACTCAGATTACGTCTCTGCAGAGCTCTCGACGTTCTTATTTCCGGAATTGCGGTCGCAAATGGTGCCGTCACGATAGTGACGTCGGGACCGCGACTTTCAAAGCCGGTTGAGACCCAGGATCATCTCATTCTCAATGTTTCGTTGGCAAGAAAGGTAGAAGGGGCAGCTAGCTGAAACTATTCTAGGCTATGGCGAATCGATCAACGTCTACTAATCGTCGCAACCGGCCAGCATCTCTCTACCGGAACCGGACGTGACAAAGTTGCACTCTCGCGTCGTGGAATCTCCAGCTCTGAACATGACGGATTAGTTTCGGGCGGACTATTGTGGAGAAAGGCGTTGTTGTCGAAACGCAGTTATCTTCCGGGCATCATTGTAGGCTAATGTGATCAATTCCTTCGCTGTCTCAACATCTCCATCGGATCGTATATGGAAGGTAACCCATCCCGCCCGTGCCGGTGTGAATCGGTGCCGCTCAGCCTTGCCTTCACGGATTACTCGTTCCTGGTCTTCCCGCGACAGATGAATGTCCAAATATCTCGGACCATGGTTGTGCATGAACTGACGACCGTTAACCTGATACTCAGTCCCACCGAAACTATGCGGTGCCTCAACAACATCCGACAACTGCAGCAACCACTCTTTCAATCCATTAATCATATTCTCAATCGCTTCTCGAATTTCTTCCAGATTTTGATTCTATGAGCGTCACATTGTATGTCCTCGATGGTCGCTCAAATTTGACTGTGACTGGCGATGGATCATATCTGTACATTTAGAGCCTGCATGCTAGAGATTATCGAATCGACTTCAGTGGTCATTCGAGTCACTCTGCCCTCTTCTAGCACCAGGATCACGTTGCAGTTCCTTAGAGTGCTCGCGCGATGGGCGATCATCAAGGTGGTCTTGCCTTTCATCAGCTCCTGAATTGTCTCGAGGATAGTCGCTTCAGTATGAACATCCAATGAACTGGTAGGCTCGTCGAGTATGAGTATGGGTGCGTTCTTGAGAAATGCGCGGGCTAGTGATATGCGTTGACGCTCTCCGCCAGAGAGCTTCATTCCTCGCTCGCCGACCAAGGTGTCGTATCCGTTTGGTAAACTTGTGATGAAGTCGTGAGCTTTGGCGGCGGTTGCTGCTCCAATAACTTCGTCCATAGTTGCACTGGGCCGGGCGAAGCGAATGTTCTCAGCTACTGTCGTAGAGAAGAGTACAGTCTCTTGATGGACCACTGCATACTGGTTTCGGAGATCCGCCAGTTTGTAGTCTCTCAGGTTGATATCGTCTAGGGCAATTACGCCTTCGGTAGGGTCGAAGAGGCGTAGCAGGAGGGTCGATAATGTGGTCTTGCCTGAACCGGTCGGACCAACTACGCCGAGGCAATTCGCCGACGGCAGTTCGAAGGATACGTCGCTGAGTACCGGATGGCCCTTCGTATATTCGAACGATACCTTCCGGAAGGAGATCTTGCCTTTAGCTCTCGCTAGGGGAAGCGCGTTTGGCGACTCGGGCACGTCGGGCTTCTCGTCGAGAACAGCACGATATCGCTCTACTCCAGTCAGAGACATCTGAATATCGAGAATTGACTGGCCTACGTTCCTCAGGGGACCGTAGAGCTGGGTCACGTAGTAGTTTACGACTAGAAGGCTCCCGAGGGTCAGCACGCCCGCTTGAACATGGCCTATGCCAATGTAGAACACAGCCGCCAAACCGGCAGCCGTCACAATGCCCACGAGTAGGCTGTAAAACGCACTGTCTACCTGTACCTTGAGTTGAGCGTTTAGACTCGCATTGTAGTGGGAGACTAGCTGCTCGTTCTTCCGTTCTTCTTGCCCGTATGATTTTACTAATCTGGAGGCGCCTAGGCTCTCTTGGGCCACTGCCATGGCGGCGCTTTCTGAAGCTCTGAACTTTCGCCATCCAGCCCGAATCCGTGGCCGAAATACAAAAGTGAGAAGGAACATCACGGGAGACACGAGCAGCGCGACTAGGGCGAGCTGCCAGTCGAAGTAGACCATGACAAGAATCATTGCGCCAATAGTCAGGATGGATGTTGCAAGGGGGATCATGCTGTCGATTCCGAACGAACGTAGCATTGGGGCATCGTTGAGAGTACGATATGCTGAGTCTGCGGCCCCCATGGTATCATGGTAGGCTATGGAGAGGCGCTGCATCTGGCGAAATAGGCGGGCGCGCACGTCAAGTGTCATCCGATTTCCTACCTTGTTGGTGTACCAGACATTCACAAGGTTCTGGAGGTAAGTCAGGACAGCGGTTCCCATGAGTATGGTGATCGCAAGCCATAGCGTGAGGCTTTTGGAGACTTGGGATCCAACGAAAACTGTGAGGTATCCGGGCAATGGTTGAGAACCGAGAACGCTGTCGACTAACAGTTTGATGGGCAGGGGAACGATCAGTGTTATCGGTACTGCTATCAGAGATATTATCAAGAGAACAACGATTGGCCAGAGATACGGTCGGAGATCCTCAAAGGCTCGTTTGAGCATGAGGAGACCTCAACACCACCAATCTAGCAAATCTATTGAATAAACCCCGTGATAGCGCCACTCTTCCAGTCCATTGATCAAATGCTCAATCTCTTCGCGAGGTTTCTAGTGGGTTGAATTATCCTAAAAGGACTGGATCCTCACATGCTTCGTCACAGTACGAGGGCATCGCACCGTATGCGCATCTTAGGTCAAACTGGGGACTATCGGTTAGGTCGGCTTAGGAGGATGTGGGTCTAACTTGTAACCGTCACTGTCACGGTAGAGGTGTGCGTCAATGAGCCGCTGGTGGCGGTCACCGTGATCGTGTACGTGCCTAGTTGCGTGCTGCGTGTTGTTGAAACGGTGAGGGTTGAAATGGAATAGGGGCCGACGGTGGAGGGTAGAGAGGTTGTGGGACCATGGCGTGTGACGGGTGCGATGGTCGCGGATAGGTTGACGGTATTGTTGAAGCCGTTTGTTCCTGTTACCTGTATCGTGAATGTTGTGGTGGAGCCTTTTCTGACGGTTTGGGAGGATGGGCTGAGTGTGATTGTAAAGTCTGGGGATGGAGTGATCTTGAATGACACGATTACGGAGTGTGAAAGGCTGCCGCTGTTTCCATAGACTGTGACATTTCCATAGCCTCCCTGGGTTCCGCCAAAGATTGAGAGGGTTGCGGTGGCCGATCCATTGGGAACGAGATTGATACTTGTCGGATCTATAGACCAAGTGCTGCATGCGGGTGATGGACAGAGAGGAGACGGGGACGTGTAAAGGTTGACGGTTCCGCTGAACCCGTTGAGACTTGTGAGGGTGATGGTTGATTTGCCCGTGGTGCCTGCGGGAATATTGAGACTGCTGGGGTTGGCGGTCATTGTAAAGTCCGGAGATGGAGTGGACGAGACAACCGTGAAGGTTACGTCGACACTGTGTGATATGCTGCCACTTGTTCCGGTCACTGTCACGACCCATTTGGTGGGCGGAGTGCCGGTTGTTGTGTAGAAGGCGAGGGTCGAGGTAGCAGTTCCGCCTGGTGGGAGGTCGACGCTGGATGGACTGACGCCCCAACTTGGACATGAGACACAGAGTGGTGCAGGGGACGTTGTGAGCTTAACGGTTCCATTGAAACCATTGATGCTGGTCAGTATGATCTGGGACTTGCCGGTATTGCCCGCAATGACTGTTTGGCTCGACGGATTGGCGGAGATTGTGAAATCCGGAGGGACGGAGGACACGACTGTAAATGTGACTGGTGCTGAGCGGGAGAGGTTGCCACTCGTGCCGGTCACGGCTACATTGTAGGCGGCAAGGGGTGTCTGCGAGAAGGTGTAGATCGTGAAGCCAGCTGTCGCGTTCTGGTTCGCGGCTAATTGGACGACCGTCGGGCTTATCGTGTATTGAGGGCAGCCAATCGCCAAGCAAGACACAGGCGGGCTGAGAGTCACATTTCCTTGAAAACTGTTAACGCTCGTCAGGAGGATTATGGTTTTCCCGGCGGAACCTTGTGGAATCGTGAGCATGTTTGGATGGGCGGACATTGCAAAGTCTGGTGTTATCGTGGCTGATGTAACACTGGCCCGGTTGCCCATTGGGGCCGCGAAGACGAATCCCGTCAATAGTATGAAGAGGAAAAATAATTTTATTGGAATTCTCAAGAATTACACCTATGGCACGGTACAGCTACGCGTAGCGTTTTTTGCGGGGTTAAATGTTTCGGTCGTCAGTGTTTACCCAATTGGGTTCAGGGACCCGTGGGATTTGACCGGCTCATCCGACTTTTGTATGGTCCCCTCTCTTTCCATGATGTTCGAGTCTTTCCGGGGCTACCGCAGCCGCTTTCGATCACACTAGAGGAATAGGACTCTCAGTGAGAATCCCTGATTCTCTTAAATGGTCACCGTCAGACGAAACGCTGGCCATGGAATGGGAAGGAGGTGTGTTGATTTTTGAATAGAAAAGAAGGAATCATTGTGACCATTGTGGTACTCGCCACTTTCGTCACCGGGATGTTCGCGTCTGCATCTGCATCTCAGGTGCTCAACGTGTTCGTCACAAACTTCCCCAAGACCCACCTTGGACAAGACCCCGCGGCACTTGTCACGCTTCGCTGTCAAGGCTCTCCCATGATAGCTCTCGAACTATTCTGCACCAGATCGCATTCCGATGGAACCCCCCCAGAGAATTTCACGGTTCCAGTGGGCTCGGTCTTGGTCGTGACCGATGTCTCTTGGAGAATAGATGGGGGCAGGGTGTATGCGGGGAACTCGACGTTTTTCTTCATCCAGCTCAGACAACACTTAAGCAACCACAATAGCTTGGTTTTCATCTCTTACCAAGTAGCCGACGTGGATGGCGTCGCGTTCAAGGACGAGCATCTGACAGCAGGTTTTGTCGTTTCGCCCGGAGCTACGATAATGGCACCATCGGCGCTATCGGCACTTGTCATGTTGTACGGATATCTGGTGAAAACTGGATAATTCCTGACGGTGCTAGATGTCGTCCCGGAAAAACTGTCAAACCCCCTCCTTTTTCCCGAGCCCGATAATCTTGACTATACGGTCGTGCCGATTTTTTCGCCGAATCCGGATCTGAACAGATCCTGACAAGAGAGTCGCTGACTTAGGGAACAGCAAGCTGTGCAGGCGACGAGGACCTAGAAGACTACCAGTGGCGAATTCTAAGAAACACGTTTAGAGATCTCGTCTGCAAAGGCCGTCGAAGAAACGGTACAAAGGCCTGGGCAAACGAGCGGGACCGGTGGGATTTGAACCGCTAGAGGAGTCTCCAAGGGATTCGGGAAATTGTCCGGGACTACCGGCCAGCCTTCCCCCCGCTTGCCATGCAACGACCGAAGGTCTCGAAGAGTTTGCCGCGTTTTCTATATTCCTTAGTAGACTACCTATTCCCAGCGTCAATTTGGTAACGAGTCGAAACTGCCTAATCCCGCAGTCCAATTCTATGTCTGATATCAGCTTGCAGTACGCCTGTTCGAAGAGCAACAAGTCCCCCGGCGATCATGATGGATGTCCAGAGGACATAGAGCATTGCAAGCTCGGGATTGACCATGGGATACCGCCCGAGCTTGCTCTTTCTGAACCCTCAGACTTTTCTAAGGTGGGGACGCTTGCGGATCCGATGAGAGCCTCGAGAGCTATTCTAGGTCCCGGTATTAATCGCGAAGGCAGCCCGTAGATTCAGAGCGTTATTCGTTTGAGCGGTTTGGCCTAATTTTGGCCTAGTGGCCCTTGGGGTTCGCATGATTCTTGGTTACGGCGGCTCGAATCAGATCTTTCAGCGCAGGCTCGTTGATCTTGTTGCTTTCATGGAAGTCAATCGCTCGCGTTTTCTTTGCATCGAGCCCTGCATTGAAGAGCTTGCTTGGGTCAGGAAGATTTGCGCCTTGGAAGAAGTTCATCTTCACATTTCCCTTGAAAGCACCCACCGCTACAACCAGCCCATTGTGAGAAAACACCGCAGTGTTCCACTTCCACTCTTCGACAATCTCGGGATCAGCTTCGTGGATGATCTTACGAAGCTTGGCTATCGTTTTGCCGCGCCAGTCAGGCAGTTCCGCGATCTGTTTGTCGATAAGCTTGGAAGCGCTCATAATGGACTGTTACTTTTCTGACCCTTTTGAATTTGATGGTGACTTCGCCCTGATCTTCTTGTGCCCGCGTGCCTTTGAGGGAACCCACCCGCCATCCTTGGTTCGCTTGTAGCTTTCATTGTAGTATTGTCCAAAGTCGCTGGGGTTGAGGAGGGCGTCTGCTGGGACTAGAGCGCCCCAGCCCCGTCCTCTCATGAAGATCTCATTGAAATCCGGATTGTGGATTAGATCCTTCGAGTTGTCGGGACGGTCGTGCCAGACCTCCATATCGAGTATACGCAGGGCTTCACCCTGATCCGCGATCAGTTGGGAAGCATCATCCGGCCCCGTTGGCTTTCCGATCAGGTCGCCCCGATGGACGGCGATTTCTTTGTCGTTGAATCTAAGGGTCCCGGACCCTTCGAGAATCAGATAGTACTCGTCGACTTCGCTGTGGCTGTGTAATCGAGCGGACGATTCACCATTCTCGATCACTTCAACCCTAAAGGCAGTCCGGCCGGGCCCGAGCAACGGCATGAGGAACCGTGTATAGTATCCTTCCCGTTTCCTCGTTAGCGAACGCTCAGATCCGTCTAGCTTACTATCATCAAGGACATTTATGACCGGCTTCCTCCAGAGGTTCTCTGAAAGCTTTCCGTCCTTTTTCAGGTAAATTTCGTTTGACCAGAAAGATGCTAGACGTAACAGGAAATCCATTCCCTGCTCGCTTAGAGAGGGTATCGTCAGAGTCAGCTCGCTCGGCGAATTTCTGTTAAGATTTCCTGCTTTCTTGCCGAGCTCGTCCCAGAGCCAATTGGTAAACGGTAGGAGCCTTCCTCCGTGTCCCTCGGGGATCGTTGGCTTTTCAAAGAATAGGATCCATGCCAGATCTACTCTTATCGCTCTCTCACGAACAGCTTCCTCGAGTATTAGCTTCATAGGCCACGTATGTTGCACAACGCCTTGAAGAGTGTTATCGTTCTGGGAAGGCGAGATGTGTGGCCCCCATTATGATTATGCGCAAATGGCCAAAGATCGTCGTCGGCGAGTTCTTAATAGATCGAGAGTCCCCAGTTTCGGCTATGGATTCTTTGATGGCGTCCACTGCAGGAAGATTGGATCCGGTTGTTGTGAAGTGGTTGCTGGACTCTGACCCGGCAATCCGTTGGCAGGTTATGCGTGATCTGACTGATCAGCGGGCGGAGGTGGTTGCCGCCGAACGTTCTAGGGTTGGCCGCGAAGGCTGGGGTGCGCGGCTCCTCGCTCTGCAAGCCCCGACTGGCCAGTGGGGCGATAGCACGTATATGCGGGCGTGGACTTCCACCGCCTGGACATTATCGCTCCTGCGGGAGATGGGCCTGGATCCTGAGAGTGAACAGGCTCGCCGTGCAGTAGCCTTGGTCCGTGAGAACAGCAGATGGGAACACGACAACGAGCCGTTCTTCTCGGGCGAGGTCGAACCGTGCATCAACGGATTGGCCGTATCACTTGGCGCCTACTTCCGCCAGAACGTCCAGGCAATCGTCGATAGATTGCTTACTGAGCAGCTTAGCGATGGTGGCTGGAACTGTGAGGTGGAGCGCGGCTCAACAAGATCCTCGTTCGGCACGACGATCGATGTGCTGGAAGGCCTGCTCGAGCATGAGAGAGCAACCCGTGGGACAGCTGATGCAAGAGATGCCCGCCACAGGGCTGAAGAATACCTCATGGAGCGTCGGATGTTCCGTCGACTCTCGACGGGCGAGGTCGCGGACGAGACGTGGACGCTCTTCTCCTATCCGACTTACTACTATTACGATGTTCTCAGGGGACTCGACTACCTCCGCGCGGCTGGGGTCGCACCGGACAAGCGTGTTGCCGAGGCTATCGGTCTAGTCGAGAAGCGCCGCGGCGAGGACGGTCGGTGGCCACTGCAGAACCCTCATCCGGGCCTGCTCCACTTCGCCATGGAGGGTGAGGGAAAGCCTAGCCGGTGGAACACCCTACGCGCTCTCCGGGTACTCCGCTGGTACGAGCGGGCTGGTTCGTAAAGGCGGCAACGTTCAAACCACGGCTATTCGATAAGCTTTTATTAATAATGACCTACTATCGCGGTCGAGGATAGGCTATCTTTAGGACACGTGATTTCGTTGGGTAGACATATCGCCCTTCTCTCAATATTGGTCGCAGCTCTGTCAATCAGCATCTCCCTTCCGGCTCTGCCAGCTAGCCATGCTCAGAGCGTGGGAAAAGTCTGCATAGCCGATATTTCCTCAACCTCCTGTCCTTCCACCCCACCCTCCTTCACCGGTCCTCTGGATAAGCCGCCGCAGTTCGCAGTCAACCTCCAGAACAGCGACAGGTTCAACGCCTTCGATATTTCCGTGAAGACAAATGCTGGAATCCTGAATCCGATCAGCCTGGATCTGACAGGCAGCCTCATCCACGACCCCCGAACCATCATTTCCGAATGCGTCAATAACCAACCTGTCATAGGAAGCTGTAGGAGCGGAATAGACGATTACGGCGTCGTCAGCCTCGCGGTTACCGCTCTCGGATACGACGTAGAAGCTCCAGCCTCAGGACGTCTCTTCAGCATAACCTACAACACGGGAGACTTCGTAGGAATTCTCGGCGACTCCAGTCCTATCGAATACCAGACAGGCTGCACAAATACCAGCAACGACGGTTTATGCGTCACAATCACAGACGGCACAACCGGAACAACCGTCCCAGAATCGTTACAGGAAGCAACCTTCACCTTCAGAGACTTCGATCTCCGAGTATCGCCTAATTTTCAGATCATCAAGAAAGGCTCCAGCCCCAGCTTCACAGTAACCCTAACAAGTGTCGGTGATTATTCAGGCACCGTCAGGCTTTCCACTTCCATCTCACCTATCACAACACATACCCCGACCCCCTCGCTCGACCCAACTACCGTGACCCTCTCCCCAGGTTCAACCTCAACCTCCATTCTCACAGTTACGACAACCCGGTCGACAACGGTCGGGAGATACGTGATCACAATAACCGGGACGGACGGCATTCTGACCCGCACTGACTCTCTGACACTCTTCGTAGAAAACAGATAGCAGTTCACAACCCTCCAACCCCTTTTTCTTTCAACTTCTGGTGCAAAGAGCAATCCGGTGAAAACATGCTGCCGAGACTCGATAGGCTAGACGAACTACCGACTA
>WNGA01019698.1_pt1 | contig 10279 bp, 7 predicted proteins | sample 5400061 | NCBI WGS metagenome assembly WNGA01 (sample SAMN13153366, study PRJNA577476) | soil metagenome | isolation source: 100 cm soil or saprolite under grassland replicate 2 | place: USA:California | collected 2016-06-15
TGAAATAGGAGATGGTGATTGTTTGCTGGTTGGGTAGTAGGTCATAAACTCGTCGCCTCCATTTCCCGCTGGGCGTTCTCCCGGCCCAAGTGGACATAGATTTGGGTTGTGTCCAAGGATGCGTGGCCAAGCCAAGCCTGTAAGCGGTAGGGGCTCACACCGCGCATTGCTTTATGGGTGGCAAACGTGTGGCGAAGGGAGTGAACACTCGCTGGTTTCGTAATGTCGGCAGCGGTCAGATATTTCTTGACCAACTTAGCGATGCCTTGTCGGGAAAATGGCTCGTTATACTGATTGAGAAATAGCTCGTCATAGCCGGTGTCCGGCCGGAGCGCAAGGTAGCGCTTTACCGCAAGGCTGGCTTTCTTCTCAAGCTCGATGCTGCGGGCTCTGCCACCCTTGCTCGGCCGTATCCGTACCTCGCGGTTTACGAGGTCAATATCATTGACCTGCAACGCTGCCAGCTCTGAGACACGCAGCCCCAGCTGAAGGAATGCCTGAAGCATGGCAAAGTCTCGAACGTTGCCGCCGGCGAGTGCGAGGATTTGTGTGTACTCGGCGCGGCTCAGAAACGTTGTTTCCTTTTTCTCTTTCTTGGGGGTTGGGATGGTTGCCGCTGGGGAGGTGGAGAGCGCCTCGATGCTGACCAGGTAGCGGAAGTATTCACGGATGGCAGCGAGCTTGCGAGCGCGTGACAGGCCGGAAAGCTGCTTGCCGGCAAGGAAGGCAAGATAGTCAGTTATATCTGCTCGACCGACCTGAACAGGCGAGACCGCGACAAGAGAATTCTCAGCAAGCCAGGTCAGAAACTGGCGGATATCGGCCTGGTACGCTGCAATAGTGGCTGTGCTCTTATTGGCAGCAGTGAGGGCCTGCGTAAAGCTGTGCAGGCCCTCATCAAAGGTGATTGGCTGGTGTGTGTTCATAGACCGATACTATCAGGGCAGTTGGCAGGGTGCAAATCGAAAATCAGCAAAAAAGTGGTTTCCATAACCTGGGATTTTCCTCATTATATGCAACCGATGATGTGGTGTCTATGGGGAAAATCACAGCGGGCTGTTTCCGTAATGGGGGTTATGGGAACCGCGCGGCATCACCCATCCACAGCAATATATCATCGGCCCGGCCGTGGTACAATGATCAGACGGTACTCGACGTTACACTGGAAGGCAAATAGGTGTAGTGCCATGAGCTTTGATTGGGATTTCCTTGGAAAATGGGATATTATCTTCGGTATCCTAGGAGGGATTATCTTAATACTTTCCGGTGTTCGATGGCTTGCAAAGAAGCTAGGATTGGGTCGAGGTTCCGGCATCATTGCTTGGGCACTAACAGGTGAGGACGATGAGATGAATCTTTCCTCAGGACTTGAGGAAATTGGCAAGTGGGTTGTTGCAGCAATCGTATGGGCCGCAATTTCAGCAATCTTCTTTGCCATAGCAATTTTTATATTATCTGTAATCGGTATAGCACTCGGAGCTACTGTGTTCGATTTTTGGGGGTCAATAGTTGGCTGGGCTGTCGTTGGCGCATTCGCTGGTATTATCGTGCGTATCGTACTCTGGCCAATAGGATATGCAATTAGTGTACGGTTGGGTATCTCGCAACCACGAGCAAAGATAAGATGCATGCCATACCAACAACCCATTGAGAGAGAGGATAGGTGGGTATCAATAGCTGTGATTAATAGCGACGAGACAGAGGTGACTGACTGCTATGGCATTTTAGAGACTCTTAAATATATTAATGACGACGGGAAAGAAACCGATATCCTTGCAGCAGAAAGATTGGGGTGGAGTTCCTCTACCACCTCGAATAACGATTTAAGAAATATTCCCCACCAAGAGAAAGCTCTACTCGATATTGCGCGGACAGTACGCGCAAATGATAAAATTGCATTCACGTTTCAACGAGGTGATTTTCCACAACCGAAAGGACTGTACAAGGTTCGCGTCAGTGTTCACGGCAAGATTAAAGGCAAGAACTTTCTTCCGGTAATATTCCAATGCAAGGTAAGGAGTAAAAGCGATAACGATTTGGAATTGTCAACGAATTAATTATTACGCAAACGTTCCCGCAACTTACAATGAAATAAGATTGTCTTTAAATGCGTTGAGCAATTAAGTTCTGATAAGAGGGATTCTCAGAACCGAGGGGACAAAGTTCCATAGGGCGACATAGACGAGGCTAAACTGGCGTATATCTACCAGTTAGATGCCACTTTGGGCGGCAACTACCCGATTTTCATTCAAATAAGTGGCAGAATGCAGGTACTTATACGCCATTTTCTATGGACATCCAATTACCTCTTGGAGCGACCGTCAAGATCCACGACCTTATGGATCTGCTGGTATTTTTGAAAGACCGTGGCACCAGCAACCTCGCAGACATTTCCCTGCGGCAGTTGGAAGCGTATCAGGCAGAGATGGATAGGCGTGGCTATAGTTCCAGTACCCGCAACCGCAAGACCCACAGTATCAAATCGCTGTTTCACTTTCTCCATCGGCTGGGTATCACCAGTCACAACATCGCTGATAAGCTCATTCCCCCATCAGTGCCTATGCATGAGCCCCGCTTCCTCTCGGAAGCCGAGTACCAGCGGCTCTTGCGGGAATGTTCCCATAAGCCGCGAGACGCCGCGATTATTGAACTGTTCCTGCAAACCGGTATGCGGCTATCAGAGCTGGCCAGACTCCAGCTGCACGATGTGGAAATCCCCAAGCGTATCACGCCAGACCCTGACAATATGGGCTATGTCCGGGTGAAACGCAAAGGCGGCAAGACTGAGTACATTCCCCTCAACCACAAAGCCTGTAAAGCCGTTGCTGCTTATCTCTCAGTGCGGCCAGAAGTCGGCGAGACCGCCCTGTTTATATCCCAGTTCAAGCGACCCATAAGCACCCGTGCGATTCAGCACCGCATGACCAAATATGTGACAGAGGCTGGTATTATTGGCGCAAGTGTGCATACGCTTCGCCACACCATGGCCACTCACCACGTTGCCCGAGGCACAGACCTCAAAACGGTGCAGGAGACCTTGGGCCATGCGGATCTGAAGACAACGAGTATCTATGTCTCGTTAGCTAAGACAGCACAGCGGAAAGCCTTGCAGGAGCACGCGCTGTAACATGCGCTCTCGGCGTAGGCGTTGTATAATAAGAAAACAAACTCAATCACCGAAATCTGGCAGACGTTGCGGATTTCCCGTTCAACGCTGTATCGCTGCATTACACCTGCCCTGCGAGCGATGGCACAGACCTAGCTATGACGAACTATCGAACCAGCAAGGAATCACATTCCCTTCTTTCAGCAACTGCATAAGCAGCGAAAGGAAAACGGCGGGCCGTGCTGGAGCAGGTGTGGGCACAGCGCGTACATGCTTACAAAAAGATGGTTGCTGGATGGGTTCAGATCGTCCGAGGGAGCTAACTGAAAGAGCGGTATAGGATTGCACAGATGTGCAGATAGTGTGTTCACACTCATACACCTCGACTCATACTAATTTTTCTTGGGTCATCGTTTAGTAGAATAGGAATGTCGCATGCGTGATGCCTCACGTGAGGTGGTAACTTTTAAGAAAGGCTCGTTCCAGTGGATATACAAAAGTTACTAGAATGGGGAACTACATATTTCTCGGAATATTTCTCTGTGTTCATATCTACCCTCCGCAGACCAGTTACACGGTTCGAACCTGTTGTAAGCGAAGCCAAGCAGCAGCGCCTATATGTACCAAACAAAAGCTCACCAGCGTCAGTCGATTCGAGTCTGAACTCAAAACTATTCGCGTTTATTATTATCAGTATTTTCATCGGCTCGACTCTTAACTCCATTGTACCTGGGCAACCACCTGTACCTGGGCAGCCACTTTCACCAGATATTATTACAACCTCGATTGTAACAGCCGCAGTATGGTTCGCATATAGTGTTTCCATATATGGTGTTTGTAGGTTACTGGGAGGCAAAGGTAATTTCTGGGAAACAATCTCCATAAGTTTACAACTACTTGCAGTCATTTACGTAGTCAGTAACTTTGCTACGCTAATTTGGTCGATTATTGCCCAAGTATTACTGTTTTATAAAGTGAATGGCACTATCATAGAATTGAACGACATGATCAAATTACCGGATATTTTTATGAGTCAACCTTTTCTTATCTACTATTTTATCCAATTTGGACTCATGATTATTTATCTTCCACTTTCACTGAAACCTATCCATAAATTTGGCTTTATACGTCGAGTATGTGTTAACGTAGTGCCTATTGTTATAACATTTTTGATGGTCAGTCTGTTCGCGGGAATGTTTATATTTCCACCAAGGCAAACGCCTATACCTCATTACGATTATATGCCACCCAGGGCAGTTCCTCATTAAGACCACATTGGGTGGACAAACATCAAAAATACATCGTACAATAGAGTGTTTACGAAGCAATGGCGCAACAAACACGAAGTGAGGGCGATTTATTTCTGATGCAGGTTTCGTTGCATGAGCGTAACCACAATTGCCATTATCAAAATAATAATCGCTGTTGGAACGGCTGCATTGTTGAATATGGTATGGGCATCTGTCATAAGCGGAGTAGTCGTTATTTCGTTTTGCGGGCTTCTTCGCTATCTCGCTTCCACGCCCGCGCAAGTAGCACGCCCGCAATGATAATAAGTGTGGTTAATATGCCGGTACTGGTTATTAAGTCATGTATATTGATCATACCTGTTGTCTAAAATAGATTGTAGCACACCCATTCAATAGCGCAAGGACGAAACCGATAATCGCTATTGGCCAATCGTTCTGTAAGAGTTGGGTAGCAGAGGCTGTCAAAAACCCTATCGTAGAGGCTGTCAATATATCAGCTATGAGCGTAAAGGTCGCCTGCCGTATCTTTTTGGTCATTATGCCTCAAGTATAGCATAGACATCCCCAACGCTATCATCGCAAGCTTTACACCATCCCCTCCGACTCAGCCCATTCCGCACATACGCGCAGCGTCTGAGCCCCATAGGGGGTGAAGTGTAACAGTTCAAAGCGCGGATCGGGTTCAAAAATCGCATTGTATGTCCTAAATTGCAGCATCCCACGGTCAGGCACGTTCACTTTGATCGGCACCACACTACGAAACATATCCGCAGACACCCCGTTCCACAACTCGGTAAATCCAGGAAAGCTGCTCCAATGGGCCAGCAGTTCCCGATAGCCAGGCTGCTCGCGCAATGGTTCAATACCAACTTTGATGTTGTGAATCTGGCCGGGGAAATATTCCTCGGGGTTGGCCACCAGCAGCCGTGTCTCAAATGCGGGGTTGAAGATGAGATCAACGGTACTGACGCCGAGGAAGTGTCGGGTGGCGGGATTATCCGGATGCAAGCCAATGAGGCGTGGCGCATATCGGTTCCACGCCCACAATCGTTGGCCAAAGTCCAGCAGACAGACCGGATACGTTGCGTCACGAAGTTCATCTTCACTCTGGGATACCACCTCAGAAATCTCCTGATCGGTCGGCAGGGTCATTGGCACTTGATAGCCAAACGCTTCCAGCACTATCCGTCGGTCACGATAGCTCGCACCCAACCCCACAAGAATTGCCTCAAGCGTTTCTGCTTTCGGCTTCTTTATACTACCGGTTTCGATTTTGTTGATGTGGGCGGCGTCAATGTGCTTCCCCAACTCGCTATCCAGCTTCTCGGCCAGATCCAAGAGCGACAATCCGGCTGCCTTGCGTAGTTCCTGAAGCTTTGCACCGCCTATCGTTAGCGGGTTTTGTCGCCTCAATTTCCGGCGTTGCAGTGCCATAAAACCCCTCCATAGTATCCGGTTACATTGTGCGCTTGGCGAAAGGGGGATATACTACACGACAGTTTCCCCGTCAACCATAGCACGGTGTTGCATCGTTGGCAACCAAGAACTTGGCTGTCTTCGTGTTCCTGGTGGTTCTCTATCAGGGTACCAGAGCAGGTGTAACGAGCGCTCCCATTTGGGAGTGGAAAAATCAGCGGATTCGACAGCAATAGAGGGAGTATTCGATGAAACATTTGAGAAAGCATTCTGCCCTACTGCTGGTGCTGATAGCCCTGTTTGTAGTAGCACTGCAAATACCGCTCGATACACCACGAGTGTTCGCAGATTCTGGCCTTTGGTCTACCCCAATCCAACTTTCAAGCAATACAGCCTATTCATATTCTTCCATTGCTACTGATGCTTCCGGAAACGTTCACGTAGTTTGGACAGATCAGTCTTCTCCGGCGTCTCCAAATATCTTCTATATGTACTGGAATGGCAGCTCGTGGTCGAACCCAATGCTGCTGAATACAGGTATTATGGGGCCGGATTCATTAGCAGCTGATAACATTGGCCGCCTGCACCTGATTTATATTGACCCTAGTACGTCCAGGCTCAACTACCGGCGTTTTGATGGAATTTCGTGGACGCCATCTATTCCGATTTCACAAGAGACCGGTACCCTTATTCAGTGGCCCTCCATCGCCATCGGCCCATCAAACAATCCACACGTCGTATGGCCATACTCTACGACAGGTAACGACTCTATTGTTTACTACTCTAGCTTAGCAGGTGGAGTATGGTCTGTGCCACAGGCTTTAACCGACCCTACTGGGTATTCCTACCAGTCACGGATTGTGGTGGATAATAATGGAGTTGCCCATGTAGTATGGGCAGATTATTACGCGCATACGGTTTACTATCGAGAGTTTAATGGGAATATGGGCACATCACCAGAGCTACTATCCGGCCCTGGTGCCCCCGCTGGAGATCCTGACATTGCACTAGATACTGCTGGGAATGTTCATGTAGTTTGGGATGCCGCTATCGGCGGGCCGAGTCAAGTCTACCATACACATCGGGATGGTGGTAAAAGTTGGTCTACGCCCGCTAATGTTTCCAATTCCACCTTCGGTGCGGGTACACCCAGTCTTGCCAGCGATCCTAATAACCATATCCACTTGGTTTGGGAAAGTGGGGATATTTTTTATAAGACATGGGATGGGGCCGCTTGGTCCGCATCGCCGGATACCGTATCGCAGAATTTAGGAGCATCGTCCTACCCAGCCGTTGCAGTGAACGCGGCAGGAGCCGTTCATGTTAGCTGGTTACATAATGGGGCGATATTCTATTCTTCTACTAATAGTCCGCCTGTGGCCCGATTCACGATGACCACGACTGATCAGGTAGTTAGCGCCAACGAGGATGGGCAACTCAACCTTACTGTTTCGCAGGGATTCAACAGCACGATTCCAGGCTTCTTCTCTGCTCAGCGCAGCACAGATCCAGACGGAGACCCGCTAACCTATGAGTGGCTCTACGATGGTAACACTGTTGGAGTAACTCGTGATATCTCGCCCACGCTCAGTGAGGGAATACACAGTGTTACGCTGAAGGTAACGGATGGTCATGGCAATCAATCAACTGCGCAAGGCGTGGTCAACATCACAGCGCGAATCAACACTCAGGTACTTGACCTTGCTTGGCCATTCATCAGTACGGTAATCGACGGTGTGTCGTGGAACAACACCGCTGGCAATGCGGAGGCGAGTTGTGGCAAACAAGGAAGTGACCACTGTGGGGACGACTGGTTTGCACAAGACTGGAACTGGGGGAGTTATAACTTAGATTGGGGCTTAGTGCTTCTCAGCCCGGCAACTGGTCGGGTCATCTTCACCTCGACCTGTAAACCTAACTGTCCAATTCGTACTTATGGCCAGCAAGTCATCATTCAGAATCTGGATGCACCACCGTACGATTACGCAGTCAGGTTTACCCACTTAGAGGAGGTTTGGGTGACGGACGGGCAGATGATCTGCCCAGGTACTCCTGTAGGGCTGATCGGGTATACTGGCCTCACCAACCAAGGGCAGGAGAAGGCCCACTTGCATGCCGCAGCCTATATGGGTCTCTTCCAAAATTCAGCCAAGGGTTCGACAGGCTATCATTGGCTTGATACCAACGGAAGTAGCTTGGAGACCCTTAGTCTTGCGGGTGCGAGTCGCTTCGCCATTCGCTTCAACTTTAATAAAGCAGCACACCTTCATGGATGTGGTGATACCTTTGCTATTGAAGGTCGAGTCGTGAGTAAACAGGGAGGGGGCCTCGGCGGCGTAACAATAACTGTGAATGGCCCACAAGGCATAACCTCGTCGACTACTTTCGGTGACGACAGTGGCCATTATGCCGTTAACGGCCTTGCACGAGGCAACTACACGATTACACCGAGTAAGACCAACTGTACGTTTACACCTTTAAGCGCAACCTTTTCCATTACTGGTAGCCATGTCGAAGTTCCAACCTTTAAAGCCAATGAAGCTAAGTGTAAGTAGTTGCTGAGCGCGATCCAAAGAAACAAGGTAGTCGTTAATCGCTTCCGCTCGTGGATTCTGAACAGGCGATAGTCATGCGACTGCCTTGTTAAACAAAGGTGAGCTGTTATAAGATGAAAGAACCTCCACAGGCTTACACCTTCGGGGGTACTAAGCAAGAAAAGAATAGAACCCTAAGCTATTGTCGAGAGGCGCAGACCAAGAAACTTTGTCAAAATTGTATCCTCTCCATAATCGCTGGACGTGTGGGGCTGGTGACGATCAGATTCAGTAACGCGCTCCCAATCGTATTCCCTGTATGCAAATGCCTGATGTCAATCTTGATGCGATCACCGATCCTGCTGCTCGGCAGGTGATCGGACAATTGCTCAACCTGATTGAGACGCTGGTGGCTGAGAATCAGGCCCTGCGCGCCGAAAACCAGCAATTGCGCGATGAGAACGCCCGCCTGAAGGGTGGCTCGGCCAAACCGGATGTGAAACCGCCCACCCCACCTGCACCGCCAACCGATCATTCCTCTGAGCGGGAGCGCCGTGCCCCGAAACCGCGCCAAAAAGGGCGGAAGATCGGCATTCTGATGCCCACCCGCACCGAACACTGTGTGGTCGACCCAGCCGTTCTACCGCCGGATGCCATCCGCCATGACACGACTGAGGTCATGGTACAGGATCTGCTCCTGCAACCCGAGATCATTCGCTTTGTGCGCGAGGTCTGGCTGGTAGCCAGTACCGGGCAGACGATCACCGCACCGCTGCCAGACGGCTATCAGGGCGAGTTTGGCCCGCACATCCAGGCGTTAACGTTGACCCTGGGCCATGGTGCCAATGTGAGCCAACCCAGTCTGCTGACCTTCTTTCAGGATGCCGGGATCGCAATCGGCAAGGGCACAATCGCCCGCTGGCTGCGCGACTACCGCACAACGTGGCGGGCGGATGCCCAGGCGATCCACCAGGCCGGACTGGCCAGTACTGACTGGCAGGCGACCGACCAGACCAGTACGCGTGTTGATGGGCAGAACGAAACCTGCCATGTGCTCGGCAATCCCTTCTTTACGGTCTATCAGACCCGTCCGGGCGGCACCCGTCAGGATGTGCTGGCGGTGCTGTGGGGCCAGGAACCGCGCTTCCGGCTGAATGCCGACACCTTGGCTTGGCTGGAAGCTAGCCGCATCGGCCGGGCCCTGCTCACCCAGCTGTGTGCCGCACTCCCATGGGCCACCGACCTGAGCGCCCAGGAGCTGACTCACCAACTGGATCGTGCCGGGGTGATCCTCAATTCCCAGCAGCGCCAGCAGGTCTGGGACGCCCTGGCGATTGCAGCCTATCACGCGCAAACGAGCGTGCCGATCGTGAGGCGCTTGCTGAGTGATGACGCAGCCGTCTATCATCTGCTGACCGACGCACACGCACTCTGCTGGATCCACGATGCCCGCCATTATGCCAAACTGACCCCGGTTGTGCCGGTTCATCGCGACCTGCTGGCCGCTTTCCGGACGGATTACTGGGCCTTCTATCGTCAGTTGGTCGCCTATCGAACGACACCAACCGTAATTGTCAATCGTCGCCCGTGAATACCCAGTGAATGTCGGCAAAGCTGCACAAATCGTCAGCGGCAATGCTGCACAGCTGCCATCGTCGGCAAACCTGCACAACTCACTACTGGCCCCCTATAAGCTACTGGCTGACTTGTTCGGTGCTCACGCCTCCTTTCCTTGTAACCGATATGCAATTGCCTCGAGCCGCTGGGCGGTGACGACGCCACTGCTCCCGATATAGACTTTGCGCACCTGTCCGCTTAGGCGCCGGTAGGCTACCCAATAGTGGCCACCGCGCTGCCGTTGCTCTTTCCGCACCGTCATCCAGCCCACGATATACCCGACCTGTGGGTCAAACAGCGGATAGGAAAACCGCGTGGTCGTCTCCGCCGCCAGCCAGGCAAACCACGCCGGCGTG
>WNGA01013820.1_pt1 | contig 10278 bp, 8 predicted proteins | sample 5400061 | NCBI WGS metagenome assembly WNGA01 (sample SAMN13153366, study PRJNA577476) | soil metagenome | isolation source: 100 cm soil or saprolite under grassland replicate 2 | place: USA:California | collected 2016-06-15
TCTGCGCGCAGGGTGCGGCTGCCGAGCGTGACCAGCGTGGCGCCCGCTACCGCGGCGCGCTGCAGTTCTTCAGAAGTCCACCCGCCTTCGGGCCCGATCATCACCGTTACGGCGGAAGAGCCGGGAATCTCGCGAAGCTCGCGCACTTCGGCACCTGCGCCAGGTTCGACGAGCATCAGCCATGATGTCCCTTTGTGTGTGTCTATCCAGGCCGGCAGCGAGACTGCGAGTTTCACCAGAGGCACCACGGCGCGGCCGCATTGTTTGACGGAAGCCATCGCGATGCGCTGCCATCGCGCAGCCCGGGTGCCGCGCATCACCGCACTCAGACTCGTTTCGGTGCGTTCGGTGACGAGCGGTTCGATCTCTGCGACGCCAAGCATCACGGCGTCGCGAATGACCTGATCCATCTTGTCCGCCTTCAACACCGCGACAGCAAGGGCAATCGAAATCCTCGACTCGCGCGCAGCCGCCACTTTGTCCACGAGGGTCACGACCACTCGCTGGCGTTTCACTTCGCGGACCGTGGCCTGCCACTCGTCTCCGCGTCCATTGAACACCCGAACGCTGTCGCCTGTCGTCAGTCGCAACACCCGTGATAGGTGCGCCGCTTCCTCTGCAGGCAGCACCACGACTGGATCCTCGGCGCTCCGACCTGCGTCGGGCGCGAAGAACCTGGGTAGCACGTGGTGAGTATATAAGCCGCAGATACACACAGATAAACCCCGATAGACGCAAATAAGAGACAGATTCTGCGCGGCCAACGGCGCCGCGTACGTCTGCCAGTTTGTCGGTGCATCTGCGGTTCATCTGCGGCAAGGTCGGTCGTCTATACTGGCGGCCAGTGTTCTTCCGCGGGCAGACCATCGGCAAGTACCGCATCGTGATGCCGCTTGGCAGCGGCGGCTTCGGCACGGTTTATCTCGCCGAAGACACGTGGATCGACAAGAAAGTCGCCCTGAAGGTTCCGCACCGGCAGAATCTCGACTTCGGCGAGCTCGTTCGCGAGCCGCGCCTGCTCGCGAGCCTCAATCATCCCAACATCGTGACGGTGCTCACCGCCGAGAAGCAGGACAACATCTTCTTCATCGTCATGGAGTACGTCCCGGGAGAAACGCTCGAGCACATCATCGATCGCGAGGGCGCGCTCGATCTCAGTCGCGCCCTCGATTACACGTGCCAAATCTGCAACGCCATGGACCACGCGCATCGGCAAGGCGTCATCCATCGCGATCTCAGACCTGGCAACGTGCTGGTCACCGAGATCGGGATGGCGAAGGTCGCCGATTTCGGCACGTCACGCTTTCTCGAAATCGCCGCTCACGGCACGACAGTGATCGGCAGTCCGCCGTACATGGCGCCGGAGCAATTTCAGGGGAAGGCGGTGTTTGCATCCGACATCTACTCGCTCGGCGTGACGATGTATCAGATGTTGACCGGATCGCTGCCGTACGACACGCCCGCGCCCGCGGATCTCGACCGCTTGATCAAAGGCGAGTTGACGGTGCCGCCGCGCGCGAAGAACGCGCGAATTCCAAAGGGCATCAACGACATCATCATGAAAGCGCTCGCCGCGGACGTCTCCGCGCGCTACCAGCGTGCCGCAGACGTGCTCGAAGACGTCCTCGCCGCACGTGCGCGGCCGGCGCTTACACTGCCCGCTGGACGGCGTGGCAAAGATCACGCGGCTCCTCAGGTGGCTCGCCGGTCCAGGCCCGCTCCTCTGGACCTCGGCGGCGCTGAACAGACGGCCAACGACATTCAGGCGCGTCTCAAGGCGCGTGAGACTCCCCAGGCGCGATTCTGCTGGCACTGTCGAAAGCCGCTGCATGCCCGCACCGACACGTGCCCCTTTTGCGGAGAGGCGCAATAACGCCAAGTGCCGAGTGCTAAGTGCCAAGTGCCCATTGCCGAGTGCCAAGTGCCGAGTGCCGAGTGCGGAGCGGTTTCAAATTTGGTCGATGGATTACAGAGATGACATCGGTTCATCCGGAGGCGGCGAGGAATTCATGCTGCCGTCCGCGTCAGTCTGGCCGAACACGCGGGAAATCTGTGTAATCTGTGTAATCGGTGGTGTTCTTTCTTCCGAATCTGTGTGATCCCCTGCGGGAACCGTATTTGAATCTCAGTGGAGTGACCGATGGCATTCAGCGGCAAGGGCAAGGTGTGGATGAACGGCAGGCTCGTGGACTGGAAGGACGCGACCATCCACGTCGCAAGTCATGTCGTCCATTACGGGACCGGCGTGTTCGAGGGTATACGCGCGTACCATTCGGACCGCGGCACGAACATCTTTCGCCTCCAGGCGCATATGCGGCGTCTGATCGACTCCTGCAGGGTGTATCGCATGGAGCCGGCATATGACGTCGACCGATTGACGGACGCGGTCGTCGAGACGGTGCGGGAAAACGGCTTCAAGAGCTGCTACATCCGCCCGCTCGTGTATCGCGGCTACGAGCAGCTTGGCGTCAATCCGTTGCCCTGTCCCGTCGACATCGCCATCGTCGTCTGGGAATGGGACGCGTATCTCGGCGGGGACGCACTCGAAAACGGGGTGGACGTAGGCGTGAGCTCGTGGACGCGCATGGCTCCAAACACCTTTCCGGCCCTCGCGAAGGCGACGGCCAACTACGCAAACTCGGGGCTGATCAAGATGCAGGCGACCGTCGACGGCTACGCTGAAGGCATCGCGCTCGATGAATCGGGTGTCATCAGCGAAGGCAGCGGCCAGAACCTGTTTCTCGTGCGCGACGGCGTGATCTACACACCGTCGCTGACGTCCTCGATTCTGCAGGGCATCACCCGCGACTCGGTTGTGACGATTGCACGCGATCTCGGGTTCGACGTCCGCGAGCAGGGTCTTCCTCGGGAGTTCCTGTATCTGGCGGACGAGATGTTCTTCTGTGGAACGGCCGTAGAGATCACGCCGATCCGCTCGGTCGACAAGATCACTGTCGGCAAAGGCCGCCGCGGCCCGGTCACCGAAGCGCTGCAGTCGCGCTTTTTCGGCATCATCAAGGGGGAGTTGCCCGACGAGCACAACTGGCTCACGCCGGTTGGCGCGGCCGTCGCGGCCAAGTGAGACGTCATGCATGTCAACGATCTTCTGAAGCTCGCAGTAGAGGGAGGCGCGTCGGACCTTCACCTGAAAGTCGGCACCTTCCCGATGGCACGCCGGCACGGCGTGCTGGCGGCCATTGATGATGGGCAGAAGAAGCTCGATCACGAAGACCTCGTCGAAATGGCCGCTGCCGTGATGTCGACGGCGCACCGGCAGAAGTTCAAAGACGCGCAGGAAGTCGACCTGGCCTACAGCGTCCCGGGACTCGGCCGTTTCCGCGTCAACGTATTTCAGCAGCGCGGCACGATCGGCATGGTGCTGCGTGTCATTCCTGTGCAGGTCCAGACGATTGCAGCGCTCGGCTTGCCCGCGGTGCTGCAGACGATTGCGGCCGAAGAGCGCGGTCTCGTGCTGGTGACGGGGACGACGGGCAGCGGCAAGAGCACGACGCTCGCCGCGATGCTGGACTACATCAACAACACGCGCGCGGCGAACATCATCACGATCGAAGACCCGATCGAGTATCTCCATCGCGACATCCAGTCGATCATCAACCAGCGCGAAATCGGCGTCGATACGAAATCATTCGGGTTCGCGCTGCGCAGCGCGCTGCGTCAGGACCCGGATGTGATACTCGTCGGCGAAATGCGCGACCTCGAGACCATCGAAACGGCACTGCATGCGGCGGAGACGGGCCACCTGGTGTTCTCCACGCTGCATACCCTCGACGCGACCGAGACGATCAACCGCATCATTTCGGTGTTTCCGCCGCATCAGCAGAAACAGATTCGCCTGCAGCTTGCCGTCGTGCTCAAGGCGGCTATCGCTCAGCGGCTCATCCCGAATGCGGATGGCAAAGGCCGTGTGCCGGCCGCCGAGGTCTTGATTGCCACGCCGTTCATCAAGGACTGCATTGTCGATCGCGACAAGACGCACCTGATTCAGGGGGCCATCGCCAGCGGCACGTCGCAGTATGGAATGCAGACGTTCGACCAGTCCGTCTTCGACCTTTTCTCGACTGGCCTGATCACCTACGACGAAGCGCTTCGCTGGGCGTCCAACGTGGATGAGTTCAAGCTGCGCGTGCAGGGCGTTTCCACCACGTCGGACACGGCGCGCGATCAGATGGCGAGCACGATCTTCGGAGACCGCGGTGGCGTCGCCGTTGCACCGCCGCCGCCGGTTCCGCGCAAATCCGGATCGCCTGAAGTCACCCGGTTCGGGAAGTAACAGACGTTACAGGAAGTGAAGTCCTGTCGCGCTGGACCTCACCAGCTTTATTTGTCCGCTCTCGTTCCGCCTGCGTTGGAACGCGCGGTCAAACCCGCGTCGCGACTTTAGCCGGATGATCACGCCGTGGCCGTCGATGCAGGCCGTTTGCCGAGAAAACTGGCCGCCATCGACCGCCGCATGGTTGAATGATCAGGCAACGCCCCTGCGTTCGAAGCTTCGATGGACGCGTACGTTTACGCCCTCACTCTCCTCTCCCGTCGCGAGCTCTCGGCCGCACAGTTGCGCGCGCGCCTTGCGCGCCGGAAGTTCGAGCGACGCGAGATCGATGATGCGATTCGGCGACTGACCGAGGAGCGCGCCGTGGACGATCGCCGCGTCGCCGTGGCTGCGGCGCGACTTGAAGGTGCGATTCGACAGCGAGGAAGAAGACGCGTGCTGCAACGCGTGCGGCAGTTGGGTGTCAGCGCAGAGATCGCAAAGCAGGCCGTCGATGAGGCGTTGTCCGACGTCGACGAAGATGCGCTGCTGGACCAGGCGCTCGAGAGACGGCTGAAAGGCGCCGATCCGCATGGCCTTGACGCGAAGGCTGCGGCTCGCATCGTTCGCAGTCTCGTAGGCCAGGGGTTCGACCCACGTGCGGTGTACGCGCGACTGCGGGCACGCGGCGCTCGATCCGACGATGTCAAGTGGTGAGTGCCCAGTGCCGAGTGCCAAGTGCTCAGTGCCAAGTGCCGAGTGCCCAGTGCCGAGTGCCACTCGGCTCTTAGCGATTGCTACTTCGCGCCGAGCAAATACTGAATGTGCATGCCGATTCGGTGGTACCCCGGGAAGTTCACGCCGCTGGTTGCCCGCAGCTTGACGCCCGGACGCACTAACACACCGACGCCAAGCTCAACGCGGCCGATGGGCACTACACGCCAACTCTCCGGAAAACCCTGCAACGTCTCCTTGAACGGCTCGATGCCGAGGCTTTCGGTCACGGCCGTCACCGCCGAGCCGTTGACCACGAGGTGCTCCAGAAAGCGATCGCTCGTCCCGTCCAGCCGAGCAATTCCTCCAGCGAACGCGACGCCGATACCCACGCGGCGTATCGTCGCGAGCTCGATGAAGAGATGTGCTTCCACACCGGTCATGCCCGCATCGCGCGTGATGTCGTAGGCGCCGCGCGCACACTGGGGCGATCCGCTCGGCAGCTGCACACACGCGGAACGTCGCAGCTGCACTGTCGATCCTTCGTCCACCGTCTTCTTCACGAACGACACGCCCCACTCACCTCCAACGTCCCTGCCGCGAACGATCCCGGCTCGGACTTCGGAGCCTCGCATGTCCGTTTCGATGTCCCAAAGGTCGGCGAGCTGACTTGGCACTCTCCATCGTGGAACGAAGCTCGCGGAGACGCCCCAGTGATCCTTGTAGCCTTCCGTTTGCGCGGCGCAGGGCACAGTGAAGAAGGGCAACAGCAACACTGCGACCGTTGCCGGAATTCTCATCGCGCGCCCCAGATGGTCAGCTCGTTCGCCGCGGCGCCCGGAGGGTTCGCGTACAGGTTGTACACAACCGCCAGCAGCCGCGGATCGTCCAACCCTCCACGATTCTGGAAGCCATCGAAATGCTCCAGAATCCCCAGTGCATGTGCCAGCATGTGCTCGGCAACTGCCGACGGATATGCGCCGGCCGTGGAGTCGTTGCAGGATTCGGTTCCCAGGTGGATTGCGTACGCGCCGCCGATCGCCCGTGTTTGATCCCACCGAAAAGTCGCCGGCGAACCGGCGGCCTGCGCGTCGAATACACTGCCGCACGATTGGTCCGACTCATGCCCACCCGCACCACCCTCGTGAAAAATCAGTCCGTTGGCCGGCGTGCCAGTCACTCGTGTGAATCGAACGACACCACCGGTCCACTGCTCGTAGTGACTGACGGCGATTTCCGCGCGCGCGATGCCGTTCGTGTTCACCAGAATCGGCACCTGCCAGCGGGTCAAGCGTCCAGATGCGCCCAAGGCCGCGTTATTCAGATTCGAGATTGCCAACTGCTCGCGCAGTCGATCGATGGTCCACGGTGTGGGCGCTGTTGGCGTTCGCGTGCACGCAGAGGACAAAGCGACCAGTAAGAGCGCCAGGAACCCGAGGCTACGCATGTCCAGGCGCCAGTGTTGCAAGCAGACGGCCAGCACGTCCACTAAAATCAGGAGATGCACCCGAACGAGATCCGAGCGTCGTTCTTGAAATACTTCGAGCGGCACGGCCACCGCGTCGTGCCGAGCTCGCCGCTGATGCCCTCCGACGATCCGACGCTGCTTTTCACCAATGCCGGCATGAACCAGTTCAAGGACGTGTTTCTCGGCCGCGAGAGACGCGACTACACGCGCGCAACCTCGTCGCAGAAGTGCATGCGAGTCAGCGGCAAGCACAACGATCTCGATACGGTCGGTCCGTCGCTGCGCCATCACACGTTCTTCGAGATGCTCGGCAACTTTTCCTTTGGAGATTATTTCAAGCAGGACGCCATTCCGTTTGCCTGGACGCTGCTGACCGGTGAGTGGGGCCTGGATCCGAAGCGGCTCTTCGCCACGATTTTCAAAGGCGAACACGGAATTCCGCGCGACGATGAAGCGCATCGCATCTGGAGTCGATTTCTGCCGGCAGAGCGCATTGGAGAGCTCGGACTCGACGACAACTTCTGGGCGATGGGTGATACCGGTCCATGCGGCCGTTGCTCGGAGATCTATTACGACCGTGGCCTGGACGTTGCGGGCACCGGCGACTTCATGACCGATGTTCAGTCCGGATCCGAACGCTTCGTCGAGATCTGGAACAACGTGTTCATGGAGTTCGAGCGGCAGGGCGATGGCTCACTCAAAGATCTGCCTGCGCGGTCCATCGATACGGGGATGGGCCTCGAGCGCGTCTCGGCCGTTCTGCAAGGCACGCTCTCGAACTGCGACACGGAGCTCTTCGTGCCACTGCTGGCTGAAATCCAGCGCGTGTCCGGGCACGATTACACCGCGTCGATGCATCCTGCCGACGTGTCCATGCGCGTCGTCGCCGATCACATTCGCGCGACGACGTTCCTGATCGCGGACGGCGTGGTGCCGTCGAACGAGTGGCGCGGCTACGTGCTGCGCAAGATCATGCGTCGCGCGATGCGCCATGGACGCAAGCTTGGCCTCAACGCGCCGTTCCTCCATCAGCTGGTCGACGTGCTCGTGCGCGAGATGGGAAGTGCATACCCGGAGCTCAAAGCAGGACGCGATGCAATCGTCCAGGTGATTCGAAGCGAGGAAGAACGCTTCGGCACCGTGCTCGCCGAGGGGTTGCCCCGACTTGAAGACGTGCTCGAGCGTGCCGCGGGTGGATCGAAAGTGGTCAGCGGCGATGACGCCTTCAAGTTGTACGACACGTACGGCCTGCCGCGCGATTTCATCGAGGATCTCGCCAGCGCACAAGGTCTTCGCTTCGATGCAGAAGGGTTCGACCGCGCCATGCAGGGCCAGCGCCAGAAGGCGCGCGCCGGCAGCGCGTTCGGCGGCGGCGCCGCGAAGGCCGACGCCTTTGCCTTCGAGAACGAGAGCTCGCGCGCCAGGCTCGCGTCGACCGCCGATGCATTCGAGGGCTACGCGACAACCGTCGTGAGCGGCGTACCGATCGTCGCGCTGTTCGATGACGTCAGGCGGGAAATTCAAGAGTTGCCGGCGGGATCGAGCGGTTATGTGGTGCTCGGGCGCACGCCGTTCTATCTCGAAGCCGGCGGCCAGATCTCCGATCAAGGCTGGATTGAATCGAGCGGAGGTCGATCGCGCGTCAGCGGTGTCGTCCGGTTGGGTGCCGGGCTGCCGCGTGCGCATCGCGTAGAACGCACGGAGACTGTCCTGCGAGTGCGGGATTTGGTGACAGCCGAAGTGGACGCGCAGCAACGCGATGCGACGCGACGCAACCACACGGCCACTCACCTGCTGCACGCCGCGCTTCGGCAAACGCTCGGGAGCCACGTCAAGCAATCCGGCTCTCTGGTGGCGCCGGATCGACTGCGCTTCGACTTCGTTCACTTCAGCGCTCTCGCCGCAGACGAGCTCGAGCGAATCGAGCGCATCGTCAACGAGAAGATCGTTGCGAACATCCCGGTGCAGACCGAGGAACGGAACACGCAAGAGGCCATTTCTGCCGGGGCCATGGCGCTCTTCGGTGAGAAATACGGCGAGCGCGTGAGGGTCGTCAGCGTCCCTGGTTTCAGCGTGGAACTCTGCGGCGGCACGCACGTGCGCGCAACCGGCGACATCGGCTCGTTCTATATCACCGAGGAAGCAGGGGTGGCGGCCGGCGTTCGCCGTATCGAGGCGGTGACGGGTTTAGGCGCGATTGCTTACGCGCGCGAGCGAATCGATGTCGTGCGGCGGCTGACCTCCGAGCTCAACGTCCGCGCTCGAGACCTTGTCTCGACTGTCGAAACGCAGCTCACGACGACGTCAGCACTGCGCAAAGAAATTCAACAGCTGAAGACGAGGCTGGCGCTCGGCGGAGGAGGCGCGACTCCGGAGGATGAAGGCCGCATCGAAATCGATGGCGTGTCGTTCATTGCACGCCAGGTGAACGACATCGACAAGGAGTCGCTGCGTTCGCTCGCCGATACGCTGAAATCCCGTCTGAAAAGCGGCATCGTCTTTCTTGCGTCGCGCTCCGCGGACGGCAAAGTAGCCATCGTCGCGACTGTCACTCCGGATCTTGCCAAGCGCGCTCCCGCGGGACAGCTTGTCAAGCAGCTCGCGCCCATCGTGGGCGGAGGTGGAGGGGGCCGGCCCGATTTCGCCGAAGCCGGCGGCAAAGAGCCGGCGAAGATTCCTGAAATGCTCGCAGAGAGCCGAAGGCTGGTCCAAAGGCTTCTGAGCGGCAACTAAAGTCCCGCCCGGCACCGGCCGATACATCTCTCAGTTCGGTCCCCGCTCCCCGCGGTTTCCTCACCATGCGATTTTTGCCAGCGGCTCTGCTTCTGTGGCTCGGTACAGTTGTGCCGGCAAGTGCGCAGATCTACACCTGGCGCGATCCGTCTGGTCACCTCGTGCTTTCGAACAAACCCACTGCGGGCGAGGCGCCAATGACGACATATGCCGTGCCGGGGTCGACGGATCTCCGGACGGCAACCAAGCCGGCCGCGGCGCGCGCCGCGGTCTACGACGAGTCCATCCGGCGCCATGCCACGGTACACGGCGTGTCCGTCGATCTCGTGCGCGCCGTCATTCAAGCGGAATCCGGATTCAATCCGTTCGCGGTTTCACCGAAAGGCGCGATGGGGCTGATGCAGTTGATGCCCGCCACGGCGCGCGACCTTGGCGTGAACAACCCGTTTCAGCCCGACGAAAACATCCGCGGCGGCGTGACCTATCTGGCAGGCCTGCTGGCGCGATTCGATCAGGACGTGGAGCGTGCGCTGGCCGCCTACAACGCAGGTCCAGAGCGCGTTGACCAGTACGATGGCGTCCCGCCGTTCCGCGAAACACGGGCCTACGTGAAGAGAATCACCACCGCCACCCGCGCCGCTGCGCCGCCCGAAACGGTCATCTACAAGTGGATGGAACTCGTCGACGGTCAGCCGAAGATGCGCTATTCGAATACCCCGCCACCAGGGCAGATTTATGAGGTCGTACGCAAGCGGTAATGGAGTGACAGAACCCTTCCTGCAGCTCACTCGATTGCTGCATCACGGCATTACTCAGTCGGGCGCGAGCCCTCTCTACCACCGTTCGAATAGCGCATCGAGCGGCACTGAGAGTTCCGGCAGGAGTGGAGAAGTCAGCGCTGCATGCGCCGCGGCGGTGAGCTCGTCGCCTTGCGACAGGCTTCCCTCGGCATTCCGGCGAAACACTTGAACCCGATCCCGATCGGGATCGACGAGCCAATACTCGCGCACGCCTGCCCGCTCGAACAGCTGCCGCTTGATGCCCGCGTCTCGTTTACGTGTGCTCGGCGAAAGGACCTCGACGACCAGCGCCG
>WNGA01013824.1_pt1 | contig 10276 bp, 8 predicted proteins | sample 5400061 | NCBI WGS metagenome assembly WNGA01 (sample SAMN13153366, study PRJNA577476) | soil metagenome | isolation source: 100 cm soil or saprolite under grassland replicate 2 | place: USA:California | collected 2016-06-15
AGGTCGGCCGCGACACGGTAGCCCAGGCAGAGCTGCGCCAGCGCTGGCAGGGTGATCTGGCGCAGCCGCAGGTCGGCCGGTCGCGAGCCGTCGATCACCGTCGCGCGGCCCTCGGCAAATGCCAGCGTGATCCGCTCGGTTTCGATCTCCATGCGCAGATTGCCGCTCCAGCCGGCGTAGCGCGAGCGCGCCAGTCGCCGCTCGAACTCGGGCGCCAGCGCCTCTAGTAGCAGCGGCAGATCGACCACACCGGCGAGATCGCCGGAGCCTTGGCGATCGACGCGCGCGGAGTGAGCGGCCAGCCGCGCCGTGCCGTTGAGATGCAGCGCCGCCTGCGCGACCGTGTGCCACGGCGAGAGCGTCAGCAGCAGCATTTCCAGCCCTTGCGCGTACGTGTAGTTCCGCAAGGCGTTACAGAGCACCCGCGCCGCCCCGGCGTCGGCCGCTGCCGCCTCGGCGATCGTCAATCCCGCCTGGCCGTGCTCGACTGTGGCATAGGCGATCAGCTGCCCACGCTTGTCCTCGATCGCTAGAGTCGGCCGGACGCCAGCCAGCCAGAAGCGCCAGTCGGGCGCGCTACGTGCGGCGGTCAACGGCAGCGCCTGATATGCCGCATCATACAGCGCCGCCAGGTCGTCGATGTCGCTCTCGGTCGCGCGGCGCAGCGCCGGCCCAGGCGCTGTGTCGATCTCCGGCGCGAGCTGCACCTGGGACGTGAAGCGATATGGCGCGAAGCCAAATGGTGCGTATGCCTCGATAGGCCGGCACATCAGCGCAAGCGGCAGCTGCTCTTCGACCAGCACACGTAGGCAATCGCCCAGCAGCGCAGCCAGCTCACTTGGATCGTGCTCATCCGGCGCCAGCTCGATCGCTGCGATGCGCCCGGCCTCCAGTGTTGCCGTGCCCAGCCGCAGCCGTTCGTGGCCGATCAGCGCGTAGCCGGCGATCTGCCCGGCGCGCTCGGCGATGCGCGTAAACGCCGGCCGGTAGCGCGGGCGCGCCAGGTGCCGATCCAGGATGCTCAGGGCCGCCGCGCCACGCGCCGCCACAAACGCACGCAGGCGGGCCAGATCAGCGGGCGTAGATGCGCTGGAGCGGAGCATGGTCAATTGCATTGCGAATCACTCTTCCTCCACCGCACGCAGGTCGTCGATCGCCAGATCGGTCGGCCGTGTCTCATACAGCCGGCCAAACTGATCGCTGCCCACGACGATATAGCCAAGGATTCGCCCATCCGGCAGCAGGCCGATCTTGCGGATGCCGGCCAGGTCTTCGAAGATCCATTCCAGCAGCAACCCCTCCATATTGTAGAGCCGCGCGCGCACCTGCGTGTCGTCGGGCAGCAGGTACAGCCGGTCGTGGACGAATAAGTGCATGAAATCCATTGGGCGTGCCTTTTTGTTATGCTATACTGCTTTGCAGTTTGAAAGCAAAAAAGTTCATTAGCCTCACGCGAACCTGTATGTGTATCTTACAGAACGGACGCAGTAGCCCAGATGTGATCGTTCGCAGCGGTACATTATCTTCTTTTTGTGTTTCGTTTTTTGCGCTCTGCGAGCGCAAAAAACGAAACACAAATACAATGGGAAGTACCATGCTACCGTTCGTCCTGAGCTTGCCGAAGGGCAGGCTAAAAACCGTTTGCGTGCGGCACTGCGTAGTTCCTGTTATCTTCATAAGTATACACGCGAATTGCTTGTAAAGGAACCGTATGGCTACCCTCGCTGTTTTGCACGCGCGCTTGCTTGTGACCATCCTGCTGTTCTTTGGCGCCCTGTCGATCTGGGGCTTTTTCAGCTACCTGCGCGGCCAAAGTATCTCCGGCAGCTACAAAGGCGCCCTGGCGATAGGCGAGCTGCTGATGCTGGCGGAGTTCGTGATCGGCGTGCTGCTGCTGCTGAGCGGCGCGCAGCCGTACCGCTTGAGCATTCACATTCTGTATGGCATCGTTGCAATAATCGGGCTGCCGGGCGCATTCGCCTACACGCGCGGCCGCGACGATCGCTGGGAGCTGCTGATCTATGTCACCGTTTGCCTGTTTTTGTGCGGCATTGCGCTGCGGGCGCTGACGACCGGCCGCGTGCCGACGTAGCGCGGTCGAAGGAATATGCCTAAAAGGAGGCGCCAGATGTCTGAACCTATTGTCGCGGCATATGGCTCATGGAAATCGCCGATCAGCTCCGATCTGATTGTCACAAGCACGATCGCGCTCGGCGATATTCAGATCGACGGCGGCGATATCTACTGGAGTGAGTCGCGCCCGACCGAGGGCGGGCGCAATGTGATCGTGCGGCGCTCGGCGGATGGCGCGATGACTGATATTACGCCGCCGGGCTTCAACGCGCGCACGACCGTTCACGAATACGGCGGCGGCGCATACACCGTCGATGCTGGAGTGATCTACTTCTCGAACTTCGCCGACCAACGGCTGTATCGCCAGAATCTCGATGCGCCACCGCAGCCGATCACGCCACCGACCGACATGCGCTATGCCGATGGCGTGATCGATCGCCGGCGCGGTCGCATGATCTGTGTGCGCGAGGATCATACCGGCGCGGGTGAGGCGGTCAACACAATCGCTGCGCTGGCGCTGGATGGCGGTGGTGAGTGGGTTGTGCTGGCCCAGGGCTACGATTTCTACTCGACCCCGCGACTCAGCCCGGACGGCGCGCAGCTGGCCTGGCTAGCCTGGAATCACCCGAATATGCCCTGGGATGGCACCGAGCTGTGGTGCGCGACACTTACCGAGCAGGGGTTGATCGATTCGGCCCGACTGGTTGCCGGTGGCCTACAGGAGTCGATCTTCCAGCCCGAGTGGTCGCCCGCTGGTGTGCTGCACTTTGTGTCGGATCGGACTGGCTGGTGGAACTTGTATCGCTGGCACGACGCACGAGTTGAGCCGCTGCATCCGATGCAGGCCGAGTTTGGGCTGCCGCAGTGGGTCTTTGGGATGACATCGTATGGCTTCGAATCAGCCAGCCGGATCGTTTGCGTCTACGGTGCAGCCGGAATCGACAAGCTGGCGATCCTCGACACCTCCAGCGGCGCGTTCGAGACGATTGAGACGCCGTATACCATGTTCGCGTATCCGCATAGCGCGCCTGGGCACCTGGTAGCGCTGGCCGGCGCGCCGACCGAGCACGCGGCAGTGGTGCGGCTTGACCTGGGCACGCGGCAGATTGAGACGCTGCGCCGCACCAGCGAGCTGGCGATCGACCCCGGCTATATCTCAGCCGCGCAGGCGGTCGAGTTTCCGACCGACGCCGGCCTGACGGCGCATGCCTTCTTTTACCCACCACGCAACGCCGATTACCGCGCGCCGGCGGGCGAGCGACCACCGCTGCTGGTGATGAGCCACGGCGGGCCAACCGCTGCGGCAACAGCGGAGCTCGATCTCGGAAAGCAGTACTGGACCAGCCGCGGCATCGCGGTTCTGGATGTTAACTACGGCGGCAGCACCGGCTATGGCCGGGCCTATCGCCAGCGGCTGAATGACCAGTGGGGCATTGTGGACATGAACGACTGCGCCAATGGCGCGCTCTATCTGGCCAAGCTTGGCAAAGTCGATGGCGATCGGCTGGCGATCACCGGCGGCAGCGCCGGCGGCTATACCACGCTGTGCGCCTTGACCTTTCGCGATGAGTTCAGCGCCGGTGCGAGCTACTATGGCGTCAGCGATCTGGCCGCGCTGGCGCAGGATACCCACAAGTTCGAGTCGCGTTACCTTGACCGGTTGATTGGCCCATACCCCGAGCGCAAGGATTTGTATCACCAGCGCTCGCCGATCCATCACAGCAATCGCCTCGAATGTCCAGTGATTCTGTTTCAAGGGCTAGAGGACAAGGTCGTGCCGCCGAGTCAGGCCGAGCTGATGGTCGATGCGCTGCGGGCAAAAGGCTTGCCGGTGGCCTATCTTGCGTTCGAAGGCGAGCAGCATGGCTTTCGCAAGGCCGAGAACATCAAGCGCGCGCTGGATGCCGAGTTCTACTTCTATGCAAAATATCTGTTTTGGCCAAATCAGCCTCTTCCTGATGGAATTCAGGAAGTAGCTTTGGAGTGAGGTAAAACCGCTTTCGGGTCTTGCCGAACACAACGAAATCAACGAACCTGCGCTCATTTTCGGTGCCAACAAGGCCGGTAATATCCAGGTCATCTACGAGTCCGCGCCAAAATGTGAAGGCTGTGGATGTCTCTAGAACCTCCCGATACTCCACGCCCATTGCCATAAAATCCGTAATCAGCTCCTCTGGAACATCCGCAGCATCTTCCTGTTTGGCAGTGAGCAGTTCCAGCCCTTCGCGATACTCGGTGAGAAGCTGCTTAAGGCTATCTCGCTGTTGGGTATAGTAGGCGGTCTCATCGCCGTCAAGGTTATCCGTGAGTCGATCGAGGGTGCGATGATACTTCTCCGTTGTGATCCGGCTACGGTTCTGAAGCGCAGCAATATCTTCAAGGAGTTGTTCCTGGCCTTCGACGGTCTGAGCATGCCGCTCCTGCCACCAGGCAAAAAGCCGCCTGGGATTGAGGAGGAGGTCACGGATAAACTCTTTGGCCTTCTCATCAACTTTGTTGCGCGGCACAGGCATCTCAGAACAGACCTTGTCCGCTTTCTTATTCGTTCCCAAGCAGCGATAATAGCAGTAGCCTTTCTTGTCGTAGTTAACCTGATAGGAATAGGTACACATAGCACAGCTTAACCGGCGTGCCATCAGGAAATCATATTTGGTTGTTCGCTTGCGAGCAAAGCGCTTCCTGCCGACCTCAGCCATTCTCCGAACTTCTTCGGCTTCCTCCTCGCTGATGATCGCCGGCACACTGACCGTATATTCCTTGCCCGAAACAGTGAAAGTAAATGAGCCAGCGTACAGGTCTACCTTGCTCACGATGCGATAGACACTATTAAGGCTCCACTTGCCCCGACCTCGTTCCCGTTCGGCGAAGCGTTTTTTCTTCTCATAGTCTTCCTCGGATATGCGCCCCGACTGGTATTTTTCCTCAAAGCTTGCCCGGAGTTGTTCATATCGGATGACGCCAGGGGAATCGTACCCTTGTTCTTCAAGGTACCGAACGATATCCGCTGTTCTGAGATGCTGAATGCCATACATACGCAGCACGTCGCGGGCAATAGCTGCTTCTTCGGCGAGTTCAAAATTATCTTTCCGGTTATTGAGCTTGAGACCGTAGGCCGGATGATTGTTGCCGACGATGAAGCCCTGACTGGCTTTTTTCTGTTTCCCTCGGGTGGTGCGCTCCACAATCTTATCGCGCTCAAAACCGGAGAACGTGGTTTCAAAGTTGAAGCGGAGCCGGTCTTCCGGCGTGTTGTTGACATAGGAGCCCCAGGAGACGTTGTGAAGCTGGACACCATTATCGAAAAGCTCATCAAGCAAGATTTCACCAACCGAGACACGGCGGGCAAGCCTATCCGTCGAGTGAATGATGAGTGCCTGAATCTTACCGTCCTTCACGAGCCGACGTATTTTGCTTAGCTCTGGACGGTCGAGAACACGCCCGGTAAAGTCCTCAGGGAAGATATATTCACGGGGTACAGTGAGGCTATTGGTGGCAGCGTAGGCGAGTCCAGCATCAATCTGGCTCGAAACGGAGTATGCATCGTCTACCTCTTTGGATGTCCTACCCATTACAGCAGCAATCATGGAGAACCTCCTGGGTATCGAGTCTGTATGCGCTCTGTAAGATCCTACCTCGAACGTCCATGCTAGTCAACATTGTGAATCGAGGCACATGTGGCTTTCTATTGCGATAAATCGCCTCCCTTGCGCTTGGTTTTGCGCTTTCCGCTTAACGCCTTCACAGGGCGGGTTTGGTGCAAGGGTCACGATGCCGCTCAGAACCCCACGAACCCTACGGGCTACCCCTTGCGGGGTTTTCGCGGCACGGCTGCGCCGCCCTCTGCACAAACCAAAGCCTCCTGTGATACGTCGCGTTCGCCGCAAAACCGTGTATGGCGCGCTGGCGGTCGGCTGCGGCAGTCGCCAGGGGCATTGTCATTTTGTGCTGGGAACGCGCTGTTGGCGGTACGTCTGGCTGTGATTGAGGGCCAGGCCGATGATTGTTGACGCGTTCGAGCAACCCGCCGCCTAGGGAAGATTCACACCGCGCGCCGCTCACGAGCTTGCGGGCGGCGTTATACTATGCACAGGCGGTCTAATGTCAGCATGCTACAAGGAGGTGGTCGAGATGACGTTGCAATTGGTACTGGCCTGTCTTGTCGCTGCATTGCTCGCAGTTGGTGCGAGCGTGCTGGCGGCACGTGCGGCATTGCCTATCTGGCTGTGCCGTATCATCGAGCTAGCCGTGCTGCTGTTGGCGTTCGTGTGGTTGCAGCAGGTGCTGCGCGTCTAATACGATGCTCGCCCTCACCCTCGCGCCCCAAAACGCCTCTGGAGCAATTCGGTGGCGCTATCTTGTACTTACTGCTCCGTCGCCCACGCCGGATGGTCGCCACCCTCCACTAACCAACAACCCCTTGCAGCGCCCCTGGCTTCGGCTGGGGCGTTGCTCTGTCTTGGAATGCATTCTCTGCCGATGGCCGTATCTTCGCACTACTGGGGCCGTTTATAGTGTGTAACCGCTGCTGTGGCATTGCTCACCGTAGAAGCCAGGACGAAGGTACTCATATCTATTTCGGAAGTCGAAGGGTTTATTCTATGCCCACGGTAAAACGTCGCCGCAGTCCAATCCACAAGGAGGCACTCATGTCCCGGTACCGTCATCTGATCATCACGCTCGGAGTCGTAGCCCTGCTGCTGCTCACCTTTGGCGCGGCTGCGGCCAGAGGCAACGACAAGCCCAAACCGCCGCATGGCCGGGCGGGCCAGCCGCCAGCCGGCAAAGGCAAGCCCGCCCGCCTGACCTGGAGCCCCCGCCGCATCACACAAGCCGTCACCGCCGGCCAAACCGTCCAGCTGAGCGCGACATTCAGCAGCAGCGCGGACATCGCCGAGGCAACGCTCGTGATCCATGGTGGCCTCGGCAAGGTGCTGAAAGCGGACATCGCCAAGCTCACCAATATCAAAGCTGGCACATCCACCACGGTCACGTTTACCGTGACGATGCCGGCGAATGGCGCACATACGCAGGGCGGTGTTGTGCAGGTTCGCGCGGGCCAGCGAATGCTCGCGCACCCACTGCCGATCCTGCTCACTGTTGCGAAGGGTAACGGCACCGGGCAGGATGACGCGGCCAAGCCGGCCAAACTTAAACCGACTCATCCGTAGGGCATAAGCCGACCCAACGCCGCGCCCCCAGCTAAGCTGGGGGCGCTTTTCTGTGCCCGCCATACTGTCGCATGATAGGAGTTACGCGGCGGTACTGTTTATCGCCGATATGTTTCCCAGCACGCGCCAGCAGATCGAGCAGAACGCCGAGCAGGTTATACAGCAGGTCGAGCACGCCGAGCGGCGCGCGACAGCAGCGGAACAGCAAGTCGATCGCTCCTTAAAGCAAGGCCGGGACTGAATAATTGAGTCAACCCAGGGGTGTTGCTGTGGTGGTCAACCGACGTTCCAAGTTAAAGCGGATGAGCGTGGCCACGCCACGCTCATCCGCTCTAACAAAGGGTGTCAGGTTACGTGGACACCGCGCCGGCAGCCGGCGGCAAGGCCGGTGCGGCGAGCGCTTGATAGCGGCTCCAACGATCCTGCGCATCGTGCTGCGCCAGCGCCAGTAGCTGCTCGGCGCGCTGCTCGTCGCTCTGGGCCAACATCTTGTAGCGCGCCTCGTTGTAGGCATATTGCTCAAATGGGATGCTGGGTGTCTTCGAGTCGATCATCAGCGGGTTTTTGCCGGCCGCCACTAGGTCGGGGTTATAGCGATACAGCAGCCATGCGCCCGCCTGCACCGCCAGCTTCTGCTGCTCCAGGCCCTTGCGCATGTCGATGCCGTGCGCGATGCAGTGACTATAGGCGATGATCAGCGATGGCCCGTCGTAGGCTTCGGCCTCCAGAAACGCCTTCAGCGTCTGCTGGTCGTCGGCGCCCATAGCCACCCGCGCCACGTAGGTATTGCCGTAGGCCATCGCCAGCAGCCCTAGATCCTTCTTGGCAGCCGCCTTGCCGCGCGCCGCGAACTTGGCTACCGCGCCGCGCGGCGTGGCCTTGGATGCCTGCCCGCCAGTGTTGGAGTAGACCTCGGTATCCAGCACCAGGATGTTGACATTGCGCCCCGATGCCAGCACGTGATCCAGCCCGCCGAAGCCGATATCGTAGGCCCAGCCGTCGCCGCCGATGATCCAGACGTCTTTCTTGACCAGCGCGTCGGCCATTTCGAGGAGCGTTTTGAGTTTAGAGTTAAGAATTAAAAGTTCAGAGTTATCGCCGCTCGATGCTGCGGCCGAGCCGTTAGTTTGAACTTTGCACTTTGAACTCAAAACTTGTTTCAGCTGGGCTACTCGCGCGCGCTGGGCCTGGATGCCGGAGTCGGTGGATTGGTCGGCGCTGAGCAGCGCGTCGACAAGCTCCTGGCCAAGCTGGTCGGCGAATTGCGGCAGCAACTCGCGCGCGTGATCGGCCTGCTGGTCGAGTGCCAGGCGCATGCCCAGGCCGAACTCGGCGTTGTCCTCGAACAGCGAATTGGCCCAGGCCGGCCCGCGCCCGCTGCGATCGGCGGTCCAGGGAGTGGTCGGAAGGTTGCCGCCGTAGATCGATGAGCAGCCGGTCGCATTCGCGATCACCGTGTGATCGCCAAATAGCTGCGACACCAGCTTGATGTAGGGCGTCTCGCCGCAGCCCGAGCAGGCGCCCGAGAATTCGAACAGCGGGATCATCAGCTGCGAATTCTTAATCGACCCCAGATGGATCTGGCTACGATCGACCTCGGGCAGATCGAGGAAAAAGTCCCAGTTGGCCGACTCGCGCTCGCGCAAGGGCAGCTGCTCGGCCATGTTGATCGCTTTCCGCCCGACCTGGCGCTTATCCTTGACCGGGCAGGCCTCTACGCACAGCCCGCAGCCGGTGCAATCCTCGGGCGAGACTTGCAGGGTGTACTTCATGCCCGGGAACTCTTTGAAGCGCGCTTCGGTCGAATGAAATTGCGCGGGTGCGCCATCGAGCGCGGCCGGCTGGTAGATCTTGGTGCGGATGACCGCGTGCGGGCAAACAAAGGCACATTTGCCGCACTGGATGCATAGGTCGGAATCCCAAACCGGGATCTCCAACGCCAGGTTGCGCTTCTCCCAGCGCGCGGTGCCGGATGGATAGACGCCATCGCAGGGCAGCGCGCTCACCGGCAGCGCGTCGCCATCGCCGGCGATCATGCGCCCCAGCACGTCGCGAACGAACGCTGGCGCCGCGGCGGGTACCGGCAGGCGCCGCCGCACGGACGAAAGACCAACGACAAAAGACGAAAGAGCAGTGGCCAGCGCATCCTCGCTTTCGTCGTTGGTCATTCGTCTTTGGTCTACCTCATAGAGGTGTGCCAGCGCCTCGTCCACCGCGTGATTGTTGCGCTGGACAACCGCCTCGCCGCGCTTGCTGTAGGTCTTCTTGATGCTACGCTTGATCTCCTCAACCGCCTGCTCGCGCGGCAGCACCCCGCTGATTGCGAAGAAGCAGGTCTGCATGATCGTGTTGACGCGCCCACCCATGCCGGTGGTGCGGGCCACCTGGTTGGCGTCGATCACGAACAGGCGCAGGTTCTTTTCGACGATCGCATGCTGCACTTCGATCGGCAGCTCGTCCCAGACAGTCTCAGGGCCATAGCTGCTGTTGAGCAGAAAGGCAGCGCGCGGCGCGGCGTATTTGAGCACGTCGAAATTTTCGAGGAATGCGAACTGGCTGCACGCCACAAAGCTGGCCTGGTCAATCAGATAGGGCGCGCGGATGGGCTGTGGCCCGAAGCGCAAATGCGAGATCGTCACCGATCCGGATTTCTTCGAGTCGTACACAAAGTAGCCCTGGGCGTGATTGTCGGTCTCCTCGCCGATGATCTTGATCGAGTTTTTGTTCGCGCCCACGGTGCCATCGGCGCCCAGGCCCCAGAACACACAGCGCACCGTCCGATCGTCCTCGATCGCGAAAGTTGGGTCGTAGGGCAGGCTGGTGTAGGTCACGTCGTCGTTGATGCCGATGGTGAAGTGGTTCTTCGGCGCGTCGCGACCCAGCTCTTCGAAAATACCCTTGACCATCGCGGGCGTGAACTCCTTGGAGGAGAGCCCGTAGCGCCCGCCGACCACTACTACGGACAAAGGACGAAGGACCAAGGACGAAACGACCTCAGATTCCTTCGTCTTTCGTCTTTCGTCTTTCGTCTCGCT
>WNGA01027167.1_pt1 | contig 10276 bp, 13 predicted proteins | sample 5400061 | NCBI WGS metagenome assembly WNGA01 (sample SAMN13153366, study PRJNA577476) | soil metagenome | isolation source: 100 cm soil or saprolite under grassland replicate 2 | place: USA:California | collected 2016-06-15
TCGATCACGCGGAAGCCGCTCGTCTCGAGTCGCGGTAAGTGCACGTAGACGGCAAGCTGCGCCGACGTCAGGAGCGTCTGGCTTGCGAACGGGTGCCGGAACCTTCCCGGAGGCGCAGCTCCCGGCGGATCCGGCATCGACCATGCGGCGGCGAGATCACCGACGTCACCGCCTTCCCAGACGCGCACGGCGTCCGGCAACGAACGCTCGCCCGAGTACGTACTTCGCCACACACTCCCGAGCCGGAAGTAGCTGATGGCGTCGCCGAGCAGGTACACGGCCGTCCGCCACGCGCCGATCGCCTGCCCTTCGGTGAGCTCGTCCAACTGGACGTTCAGGAGCTTCCCGTAGTGCCCTGCAAGCGGGCTGGGCGCCGCCGTAGCTAGCGCAGCGGATTCGACCGCGCGCATCTCGTTGATCACCGCGTGTCGAAGCTCCGTGGTGATCGCGTCTTCCACGGGTTGCGCGAGCACGAGCGCGCCCCAGGTGCTGCCGGCCTGGCGCGGATCAAGCGATCGATCGGCAGCGCGCGGTCGGGCGGCTCCGGGGGGTTCGCCGTCGGCACGCCGAGGACGAGGCCAGCGTGCGACCAAGAGCCGGCGTCGGACGTGCTCCCCGTGACGTCAACGGCAGGATAGAGGCCCTGGAGCACCGTTCGAACGAGCGCTTCTCGTTCGTCGAGCCGCTCGGCCGACGCGTTCTCGTCCACCGGGGCCCAGGTGCCGAACTCGATCGCGATTCCGACGGGATCGCCACGAACGAAGAATGCGAGCGGGATCTTGTAGCCGTACAAGCCGACGAGCAGGTCGGTTCCGAGCAACCGCGTCGGCCCGTCGATCGCCTGCGGCTCGCGACCGGAGCGTCCGATGCCGGTGACGCAGAACATCCGACGCAGCTCCGGATATGCGATGGTCGCGGGCGACGTCGCGCTCAGCGCTCCCGGCGCGAGCTCGACGCGCTGCAAGTAATCGAGGTTCGCGGTCGAGAGCGTGTCCGAAGGGGCGACGGTCACGCCTGTTGGAAGGTCGTGGGCCTCTGCTGAGTGTGACGCGGCTTGTTCGTCTCGTGGATCCCGATCACGATGAGCACCACGACGATGGCAAGGCCTGCTACGAGCAGACCGAGAAGGAGCCACGGACTTCCATAGCCCTTCGCTTGGACCACTGCACCGGTAGTGAGGTTCGTCGCACGGCTCGCGCGAAGCGTCGTCCCCTCGCGCCACCGTGCGCGGACCTCGAGCGTGTCGCCCTCGCTGATGGCGCCCTCGAACGAGCGTCCGCGCATTTCGACGGGAACCGGCTGCAAGCGATTCCCAGCTGCGTCGTACCGCTCGAGCCGAAAGGTCCAAACGATTTTCGGCGGGTCGCTCGCGCCCTCGGAGCGCTCGTGCACGGCGCGAGCGACCCCGACAAGGACATCAGAGGCACCAGGATCCGCCGGCACGCGGTCGGGTTCCGGGACGCGCTTCGGACCGACGATCGCTTCCGGCAGCACGCTCTCGCGCGGACGCCAACCTTGCCCTGCGGGCGACGCGGGTTCTCTGTGCGCCTCGTTCATCTCTATGCGCGCAGGACGCGTCGACGACTCGAAATCTTCCGGCGCGCAGCCGAGTCTTCCCTTACGGCCGCCGCTGGTCGCGGCATCAGCACTCTCCTGAGAGACGGCGTCTCGTCCGGCAAATTAACGCCTCCTGCGCGGCAATTCAACGGCTCCGGGACAGTGCTTTCGAGATGCTCGACCGTTACAAAACCCCGGGAATATGGGTCAGTTGGGCCGTATCTACCGCTGCGGGGCGGCGGCTGGGAGCTGCCCGTCTTTCTCTTGCGCTGTTTGTGTCGCCACTGGCTCGCCCTATGGCTTGTCGCATCCTGTTCGAGACTCTGCTCTGTGTGGTAACCGGCGTTGTAGGGGTCCTGCTCGGCATCCCCGGGCTTGTTCTTGAAGACTGGCGGCAGAAGTTCGCGCCATGCGAGCTCACGCCGAATCCCCTTCGTCCAGCCGCCTGTTGCCAGTTCAAGGCCGGCGCGCTGCGCCTCTTGGCGCTCCTCTTTTGAGCGTGGGTCAGACTTACGGCGCTTGGTGGCTTGACGGCAACGCGCGGAGCAAGTTTTGGCGTCGGATCGTCGAGCCTCAAACAGCCGCCCTGGCTCGGCGCAATCGGGGTTAGCACATTCCTTGGTGATCATTTGAGCGCTCCTCTACGGCGCCGTGGTCTTGAGCCTTTCGGTCAGAAAGGCCCCTCTACTCACTGTCTGTCACACTTAGCGGTCGTTCGGGGGAGCCTGAATCCCTTTCGGTCGGCGTCCCGCCGCCTCCCTCTCCTTCGGCGGGACGTGGGATGTGGGCGCGATTTTACCTGCGAGGTCCAACGCGAAGACGCCAGGCAACATCGCTCCGAGCCGGCGCGTTGCCCATTTCGTTGCCCACCCCGCCCGATGCGACGTAGCGGCGTGTCGCAACGCCGCTTTCCTCCAATGGGCCCGCCAGGACTCGAACCTGGGACCAACGGATTATGAGTCCGCTGCTCTAACCAGCTGAGCTACGGGCCCGTCACGGAGAGACACCGTACCCGGGAATCCGAGCGGAGCCCTCCTCCGTAGAGTATGGGCATGCGCCGCATCCCCGTTCTCCTGCCCGCAGCCCTCTTCCTTGCTGCCTGCGGCGGAAGCGGCTCGGGCACAGCTCCAAGTAGCGCCGCCGGCCAGACGATCCAGATCTCCGAGAAGGAGTTCTCGCTGACCCCGAGCACTGTCACGCTCGCCAAGACGGGCACCTACGAGTTCCGGGTCACCAACAACGGAACCATCCCACACGCCCTCGAAATCGAAGGAAACGGGGTCGAGGAGAAGACCGGGGACATCGCGCCGGGTTCTGCCATGACGCTCCGGGTCACGCTCTCGAAAACGGGTTCCTACGACATGTACTGCCCTATCGACGGGCACAGGGCCCAGGGAATGAAGGGCTCCGTCGCCGTGGGCGGCGCCTCGGGCTCCGGCCAGGGAACGACGACCACGTCGACCAAGCCCGGCTACTGACGGTTCCCCCGTGACGTAGGCTGCCCGAACCCTCAGAATAGGGCCCGTCGAGCCGCGTCCGAGCGAGGAGGGATGAGCGAGCCGTGAAGGTCTTCCAGCGCGAGACGGAACTCAGGACAGCGGGAGGGCTCGCCGTCCGGGATATCACCGACGAGGTCACGGAAGCGGTTCGCGAGAGCGGGATCAGCGAGGGGATCGCGTGCATCTACTCCCCGCACACGACGTGCTGCGTGCGCGTGAACGAGTTCGAGACCGGCTTCATCGACGACTTCGCGGAGCTCCTCCGCCGTCTTGTGCCCAGGGAGACCTATTACGCCCACGACGACTGGGACAAGCGCACGGAGAACATCTGCCCCGAGGACATGGCCTTCGGCAACGGCCACTCGCACTGCATGGCGATGTTGCTCGGAACCGCGGGCGAGTCCGTGCCGGTGCGCGAGGGCGAACTCTGCCTGGGCACCTGGCAGCGGGTGCTCTTCATCGAGCTTGACCGCGAGCGCGACCGGCGCTGGCTCGTGCAAGTCGTCGGGAACTAGACGCCGGCCTGATCCCCTATCCACTTCCGAAACGGCTCCTCGACAAGGCCCTCGCCGGCGGGTTGCTCGTGCTCCTGTCGCCGGTCGTTCTCGTCGTCCTCTTGACGTTCGTGATCGACATGGCTCTGGCGCCCGCGGACCGCGGCGGCGTGTTCTACCGCGAGGTCCGTATCTCGCGAGGACGGAGATTCGACCTGCTCAAGTTCCGGACACTGCGCACGAAGGTTCTCGCGCGCGCTGCAGGCCATGCAGGACCGCACGAGCTGGACGCCACGAATCTCACCTGGATCGGCCGGCGCGTGTTGAAGCCCTGGTACCTCGACGAGGTCCCGCAATTCCTCAACGTGCTGCGCGGGGAGATCAGCCCCCAGGTGACGAAGGGCCTGGGCAAGTCCTATGCCGAGCTGGACGAGGAGTACGTCGCGCGCTGCGTCTCATTGGGAGGCTGGGCGCTGGCGCGCTACGACCTCGGCATCCTCGCGCAGACGCTCAAGGTGATGGCGCGCGGTGAAGGCCTGAGCTACTGACTCCGCGCAGCTTCGACGAGTCTCGGCGGCGCAACTTCAGCGTAGGCGTCCTCCGCGATGCCCGCGAGCTCATCCCAATGCAGCCCGCGATCGAGGCGGACGCCAAGCCAGCCCCGGTGACCCACGTACGGCGGGACGAAGAAGCGCTCCGGATCTGCCTCGGCGAGCATCTGCTGCATCCCCTGCGGCGCGGCGCACCAGATGGCGAAGCGGCCGTCCCCGTGATGATTCGTCAGCACCATCACGAACGCCCGCTTCCCGCGCACGAAGAAGGTGGGCGCGCCGTGACTCAGGCGCTCGCTTGTCTCCGGCAGTCCAAGGCAGATCTCACGGAGCTTCTCGAGGACTCGCTCGCGTTCCTCGGGATCGACCATCCGCTAATGGTTACGGAAGTCGACGATCAACCGAGCCGGTGACGTTGCCGTCCGGACGCGGAAATCGACGCGATCCGAGAGCCCGACGGCCCAGTGGAGGACCGCCTCGAAATCACCGGTGCGGACCAGCTCGCGCACGACTGAGGTGCCGGAGTCCGAGCCCGCGATGCGCCTCGGTCCCTTGTAGGTCATCACGCCCTCGCCCGTGTTCAGATCGAAGCCCGAGGCCGGTTCCATGCGCACCATCACGATCGCATTCCCCTGGATCTCGACGGGATTTCCGGAGCCGTCTTCCTTCAACGGCGGCTGCACATACTCGACGCGATAGCCCGGAAGCTGATCACGGAACCGGAAGACGACGCGGTCGTACCCTTCGTGCCGACCGACATCGACCCGTTCGAGCAACGAGATATCGCTGCCGGTCGCGTCGGCCCGGACCGGCGTCGCCGCGGCGCCCTCGAGCGGGTCGATTCCGCTCGTGGTGACAGTGTTCGTCGTCGAGTTGGAGCTTCCCGGCTGCGCCGCGTACCCGCCTCCGCCGGAGCCGCCGCCGCAACCCGAGACGGTGATGATCGCCGCGAGGGCAAGAGCAAATGAGACCCAGGCTCGGATGTGCGAAGCGTACTCAGCCGTTGTTAAGAAAGAGCGCCTGGCCGTGGTAGCCGCGGAGTGTTTGCGAAGCCCTAGAGTGGCCCCATGCAGGAGATCGCGCCCGGACTACGCCGCTGGACGTCCTGGCACGAGGAGTGGGAGGAGCAGGTCGGTTCGGTCGCGGTCGAGACCGACGACGGTCTCGTGGTGATCGATCCGCTCGGCGCACCGCTGGAGCTCCGTCAGCCCGACCACGTTCTGGTGACCGTGTACTGGCACGGACGGGAGACGAACGAGCTCGAGGCCAAGCGCGTCTGGGCATCGACGCGATCGCGGCAGCCACTGAAGAGCCGAGGGATCACCGTCACAGATCCCTTCCGCGCCGGCGACGAGCTGCCCGGCGGCATCCGCGCCTTCCAGACCGCGCGCGCCGCGGAGGTCGTCTACTGGTTGCCCACGCAGTCCGCCATCGTCGCCGGCGATGTGCTGCTCGGCGCCGGCGCGAAGCCGCGCCCGACCTCCGATCCGCTCCGCCTCTGCCCCGAGCGCTGGCTCGGCAAGTCGACTCACGCAGAGCTCAAGGAGTCGCTGCGTCCCTTGCTGGAATTGCCCGTCGAGCGCGTGCTCGTCTCCCACGGGCAGCCGCTTTTGCACAATGGCAACGCTGCCCTAACGGAGCTCCTCGCCCTTTGAAGTAATCCGTACTCAGCGCGGGCGGCCGAGTTGCCGATATGGACAGGATGCAACCGGAAAGCTTTCCCTGGCGTTCGCTCGGCACGCTGCTCGTCGACGAGGGTCTCCTGACCGAGGTCCAGCTCGACCTCGCACTGGCGGAGCAGCGGCGGAGCGGCCGTCTTCTCGGCCAGATCCTCGTCGACTTCGGGTACGTCACAGGTCTCGCGCTTGCACGCGTCCTCGCTGAGCAGCACGGCGTCCAGCTGCTGACCGAGTCCCTTGGCGAGCAAGAGGACACCCCGGTCGCCCGTACGACCGCTGCGGCGGTGAGCTGGGTTGTCCTCGGCAAGCTGCTCGTCCAGAAGGGTTTCGTGAAGGAAGCCGAGCTCGAGCAGGCTCTGGCCGAGCAGGGCAGGCATCCGGGCAGCCGGCTCGGCGAGATCCTCGTCGCGCGGGGCTACCTCTCCGGTGCTGCGCTCGCGCGCGCACTCGCCGAGCAACACGGCGTCGACCTCGGCCCGGAGCCTGGTCTCGAAGACGTGGAGGCTGTGCTCAAGGCCTCCGTCGACGGCGAGCCGAGCTACGTCGTCTGCAAGGTCTCGTCAATGCAGAGCTACCAGAAGCTTTCGGTTCTCTACGAGAGCCCGAACTTCCTCGAGGCGACCGACTTCGCCTTCGAGTACGTGGACGAGCACGAGCCGGAGGCGCTGGAAATCCAGCGCACCGACGGCGCGGAACAAGAGACAGTCTGGACGTACAGCGCGGCACGCGCCGCGGCAATGGCGGCCGACCGGAAGGATCTAGTCGAGACCTTTGGTTTCGACCCCACGACCTGAGGCGGCAGCGCACGGCGCGGCTAGACCGGCCGCGGTGGGGAAGCGAGCGTCCCCCACCGCGACCAGCTTCGCGCCTTCCTATTTGGCTCGGACCGTCCCGAAGAGCCCGTGGGTCTCGTCCTCCGGACCCGCGGTGAAGAACAGCGTGTCGGTGGGTCCGTTGGCCGGTGCCCCCTTCCCGAACTCGAGCGCCCACAAGCCGTCGATCGAGACAGGCTTGCCGTTCGCGCCTCGCAGCGCGTCGACCCGCACGTAGGTGCCGTCGTTCTGCGGCTCGTAAGCGTTGATCCTGCCGTTGCCGAAGTTGCCGACGAGGAGATCGCCCCCGAACGGCCCGAAACCGGCGGGCGCACGGGCGAGGCCCCACGGCGCATTGAGCGCGCCGTGTGAGGCGACACGCCCGAGGAACTTCCCGTTCAGTCCGAAAGCGTCGACGAAGCCGAGGCCCGGGCCGCCGATCTCGTCCTCGCGATTCGCATCCTGCTTCGCGTAGCCGACGAAGATCTTGCGCGCTATCGTTTGGATGCCGAACGGTGCGTATCCGTTGGGAAGCTTCGAATCAACGAATGCACCCGGCTCGTTGACGAGATTGAAGTTCCCGTCGAAGACGTCCACACGCGCATTGTGGAAGTCGGCCGCATACAGAAAGTCGCCCTTTTCCGTCGAGGCAATCGCCAGCCCCTTGTAGATGGTGCCGACGGTCGAGAGGTCAACGGCGACGACTGCGTGGTCGGGTGCGACGGTCGGGTTCCAGCCGAGGATCTGGCCACCCTCCGTCGAGAACAGGAACCGAGCCGGCCCGGAGTTGCCGCCCTCGCTGACCACGAAGCTCGCGCCCGGGTTGGCGACCAGACCGGTCGGACCGCCGGGCACCCGAACCACGAGCGGAGCCGGCGTCCCGTCAGCTTGGTAGATCGTCGAGCAGTCGGTGTGGTTGTCCGCGACCCACCACGGTGACGTCGGGAGAGCATTGAGGCCCCAGGCGTTGACCAGGAGCGGATCTGTGTGATCGGCCATCCCAGGGACGTCTGAGACCAAATTGTGGACGACGAAGGCATTTTGTGCGGTCACTCTCGTAACCGCGGCGAGCGCTGAGGCGGTCAGGATCGCAGCCAAGAGGACCACAACTGCGATCGCGATTCGACCTCGTCGGAAGCCGTACTTCATCTCCCCTCCTTGTCCTAGTTGAACGCTTGTCCTAGTTGAACGGAGAAAGACCCCAAAGAGGGCATACGAGGGGGAGGCGCAGCCGGTTTTCTGGAGCCGTTCGAGAAACAGGCGCCTCAGCGGGTCGCTGACTTCTCGGCTGCCGCGAGAAAGGAGCCCACGACTTCGAGGTAGCGCTCGGTCTCCTCGAGCAGCGGGGTGTGGGAACTCTCCTCCAGAACGACTTCACGCACGTCCCCGATCCCTTCGACGAGCGTCCCGGCGATGGCGTCGGTGCACATGTCGTAGCGGCCGCGAACGACCAGTGTCGGGACGGCGATCTCTGACAGCCGGCCCCGTACGTCCCAGCCGCTGAGCGCACCGGTCACGGTCCACTCGTTTGGTCCTACCATCGCCCGGTACACATCGGGAGCACGTGCGGCGCTCATGCGCTCGAGCTCGGCCCGCGGCTTCGGACCGCGGTAGAAATGGCGATCGGAGTAGACGTCTTCGGCGCGCTCGTAGTCCGGGTCGTCGTACGTCCCCGCTGCTTCGTGGCGATCCAGGACGGCGACGACCTCCGGTGGCAGCGCGTCGCGCAATCGCTTCTGCTCGGCCGCCCACTGGTCGATGCTCGCGAGAGTCGAGCTGAGGACGAGGCCTCGGATCCCGGGGGCGCCTGACAGAACGTGCTCGAGCGCGAGCATGCCGCCCCAGGAGGTTCCGAGCAAGTGAATCCGATCGAGCCCGAGCTGCGCGCGGACCGCCGCGACCTCATCGCGAAAGACCTCGACGCTCCATTCGAGTTCGCTGGGACGGTCGGAGCTCCCGCACCCGAGCTGGTCGTAGATGACAACTGGCCGCTCATCCGTGAGCCGTTCGAGCGGCGCGAAGTAGTGGTGAGTCGAGCCGGGGCCGCCGTGCAGCGCGAGGAGGGGCGTCGCTCCAGAGTCGAGATCCCCGGCGACGCGATACCACGTGCGGTAGCCGCGAAAGTCGACGTGACCCTCTTTTGCGTCGGCCATTGGTGGAAAGTAACGCCTCGGCGGGGCGCACGCCTGCAGGCCCGTTTACGGCTTCAACTCCGTATCGGAACGATTTTCAACGGTAGGCTGACCGGCCCATTGCGCCGCGGACGTACGCGACTGATTATTAAGTGGTTCATGGGGATTGCGGCCTGCCGGAGTAGGGGCCTGGCAGAGATAGGAGGAAGTGTGAGAAGGCATGTACTTGCGTGGACCCTTGGTCTCCTCGCGGCAGCGGCCCTGGCGGCGGGCGCGGGCGCGACCATCGTCTCGACGAGTGGCCAGATGGCATTGATTGCGCCGCCGCCGTCGGTCGACTTCGGGGCTCTGCAGAGCGACACGACCATGTACGCGTTCAACGAGCAGCAGTGCGTCCGCACAACGGCGGACCTGCCGGTGGACATCACCATCCCGGGCACATACGACGACTCGTCCGACCTCACGCCCGGCGTCGTTCCGGCGGGCACGCTCGTGAGTAGCCACTTCGTCAACTCCGACAAGATCGGGACCCAGCCACCTCGAGTCGAGCTCGAAGGGTCGATCGTCACCGACGCGGACATCTTGGGGATCGCGATCTCGCAGCATGCGCTGAACGAGACCGACGTCCTGGGAGCGCCGGGCACGATCTACCCGACAGGGAAGTTCGGTCGAGGGCTGAACCTCGATGACCAGAACGACTTCGTCATCGAGCAGATCGACAAGCGCACAGTAGTCGTCCACAGCGACGTGCGAATCCACTCGGATCAGGTCCGAGTGATCACGCGCTGCGCGGAGACCCTGGGCTCCCAGGGCTGCACGCCGGGCTACTGGAAGCAACCTCAGCACTTCGATTCCTGGTCGGTGTACACGCAGACCGATTCGTACGACAGCGTGTTCGGCGTCACCGCCTTCCCGGCCAGTCTCACGCTCCTCGGGGCGCTCGCACAGGGCGGCGGCGGCATCAACGCCCTCGGACGGCACTCGACTGCAGCGTTGCTGAACGCGGTCAGTCCGAACGTCAACTACCCGATCTCGTCGAGCGATGTAATCGCCTTGACCAAGGCGGCGCTCGACAGCGGCGACGCGACGCTGATCGAACAGACGAAGAACCAGCTCGAGAGCTACAACCAGCTCGGCTGCCCGATCAGCTGACAGCTGATCCCGGCACGACGCTCTGGAACGGACGGCCCCTACGGGGGTCGTCCGTTCTCAGGGCAGTGGGCTACTGGATCCCGGCGGCGACATCCGCTGAGAGGGTTTAGTACCGTCCCGCTGCTGGCTGGCAGTTCGATCAGGAGGGGAGAGATGTACGGAACCTCAGGCGCGAGGGGCCGACGGCGCAGCCCGCTCGGCGTCCTCGTGTTCGTGGCCGCCCTCGTGACGGCCGTCGTCGCGGCGGGAGCCACACAGGCAGGCTCGGCGGCGCCAAAGAAGTATGAGCCGAAGTTCAGTAAGGCGGTGGCTTTCGACACGTCGAAGCCGCTCCGCGATCTCGCGAAGAGTGCAACGAAGGTGAAGGCAAACGCACCGCCTGCCGAGCGCGGGCCGACGG
>WNGA01042992.1_pt1 | contig 10276 bp, 8 predicted proteins | sample 5400061 | NCBI WGS metagenome assembly WNGA01 (sample SAMN13153366, study PRJNA577476) | soil metagenome | isolation source: 100 cm soil or saprolite under grassland replicate 2 | place: USA:California | collected 2016-06-15
GGGGCGGGTGGTCGCGGCCGAGGTCGTACAGCGCGGCGCGGTCTTGCCGCCGCAGCCACAGCACGTCCTCGAAGCCGCGGGTCGTCACGAGCGCCACGCGGGCCCCCGTGCGCTCGAGCAGCGTGTTCGTCGCGATCGTGGTGCCGTGGACCAGGAGATCGATCGTCCCTCGATATTCGTCGACCGCCCGGAGCATCCCGACCGCCGGATCTTCCGGCGTCGTCACCACCTTTCTTACGTCGATCCGCCCGTCCGCCGCGAGGGCGACGAGGTCGGTGAAGGTGCCACCCACATCCACCCCTGCCCTCACCGCCCCACCCCCTCAATGCGGAATGCGGAATGTGGAATGCGGAATTGATGGGACCCTGGTCGTACACGGGAGCCAGCGTCGCGGTTCGGAGTCAGCGCGATCAATTCCGCACTCCGCATTCCACATTCCGCATTGTCAGGTGCGCCGCTTCCAGGCCTGCGCCGCTAGTGTGCCGGCGAACCCTAGGGTGGCGAGCACACAGAGCGTCCCCACCCAATCGCCCAGCCGCACGTACAAGGGGATCACGTCGCTCGTGCGCAACCGGTCGGCCACGCTCGCCTCCGTTTCGAGCTGGGTTTCCGTGTAGGCACGACCCAACGGATCGACGAACTCCGAGATGCCGTCGTTCGCCGCGCGGGCGATCCCCATGCGGGTCTCGATCGCGCGCAGCACGAGGTGGCTGGCGTGCTGGTACGGCCCGGCCGTGCGGCCATACCACGCGTCGTTCGTGATGTTGACGAGGAAGTCGCCGCCCTCGCGCCGGTAGCCGCGTCCCAGGTCTTCGAACGCCGACTCGTAGCAGATGAGCACGCCGAACCGGCCCAGCGGGCTGTGATAGAGCGGCAGGCCGCGCCCGCGCCCGAATCCGCCGGACCAGCGTCCCACCCCGGGGACGCTCTGCAGCAGCCGCGCCGGAACAAACGGGACGCGCTCCACGATGGGGACCAGATAGTGCTTCTCGTAGACCGGATATGGGCGCCACCGCCCCGATGAATCGAAATAGAATGCGGCGTTGAAGTAGTCGAACGAACGATCGGGGTGGTACTCGCCGTGAATCCCGCCGGTGAAGATCGGGGTCCGACTCTCACGGGCGAGGCCGGCGATCGCGGAGTCCCACGAGGGCTGGAGGTACCCCGGAATGGCCGCCTCCGGCCAGATGACGAGGTCCACGCGCTCTCGGGCCTCGAGCGCCCGAGACATCTCGACGAGCTTCGCCACGACGCTGTCCGCATGCCGTGGATCCCATTTCTCCCGGAAGCCCTCGTTCGGCTGGATCAGGCCCACCGTGCCACCTTCGCGGACCGGCAGCGTCCGCATCCGCCACGTGCCGTACCCCCAGGCGAGCACGATCGTCGCGAGCACCGCAGCCAGGGGCCGCCACCGAATCGAACCGCTCCCCGCTCCCCGCTCCCCGAGCAGCCCCCCGACGATCATCACATTGCACCATGCCAACCACAGCGTCACCCCGCGCGCGCCCGCGAGATCGGCCCACTGCACGAGCACCCGGGCGTCGGCGAGCGAGGTCCCGAGGCCGAGCCAGGGGAAGCGGATGTCCCCCTGGTGCCCGACGGCCCACTCGACGGTGGTCCACGCGACGGGAAACACGACCCACAGGGGGACGGCGGGCAGCCGCAGCCGCACGCGCAGGACGAACCAGAACAGCAGCGCGTGCCACAAGCCGAAGATCGCGATGGTGGCGAGGTAGCCGAGGCCCGATAGCGGGGTGAAATGCCACAGGGCGACCACCAGCCAGTACAGGACCAGCCCCTGGGTGACGAAGCCGTACCAGAAGCCCCAGCGCAGGGCGCGCCGGGAGTCTGCGTCGCGTTCGAGCTGCTGGAGCAACACGACCGCCGGCGCGACGGCGACGAAGCTGACGATGGGAAGGACGAACGGCGGGTAGCTCGCGGCGAGCAGCAGCGCGCCCGCCGCGACGAGTGCGGCGGCCCGCCGGGACGGGGTCATGACAGGAGCACGTCGCGCCCTTCGTCGGCGGAGCGATACGCGGCGTCCAGCACGCGGTGCAGGGCGAGCTGGTCGCGCGGCGGCGGCGCGTTCACGTCCCCCTTGATGACGGCCAGGAAGTAGGTCCACTCGGCCCGGTAGGACTGGGCGAACGGCGTCTCGCGCCCGGTCGCGCCGGTCGGCGTGACGTCCGTCACCGTGCCGTGCACCTCCTTGAACACCCGCAGCGGCTGCACGCTCGCCGAGCCCTTGGTGCCGACGAGGTCGAACCAGAACCGCTCCGCCTCGCCCATGTGCCTCCAGCTGACGTCGAAGGAGAGCGCGACGCCGTTCTCACAGACGACGAGTGCGGTGGCCATATCTTCCACCGCGTCTTTCCCCTGCCTTATGAGATGGGCCGACACGCGCTTCGGCGCGGGCCAGCCGGCGAGCCACAGCCCGAGGTCGAGCAGCTGCAGCCCGAGGTCGAGGAACGCCCCGCCGCCCGCCTCCTGGCGCCGCAACCGCCACCCGACCATCTGGCGGCTCGGCTGGAAGGTGTGCCAGCCGCTCCGGATCGCCTGCAGCGCGCCGATGTCCCCCCCGGCGAGAAACCCCCGCACCGCCTGTACGTCCGAGCGGAAGCGGTGGTTCATACCCACCATCACCCGCTTGCCGTACTTCTCGCCGGCCTGGAGCACCCGCTCCACCCCGGCGATCGTGAGCGCGAGAGGCCGCTCGCACAGCACGTGCGCGCCCGCCGCGAGGGCGGAGACGACGTGGATCTCGTGCAGGTGGTTGGGAGTGCAGATGGCGACGACGTGCGGCCGGGCGTACTTCAGCACCTCTTCGATGTCGTCGAAGGTCTCCCGGACGTCGAACCGCCCCGCGAGAGCCTGTGCCTTGCTGAGATCGGAATCGCAGATCGCGGCCACTTCGACGCCGGGCAGCCGCCGCAGCACCGGGAGGTGGGCCACCTGGGCGATCGCCCCCGCCCCGATCACCGCGACGCGTACCGGATCGCTCACTTCCTCAGCCCCGCCCAGCGGTACATGACCCCCGTGCGGAGCGACACCGTCGAGAGCCCGCTCGACAGTACGCCGCGGCCCTCCAGCGTGAAGCGCCAGTGCCGCGCGCCGATCTCCGCCCCCAGCGTGCCGTTCAACCCGGCGGTGATCTCGTCGAGCGCATCGTCGACGAACGTCCCGTTGATCGCCGATCCGTTGCCGTTGCGGAGGTGCACGCCGAGCCCCACGCCCATGTACGCGGTCCAGGCGTGGCCCTGCGGCAGCACGTACTGGAGGTCCACGTCCCCCGTGAGGTCGCTCCAGGTAATCCGGCCGAGGTCGATCGCGTCGTTCGTGCCGGGGTTGACGATGCTGTCGAGCTGCCGCGCGAACCGCGCCAGCGCGGCCGAGCTGAAGTCCGCCTTGAAATAGGAGAGGCCGAGCAGCACGCGGACGTGGGGAGCGATGAAGCCGTAATCGAGCCGGAGGCCGCCGGTGAGCGCCCCGCGGATGTTGTTGCCGGCGAGGGGGCCGACGTCGAACTGGACGGCGCTCGGCTTCAGGTTCTCGTAGGAGAACTGGCAGAACCCCACCCCGTGCCCCCATCCCGAGCCGACGGCGACGACCCGCGTCACCTGCCCGCCGTCCTGCGTCACGGAGAGTCGGAAAGCCGAGCTGCCGAGCAGCTGGTCCGCCTCCGGCCGCAAGACCGCCCGCACACTCGGCCCGGGGACGCGCACGTCGCCGCGCTCGAACGCGATGCGCAGCTCGCCCACCCGCCCGGACGCCGTGGTGCGGGTCACCTCGAGCGCCGTGATCCGCTGCAGCCCGCCGCCGCCCACGTTCATCACCGCCGGCAGCGTCCGGGACAATATAGCGCGCAGCTTGGCACCATCCCATTCTTCGCGCCAGCGGAAGCGCGGCGAGATCTCGCCGTAGTAGTGCCCGCCGCCCGACGCGTCCGAGACCGGTCGCAGGTACGGCCGGGTTCGCGCCGTGTTGAACGCCTCCTCGACGCCCGCGGTGCGGAAGCCGCACGTCGAGTGGAAGTACGCGTCGACGATCTCCCCGTGGTAGCGGAGCACCTCGCCCCGCGTCTGGTGCAGCGCGTCCCACACCTCGGCCGTCTCCCCGGCGACCCCGGCGTAGACCTGGTCGCGCACGTCGGCCCAGGCGTCGAACCCCTGGGCCTCCCAGCGGCCGCGGTTCTTGAGGGCGAAGCTGCGCGACACGACCGCCTGCGCCAGCATCGCCTGGCGCTCGTCGGGCCGCCGCGCCCCCAGCTCGCCGCCGATCACGCCGGCGAGATAGCTCTCGACCGGCACCCGGTTCAGCAGGGTCAGCCCGGATCCGTCCCGCACCACGTTCACCCGGCCGCGGTAGCGGCGGCCGTTCGCCGTCGCGAAGCGGTTCTCGGTGACGTTGACCGCCGAGATCCCGAAGTGGCGCTCGGTGCGGCTGCCGTCGGGCTTGACGAGCCGCAGCCCGGTCGTGTCCGCCACGACGGTCCACGTCGTCCCCGCCGGGATCGAGCCGATCGGCTCGCCGTTCCCGTCGTCGGTGACGAACAGCTCGCCGTCGCCGCCGAGGGTGACGCTCGGCGCGCCCACGACGAGCCCGACCCGCAGCTCGGGCTCGGCGCCGGGGGTGACCGGCTGCGGCCGGGCGCAGCCGGCCGCGGCGAGGGCGAGGAAGCTAGCGAGCGCGCGCTTCGTCCAGCGCGGCGTCGAGTTGGGCGATGGTGAAGTCGATGTCGGCATCCGTATGGGCGCTGGAGACGAAGCCCGCCTCGAACGCCGAGGGGGCGAGGAACACGCCGCGCGCGAGCGCGGCCCGGTGCCAGCGCGCGAACAGCGCCGTGTCGGACGCCTTCGCCTCGGCGAAGGTCCGCACCCGGCCGGGCGCGAAGTACAGCCCCCACATCGAGCCGGCGTGCCCCGTCGTCACGGGGACCCCGCGCCGGCGCGCGGCGTCCCCTATACCCGCGATGAGGCGCGCGGTTCGCCGCTCCAGCGCCTCGTAGAACCCCGGCTGCTCCGTCGCGCGCACCGTGGCGAGCCCCGCCGCCATCGCCACCGGATTCCCCGCCAGCGTCCCCGCCTGGTAGACCGGCCCCTCGGGGGCGATGAGCCGCATCAGGTCCGCGCGCCCCCCATACGCCCCGACCGGCATTCCGCCGCCGATGATCTTGCCGAGCGTCGTCAGGTCGGGGCGTACGCGCAGCCGCTCCTGCGCCCCGCCCGGCGCGACCCGGAACCCCGTCATCACCTCGTCGAAGATCAGGAGCGCGCTGTGCCGGTCGCACAGCGTGCGCAGCGTGGCGTGGAAGCCCTCGTCCGGGGGGATGAACCCGGCGTTGCCCACGTACGGCTCGACGATGACCGCGGCGATCTCGCCGCCGCGGCGCGCGAAGACGTCCTCCACGGCCGCGGAGTCGTTGAAGGGGACCGTCAGGGTCAGCTGGGCGACGGCGGGGGGCACGCCCGGGCTGTCCGGCAGACCGAGCGTCGCGACGCCGCTCCCCGCCTTCACGAGGAAGCCGTCGGCGTGGCCGTGGTAGCAGCCCTCGAACTTGAGGACCACGCTCCGCTGGGTCGCCGCGCGCGCCAGCCGCACCGCGGCCATCGTTGCCTCGGTCCCGGAGTTCACGAACCGCACCATCTCGACCGACGGCATCCGCTGGCGCACCAGCTCGGCGAGCTCCACCTCGGCCTCACACGGCATCCCGTAGCTCCATCCCCGGGCCGCCGCCCCGCGGATCGCCTCGAGCACTGCGGGAGGCGCGTGGCCGAGGATCAGCGGTCCCCACGAGCAGACGTAATCGACGTAGACCTTCCCGTCCACGTCGGTGAGCCGCGCCCCCTCGGCGCGCGCGACGAAAAAGGGCGTCCCACCCACCGCGCGGAACGCCCGAACCGGCGAATTGACCCCTCCGGGGAGCACCGCCCTCGCCCGGTCGAACAGCGCGGTCGAGCGGCTCACGCCAGGGCGACCGCCCGGAAGTCGTAGTCCTCGCTGGCGACGAGCCGCGCCCGCACGAAGCTCCCCGCCGCCGCCCATCCGCCCCGCTCCACGTAGGTGACGCCATCCACGTCGTCCGCCTGCCACGGCACCCGCCCCACATGGGTCGCGCCTCCGTCGTCGGGGTCGGCCACTCGATCCACGAGCACCTCCACCTCGCGGCCCACGAAGCGCTCCAGCCGCTCGGCAGAGATCGCGCGCTGCACCTCGAGCAGCTCCTCGAGCCGTTCCCGCTTCACTTCCTCGGGGACGTCGTCCGGGTACGCGGCGCCCCGCGTCCCCTCCTGCGAGGAATAGGCGAACCCGCCGAGTCGGTCGAACTGGGCTTCCTCGAGGAAGGCGACGAGCTCGCGGAAGTCGGCCTCGGTTTCGCCGGGGAAGCCCACGAGGCAGGTGGTCCGGAGGGCGAGATCGGGGATCGCGCCCCGCAGCCAGGCGAGCTTCTCGCGCAGCGTGCGCTGCCGCTCGGGCCGGCGCATCCGCTCGAGCATCCGGTCGGCGGCGTGCTGGATCGGCATGTCGAGGTAGGGGACGATGCGCGGGCTCCTCGCCACCAGCTCGACGAGCCTGTCGCTCAGGCCGGCCGAGTAGACGTAGAGCAGTCGATACCAGGGCACAGCGGTCTCGCGCAGCAGTGCCTCGAGCAGGTCGGGGAGCTTCGGCCCCCCGGACCCGAGATCGCGCCCGTAGTGCCCGAGGTCCTGTGCCACGAGGTTGATCTCCTGCGCCCCCTGCGCCTCGAGCGCCTGCGCCTCGCGCACCAGCCGCTCGAGCGGCTCGGAGCGGTGCTTCCCCCGCATCAGCGGGATGGCGCAGAAGGCGCACGTGTGATCACAGCCTTCGGAGATCTTCAGGTACCGGACGTGCGGGGCGTCACCGAGGAACTGCCGGACGCCGGGGTGCCGGGCGACGGGGTCGTCGATGAGCCCGCGCTCGGCGAGCGCCGGCACCAGGTGGTGCAGGTCGGAGAATCCGAGAAACAGATCGACCTCCGGGATCTCCTGCTGCAGCTCGTGCTTGTAGCGCTGGACGAGGCATCCGACCGCCACGACCGCCTTCACGTCGCCGTGCGCCTTGAGGCTTGCGGCCGACAGAATGGCGTCGATCGACTCCTGCTTCGCCGCGTCGATGAAGCCGCAGGTGTTCACGAGGATCACGTCGGCGTGCGGCAGGTCGCCCGTCACCACCGCGCCGTGGCCCACCAGCTCGCCGACCAGCCGCTCGGAGTCGACGGTCGCCTTGTCGCAGCCGAGCGAGACGACGCCCAGCTTCATCCGCGGTAGTTCCCGAACCGGAGCTCGATGCCCCAATCCTGAGAGCGGAGGAACGCCATCACTTCCTGCAGCTCGTCCTTGGAGGGCGACTGCACGCGGATCTCGTCGCCCTGAATCGAGGCCTGCGCCTTCTTGAATTTCTTGTCCTTGATCGCCTTGACGATGGCCTTCGCCTTCTCCTGGGGGATCCCCTGGGTCAGCTTGATCTCGCGGCGTACGGTGTCGCCCGCCGCGGGGGTGACGGGCCCGAGCTCCAGGTTCTTCACCGGCACGCCGCGCTTGACGAGTTTCGACTGCAGCACGTCGAGCAGCGCTTTCATCTTGAAGTCGTCGTCGGCCACGAGCGTGAGCGTCGCCGTGGCGCGGTCGAAGGCGATCGCGGCTTTGGACCCCTTGAAGTCGTAGCGCTGGGCGACCTCTTTGGTGGCTTGATTCACCCCGTTGTCGACCTCTTGCAGGTCGGCACCGGTGGAGATGTCGAACGAGGATAAGCCGGGCATAGGGCGGGAATATACAAGGGAGCAAGGTGCCGGGAGCCGTACCCCCGGCTCGCCGTCAGCGCCGGAGCTTGAGCGTATTGAGCACGAGTCCCGGCGGCATGCCTTGCGGGAACCGCGCGAACCGGGCGAGTTCGGCCCAGCGAAGTGGTGGCACGTTGCCCTGTGGCGCGTACGACTCGCTCGAGCCCGCCACGGTTCCCGTGATGATCCAGGCCGGCGCGGTGAAGATCAGGAGCAGCCCGTTCGATATGGTGGACACGACGCCCAGCGCCGTCCAACCCGCGACCGCTCCCGACCCGGCGAGCAGCTCGCCTTCCACCGCTCGCTGCCGGGACGAGGCGGTCAGCGTGAGCTCTATCCACGCGCCGTACGCTGAGGCTCGTGCGTCCTGCGGGGACGGGAGAAAGCCCGACGGCGCAGTGTTCGAGGCGCACGCCGCCGCGAGGAGAGCCGCCACGACGGCGGCACTGCGTTGCGCCCCCTCAGCGGACCACATAACGGCTATTCCAGAACAGGCGCTCCATCTGTGGCTCGAGGCGCTTGTACGCTGGCGCGAGCGCGCGCAAGGCACCCGCTGGATCGACGGCCAGGCGGAGGGCGAGCAGCGGGTTCTGCTCCGGGCTCCATTCGCGGCGCATCCACTCCAGATAGTATCCTCGTGCTTCGAGGAAGAGCTCGAGCCGGTCCGGATGCGGTGGCAGCCGGTACACGAGCTCGTACACGTCCCCCGGCAGCGTGGTCAAGGCCCGGGTGGAATCGAGCAGCGCCTCTCGGGCCGCAGGGGCGTCCCGTCCCGCGCGACGCACGCGCGCGGGCGCGATCCGTGCCGGCCGGACGGAGTCTCCGAGGGTGGCGAGTGCCACGTAGTCAAGCCGCCACAGCCCGCGCGTGAGTCGGAGGCGCAGGTGGCGCGACCCGCTGTCCGCAGGCGGCAGCGGCACGACCTTCGTATCCGCGGCGAGCGGCCCGGTCTCCCCCACGCTACCCACCGGCGTCCACCCGCCGGCGGCATCCGAGACGAGCACCTCCATTCGGCCGAGCGCGCGGCCGAGCCCGCGGGCCTGCTCACGCGCCGCAGGCCCGCCGGTTTCGAGCGAGGCGAGCCACCGGGCGGCGTCGCTCCCGAGGTAGGCGAGTGCCTGATAGACGAGGAAGGTCGTCATGAGCGATTGGCGCGCGGTGATCACGAGCCCGGAACGTCCCGGCGGCACCCGATCGAACTCGAGGGCGATCATTTCCCGGGCCGCCAGGTCGGTCGAGTCGGCCAGGCTCGAACGCTCGAGACCGTCGGCGGCCTGCACGGCGACGCGACAGTCGCCCTCGGCGGCGGCGCAGCGCGCCGGTGGCGTGAGCGCGGTGGCGGCCCAGAACGTCCCCTCGGGAGTCGGGAACACCCGACCGCCCTCGGGGCGGGGCGCCGCGAGCAGGTTAGCGAACCGAACGACGTGCGTTTCCAGAGCTTCGTTCGTGAGAAGGAGCGTGAGGTCGCGGCCCCGGGGGCGCACGTGGTACAGCATGTCCACGTCGGTCGCCTCAAGGGCGGGCGCGATGCTCGCGGAGAACCCCTCGGCCTGCAGCCGTTCCACACCGGCGGAATCGGGAGTATAGAACGTCGGACACGACCCGAAGCATGTCTTGGGACTCGTGGCGCAGAAACCCGCCACCGCCGCCGTCACCCCCGCCATGACCGTGAGCGCCGTCGTGGCCCCGGAGCGGCGCAGCACGTTGGTCTCGAACAGCGCGACCGAGTCGACGGGCAGACGGAACCGACCGCTGTCGAGCCGCACCCGACTCACGTCGAGTAGCTCTCCTTCGCCTTCGATGGCGTTCGTCTGCGAGTCGACCTGCCACGCGGAGAGCACGTACACATAGCCGCTGCGCAAATGCGCCTTGAGATAAGGCGAGGCATTGTCGAGGGTGCGAACCTGGTCTGGAGGCGTGAGCTTCCGCTCAATCCGTTTGACGCAGCTCGCGGCAAAGATTGCCGCGGAGAGCGCGAGCATCGCGGCGGTGAGACGACGGGGTCCCGGATTCACGGCGGGGACAATCGTGGGCCCCCGTCAAGCAACCGTCAAGCGCTCTAGAAGAGGAAGCTCTCCAGCGCCCTGGCCCGCGACACGTGGCGCAGCCGCGCCAGGGCCTTCTCTTTGATCTGCCGGACGCGCTCGCGCGTGATGCCGAGCAGCGACCCGATCTCCTCGAGCGTCATCGGCTCCTGACCCTCCAGCCCGAAGTAGAGCCGCAGGATCTTCGCCTCGCGCTCCTTGAGCGTGCGCAGCACCTCCTCGATCGACTCGGTGAGGGCGTGCTCGAAGATCTCGTCGTCGGGGCCGGGGTTGGTGGTGTCGGGCAGATAGTCGAGGAGCTTGTTGTCCTCGCCGGGGGTGAGGGGAGCGTCGAGGGAGAGGTGCGCCTGTGAGATGGAAAGGGTCTTCGCGACCTCTTCCTCGGAGATGTCCATCCCCTCGGCGATCTCCTCGACGGTGGGCTCGCGGCCCA
>WNGA01036272.1_pt1 | contig 10274 bp, 10 predicted proteins | sample 5400061 | NCBI WGS metagenome assembly WNGA01 (sample SAMN13153366, study PRJNA577476) | soil metagenome | isolation source: 100 cm soil or saprolite under grassland replicate 2 | place: USA:California | collected 2016-06-15
TGCCAGAGTTGGAAGTAGCCCGGTTCGAGAACCGCCGCGAGCCGGTCGCCACCGGGGCTGAAGGCGAGCCATGTCAACAAGCGTCCCGTTGGCAGTGTGGCCAGTTCCTCGCCGGTCTCGACCACCGTCAGGCGGATTTCGTGGTCGGAGACGCTGACGGCGGCGATGGGACCATCGGGACTGAACGCCACGCGAGAGCGACCCAGCGCGGCAAACTTTGAATCATGGCCGCTGAGCCTCTGGTTTCTCTTTCGCCTCCGCCGCCGCAATTTCCTCCCAGGAGGGCGCGCGCCACGCCTGCCACGGCGCGCCGGCGAGGATCACGTCCCCATCGGCGCTCCATCTCGCCGCATTCAAATATGAGCCGGTGCCACCCAAGGTCAGCAGTTCCTGCCACGTGCCGACATCCCAGAGCTTGACGGCCTCCTGCCCGCCGAACGCCGAAATCAACCGTCGTCCATCCGCGGAGAAGGCGAGGCCGGAGACCGCGTTTAGGTGGCCGTGGAGGTCTTCGATCCACTTGCCATTGGCGGGGTTAAACAGCCGCACGAGACCACCCCCGGTGGACGAAGCCACCAGTCCGCCATCTGGTGAAACCGCCAGCGATCGTGAAAAAAATCTCCCGGGAACACGCCGCCGTGCCTGCCCGGGGTGGGCCAGATCGTAGAATCCGATTTCATGGTCGTTGCCCATATCGATGGCCACGACCAGCACCCGCCCGCCTGCGGCGAAGGTTGCATCCCAAACGCGCTCGTCAATGGACGCCACAATTTGCCCGGTTTCGACCTTTCAGGCGCGCAGGGAATGATTGTGCTCTGCCGTAGCCACCAGGTAGTTTCCATCCTCACTGAATCGGAAGAGAACGAGCGAGCCGATATCGATCTTCAATTCGATCCGGCGGCCGGGGGTCGCGAGGCTCGCCACGTAAACCGACGTCGCGGAAGATCCTTCGGTCCACGCCAGGAGCTGGCGCGTGGAGTTGTAGGCCAACCCAGTCGGGCGCATGCCCGATTCCAGCGCGAGGGTTCCGCGTTGAATGAATTCCGCGCCACGTCCTAACTCGCGGACAAGGATCTGGTTGGTTCCGTTCCAGTGGCAAAGAATGTTGGTGCCAAGCCATCCCAGGACATTGGTGGAGGATCCGAGTTCCGGCAGCGGCACCGGGGGGAATTGCGCTTGAGATCGACCAACTCGGGAGGTTGGCCTGGGGACAGCAACAACAAGCGCGAGCGATCTAACGGCAGGGTAGTAGTACATTTTACTGTAGCGGTAGCTCAAAACGTCAGAACGTGCCAGATACAGACGACGGTTGTCGGCGGATAGCCGGGCGGCACCATGAAATGGCGTACCACTGTAAACGGTCGCTTGGCGGCTTTCGATCTGGGAGGAGGAGACATTCACTACGCAGACTTCGTCACCGACTTCGCGCGTTGATCTGGTGATCTGGTAGGGTATTCCGGCGTAGATGACCACCCTTGAACCATCCTGCGAAAACGCCAGGTCACGGACCGACCATGCGCCTTCGCCGGGCGCCCGCCAGAGAATCGATTTCCGGCCAAAGTCGAGGTCAAACAGGGTGACCACCTTGGATTCGGACGTGGCCGCCAGAAGATTGCGAACCGGAGAAAGGGCCACCCGTCCCTGGTGGGGCTGCTCGCCTTCCGTCAAAGCCCGAATGAATCGCCGACCCAGGACATCCCACAATTCCACGCGTCCGTCCCACCAACCCACAGCGAGGCGGCTGCCATTCGGTGAAAAGCTGACGGCGACTCCGCTCGTCGGCCGGTTGGTGAGCGTGACAAGGGCGCTGCTGCGTGTCAGTTGCCAGAGATAACGCCACTCCCATCCGCGGAGGTCTTCCTCGCCGGACTGGGGCCAGTGCCGGTCCAGCAACCGGCGCGCTTTGCCGAGATTGTTCAGCTTCAGCGCCTGCTGGGCGAGATTCATGTCCGACGCGTAAAGCAGCCGCCGCGATTGCTGCTGGCTCTCGGAGGCCTTCCGGGCCTGGCCGTCGGCGTCGGCCTCGGCGCGTTCCGCCCGCTGGAGGTTTTTCCTCGTTTGCCGAATCTGGGCCGAGGCCCATAGGAAGCCGCCGATGGCCAGCGCGGTAATGAACGTAGCGGCCGCACCGTACTTCACGACGATCGCGAAGCGCCGCTCCATCACATGCAACCGGCGCACGGACTTGCCTGCTTGCAGGAGCAGCAAATCTTCGCGCATGGCTTCGGCGGTGTCGTAGCGGCGTTGCAGGTCCGGGTCGCACGCCTTCAGCAGCACTTCGTTCAACTCGAGCAGTGCGCGTTTGTCCGCCAGGCTGTCGAGGTCTTCGGGGAGTTTGGGGAAATTGTTTCGATCCTGCCCGCTGCTGATTTCGTAAATGACCTTGCCGAGGCTGAACACATCGGACGCGGCGCTCCCGGGGCCTTCCGGCGGCACGAAGCCCTCCGTGCCGACAAATGAGTGCGAGGTGTCGATGGCCGAGACCAGCCCGATGTCCGCCAGCTTGGGCACACCATGCACGAAGATCACGTTCGACGGCTTGATGTCGCGGTGGACGAGGCCATGCACGTGCAAATGCGCCAGCGCGCGCGCGAGGGCAAGGCTGATGGCAAGACACTCATCGGCCGGGAGCCGCTTCTGCCGGGCGCGCAGTTCCTTGAGTGTCTTGGGCACGTAATGTTCGGGGAAATTTCCTCGCCCGTCTCAATGTCGTCGGTCGATGGGTCACGAGATAAACCTGCACCCGCGTCACGCCCAGTTCACGCGCCACTTTGCCGGCGGGCCAGTGGCGCATCGCGTAAAGATCGAAGATTTGCAGGTGCTTGGGCTTGACCTTCCGACCCACGCGGGCCAGCGCGGTCTCCACGATGTTCCGCTTCCACTCGATCTCCCATTCCGCGGCGAGGTTATCCGGTCCGGGAATGCGCTCGACGGTGGGCGTCCGCGTGGGACTGCCATCGGAGGGCGGCGCGGACGCGGCGGCGGCCGGATCGCGCCGGCGAAACTGATCGGCGATGCGCCAGCGCGTGAGGTTGAGCAGCCAGCTCTTGAACGTGCCGCGCGCCGGGTCAAATGGGACACCAGCGACATCGCCGACGACCACGATGGCCAGCGGTTGTTGCACGTGAACGAGGCGCTTGATCGGCTCGCCCTTCAGGACCCTGGCAAAGCCGAGATCGTCAAACACCGCTTCTTCGCCGGTTTGGAGAATCGCGAAATCGCCGAAATGCTGGGCATCTCTGAACGCACCGTCGAGCGGGCCTGGCGCTTCGCCAAAGCGTGGCTGCTGGCGGAGTTCAATGAAGGCTGAGAGCGTGTATGGAAAATCATATGACGGCGCCGAATGCCGGGTTCGGAGTTCCGCCTTCAGGCGGTCTGAGCGTCCAACCGCCTGAAAGCGGGTTTCCGAACGGCATTTCCACACGCGCTTAGGTCGGTGAAACCACTCCTTCCAAAAAAATCTACAAAACCGTGTCGGCTGCCGGCCGAAAAATCCGCTTCTTTAGGTAAAGCCCATGAGTGCACCAGTGCCTCCTGATCGCATCACGCGCGAGGAAACGATCTTCAACGCGGCGGTCGAACTGAGCGGCGCGGCCAAACACGCCACCTATCTGGAGCTGGCTTGCGCCGGCGATCCGGCGCTGCGAGCACGCCTGGAAAAGATGTTCGCCGCGGACGGGGAGAATTTTTTGAAGAGCCCCTCCCCGCTCCGTCACTGGCCGATGCCGTCACTCTCGCCGCCTCCGCATCTCCTGTTGCCGAACCGGTGGCGATGAGTGAGCACATCGGCCCTTACAAACTGCTTCAAGAGACCGGCGACGGCGGCGACGCGCAGACTCCGTTGCCGCCGTCCAAAACCTGGCGGACTTTCCAACGGCCCTGACAAACAGGACGCGCCTTGCAGTCGCCTTCTACCGCATTTCTCCGAAAGCGCGCTGAGGCTGCCAGATGCTCACGAGCTGCTTCCTTTCACAGCATCAAGATTGAAAGAGGTTTTGCAGTTGACTTGCCGTCCGGCTTCAGACGCCATCATGTCCGATGAATCCCATTGATCATCCGCCCATGCTTCCGGAGTGCCGTGACCACGCGGACATTTCTGGCCCAAGATCGCGCGCGTTCACCTTGATCGAACTGCTGGTGGTGATTGCCATTATTGCGATCCTGGCGGGGATGCTTTTGCCTTCTCTCACTCGGGCCAAGGAAAAGGCCAGGCGCGCCGTTTGCCAGAGTGCGTTGCGGCAACTAGGCCTCGCCCTGCACATGTACGCCAACGATAACAATGACCGCTTTCCCCAAGGCTATCGGGACAACGGCGAGTCGCACACCATTTGGATCAGCACGAATACGTTCAACGCCATCCGCCAATACAGCGCGACGAACATGAGCAGTTGTCCCAGCCTGGCAGGGACGTTTCAGTACTATCAATCACCCTACGGTTACGTCATTGGCTACAGCTACAATGCCGGACACAAAAAGCCGTGGAATGGAGAACCCAATCCGTGGATTTCTCCACAACGCCTGACGGATGATCCCTCACTCGTGGTAGCCTGCGATCTGAATGCCTGGGCCGAGCCGCAAGGCGGCACTGGCTGGGTGATCGCACCGCACGGACATGGCGCGTCCATCAAACGATCGGGCAAAGTGTTCATGCTCGTCACCAAGAAGACGACTTCAAAGGACGTGGGTGCGGCCGGCGGCAATGTGTTGCTCGTGGATGGGTCCGTTCAATGGCGCGCTATCAACCGCATGACCAATCACTGGGCTTACACGAGCGGTATCTACTGGAATGCCTGGTGAGCCGAATGCTCCAACGGTGTTGCAGTCTGGTTTCAACTGCTCTGCATGGGTTGCATTGTCGCCATTCGTTTGATCTTGGACACTCGGTAACGCCCATTTACCATTCCAGCGATGAGCGACGTCACCCGCATCCTCGACCGCGTTCAACAAGGGGACTCCAATGCTGCTGAGGAGCTGTTGCCGCTCGTCTATGACGAGTTGCGGAACCTCGCCGCGCGCCGCAGGGCCGGCGAAGCGGCCGGCCACACACTGCAACCCACCGCACTCGTCCACGAAGTCTGGCTGCGGCTGGTTCGAACCCCGGACCAGACCTGGCAAAACCGCGCGCACTTTTTTCGCACGGCGGCCGAGTGCATGCGCCGCATTCTCATTGACCATGCCCGCCGCAAGCAGCAGGTCCGCCGTCAGTCTTCCATTCTCGTTTCGAGCCGAGCCGGGCGGCGCTCCGCAATTGCGCCGCCGGGCCGAAATCACTTTCCTTCCCCGCTAGCGCAGGAATTTCCTCCCAGGCCCCGCCGCGAATGACATGCGGATAAGGCTTCGTCGCTTTGTTCCACGGATTCTCGGAAACATCGTCTTTACCCTGCAGGTAAAAGTTCGGGTCGTATTGATCCAGACACCACTCGGCGACGTTGCCGTGCATATCGTAAAGGCCCCACGCATTCGGCATTTTCCGTTCCACTGGGTGATACTTCCCGTTGCTGTTGTCCTCGAACCACGCGTACTGCGAAAGGTTCGCCGGGGCGTCTCCAAACGAATAGGCCGTCGTCGTCCCGGCGCGGCAAGCGTATTCCCATTCCGCCTCCGTCGGCAAACGATAGAAGTGCCCCGTTTTTGCGCTCAGCCACTGGCAATATTTATTCGCCCCATGTTGCGTCATGCCGATGGCCGGGCAACCTTGCTTGCCCATGCCGAAACTCATTTCCAGGTACGGTTTGCTGGGTTTCGCGACCGCGTCCGCGGCTTCGCTGGTGTAGGTGCGATCTTTCAGTTTCACGGCATCGACGTTCATCATGAACGGTTCATATTCCTCCCACGTCACTTCCCGTTGCTGCATCCAGAATGGGCTTAATTTGACCTGGTGCTGTGGCCCTTCGTCCTTTTGCCGGCCCGCTTCCGTTTCCGGACTGCCCATGAGGAATTCTCCGCCTTTGATTGGAACCATGACGAAACGGACGGTCGTTCCGGAAATCGTGTCTGTGCAAAGTTGCATTTCCGCTTCACTCGATTCCTTGCTGCGGGCGACCACTCTTTTGTAAATATCGTTTACCAGCGCGACTTCTTTTGCCCGGCGCGCGCCTTGCCTTTCCCGGCGAGCCGCCACTGCTTCCTGGCTGTAGTAAGGGTCGGCTCCGCCCGCGAACGAATCGTCTACAAAAACGAAACAACAAATACGAACGGTGACGAGGAAGGTTGCAAGTATTCTCACGGCGGAAGCCGGATTGGGTTTTGTCAGCCAATGTCCACTCATGTTCATTCTAAGTTTACTGTTGACCAATCGTACTTCGACTCATTTTCAGACGACGGCAATCACTGGACGGAAGAGGGCCACCCATACGTCGTCCGGAAGACGCTGAAGAAGCTCAAGTAAACGAACTTCGAGACTCAGTTTCAGACGAAAAGATCCGTGATCGCTTTCCCTGGCCGAACGAACTGGGGGCGCCCTCCGGCATCCGCCAACACTTGTTCCTCCGGCACACCGAGCAGGTGATAAACGCTGGCGATCAGGTCGCGGGGCGCAACCGGATTCTCCGCCGGATAGGCGGCCTGGGCGTCGCTGCGTCCGTGGACGTAGCCGCCCTTCACCCCGCCGCCGGCGAGCACACTGGTGAAACAGCCCGCCCAATGATCGCGCCCGTCGGCTCCAGCCCCGGCGTCGCTGGATCGTTGTCCCACGCGCGGAGTGCGGCCGAACTCACCGGTCCAGATCACCAGCGTTTCGTCGAGCATCCCGCGGTCTTGCAGATCATCCAACAACGCGGCAAACGCTTGATCGGCCACCGGCATCAAACGCGTTTTCAAATCAATGAAGTTATTGCTGTGCGTGTCCCAGTAAACGCTCACATTCTTGATCCCATCATTCGGCCAGAACACGGTGACCAGTGGAACGCCGCGCTCGACCAGCCGGCGCGCTTGCAAGACCGATTGGCCATGCGGATTCAAGCCGTAGCGTTCGCGGATGGCGGGCGGTTCTTCGTGGAGGTTAAAAGCGCCGCGCTCAGTTCCGGCGGAGGTCAGGAGCTCGAAGGCCCGGCGCTGGTTCAGGTCAAGAGCCGCAAAGTGAGGACTGAATCCAGCCAGCCGCCGATCGAGATTCGCCAGCAACTCCCTCCGCTGTTCCAGGCGTTCCACGGAAATCTCCGGATTCAACGTCAGTTCTCCCACTCGATAATCCGGCAGGCTGGGATCAGCGTCGATGGTCAACGGATCATGCAACGGCCCGAGCCAGCCGCCAAATTGGCCCTGGCTCTGTTCCACGAAGCGCGGGACGTCGTTGGGGAGCTTCGGCCGCATTGAGACAAACGGAGGCAACGGGCCGCGGCCACGCCCCAACGCGGAAAGCACCGCGCCAAGATGCGGCCATTGAGCGCGTTTGTCGGTGTCGCGTGGAGGCGGTTCTCCGGTGAGTAGATAATGAGTGGACAGAGTGTGATCACCGTTGTCGTGCGTCATGGAACGCACCTGGCAAAGTTTGTCCACACGCCGCGCCAAGCGGGGAAAGTGCTCGCAGATCTGGATGCCCGGAACGTTAGTGGGAATGGGCCGAAACTCGCCGCGAAATTCCAGCGGGGCTTCGGGTTTCAAATTGCAGTATTCGCCGAACACGGGCAGGCTAATCTAAACTGCAGGAAGCGGAAAGTTTAGTTTCACCTCAAGTTTGAGCTTCGCTTATGGGCGGTCACTCCGGACGGGCGGCACCCGCCAGGCGTTCCACTTCGACGCTCTCCAGCGCGCGACGAAAAGCGCGCACTTCGCGAATCTTGCCGGAGAAATAATCAGTCTCGCCGAAGCCGATGCGCAAGGGTTGACCGTTCGCCAAGTCAAAACCGTGGGAGGCCGGGGCCGCAGATTCGGCTGCCTTCGAGCCGTCCGTGTACAACTCCAAGCGCCCGCCGTGCCGGACCGCAGCCAGGTGTTTCCAGCCCGGCCCAAGGTCGCGGTCGTAGGAAACGCACTGGCCGGCGCTGATGGCATACACCTCACCGCGGAAATCAGCTGGAGCATCCAAGTGCGAGCTGGTGCAACTCCCCATGCTGGCGAAGAGCTTCCCGTGATAGACCGACAGGCTCGTTACCCGGGCCCATTCCTTGGGATCTTTGAACTCGTAATCCGCCGGATCGAGGAACCGGCCCACCGATGTCCAGGCGCTGGCGTCGTCGCGGCGAAACACCTCGGCTCGCGGGATTGAGCCGCCATAAAGCTTCCCGTTATAGACCGCGAGACCGTTGATCTCCATGGCGTCACCCAGCCGGCCACAATCGGCCCATTGGCCTTCCGGATCCAACCGGACCACGTGCCCCTCCGGCCAGGTGGTGACGTGGAGGCGGCCATCATAAACAGCGATCGCATGGATTTGATTGCACCGTTCCTCGCTGCCTTGCGGGTTACCCAACGCTTTCCACACCAGGCCATCATACTCCCATATTCCGGCGGGATTCAGCACGCCGGCGTAGAGTCTGCCCTGGCGCACACCCAGCGGATGCGCGTAGTTCGGGAAACGACCGCACTCGCGCCACTCTCGTCCGACCTCGTGCTCATAGCATCGACCGTCCTCGGCGGTGACGTATGCGAATTGGGCCATGACCTCCTCCGCGCTCAGGGCAGCAGCTTGACGCGATAGTAGCGTTGTGGATTCGCGTTGATCGGGTCGGATGCGTTGAGGGAACTGTTGGTTTCAGTGATTGGAACGCCCAGATTACTCCAGTTGGTTTGAGTTAAATTCGTCTTGAATTGAAGCTGATACCCACCGCAATTGGACGGCGAACGGCGCCTCACTGCCCGCTTTCACCCAACAGCCATTCCAGCGCCGCAGGGCGGACTTGTTGAGCTTCGCCCGTGAATCGCATGAGATTCTTAGCTGCGTTCCCCGACTGATACTGTGATTGCGCGAGCGCCAGTCCTTCCGCCGATTCTCCTGCCACCCATGTCCGGCCCGGCGCACCGAGGGCGAGCAGCGCGGCCAGATCGCCATACTTCCCGCCGCCCGGCAGAAAGTTTGGATCGCGCAGATCAAGAACGTTGCCGAAGCGGAAGCCGCCGGTGTCGATGACGGCCTGGTCGATGGCCTCACCGCATTGCGCGCGCGCGGCGGCGACCCAAGGCCCTGCGCCGTCGAGACCGACCATAGACAACCGACGAGCTTGCCCGTTGCTGTTCTTCACGAACTTCACCACCGACAGCACGTCGTGCACGCGATGAACGAACAGCGCGTAATTGTAACCAAATGTATAAGCGCCGGCTTCGCGCGGATTCTTCACGCGCGGCGTGTGTGTCAGCGGCTTGCCGTCCGGGAGGAATTCGCCCTGATACAGGAGGTCCACGCCGAGCACCGTGGCTCCGGACTTCACCAGTTTTACCACGTCGGGTTGAAGCGAACCATCCGCCGCGTAGAGCGCGGATTTCCCCGCGCCGCTCAACCATACGACGGTGTGCCCGTTGCCTTGCTTGGGGGTGCAAAAGACTGCGGGCAATTCCTCGCGATAGGTCTTGTTCCGCAACAAGCCAATCGCCTCGTTCCAGTTACCCCGGTCGGATTTTTGCGTCTCCGCCCACTCCACTTCGCCGGCCTCGGCCAATCCGCCGTCGAGGACGATGTCGAACGCGCCGCCATAGGTTTTGCGGAAACGCTCAGGAGTCGTCTGCTCGGCGGCGAGCTGCTTTTGAGCGTCGTCGTGGAGTTGGCGCAACAACTTGCGTTCGAAGTCGGGGTCGGCGGCCTTTGGGGCGGGATGTTGCGAGTCCCAGACGGTGAGCTGCTCGCGTTTGAGCGGTTCGTAATCCCGCTCGATCACCGGTTCTTTCTGTCCGAGTTTGAAGTGGCGGTTCAGCCAGGTGTAAAACGCCGAGCGCGAGACGGCGTTGTAGTTGTGCGGAAAATGTTCGCCGCGCTTGAGCATCACGTTGTCGGGCGCACCGAGCAAAGCATAGAGCTGTTTCAGCTCGGGAAATCCCTTGGTGGACATCTCCTTCGTCCAATCGTTCGCGCAGGTCATCCCCTGCGGCTTGGGCGCGAACAGGCCGGCGAACTCGATGTTGCCGGTGTTGACCCGGAGGAGGCTGGCGTTTTCGCAGGTGCATCCACCCTGCATGGCGGTGCTCACCATCACGGCAGGAAACGACAGCGTCACGCGCGGATCGATCGCGGCAAGAAGCATCGTCTGTGTGCCGCCGCCGCTTGCGCCCGTGATGGCAATGCGGCTCGGATCGACTTCCGGCAGGCTTAACAGGAAGTCCAGCGAGCGGATGGAATTCCACGT
>WNGA01013827.1_pt1 | contig 10273 bp, 16 predicted proteins | sample 5400061 | NCBI WGS metagenome assembly WNGA01 (sample SAMN13153366, study PRJNA577476) | soil metagenome | isolation source: 100 cm soil or saprolite under grassland replicate 2 | place: USA:California | collected 2016-06-15
CCACGAGCGCGGTGCTGGAAGCCTCCACCTCGGGGAGCGTCGGTTTGCAACAGCTTCCCGCCTGAGAGCGTCGGGCGTAGACAACGTCCGGATGCCACAGAGCCCCGGGGCTTTCACCCTTTCTCCCCGGGGCTCTGGCGGTTGTTGGTCGAGGTGGTTTGGGTTGGTACGGGCCGACGAGGTGTGTTCTGTCAATTGCGACGAATGAAGCGGTTCGGGTACTGGTCTTTTGCGTTCCAGCGCTGCACTGAGCGTTCTGCTCGTGGTCCACGAGGCCAGCGCCTATGGATTCCTCGCCAGGTGAAGAAGCCGACCGTGGCGAAGGTCACGAACAGGATGATGTCTGCCGTGATCGCAATGGGCGTTGCCTCGCTGACGCCAAGAAGCAGTGCGCCGGAAACGAAAATTAGTACCGCTATGGCCGCTGCAAGGGCTCCAGCGACGATCGCGGTGATCGTGCTGATGATCTCACGCATGTTTTCCTGCCAGTTTGTCATGTCGAGGTGGTGAGGAGCTGGGGTGACCTGGGACGTTTGGGGCCGGGGTGTCGGTGGGGTCCATCTTAGAGGACCGGCTCTCCTCACTACCCTTCTGGGCGGTCCTTCGTGGTCCCAAGGCCGAGCGCCTCGCACAGGCTGATGACCTCCTGGTCGCTGAGTCGGTCCGTCGCCGCGGCGACGATCGCGCTGTCGCTCATGCCGGTCGGTGCGGAGATGACGAGATGTTCCCGCCGTTCGCCGAAGTGGGGACTGAAGCGGTCGCGGTTTGGTCGATAGACGAAGACCGTCTCGTCGCTGAGCCTGTTGGTGCGGACCACCGTGATCCTCATGCTGGCTCATCTTCGCCAGCAAGCTCGGCGAGCAGGCGGCGCAGCTCCCCGGTAACCGTGTCCAGGTCGCCCGCCCGGTGCCCGCGCCGGATGTCGGTGGCGCCGCGGCGCAGCGCATGCTGGAGGCTACCGAAGAGCACGGGCACGTGGTCGTTGGGCACGTCGGCTGCAAGCGCCGCGGCGCAGGCTTCCATGAGCCTTGCGATGGCCGCCCGCTCGTCTGCGGGGAGCGGGGCTGTAGAGTCTGTCTGCATGGAAGGTCCGCCTTCCTTGCCGGCCCCGGGCGACCACACATCGCGCCGGGGCACTTTCTGTGAAGGCCGAGCATACGCCAGCGTCGCCAACCACGTACAGAACGCGCGTTCTGGCTCACCGCGCGCAAGCAGCGACAGCTAGCCCGACGCTTGCAGTCTGCCGATGCTTGATGACATGGAGCGCAAGGGCCGGCACGAGTACCAGCCGAACGACATGCTGACGAAGGTGCAGCTTGCCGCCGCGCTCAACGTCTCCTCTCGGACGATCGATCGATGGATCGAGACTGGCGAGGCGCCACCGTATGTCCGGCTCCCCCGTAACCGGCTTCGCTGGAAGTGGGCTGACGTGCTCGTGTGGCTTGAGGCCCGGCGCGAGGGTGGGTAGGTCCAGACCTCCCGTAGTGCCGCATAAATGGCCGCAAGGTGCGTCGCCTTTCCGAAGAACGTCGCTTTCGTCAACTGAGGCTTCGAAGCCTCAGTTGACCTTTCAGCCACATCGGACAATACCTCCGCTGCCTGCCGGAGCCTCCCAAGGGCACTCTGGTCCCGTCCGACCGAGCGGTAGGCCGCGGCGCCTACCGCGGCACCTACCGCCGCGGGTAGGTCCCCGGCTACCTAGCAGCGCTGTACGGGCGTCCTAGGGCCGCTCTCGTGCTCTGGCGCCCTACTGGTAGAGATTGACAATGCGTGACCGCATCATCAGCCGCACGCTGAGCTACGGGCTGCTGACGGTGCTGCTGGGTAGTGCCTACACGGGGGTTGTCCTTGGGCTTGGCGAGCTGTTGGGGCGGGCGTCGAGTCTGGCGGTGGCCGGGGCGACCCTGGCGGTGGCAGCAGCGTTCCAGCCGGCCCGCCGCCGCGTCCAGGCGCTGGTCGACCGGCGTTTCAACCGGCACCGCTACGACGCCGCCCAGACGATCGCGGCGTTCAGCGCCCGGCTGCGCCAGGCGATCGAACTGGACGCCCTGACCGCCGAGTTGCTGGCGGTCGTTGGCCAGACGATGCAGCCGACCCAGGCGTCACTGTGGCTGCGGCCACCGTCACCGCACGGATCGCCCAACGCAGCCCGGCCCGGGGACGGCGCCCCAGCCCGGCTACGAATTTGAGGAACATCGCAATAGCGGGCAGCGTCTTGGACGTCTCCCAGCGACACGCCGACGTCGAGGGCCCAGGGTCACGAAGGCATGGCGCAGGCTGTGTGGGCTGAGCCGATCGGCGCAATCAGGTCCGGGATGATCCGTCGTATCGACTTGGTGATCTGCGGGAGCGTGGCGGTCAACCGCAACGGCGTCCGGCTCGGCAAGGGCGCTTCTGGACGCAGTTCCGGCAACGGTCGCGACTGGGCTGAGCGAGGCAGATGCAGTCAGGATCCGCCAGCTGCTTGAGTCGATAGGCGCGACCGTGCAGATCAACTGACTCTCTGCGGCAGCTCCTTGGCTGGCGACTGGGCTCTCTTGGTGAGCAGGGCGTCGAGCTGGCGCATCTGTTCGGGCGTCAAGGGGCCAAGCTGCATGGCCCGTGCCGGCCTTGCCCTGGCTCCAGTCCCGGTCGACGAGCAGGGCATGCGGGTGGAGGAGCTGGTCGAGCGCCCAGGGCCGAGCCTGGAGGCGGCGGTCGTCACCCCTGCCCACCACTTCCCGACCGGGACGGTCCTGGCGCCGGCGCGGCGGGCCACGCTGATCAAGTGGGCGCGCCGAGCCAGCGCGCTGATCTTGGAGGACGACTACGACGCCGAGTTCCGCTACGACCGGCGGCCTATCGGGACGGTGCAGGGCATGGACCCAGCCCAGGTGGCGCTCTTCGGCTCCCTGAGCAAGACACTGGCGCCGGCGCTGAGCCTCGGTTGGGTCGTGACGCCGCCGCGCTGGACGCAGGCCCTGCGCTCGGCTGAGAGCCGGCTGACTGGACCGCCGGTGCTCGACCAGCTCGCACTGGCGAGGTTTGTCGAGACGGGCGCCTACGACCGGCACTTGCGGTCCGTGCGCCAGCGCTACCGCGCGCGGCGGGACCGGCTCGTCGAGGCCCTCGCCAGACACCTGCCGGACTGCTCAACCGCCGGCGTGGCGGCAGGCCTGCACGTCGTGGTCCACCTGCCGAAAGGGATCGACGGGGCCGCGGCATCGACCACCCTCGCCGAGCTCGGCGAGGGTCTCGGGGAGTTGGCTTGCTCTGGTGAGGCGGTGTGCGTGGACGGGCTGCCCAGCCGGGTGCAACGGCCAGCGCGGACATCAGCTCCGGTCACCGGGGAGCTGCGTCGCTCCCCGGCACCCCGATGAACGGCGCGGCTCAGTGTGGGCTGGTCGACGCGGCCCGTGAGGGCGGGATGGCCGTGGACTCGGGTCTCGGCGTCGAGATCGACCTCTGCCTGGTGGCTGCTGTGGCTGTCCAGTCGCCGGTGGTCGAGCGTGAGCGTGGGAGAGACGCGGGCGATCCCACTCGGCTAGACGGCTGGACGGCTAACGGAGGTTGACGAATGTCCTGCTGGCGTCGGGGACAGAGGTGGAGACGTTATTGGTCGTGTCGGTGAGCGTGATGCCGGTGTAGGACACCGAGGCAAGCACCAGCGTCTGACCAGACGGACAGGAGAACGCGCCGACCGGCTGCGGCCCGATCGGTGGCGAGGTCGTGCCCGTGACCCGGCCGTTGGTCGGGTCCCTGGAGAACCCGACGGTCAACGCGCTGCTCACGGTCTCCTTGTTCGCCGCCTTCGGGTGGTTGCCACCGCCGTTGATGCAGGCGTACACCGCTGTCGCGCTGTCGATGTGGATCGTGTAGTTGACGGTATCGTTGCCGACACCGGCCTCGTCGTAGCTCACGACCAGGGAACCGTTGTCGTTGACGCTGCTGCTCACGTTGAAGAAGTGCGCGCCCGATGTCGCAAACGCAGCACTCGTCAACATGACCCCGGCGACGGCGAAAGACACGCCCACCGTCAGGAGTCGCCGTACATATCGCTTCATGGTCAGTCAGCCCCCCTTGGCTGCAAAGCTTGCAAGTGCCCGCGTCTCTCCCGAGCTTGGCCGTGCACTGCTGGCACGTGACGCCGACGAGCCCTGCGGTCCCCCCTGTGCTGGCCTGTTGCTGTGGGGCCCATGAGCATGCACGAGTCACCTCAGTCCGACCGGCCCTAGGCGTATACCACCTGCCCGCACTTGAACATACGGAGTTCTTCGTAAATAGTGGACGACCGGGCGGCGAGGGTCGGCCAGATCTAGCCCGCGTAGGTCGGACCGGCGCGGTCGATCGTCAGCCGGATGAGGACACGCTTCTGCTGCTCCATGGCGGCCCGGTATTCGTCCCAGTCGGGGTGCTCCCCGCTGATGCGCCGGTAGTAGTCGACCAGCCCGTCCATCGCGTCTGGCAGGGGGACGATCTCCGCGGTGCCGTCGACCTGCATCCAGGCGCCGTAGAAGCCATCGTTGAAGACGCACACGGTCGCGCTGGGGTCGCGCCGCAGGTTGCGGGTCTTGTGTGCCGTCTCGCGGGTGCTGATGACGACCTTTCCGTCGCCGTCGACGCCGACGAGGACGGGCGAGGTCTGCAGGCCGCCGGCGGACCTTCGGGTCACCAGCACCGCCCTGTGGTTGCTCGCTACGAACGCTCGTGCCTCGTCTGGGGTCACTGCCGCTCCTTCTTCTCGATGCCGGACCAGAGGTTCAGCCTACTCACCGAGCGGCGGACCTCAAGTACAGTTGCGCCGATGAGCTCTCCGCTCGCCACGGTCGTCACGATCGGCGAAGCGCTGGTGGCGATCGCCCCGCGGACGCCGACCATGCTCCAGGATGCGCCGGCGTGACCGGGATCACCTGCGCGCTCGGGCCGTCGCCTCGTGCCACCGTCGAGCTGGCGGTCCGGTGGGCCGGCGGGCACGGCTGGCCGGTCAGCCTCGACCCCAACCATCGCCCGCAGCTGTGGACCGACGAGGAAGCCCGGGCCGCGCTGCTCCCGCTGGTCGCCCGCTGCTCGGTGCTGCTGCTGTCGGTGGAGGACGCCGAGCTGCTGTTCGCCACCGCCGAGCCGGGCGCCGCGATCGCCCGGGCGCACGGGGCGCGAGCCCGGATCGTGGTGCTCAAGCGCGGAGCGCTGGGCGCGGTCGCCTCTGACGGCAAGGTCACGGTCGAGGTGCCCGCCGTCGACGTTGCCGAGCCGGTGGACCCGGTCGGCGCCGGCGACGCGTTCGACGCCGGCTTCGTCGCCGCCCTGCTGCGGCGCGGCGACGACCTGGGCGGCGCCCTCGCCGTGGGTGCCCACGCCGGCGCCTGCGCCGTCAGGGTCACCGGCGAGCACACCGGCTGCCCGCGCCTGGCCGACCTCCCCGGCGACCTCAAGGCGCTTTTCGCCCCGGCCAGCACACCACCCGCGTAGGTTGGCGCGGGTTCGACCTTTTTTGAGAAAGGTGTAACGCTCCCGCGAGGTCGAGCGGTTCCTTCTCCCAGACGTGGAAAACGAGGTTGGTTCCCAGGGGAGGAAGGCCAGTGCGCGCGGTACAACGAAGAAGTGCTCTCTTGATCATCTTGGCGATCGCCCTCGTCGGAGGGCTGTCGATGCTGGCTACACCCGCCTTCGCGGCGGACCCGCTGGGCAACAACGGCACCATCAAGGTCGACAGGCTGCCGTTCGACACCACCCCCGGCAACGAGCCGCACGTCGGCTGCACCTTCCAGGTCGACTTCTACGGCTTCGACAAGGGCGACCTGAACGCCGAGGTCACCTTCACGGCCCATGCCCCCACGCTGCCGGAAAGCGGCGAGGTTCTGAAGACCGACACCGTCTTCATCGGCGAGGACGACAGCTCCGGCGGCGGCAGCGAGGCAGGGCTCGACGCCGAGGCGACCTACACGCTGGACCTCACCGGCATCGTCCCTCACCCCCAGCAGGGTGTCCACGTGAAGCTGACCATCCACGCCGACGGTGCCCAGGGCGCCGACACCAAGTACAAGGTCTTCTGGGTCACGGGATGCGGGGCGGAGGAGTCCACGACGTCGTCGAGCAGCTCGACCAGCTCGACCACCTCGACGACCCTTCAGGGCGGTTCTTCGACCACTGCCTCCACGATGGCGAGCGGTTCGTCCTCTGAGGTCACCGTCAGCTCGGGCGGGGCGTCCAAGGCCGCCGCTGGTCTGCCCGTGACCGGTTCCAACCCGCTGCCGCTGATGATCGCGGGCCTGGCCCTGCTCGGGCTTGGCGTGGCGATGATCACCCGTTCGCGCCAGCGTCGCCGCACCCGCACCTAGGTCTCAGCCTCAAGCGCCCCCCAACCCGGAGGAGTCCGCGGCTCCAGATAGTGACCACGGAACCCCACCCCGGACCGCTCCAGGACCCACGCCGAGCCCTTCTGCCAGAGGGGCTCGGCGTCGTCTTGGGGGAGCATCGCCCGAGCGCGGAGCCGGGCGTACAGCTCCTGCAGGATCTCGCCATGGGTGCACAGCACGGCCTGCTCGGTCGGCGGCTGGTCCAGGATCGCCATCATCCGCGCGACGTCACCCTCCACGCTGAGCTCCTCCACCGGCTCCAGGTCGAGCTCGAGCGCGGCGGCCAGCGGCTCGAGCGTCTGCCGGCAGCGCAGCAAAGGGCTCGTCAGCAACCGCTCGATGCGCAGGCCAGCGAGGAGGTCGACCAGGCCCGCAGCCTGCTCCCAGCCTTCCTCGCTGAGCGGGCGCTCCGCGTCGGGGCCAGACCAGTCCCGCTTGTTGCCGGCCTCGGCATGGCGCACGAGCGCACGCATCCATCCTCCTCGCGTGGTAGCGGCGTGATAGAACAGTGCCCATGCGAGCGCCCATCATGACCTACCTGGAGGTCGGCAGGCGCCGGGTCTTCGCCGGCGCCCTCGATTGGCCGGGCTGGTGCCGCGGCGACCGGAGCGAGGATGGGGCGCTGCAGGCGCTGGCCGCCTACGGTCCGCGCTACGCCGCCGCGATCGGGCCGGCCGCGCGTGGCCGGCACACCCCGACGGACGTGTCGGCTCTCGAGGTGGTCGAGCGAGTCGAGGGCAATGCCACCACCGACTTCGGGGCGCCGGCGATCGAGACGGCCAGCGATGCGCGGCCACTCGACGAGGACGAGCTGGAGCGGCAGGCAACGCTGCTGCGGGCGTGCTGGGCCGCGCTCGACGCGGCCGCGGAGGCGGCCGCCTCCGCGGTGCTCCGGAAGGGTCCGCGCGGCGGCGGGCGGGAACTGGATGCGATCGTGTCGCACGTCCTGGAGGCGGACAATGCCTACCTCGCCCGTCTTGGAGGCAGGTACCGGAAGGCCGCGGACGGGGACCTCGCCGCCGAGCGGGACGACCTGCGCGAAGCGATCCTGCAGGTGCTACGGTCCCGGGCGCGCGGCGAGCCGCCCGCGCGAACCCCCCGCTCCGGCAAGCTGTGGGCGCCACGGTACTTCGTGCGCCGCTCGGCCTGGCACTCCCTGGACCACGCCTGGGAGATCGAGGATCGCGCCACCGCTCCCTCTTGAGCGTCGGTCCGCCACGACGCGCGCGTCCCGGGGCGGGCCGGCGGGCGTCAGCTCGCCGGCCCCCGCCCCTGGGAGGCGCGAGGGGTCACCCGATAGGCACAGACGTGCTGGCCGGCGACCATGTGCGCGACCCTGTCGACCTCGGCCTCTGGCAGCGAGTCACGCAGGAACCCCAGCTCCGACGAGCAGGCCTGCCCGTAGCGGCTGGCGACGGCGAAGATGGCGCAGTTGTGCTCGGTGATCCTCCAGGTCCCGTCGGGCAGCGACTCGAAGTCGGCGAGGTAGCCGTCCTCGTCGAGGATGCGGGCCATCTCGGCCACCTTTCCGGCCAGCGGCCTGCCCGCCAGCCGCGCCTGCGCCTGCTGTAGGCGGCGCTTGCGGCGCCGCTCGAAGGCGCCGTCCACCAGCGAGGCGTCGGCCTCGCTGAAGTAGCCGAGCAGCTCGTTGGTCAGCTCCCCATAGGCGGCCGGGAAGAGCCCGTGGCCGCGCGTGGTCAGGCGGTGCAAGTGGCGTGGCCGGCCGCGGCCGTCGGCCACCGACTGGTAGTCGACCAGGCCGTCCCTGCCGAGGCCGAGAAGATGCTGGCGCACGGCGCTGACCGTCAGGCCCAGGGTGCCGGCAAGCTCGTCGGCGGTTGCCTCGCCGCGCCGCTTGAGCTCGTAGACGAGGGCTCGCCGCGACGGCTGCATCGACGCCAGGGTCGAGGTCCGGTCCATGTCGCGGGTGCCGGAACGCCCGGGCGGGCTCATCGGGCCGGCTCCCGGGTGCCGCCCGTGGACGCGCGCGGCAGCATCAGGTGGAGGTCGCCGAACTCGTGCCACAGGTACCGGTGCTCGAGCGCTTCCAGGTAGCTGCGCTGGACCAGGTCGGCGCCGGCCACCGCCTCGAGCATGGCCAGATGCGAGCTCTGCGGCTCGTGCCAGCCGGTGAGCAGGCCGTCGACCGCGCTCACCCCGCGCTGTGGTGTCACCATCAGGCTGGTCCAGCCCTCGGTCGGGTGGACCTCGCCGGTTCGGTCGGCCGCGCTCTCCAGCGCTCGCACGACCGTGGTCCCGACGGCGATCACGCGTCCCTCGGACCGCCTGACGGAGTTCACCCGCCGGGCGGTGTCGAAGGGCACCCGGAACCACTCGGCGTACGGAGCCTCGCCGGCCTCTAGCGAAGAGACCCCGGTGTGCAGCGTGATGGGCGCGATCTCGACTCCGCGGGCGACCAGCCGGGCGACGACCTCGGCGCTGAAGGCGCGCGCCGCGCTCGGCATCTCAGCGCTTCCCGGCTCGTCGGCGAAGATCGTCTGGTAGGCGTCGATCGGCCAGGCGTCGCTGATGTAGGGGTAGCGGATGGGCTGGCCGTGTGCCGCGAGGTGCTCGGCGAGGGCGTGCAGCCCCTGGCCGGCGCTCGAGCGGCAGGTAGCGGGCAGGTCGATGCGGGCCACCCACAGGCGCTTCGAGCCGGCCAGCGGCGTCAGCAGCTCGGCGGCGGCGCCGCCGGCCAGCGGCAGTCTCCATCCCGGCTCGCCGCCTATGTAGCGGCGACTGGCGGGTCCGGCCGGCAGCCGCAGCTCCACCGACCACAGACCCGCCATGGGCAGGGCCGTGGAGACGTGCAGCCGCAGCTGCTCGCCGCCGGGCCCGCTGCCGTCGAGGCTGGCCGGGAGCGTCGCCGAGGTGTTGACCACCAGCATGTCCCCGGGCCCGAGGACCTCCGGGATCTCGTCGAAGCGACGGTGCTCGATCGCTCCTGTGCGTGCGGCGACCATCATCCGCACCGCGTCGCGGCGCAGCCCGCGCGCCTCGGGGGGAGCGGAGGACTCGAGATCCGCCGGCAGGGTGAACGTGCCCGCGGCCACCAATCGCGCCGACCGCGGCTCGTCGGCCGTACAGCAGAGCGTGCTGGCGGCGGTCATGGCGCTGCCTCGATCGGCGCCAGCTCCTGGGCCCGGTAGCGCCCGCTCGGCTCCGCGCCGTCGATCAGGCGGCGCAGCCCGGGGACGCACGCCTCGGGCGGCGGGCGGTCGGAGATGTCCTCGCCGGGGAAGGCCGCCTGGTGCATGGCGGTGCGCATGTCGCCGGGGTCCACGACGTACACCGTGACGTCGCCCTCCTCAGCGGCCATCACCAGGGTGAGCTGCTCCAGCGCGGCCTTGGAGGACCCGTAGCCGCCCCATCCCTGGTACGGCTCGACGGCGGCGTCGGAGCTGACGTTGACGATCCGGCCGCTGCGCCCGCGAAGCAGCGGAAGGGCGAGCTGGGCCAGGGCCAGCGGTGCCAGCACGTTGACCTCGAGCACCCGCTCGAGCTGGTCGAGCGGGTAGTCCGCCAGGACCGGCAGCGGGCTCGGGCCGAGCTCGCTGGCGTTGTTGACGAGCAGGTCCAGGCCACCGAGGGTTCGGGCCGCTTCGATGAGCGCCAGCCGGTGGCCGGCATCCGCCACGTCGCCCTGGATGGCCAGCAGCGCTGCGCCGTTGCCACGGGCCGCGGCACGCGGCGCGAGATCGGACCGCGCCGCTTCCAGGGCTTCCGCCCCCCTGGCGTCGATCACCAGCGACCATCCGTCGTCGGCCAGGGAGCGGGCCAACGCCAGGCCCAGACCCTTGGACGCCCCAGTCACGATCCCCACAGGCATGACCGCCTCCTCACAGCTCAGGCTGTCCGCTGGGGATTGGCCCACCAGCGGGCCAATAAAAGCATAAAACACTGTCTCAAATCCTGCCAGTGAGCCGGGTCGAGCGGCT
>WNGA01013829.1_pt1 | contig 10273 bp, 5 predicted proteins | sample 5400061 | NCBI WGS metagenome assembly WNGA01 (sample SAMN13153366, study PRJNA577476) | soil metagenome | isolation source: 100 cm soil or saprolite under grassland replicate 2 | place: USA:California | collected 2016-06-15
TCGCCTTCGCCGACACTAAGGCGCGTACAAGCCAAGGAAGGACGAGGAGAGACACTATGATGTCGCTTAAATGTACCCCGGCGGCAGTGGCCGTATTTTCGACTGATGTGTTGGCGAGGAGTGCTCCGGCGCCAATGGCTGCGTTAAAATTGCCGCCTGTGTTTCTCGAGAGCGAAAACAAGCCAATCGCGGTCTTGTAACTGCCGGTGACAAGGCTCAAACCTGCAACGTGTGATTCCGCCGTGTTACCGTCGGCAGGGGCAGCGCCGGGCGTGAGGACAGCCGCTTGCGCCCTTTGCGGAAGGCCAAAGCAAACAAGCCAGAACAGGATCATTGCGTATATTATATTTCGATTTTTCATACGGTGGTTTCGTTTCATTGTCTTGGGCCCTCGCTCATTTGGTCTTCACTGAGGTACTGCAGGAAATCTCGCGCGACATAACGCGGAAAGTTTGGGCTTTTTCCTGGGAAGACCGGCCCTTCATCACCTCAGTGACATTTGTGGCAGGCCGTGGATTACTGGGATGTCGCGATTAGAGGGGCGAAGTCCTATAGCGAATCATCGAGAGGCCCTAAACACGTCAAAACGGTGAATGATTTCCTACGGAATGCGGATCGGATGTTCGCAGAGGTCGCGGTTTTTTCGCGCCACCAGTTCGGGATTTACTTCGGCTACATCCTCTGCGACCAAACCGAATTGCGGTGTCCCGGTCTTTTCAGTGTCCGGTGCTTGTATTCTTTCTGTCCGCTACACTTTGCGTGAGGGGTGCGCCTAGGATTTGCTCGACGGCTGGGAAAGCTGGCATTCCTTGGGCGAACGTCCTTCTCAGTTGCTTGTTTAACCTTAACATAGGCCGAGCTCGTCGTGTTATGTCGGCGAGCGTTTCGGACCTCGTATTGCCACACAGCGAATCGAGCATGGGATCAACGCGCATCCCAGTAGTGTCGATATTGTCGTGATTGAGGTAATCGATCGCTTTCGTTTTGTCGTCCAATCCGGCTTGAATCAAGGCGTACAAATAACCGCGGACGAATTGTTGCCGGGCCCACGTCTCAAGCTGCCGAACGATGTCAGAGGCTTCGTCCTGCGAAATGTCCGCGGTTCGTTTTATTCCCTCCGGCGTCATTTCAAAAGTCCACGAGATGACTACGGAAAGAATAAAACCGAGCGCAAGAAGCGCGACGAATCCTTTCATCACGCAAACAGGGGCGTCAAAGGTCGGCAGAAGAATCGATGCGGCCTGGATCAGCAGCCAGGAGACAACAGCATACGCGACGGCAGCCCTATAAACTTTGCGCCGCTTCAGTTCGGCGAAGAAATCACGCGACTTCATTTGAACATACTTCTAAGTCATCGGTTGCATTGGCAAGACCATCATAGTCCCGGGGTTGTGGCCAGGTTGGCCGACGAACTTATGGATACCGTAGGCGGCTCGTCCAGATCGAGCAGGTAAACTCCGCGCCCATAGGTCGAAGCGGCAAGCTGACGGCTCATGGCGTTGAAGGAAAGCGAGCTGACCATCATCCCTGCCGGTATGCCTTCGCTCATGCTTTTCCAGTTGTTGCCACCATCGGTGCTGGCAAAAACGCCTCCAGAAGAAGCTGCGAAGATATGTTTGGGATTCGCCGGATCGATTGCCACATCGCGATAGATCAAGTTAGGGACTCCCTGTTGGGTCCAGATCGTTCCCATGTTGATGGTCTTATACACTCCTGAATCGCACGCGAGATATGCCGTTTGCGGGTCGGTGGGATGAACCGTGATGGCCCAGATCCCCCCCGGTAAATCTCGGGTGACATCGCTCCAAACAGCCGCGGTCCCGGCGTTCGCGTTCGTGGTCATCCAAACCCTCCTGCGACCGACGACAACGTAAATGACGTTAGGATTATTCGGAGCTTCGTAGGCTGCGGTAACTGGATCCGCAAACGGCTGCCCGATCGTCGTCCAGCCCCCAGGCGTAACCGTTGGGCCGTCAAGGGTTCGGACCACGTGTTGGCAAGCGGCGATGATATGAGTTGGAGAAGATGGATTCATGCTAAAGGCCGGAAAGAAGCTGCAGCTTGAATCGTCATCAAATTGAGACGGGCGAATATTGTCCGAGTGGTGGGGCGTTGCCCTGTTGAATCTCCTAAAGACACCATCCCCATACATGGTGAAGTACCCAACCGCTCCATTGACCGGATCGATGAGATCGTGGGCGGAATCGCCGCCATAGATCATATCCCAAGGCGCGCCCACGCCGGTGAACACGACGCCATTGTCTTGGGTTCCCGCGATCATATCGCCGTCCGCGCTCAAGGCCACGCCGTAGAGCAGCGCACCGGGAAGGTTTTGATTGAGATTCGTCCAGTGCTCCCCGGCATCGGTGGATTTCACGATACCCCCATCATTGCCCTCGTATACAACGCCAAGAGCTGTTGGCGAGAAGGCGATCACTCGCTGGTCGGTATGGATATCGGGCCCGTACCAGCATCCTATACTGCTCCACGTCGCGCCTCCGTTGCCGGTGCGGTAAAGGGTCTGGTTGCCTCCAAGGATGATCTGCGGGTTGGCGGGATTCACAGCGAACACCGAGAATTGAATAGGACCGGTGTCGGTGTTGTCGGAGCAGGTGACACAATCGCAAGGAGGCGACGGGCAGGGACAAGGCTCCGGGATTTGGGTCCACGTCGCGCCGCGGTCCGTAGACTTGTAGAGATTATGTTCTGCGTCGCCCTGACAGAGAAGATAAAGCGTGGTGTTAACCACGCTCAACTTATTCAACTTATTGCCCGAACCTGCCAGGGAAGCATGTATGAGAGTCCAGGACTGGCCAGAGTCGGTGCTCTTGAAGACGCCGTTGTCATCGGTGATGTAAAGCGCGGAGGGTCGTGTGGATGGATTAATGGCAAGGTCATGTATCCCGTGATACTCCTCCGTCGAGCCTGGTTGGCCCGCCTTGAACAATCGAGTCCAACTCACACCGCTGTCGGACGAACGCCACAATCCGGAATCGTGCGAAAGTCCGTTCGCCACGTACACTATCGAGCCCGTACGGGTCCGAGCACCGATGGCGATCGCTCTGATAACCATTCCCCCAAATTGGGTCGCGCCAAGATTGGACCAAGTCGTCCCTCGATCCAGGGAGCGGTACAGACCGACGCCGAAACGGGGATCAGCACCGGTGCCGACATAAACGTGGTTGGACGCGTTAGGATTCACAGTGATTGAGCTGACACTCTGCGAAGCCCACGCGTCGGACAAATACCGCCACGTTATGCCGCCGTCAGTTGTCTTAGCGAGTCCACCGACGCTTCCTGTATAAACGACGTTAGCGTTGATCGGATCGATGGCCAGAGCATGGACCCTTGCGCCTGCGTTTCCGCCGTAACTGTTCTGAATGGGAGGCGCTACTGGAAAAACCCATGGTGGCACGACTTCCAGCGTTTCGGGCGAGATGAACTTCCGCCCTTGCAAAAGCGGGCTTAAAGGCAGCGCGCGCGCCGCGACCAGGGCGCTTGCGTAGGCGCTGGGCGACACGCCTTCTGGTCCTGTGCCGAAGAACCGGTCCTGGAATTCACGACGCTTTTCGAGATACTCGGGATCGTTATCGTTTTCTGCGGGCGAAAGGTCAGCCTCGCTGCTTGCGTCCTGTATACCATCGCGAAGCGCGTTCGCGACAGCGCTGTAACCGGTCAGTAACACGCCTACCAGCATCAACGAGACTGCGGCAAGGTGTCTGGTTCGGGGGAGTAGAGTAACTAAAACGCGCCGGGATAATACACGGAATAAAGAATCTGATTTTGTTTTCATTTTGTCCTCCTGCTTTTTGTCGTCACCGAGGTACTGCAGGAATTCCGGCGCGATATAACGCGGAACGTTTGGACTTTTTTGAAGAAGCCGGCCTTCGCCGAGACTACGGCGAGGCAAGCCGCGGACTAGCGGCCTTTGCCTAACGAGCTACTCCGAAAGAGTTCGCCAGTTGAGCTTTGCAGCCGCCTTGCAGGTTCAGAGTTCCGAATCGCCGGCCTGGCGGAATTGGCAGACGCGCTGGACTCAAAATGCGTCGTGGGTCTTATCTAGCGAGCTGCTGTCTTGTCCAGTAAGTCCCTGCGCTGAGGATCGCTGGAGTAGTAAGCGGGATGATGTAGTCGGGGACGCCCGTGAAGGCCAGGCCGGTGACTACATAGACCTCTGTGCCGGGCAATTCGGCCGCATCGGTGTGGAAGTGAAGATCAAACGAACTCGGAATGTTGAAGAAGGCAGAGCCGTTTGTTCAGTACGTAATTGTTTTTTCCAAATCAATTTCTTCTGCCAAAAGATTTGTGTGGAAAATTCCAGTTGCCGCGCTTGCGCAACATCGCGCAGCTTCCGCGCTGACTTGTTCGCCAACAGCAACGGGGATTCTTGAATCTAAATCATAAACAATAAAGGTTTTCATTGTTAGGTTCCTTTCGATTAAACTTTCATTGTTTTGGCCTTGTCTGATTTCATCTTCACTTAGGTACTGCAGGAAATCTGGCGCGATATAACCCGGAAGGCTTAGATGTTTTCGACGAAACTCGCTTTCAGTTGACCTCGGCCTTGATGGCGGGATCTCGCCGACTCACAGAATGACATTGACTTGGGCTCCGATTGTGAAAAGCTAGTTGAGGGTCAACTCGGCCAATTGTCTCTAACCAGACAATTGACCCTCCTCCCGCCACGGGGAACCGCGAACGTGGGTTGTTCGCAACAGGAGAGATAGTTGCCACAAATTCTTTTCAATAGGGTAACCATTCCCTTTGCGACAGGTTCGCAGAAAGCGAGGGCCAATTCCTACATCACGGTGACCGGCATATTCCGCACAAAGCACGCCGCTTTTTTCATCGCGGCACTCATTATGTCGCTGGCGATGGAGTCCCGAACCGCGGAAGTCGTTCCGCCGAAACCAGATCGGTATTTCAACGATTCCGCCGGCGTCGTTTCAAAGGAAGCTGCGTATCATTTAAACCAAGAGCTCGCGCAATTTGAGCCACTCACCTCGAATCGGCTTAAAGATCGAATCGATTCCAGGCACGATTCCGCCTTCCTAATCGCCGCTCTGAAAGTGCGGCTCGATGACAAGGGACATGGACAGACTGTTCCTGAAGAACAACGCCCTGATGGTGCCTCCGCCGAAACTCCCACTAAACCCACCACCGTCACGGCCGTCCATCGGCAAGAACAGGAGCCCGACACCCCGGCACGAATGATCCCAGACCCTACGGGAACCCCAAAGCCTGTTCCTGACAAAGATCACCGTGGTGGTGCTTGGTTCTTCACCATTTTGTTCTTCATCATTTTTGTGATTGCCCTGATTTTTGTCATCCTGCGACGCGGGAGATCCCCAGAGCAACCTCGGCACCCCGACGAGAGCTATAAACCTCCGCTCTATCCACTTCGTATAGCGATCAAGTTCAAAAGTGGCGGCGGCAAACCGGCGCAGCAGTTGGACGGTTGGCAAGCGTCGTTGAAAGGCAGCGCGAAACAGTTGGCGCCATTGCGAGTATTCCCCCTTTTTGAATCGCTGAATTCAAAGCGTCTCAGTGAACTGGTCGATCGCGCACGGAGAATTGATCCGGATTATGAGCCGGCAGAGTTCTGGGCCTGGTACCAAGTCGAAACGCCTGCGGGAGTGAACGCTGACGAACTGGTCAAACCACTGAGAAAACTTGATAACGTCGAAACTGCCTATGTGATGCGACCTAGTCCTCCGCCAGTTAGGCCCGAAGACGATCCGCGCAATCTGAAGCAAGTCTATCAAGGTGCAGCACCGAATGGTATCGACGCTCGATACGCCTGGGGGTTCGCAGGTGGCGATGGTGCCGGCATTGGCTTCGTAGACCTAGAGCAGGGCTGGAACTTGAATCATAAAGATCTTCCCAAGATTACGATTATCTCCGGCAAGAATTACTTTGAGTACCCCCATGGAACATCGGTGCTCGGTGAGGTGTTGATGGTAGACAACACAATTGGCGGTGTCGGAATTGCGCCATCGGCCAAAGGTCGTGTTATTTCGCAGTGGCGCACCGCTTCGAGCTATAACACCGCAGATGCAATCCTCCATGCCTACGACAACATGTCATTCGGCGATGTACTTTTGCTAGAGGCGCAAGAAATCGATCCGGTAGGTGGATCTGACCTATGGCCGGTTGAAATTGCGGACGCAACCTACGAAGCGATCCGTACGGCGACCGCGGCGGGTATTGTCGTAGTGGAGGCTGGCGGTAACGGCGGCCACGACCTGGACGCTTACATCAACGAGTCAGGTGTGAAAATCTTTGATCGTAGCTCCGCTGGTTTTCGCGAAGACTCCGGGGCGATCATGGTCGGCGCTGGGTCCTCAAATCATCCACACACCAAGCTTCCTAAGTCGAATCATGGAAATCGTATTGACTGCTATGCGTGGGGAAAGAACATCGATACGACAACCACTAGCGACGCGGGTAAGAGCAATACGATGTATACGACGGGTTTCGGCGGTACGTCAGGCGCGTCGCCTATTGTCGCTGGAGCTGCATTGATTGTGCAGGGAATTGCGCAGTGGTCGCTAGGGCGCCGATTTAGCCCGCGAGAGTTACGTGACCTGCTCACGACGAATGGAACACCCTCGGCCACTCCCGCAACTGATAGGATTGGCGTGATGCCAGACCTCCGGGCAATCATTACAAACAATCACAACAAGCTGAAGCCCATTCCCATTCCGCCCCCTGACCCTCCTTGAGCCAATGTCCTTTTCGATTGTTTACTTTAACTTTAACACGTAGGTGACGCATGCGACCTCCCTCCCGCTCCGTAGATTTCGTCAGCGGTACCGGGAGTTCCAACGCCGGCCGTTGTTAAGGGGTCTATTGCACAGGCCGAGGGGGTTCAGCAAGATCGATAATCGATCGCATCTTTAACGCGCTCGTCACTGCCATATAATCTCGCGCTTGGGTGGATGCGCAGGTGTACCCCCATCCGGGGGACGGGAAGGGGCTTGCATACTAATCGTGATATCGACGGTCGTGAGACCGATCTTCTTGGTCGTAACGGTGATAAGAATATTTCTTCTTTCTCTGGGAAATGAGTTAATCGCTTGCTCAATCCTCCTCCTAATTGGTTTTAGATTAAACAACGCGACAATTTTTTTATCATCTTTATCATCTTTTCGAAACCGAGGTTTGATTACTAGCGTTTGGGTTAATTTGGGTGCTGTCATTTGTGAATACTTTGTTTAGAGTTTCGTTGGGCTGACACTTCTGGATATTAAAGTTTTTTGGTTCCGGCAAGCCGAAAATAGTGCGCACATTTCCCGGAGAAGTTGCGCAAGGTCACGGCTGCTTCTCCTTGCACAGTTCTTGAAATCGCGGATCGCCGCGCAGCGGGTCGAACATCGGATCGAGACGGAGTATTGCAGAAGTGTACGGAGGCATGGTTCGGGAAGGGAGCGAGATTGCTTTCCGCAAAGCGGCAATGGCGCGGTCAGGTTCTCCCATGCGCGCGGCAACCTGAGCGAGCGTCTCGATCACAACAGGACCATCTAAAGCGTCCTTTTCGATCGGCATCGCGGCAGCGGCTCGTTCCAACAGACCGAATGCAGCCGCTTTGTCACCGAGACCCATGTTCGTTAGCGCGAGAGTACGAATCAGTTCCCAATTTTCCGGTTGTTCTTTAAGAAAAGACTCCAGTTCGCTGCGCGCCTCACGCCAAGTTTCCTGCGCGGCGGCATGATCGCCGGCGAGCTCCTGCAACCAGCCTAAAAAGAAGCGCCGTTCGCCAGCATGCCAATCTGACGCTGGATCAAGCTTAGCTAGTTCTTCCTTTACCCGCGGGATAATTTGTGCGGGGTTGCGCTCCAGGATTGCCTGGTAAATTCGTACTGACAAAGTGCTGGAGTCGTCAGCATTTGAATGCGGTGCCGCAAGGAGCGCGGCAGCTCGTGGCAGATCGCCCTCCGCCTGTGCGATATTCGCCTTCATGCCGAGAATACTAGAATCGTCTGGTGTAATATTCAGAACCTGATCAAGCTTCCGCAGCGCCTCCGGGAAACGACGAAGGTAAATATAGGAATTCGCGTGTTGTATGAGAACGTTAGCATCGCGTGCATTGAGCCGCTCGGCTTCGTTAAAGTATGCCTCGCTCCGGTCCCACTGGCCGCGCCTGCGTGTGACGTAGGCCAGCAATTCTGGGATGCGGCTGTCATTGGGCAGAAGCTGACGTGCCTGCTCCAAGTAACGCGTTGCGGTATCGTAATCCTTCAAGCAGGCATAGTGATAATAGCCCTTGGCCATCAGCCCTTCGCCTAAATTGGGCTGAAGAGATAGGGCGGTTTCGCCCGCTTGCCGCGCCTCTTCACGGAGAGCATCGGTTGGTTGAAGAATTCTTGTGACATATGCGATTGAATCCGTGTATGACAGCAGCGCCCAGGCAAGGGCGAACTTGGGATCCAAGCGGACCGCTTCTCTGAGATATCTCTGTGCGCCAAGGTATTGGGCTGGGCTGTCTTCCGTTTTCAAGGTGTAAGCGAGACCACGCAGGTAGGCATCGTAAGCCTCAAGATTATCTGTCGGCTTGGCGACAATAACTTCTGCTTCGGCACCCGTGAGTTTGGCCTGCAGTTGCTCCGCGATCGCTTTGGCTACCTCACTCTCAACGACAAGGACGTCAGTCAATTTCCGATCGTAGGTGTCGGCCCAGAGATGGGAATCGGTTTGCGCGTTAATCAACTGCACATTGACCCGAATCTGATCGGCCGCTTTTTGCACGGTACCCTCAACAACGTTTGCTACGCCAAGCTGCTTCGCGATCTGGGCGAGATTGCGAGGTTTGCTCTGATATTGCTGCGTGGACGTCCGCGAAATAACTTTTAAATCCGCGATCTTAGATAAGCGCGTTAGGATTTCATCCTGAATACCGTCCGCGAAATAAGCATTATCTGGATCCTGGCTTAGATTTTCGAAAGGAAGCACTGCGACGCTCTTCGGCATTGGCAGGGCGAAGACACGGTTCCAAACCACCACGCCTGATCCTGCTGCCAGCGCAACCAACAACGTGATAAGAACGGCAGTGCTTGGATTCCGTCGTACCCATTTTCTTGCACGAGTGAACAAGCCAGTGCGTCGCGCCAGGATTGGTTCGTGCTTTAGCCAATGCTCCAAATCTTCGGCAAGCGCCAGAGCAGAAGAGTAACGACGTTTTGGATCTTTCTCCAAACACTTCAGGCAAATTGTGGAAAGCTCACGATCTATTTTCCGGTTCCACAGGCGCGGTTGTCGCGGTTCGGTATTCAGCAGTAACCGGATCGTATCGTAGGTTGTTCCTCCCGCAAAAGGCGGATGATCCGTAAGCAATTGGTAGAGCACCGCGCCAAGGCCATAGATATCTGTAACCTTACTGAGCTTTGTGTGTTCACCGGCAGCTTGTTCCGGCGCCATGTAACTGGGTGTGCCCATCACGTCCAACGTGCGTGTGATCGTGCTCTCGGCTTCCATTAATCCCGCAAGACCAAAATCGGTGAGCAGCGGCTCGCCTTGTGCATCGAGCAGGATGTTTCCCGGTTTGATGTCTCGATGAAGAATGCCGTGCTCATGCGCGTAATGCACCGTGCGCGCAAGCTTCGCAATGAGTTCTACGGCCCGCCGGATCGTCAGCGGCGTGCGCTTGACTGCTTCATCGAGCTGGCCGCCTTCGACGAACTTCATGCTGAAGTAACAGGAACCATCGCGCTCACCCACTTCGTAAACAGGAACGATGCAGGGATTTTCCAGGCTGGCGGCCGCTTCCGCTTCGCGTTGAAAGCGTTTCAGATGCGCTTCGGTGGTCCAAGGGCCCAAACCAATCACTTTGAGCGCGACGGTGCGATTGAGACTCTTCTGGTGGGCGCGATAGACTACGCCCTGGCCCCCGCGTCCGATTTCCTCCAGAAGCTGATAATCGCCAAAGTCTCCGAGGATTCCCGTCAACCGCGTGGTTTTCTTCCTATCCGCTGCCCGGACATTATCATCCGCCTTCGCTGAAGCTACGGCGGACAGGTCGCCGGCTCCGAAATCTTTCGCGAGCGGGTCGGCTACAGATTCCTCTTCAAGCAGACCAAGGCCGCGTTCCAAAAGACAAGCCGGGCAAACTCCCTGCCGCGCGTCGGCGGGAACCTGAGTCCCGCACTTTGGGCAAAGTCTAAGTGCGCTGGTCATTGTCGGAGAGTCGCTCGTGCGCCCCCCTACCTATTACTACGTAAAATTCTATCACAGGTTAGGCCCGTACTACAGCACGGCGACTTTTCCTGGCAGAGTT
>WNGA01015543.1_pt1 | contig 10271 bp, 11 predicted proteins | sample 5400061 | NCBI WGS metagenome assembly WNGA01 (sample SAMN13153366, study PRJNA577476) | soil metagenome | isolation source: 100 cm soil or saprolite under grassland replicate 2 | place: USA:California | collected 2016-06-15
TAGGTAGGCCATCACATCAATCTTGATCACCTTCCCACTCTTCGTATGACGCCACTTGTTGCGGCCGCAATTCGTAAGGGGGTGAAACTCGTCTCATGAGCTATTTTCTGTATATTTTTTGTCGTTCTCAGTCGCCCATTAACCGACAGGAGATCACCGAGTTCATTGAAGAAGGCGTATATTTCGATGAAGATCCTCGGTATGAACCGCCGGCGCAGTTTGGCGAAAATCAGGGGGACAATTGGGATAGTTTCAAACTTTATTATCAGGATAACAAAAAACCAGTAACCTTTTATCGCAATGCGCAGGATGAGTCGCTGCGCAATCAGATTGAAGATGCGGTTGACGACGTCGAAATGTCCGGCAAGGCAAGCAAGGAGCAAAGTCTGATCCGGCATTTGGAAGCCTGTCAACAGGTAATCACAGTGGAAATCGATCGATCCGATCTGACTGAAGACACTTGGGATTTGATAAACAACCTGGAGAGATACTTGGCGAAGGAATACGGAGGCGTTATTTATGCCCCAGACGACGGATTTTATGACCATAATCTGCGTTTGATTCTCTCTCTACATAAATGAAGCTGGTAAATGCTCTTTGCCGCTGAGATGGGATATCGGCCGTCGTGCGCACGTGGGTCTGGCGAAGCGCATGAGATCCGCGCATTAGCTGCTACGCTCGACGTCAGCGGCATGCGGACTGCGTGGCTGACGGAAGACGGACAAGTAGAGATCAGGCCGATCATCGAACTACTCTAATTCGAAATAATGGCTATGCGGATCTGCGTTGTTTCTGCTGCTCTTGCTGATATCGCTTTCTCAGTTTACGCGCCCATTTGTCCAACCATGGGCGAAGCGGCTTGAAGAGTTTCGTCCGCCATCCAGCCTGCCTCTCACGCCATATCTCGTGGTATCTGTCGATGTAAGCTCGTATGGCGCCTTCGTACTGATGCTTTTTGATTCCGTGTGACAGCGTCAGATGATAATGCTGGGCTTGCAGGCTCAACACCAGATAGGCCAGGTTGAATGTTTCCCTGACGCGGGTGATAAATTCCCGGCAGTTCTGAGACGCTCATGTTAGGAAGTTGAATCCTGGAATCCGGCGCGACCCTGTCTACGAGCACAATCTTGTTCAGATTGCGCATGTGTTCTTTGGGCACAACGTCGAAGACGCTCTGAATTGTCTCTTCAGTTTTCCTAGGGAGTTTGATGGTCGCCTTGTTCTCTACTTTAATGGCCATTTATTCTCTTGCCGCGGTAAACGCTAAGACTGCGCGTGTGAACCTTGCTGATCTTCAAGTTTAGCCAGCCGCGCTTTTAGCTCTCTTATCTCTCTCTGGAGCTTTGGGAGTTGGGCGAAAATCGCGGATGACTTGAGCCAGTCCCGATTCTCAATCGCCGGATACCCGGATATGATTTTTCCCGCCTCCACAGAATTCGGGATGCCGGTCTGGGCGGTGGCGATCACTCTGTCGCCTATTTCCAAATGTCCCGCCGCGCCCACCTGTCCGCTCAAGATGACTTCATTACCGACACGAGTGCTGCCGGCTAGCCCGACTTGCGCGCACAACAGCGTGTTCTGGCCGACAAATGAACCATGCCCGATCTGCACCAGATTGTCAATTTTCGTCCCCTTGCTGATCACCGTCGAGCCTATGGTGGCGCGGTCTATCGCGGCGCCCGCGCCTATCTCCACATCGTCTTCGATAATTACCGTCCCGGTTTGCCGTATCTTAAGCCAGGAATTGTCAGGCCTCTTCGCATATCCGAATCCGTCGCCGCCGATCACGACGTTGTTTTGCAGGATCACCCTGTCGCCGAGCGCGCATCCTTCGCGGATGACGCAATGCGAGTGGATCATGACGTCGGCGCCTATCCGGGCGCCATGATAGATCACGCAATGCGCCAGTATCGAAACATTGTCTCCGATGACCACGTCGTCTCCGATCACTGAATAAGGTCCTATTGAAACGTTCTCTCCAATGTCGGCGGAAGGGGAGATGATTGCGCTCGGGTGTATACCTCTCTCCAGACTAAGAGGCGGGTAGAGCATATTTATCGCCTCGGCGAAGGTCAGGTAGGGGGCAGGGGAGATGATGGCCGCTTTGCCTTCAGGCCTGTCTTCGGCGTTTTCGAGAATGATCGCTGAAGCGCCGGTGGCGCCTAGGTATCGCCGGTACTTCCTGTTACTTAAGAAGGTGAGATCGCCGGGCTGCGCATTTTCGATCGGCGCGACGCTAGTGATGCTGGTTTCCTGGTCTCCCACGAATTCACAATTCAATTTAGCAGCAAGTTCCTTGATTTTCATAATTGACGTATCAGTGAAAGAATGGTTAATATTGCCGTGAATTGGGTCTGATAACGGATCAAGACTCACTCGCAAAGAAGTCAAGAGGGACTTGGGGGCTTGGAAAAAAGAGCGAGCCGAGAGTAATAGATCAAGAAAAATCGTGTCACTCAGGAAAGGCAGTTTAGCACAGGGAGGCGCCCATATGGACAACCAGAAACTCATCGAAGGCTTCCTCACAGCCATCCGGGTTGAGAAAGGACTTTCAAACAACACCATTCAATCCTACAGAAATGACTTGAAGATTCTTTGCGAATTCCTCGGCGGGAAAAAGAAAAACCTGCTGACCACCGAGCGCGACGACTTGGTCGGCCTCCTGACGCGCCTGAAGGACGAGGGGCAAAGTGACGCCAGCATCGCCAGACTTATGTCCTCTGTAAGAGGCTTCTTCAAGTTTGCCCTGACTGAAAAGCTCATGAAACAGGACCCCACAGCATATATGTCGACTCGCAAAGCATGGCAGACCCTCCCCAGATTCTTGACTCAGGAGGAGGTTGACAAGCTGCTCGAACAGCCCGACCTTAGCGATGATGTAGGGGTCAGAGACCGCGCTATGCTTGAGCTTCTATACGCCACCGGCTTGAGAGTCTCCGAGTTGGTCGGCCTCAAAATTGCTGATGTAGAGCTTGAAGCAGGATCGCTAAGTTGCTTCGGGAAGGGAAGTAAACAGAGGCGAATACCGATCGGGAGGTCTTCAATCCATTTCCTGAAGAATTACTTCATCGTCAGGCGGCGAATGCTCAAAGATAAGCGCTCCGATCTGATGTTCGTAGAGCCGAATGGAAACCCGATAAGCCGACAGAAATTCTGGAAGATAATCACGCGCTATGGCGAACAGGCGGGCCTCGGACATGTCACGCCACACATGCTGCGCCACAGCTTCGCAACAGCATTGATCGAGAACGGCGCGGATTTGAGATCAGTGCAGATGATGCTCGGCCACAGCAACATCAACACCACCCAGGTCTACACACATGTCACGAACGATCGCCTGAAATCCGCTTATAAGCAGTTCCACCCACGATCCTGAGCTTGCGTTGTGTCAAACGCATGAACGCTTCAGCCCTGCGGGTCCGGCCCGTTGTCGTTTTTCAGATCAAATGGCGAAGAACTGGAGTATACTCATTACGGTCTGCCCGAAGAGGGAGTCGAATCATTCATTCAGCGACGCGACGCTTGTCACTAGAAGGGAACCGCAATGGCCGTCGGGCAAAATGTTTTACGAAAAGAAGGATTCGAAAAGTTGACCGGCGCGGCTCGCTATGTCGACGACATCACGCTCGAAGGCATGCTTTTCGGCAAGACCGTTCGCAGCCGCGTCCCACGAGGCCGGGTCAAGACGATCAACTTCGATCCGGATTACGATTGGTCGCGAGTGGTGATCGCCGATTACCGCGACATTCCCGGGGAAAACTATGTGGCGTTGATTGAAAACGACCAGCCGCTTCTCGCCGAGGCCGAAATTCGTCATTGCGAAGAACCGATCCTGCTGATCGCCGCCGAGAGCAAACATGAAGCCGAGATCGCCGCGAGACACATCAACATTGAATACGAGGATGCGCCTCCGCTGCTGACGATTGAAGAGGCGTTGAACTGCGGCGAGATCATTTACGGCTCGGACAATATCTTCAAAAGTTTTCTGATCGCGCGCGGCGACGTCGACGAAGGCTTCCGACAGGCCTCTCGCGTGATCACCGGCGAGTATCGCGTGCCGCATCAGGAGCAGCTTTATATCGAAACGCAGGGAATGATTGCGATTCCGGGGGAAGATTCGTTGACGGTGATGGGTTCGATGCAGTGCCCATACTACGTCCACAAAGCGATCAAGCAACTTTTCAATTTGAGCGATGATCGTGCGATTGTAATTCAGACGACCACCGGCGGCGGTTTCGGCGGCAAAGAGGAGTACCCGTCAATGATCGCGGCGCATGCGGCTTTGCTGGCGCATAAGGCGCGGCGCCCCGTCAAGATGATTTACGACCGCGCGGAAGACATCGCCGCGACGCCGAAGCGCCATCCCGGAATCATTCGCCATCGCACGGGAGTGACGAGCGACGGACGCCTTGTGGCGAGCGAGGTTGACATAGTGTTCGACGGCGGAGCTTACGCCACGCTCTCGTCAGTGGTCCTTTCTCGCGGGGCGATTCACTCGCCGGGGCCGTACAGATGCGACAACGTCCGCGTCACCGCCCGCGCCGTCGCTACGAACACTCCGCCCAACGGGGCGTTCCGCGGATTCGGCGCGCCACAAGTCACGTTCGCTTACGAAATGCAGATGGAAAAGATCGCGGCGGAACTCGGCATCGATCCGCTCGAACTGCGCCGCATCAACATGCTGCGAGAAGGAGATGTCACTGCGACGGGTCAGAGATTGAGCTGGAGCGTAGGCTCGGAAGATGTGTTGAGCGCGACCGTCGAACATTCCGGCTACGTCGAGAAGAGGCGGACGATCTCGCGAAACAACGACGGGTCGAAGCGTCGGGGCGTCGGCCTTTCGTTCTTCTTTCACGGCGCCGGCTTCACCGGCAGCGGCGAAGCGAAGATGAAGGCTCAGGCCGGCGTAGAGATCACGCCGGAAGGGCGCGCGCGCATTCTCACAGGCTCGACGGAAATAGGTCAGGGGACTCGCACGATCTTTTGTCAGATCGTGGCGGAGGAATTGGGCGTCGGTTATGACGACGTCGAGATCGAAGAGCCGAACACATCGCGCGTGCCCGACAGCGGCCCGACAGTGGCCTCTCGAACTTGCATGGTCGTCGGTCGAGTCGTACAGCTTGCGGCGCGCGAAGCGAAAGAGAAATTGCTTCGGTTCGTCGCCGAACGTTTTGGCGAGGCTGACGTGAAACTGATTGACGGCTGGTTCGTAGTCGGCGGGAAGCGGCTTGCGAGTTTTGGCGAGACAGTCCGCGAGTACGTCAATCTGCGCGGCGAATTACGCGCCTTTGCGCGTTACGCCAATCCACCAGGCGTCGAGTGGGACGATGACACTTACACCGGCGACGCTTATCCCGTCTTCTCTTACGGCGCCGAGGTCGCCGAGGTCGAAGTCGACATGGATACTTACGAAGTGACGACGCTCAAGATCACGACCGCGCAGGACATCGGGCGCGCCATCCATCCGGCGCTGGCCGCCGGGCAGATCGAAGGCGGGACGCTGCAAGCGGTCGGCTACGGATTGTTCGAGGAACTGGTTTGGGAGCGCGGTCGCGTTGTGAACGACCGCCTGACAAATTACATCATCCCGACATCGCTCGACGCGCCTGAGATGGAGACGATCATAGTTGAGAAGGAATACCCGCACGGACCTTTCGGCGCTAAGGGAGTAGGCGAATTGCCTATGGACGGAGCCGCTCCCGCGATCGCCGCGGCGATCTTCAACGCCACCGGCGCATTCATGAGAGACATTCCAATCACTCCCGAGCGGTTGATGGCGGCGATAGAAAATATGTCCGCGCCGCGAGCGCCACGACCGATTGATAATTCCGATCAGCGATGAAGATAAATTTTGAGATCAATGGCGTCGTTCGTGAGATTGACGCGCCTCCGATGAAGCGACTTCTCGACGTGTTGCGAGAGGACCTGCGTTTGACCGGCACGAAAGAAGGTTGTGGCGAAGGCGAGTGTGGAGCTTGCTCCGTGATCGTTGACGGCGAGGTCGTAAATTCGTGTCTCGCCCCGGTTTGCCAAATGCAGGACGCGAATGTTCTCACAGTTGAAGGGCTGTCACGCGACGGCCGGCTAGACCCATTGCAGCAGGCTTTTCTGGAATGCGGCGCGGCGCAGTGCGGCATATGCACTCCAGGCATGCTGATCTCCGCCCGTTCTCTGCTCGACGTCAATCCGCGCCCGACACGCGAAGAAATCAGGGCGGCGATTGCGGGAAATTTGTGCCGCTGTACGGGCTATATCAAGATCATCGACGCAATCGAACGAACCGCTGAGACCTATGGTTTACGATCCCACAGTCGTTTCGCCGACCAACCTTGAAGAAGTCTACGAAATTCTCGCCGAACGCGGGCGCCGGGCAAAGATAATCGCCGGCGGCACGGACCTGATGGTTGCGTTTAACGCGAAATCGCTCGCCGCCGGAGAGTTCATCGATATCTGGCGTTTGAATGAACTGCGCGACATCGACGATGAAGGAGAAACGATTCGGATCGGGGCGCTGACCACCTACACGCAACTGATAAGATCTCCACTGATTCAACTGAGCGTCCCGGCGTTGGTAGAAGCGTCGCGGACCATAGGCGCGATTCAAATTCAGAACCGCGGCACTATCGGCGGCAACATCGTCAACGCCTCCCCCGCCGGCGACACTCTCCCTGTGTTGTCGGCTTTCGATGCGGAGGTCGAGATCGGGAGTGTTCGAGGCGTCAGGAAAGTCAGTTTCAATAATTTCTACACGGGCTATCGTCAAACGGTGATGGAGCCTGATGAGATACTGCTTGCGGTAAGACTGCGGAGATTGAAACCGAACGAGCGGTCTTTCTTTTTCAAAGTCGGCGCCCGCCGCGCGCAGGCCATCTCTAAGATCGTGATGGCGGTCAAAGTCGGAACTACGGGCGCCGAGATCAATTCCATCAGCATCGCCCTGGGGAGTGTCGCTCCAGTAGTGGTACGCGCGTTTCGGACCGAGTCATTGCTGACAAACGCGATTCTCAATGCGACGATCATTGAACAGGCAAGAAGAACGGTCTCCCAGGAGATCAGCCCGATCACGGATGTGCGCTCCACGGAACATTATCGCCGCACTGTTTCAGGAAATGCGCTCGCCAGAGTTCTCTGGCGATTGATGTAAATGAAATCTGATCACGCATCGAAGTGGTTCAAAGCCGAAGCCAAGCCGGTGAGACGGCAGGCCGTCGCACTATTGAAAAGCATTCTTACAAACTGTTTCGTTCAGGCTCTGTGCGATTACGGACGGACTGAAAGCGCTTGCCCAAGTAAGCTCGTCTTCTCCCTATAAGAACATACCCGCCCCAAATAAAGCCCCATTGAGAGAAGAAGGAGAATTGACATGCGAGCCATCGTTAGAGAGTGCTTTGGCGGTCCAGACTGCTTAGTCATCAAGGAAGTACCCGAGCCTGAACCGAAACCAGGCTACGTCGTCATCCAGGTAAAAGCATTTGGGATCAATCACGCTGAAATTCATCGGCGCTAAACATGGCGGTAGAAGCAGGCGCAAAGGTCATCGCAACCACTCGCAATCGAGAGCGCTTTGGAAAGCTCGAGGGGCTCGGCGCATATCGGGCGGAGATCGAGAGCCCCGATCTCTCGAAACGCATCGCTGAAAGAAAACATATTGATGCGGTGCTTGATCTTGTCGGCAACAGCACCATCCTTGATTCCCTCTGGATGCTGCGCCGGGGGGGCCGCGCCTGCCTGGCTGGCTGGTTGGGTGGTCTCGATCCGATTGCCGACTTCAATCCACTCCTGCAAATGGCAAGCGGCGTCTACCTCACCTTCTTCGGCAGCTTCGTGTTCGGCGCGCCGGAGTTCCCCCTCTCGGACGTTCCGCTTCAGTCCATCGCCGAAAAGGTGGCGGCAGGCCGCTATAAGGCGAAGCCGTCCAGGGTGTTCCGCTTTGAGGACATTCGAGAGGCGCATCGAGTGATGGAAGCCAATGTGGTGATCGGGAAGCTCGTTGTACGTCTCTGAAGGCGCACGACAGTCTAATTGGCGGAGATGCGCGCACCCAGCTCGCGTCGTCCCTTGTAGCGTTTTACGCAGGGGCGGAAGATTCAAACTCCGGAGAACTGCCTGGCAATAATCGCCAGCGTTCCGCCGCCGAGCGGGCCGTGATGTTCGGCTCTGGTACTGATGTAGACGGCGGTATCACCGATGACGCTGGCTAAGACAGCGCCGAGCACACACCGCGAATATCGCGTGTCGCTGATGTCATCATCAGTGAGCATAGTATGCCGTTTCCCGCGAATGGCGCCGCGCGCATCGGCCTCGGATTTGGCGAAAACGCCGACGATGCGTTCGGTCTGCTCCGGTTCAAGCTGGATGTGGCAGGGAATTTCGAGCCTTTTAAGCACCTCGTGGACTGTGTGTACATCGAGCATATCGCGGAGCGTTCCGTGGTGAATGGTCAGATCGCCGTCCCAGTAGGGACTATTCGCCATCACCATAATCTCCGTGCGCGTCAATCCGGGCTTGGCCGAACACGAAGCGACGCTGGAATACTGCGTCCAATCACGACAAACCATCTCATCATTGAGGTTCGAAAGCTCGACTTCGCCCAATGCGAGCGCGGCGCCGAGCGCGGACGCGCCTCGTGAAAAGACCATATCTGATCGCAACGGATGCCCTGCGGCGATTGCGGCCTGCGCTTCTTCGTAGGAGTAGCCCGGAATCGCTCCCTTCATTTGAATGAAATGCACATCCGCCGGCGAATCCACGCGCAGTTCCGCGACGACGGCGCCAATGACGCGCGCCGTCTCTTCGATTTGCGCCATGCGTCCGATCTCATTCGGATGAAACGGTCGCGTGAAGCCAGTTCCGAGCGCGAGCCGTTTGTTTAAGAGGCGACGGTCAGACGGCGCTCCGGATTTGGTGAAGACGACAATGTGAGGGCTGACGACGCCCTCGCATCCGCCGGACAGCGAAAAAATTATCCGGTCATGAACTTCGGCCGGGGCGATGTCGAGATGTGCGCCGAACAGATTTTCAAACGCCATTATAGCCAGATCGCGAGTGTAATCGTTGCGACCGCCGTTGCCTTCCGTCTTGCCGATGATGCACACAACCTCAGCCGGATTGATGACGCCGTCAGCCATCAATCGCTCGAGATGGCTGACATCCGCCGGCCCTTTGGTTGGAATTTTGAATGCTTGAATGCGCATGATTGTCAGTCGCTATAGCCCGAAGGCGGAACTACAAACATTCTTTTTCTTGATGTCTATAGTCATCTAAAGATTTACGAACAGGGTGACGCCGGTTCGCTTTTTGACGTCGATTTTGTAAACATCGCCGTGATCCATTTCAGCCGGATCTTTCATCCCGGCTAAAGCTTCGACCACCTCCGGCGAGTTCATTGTCAGACAAGTCACCGGATCTTTGACGGCGAGTGGGAAGTCATGCCAGACCCCTTTGTGGAGCATAATCCCATGCCCCGGGGGAAAGACGAAGCAGCGCAAGTCTTCCAGGCGCGGAACGTTTTCGCCCGATCCGTGATTGGGTTTTCCGAGCAACATCGCAAACGGCTGATCTCCTAGACCAATGAAAAGTTGAGTCATTTTCAGATGGCGTTCAAGCCAGACGACGTTTCCATCTCGCCTGGAAATACGCGCTGAGCGCACAACAGCAGAACCGGCGCACTCGAATGGGAGGTTGTAGCCTTCTTCAACCGATCCTTTGTAGAACGGAATGGTCAACCCCGAATTGGGAATGTCAGTCCCAATGAAAAGCCCATACTCAACTGTGTTTTCCCGCGTCGCCCGGACGACGGGCACTTCCATAACCCTCAGGCTGTTTTCCATAAGTCTAACCCTTCTACTGAGAGGTTCCCTCAATCTCGGCCAACCGATTCGATCAACGAAGTCGGCGGCGTTTCGCCTCTGACTTTAGTATAGTCGTAAGTTGTAGATAGAAGCATGTGATAATTTCACGATCCGACGTTCACTTGGGAATTCCGCGTTGGGGAGTCTATGAGTCGGATTAGGTAGGGACCCGCTAAACGCTTACGTAACTGTCGGCTCGCGCCCACGACTGTAAGCGGAGCCCGTGTCTCTGAAATCACGGCTCTGGAGAGAGCGCAGTGTCGCTTCGGCTCTAATAGCTCCCTGCATCTTTACGGCAAGGGGCGAAAGGAACGGACCGTCCCGCTATGGACGAAGACCGCTCGCGCTCTTCAGTCATGGTTTCAGGAACCGCCGCCTCATCAAACGACGCTGGCTTTTCCCAGCGCACGGGGCCAAAAA
>WNGA01017932.1_pt1 | contig 10271 bp, 12 predicted proteins | sample 5400061 | NCBI WGS metagenome assembly WNGA01 (sample SAMN13153366, study PRJNA577476) | soil metagenome | isolation source: 100 cm soil or saprolite under grassland replicate 2 | place: USA:California | collected 2016-06-15
ACATGCTCGCCAAGCTCCGCCGCGTCCTCATCGCCGCGCAATATCAGCCAGGTCAGCCCTCAGCCCCCACCAAGGCAGAAATCCTCCAAGTGCAGGCAGCCTGGGCCGCCGCCGGCCAGTGAACTGCGAAACTCCAGCTTGCAACTACCAAGTGCATAGACGGAAGGAGTGTGAGAACGAGAGACTTAGCATAAACAATGGTGCTAACAAGAAGTATGGCAGGAAGATATAAGCATTCCCTTTGCGCATCTTCCACGCAACCCAGTAGCACGGCAGTCACTGCAAGAAGGATGAAGAATATGGCAGAATTGTGATCTGGTTGGATCACAGTTTGTGGGTGGTTAGGGCAAGGGTTCCGCTGCTGAAGGAAGTCCGGCATACCGATTACCCCAAGCAGGAGAGTAATGCAGCCAAGCCCTATGGACAGCATGTTACCTAAATTTTCAGCCGATCAATATGGATTTTCATACCGCCAGTGTTAATATACCACAGGTTTGTATGACTATACTGTGTGAGATCCCACACCCTACTGTCAGATCTCAGTTATGTGATCCCCTCTCTATCGTGCGCATAGTTATGTGTACTTTCATTGAAGATTCCGCTACGCGTCAAAAATCTCCGGGCCTGCTGTTTGGGCCGAACAGTCCAAAGTGCCGGATGCCCATGATGAACAAACCATAACAAGCTAATAAGGCGAAAATTATTATCGCGAATACGACGAGGCCCTTCCCACTTTTCGGGAACATGATAGTCAGAAGCGCAAAGACGAGAAGGAGCGGGGCGAGTAAAAATTGTAGGAGTGTGACGTTCACTAATAGACCTGTGACAAAGAGCACTATTGCTAAAGTAACAAGTACTAATGGCACTTTCTGTGACAGAGTCTCGTGAGGGGATGGCTGTTTCATTCTTTAGTTTCCTCCAAGTTTATTAGCAATCAGGGTCGGACCAATAACTACTGGCAAGTCTCCGTTATGTGATCCACGCGCACCACGTCGTTCGTTGAGGCATTGGTCATGTAGGCGTAGAGGTCGATGTGGGTGTTGCCATCATGGCCGCTTGCGAGCGTGCGGGTGATGCTGACCTGCTGCCATGAGCCATTCGGCGTAAGGCCCGAGGATGTAGCTGTGCCCATTAGACCTCCTTGGGATGCGTTGTACTCACGGACACGGAGCTTGAGGGACCGACTGCCGCCGGCCGATGGACCCTTGAGCCAGGCCGTGGCCGTGCAGCTCGTAGCGCTACTCGACACCTCACCGGTGTCCCGGGCGTCCGGGGAGTCGTTCATGCTCATGGTGCCGGAGTTGGCCGCCACCAGCTTGAAGCTGTAGAGGCCGTCGTGTGCATCAGCCGTGTCCGAGGTCAGCGTCGGGTTGGCACTGTCCGCGGCTGCCCAGTACTGGGTGCCATACGGTGCCTCGCCGCCGCAGTTCTCAACGGCGTCAGCATTCAGGCCGTTGACAAGATTCTGGTAACCACAGTCCTCGGTTGAGGCGTAGCCGTACTCGTGGATATCGTCAAGGTAGAACACGTCGCCTGAGCTCGCGCCGGGAGTGTCGAAGTTGAGATCGACACTATACCCTGGAAAAACATGGAGGGCCTTCGTGACGAAGTGGTCCCAGTTGCCCTCTAGAGTGAATGACTGGTACAGCTCGTTATTCCCACCTGGTAAGTACTGACGCAGTTTCACTCGGATTGTCTTGCCGGACGGCCCCTTGGCCCAGAAGTCAACCGGGTCGATGCCCACTGCGCTGCTAGTATTTGCATCGATCAGATTAGGCGAGTCCGTCACGTCGGACGTGTATGCAAGCGTCATCGCGTTGCTGCCGGAGTGCGCCACTGTACTGACACTTGGCGTAGCGTTTGGGGTCGTGTCGTTCCAACCACCGGCGCTCCCGGACTCGAAGCTGCCGTTCGTAGCATAGTCAGTGCCACCTTCCGCCCACCCCGTGCCGTTAAGCGCGGAATCGGCCACGACTGCAATCCTGGACTGGCCATCGGCTGACGCGTGTGGATAGCCATAGAACCGCGTGAGCTGTAGGTACCCATTGGCCACCGGGTCTTTCCCAAGACCACTATCTTTCGTTAGGTCGAGATACTGGGTATTGTCTCCTGTAACGGCCTCGTGGGCGTCATTCAGCTTATCGATGACGCTTCTCGACCCTTTCCAACTCCCTGAGTCGAAGGAGCAATCGTTGGAGGCGGAAGCACTATCATCGTAGTCCGCTATGTATGGGTATCCGACATTGAGAACTCGGCTACCGGGCGCGAGACGGGCGGAGAGATCGGCAACTCCCTGCAGGTTCGCCTGGATGTCATCACTGAGTGCACCACTGTTAGCCGTCAGTTCGCCATACAGCGTATTGCTATCAGGGCAATCAGCTGATGGATTGCTGGTGGCAACATCCCAGGGTGCAACACTTTGCCCCACGGTGATACTTAAATGATTGGAGTACCAGTCCTCAAACTTACTGGCCCATGATGGGTTACTAACATCATCGGCGCCACCGGTCATGCTGACGACGTTCCATGAGTCGTATCGTGGATACAGAGCTCCTCTCAGCTGGGCGGCTTGATTATCGCCAGTTGCCCAATCGTCGGTTCCGGGCGTCGTATCGTTATGCCCGTACTGCGAACTTGCCATGCCACTCATTGCCACATCGTCTCGAATAAGTGACCATGCCGACGGGACGTGTTGTGCGTTATTGAAGTTAATCACAGCCGGGCTTACCCACGAGAAGTCAGGATCGAACTTCGTATAGTGAGGGCCGCCGTCAACATCACATGCTATGTTTGCTTCGCGATAGTAGTCGCTCAGGGTCACACTCTCACTTGGGTCCGGGCATCTTGGCTCGTCGCTAAGCTGGTTGTGCCCGCTGGTATAGGAATCGCCCACGCCAACCCACACGGGCTGCTTCGGCGTGTGCACCCTGAGTGGCGTGTTGCTACCTCCCCCGTTCCAGCTGTTGGCCGTCCCGTTGGTTTGGACGGAGCGCACCCAGAGGTAGTAGTCCGAGTTCGGCTCGGTACTGTCGTACCAAGTGGTCCCGCTCCCGCTGTAGACGCCCAGGTAGTTGAGCGTGCCCTTCTTGTTGGTGAGGTCGGTGGACGTTTGCACATGCGAGGAGCAAGTGCTATCGGGGGCTGAGCCGATGCCCACGGTTGACCAGCAGTACTGAAACTCCTTCACGCCCGAGCTCGACAGGCCGATCGTGACCTGGCGCGTGTATGGGGCGTCGGAGGGGCTGGGCGCACTGATGCAGATGGTTGTAGTGCTGCAATACGTTGGGGGCCAGGCATTCTGCACGAACGACGGGTAGACGTCAACGGTAGTGCAGCCCGCGCCGTCGGTCACTTGCGTGGGGGTTCCGCCGCTCGAGCTGATGGTGAATACTCGCTTGATGGCGCACGTATTGTTGGGATCGTTGGGGTCGATCCGGACAACATTATTGGCATAGGCCAAGGTATTCCCGTCCCTGGAAACCCCCATTACCCTCGGGTCCCCGCCAGGGCCATCTACACTCAGATGGGTGCGAGTGGGCGTACCCGACGCGAACTTGCTGCTGGACTCGTAGTAGTAAACGCCGTAGTCTTGTGTACTTGCGAAATAGATGCGCTGCCCATCCGGGGACCACGACGGGTACATATCGCCATAGCCACTGTCTGACCCGGCAAGTAGATGTTTGCTGGCCCCGTCCGCCGCGTCCATAATGTAAAGCTGGTTCTCACCGGTACTTGTGTTGAGGCCGGTATACACGATGTGCGCACCATCAGGCGACCAGAAAGGGTCGAACTCATCGCCGCCACTCGTTAGCTGTACATCACTCCTACCAGTAGTGTCGTAGCTCCAGATGCCCGATTCACTCGCGGCATCGCTATCCTTTACGTATGCGATGTGCTGACCATCTGGCGACCAACGTGGTGAGTTGTCAAAAGGCGTATATGCCGGCGTCCGACTCGAATCGTAGGTTGGTATATGAATATAATCCTCGCCCGAGCCATCAGAGTTTTTAATCATAAGCACATTTCTAGGATAGAGCTCAGGATGGCTCTGTACCGGACGCAAACCGATAAACGCGATTTGTGAGCCGTCGGACGATATCGCGGGCTCATCGTCGGTCAAGTCCGAATTAAGCCCGGTGCTCAAGTCCGTCACCGTGCCGCCTGACGAGCGCATAATGTGGTCCATGCCAGTGGACTGCTGCCTAGTAAAGATAACGTCGCCAGTAGCCACGTCTGCGTGAGCAGGCTGCGGTATCAAGCTCAGCGCGGGCATGACTTGCGAAACGACGGTTAGGGCCGTGGCGAACCATAGCCGTGCCTGCCTAAAAAACTGCCCTAATACGGCCCGATGAGTAGACACAGCACACGCCTCCTAATTGCTTGAGCCAAGCATATTGGGAAACGTAAGCAAATAGCAATAGGCTAATGCTTGTTTAGGGCTTGAGCGGTGTTGCCGATGCTGTAGGACTTGGGGTTGTGGCAACGGCCTTAACGTTGAGACGCCACTTGCACTGAGACCTCACGTTAAAGAAGTGCGTACCGCTTTTGTGGTAGTGCTGCACGCCGCCACCACTTCGCCCTGACTGGATTACAGGAGGTGTCTCCGCAGAAGCGTGGCCGGCGCCATCATAGACCGAAACAATGAACACGCCCTGACCATGCTTAGAGCAGTCATAGGACCACTCGAGATCCCAGTCTTGGCCTTCGGCAGTAGCGAATCTCTTGGACTCGTCGCCTACTGCAGTACTTTGCAGAGTAAGGGGCTTCTGCTGCGTTACTGCGACCGGCGTTGGCGTTGGAGTGCGGGTTGCTGGGCGGGCTTTCTGTGAGGATGACGCGCTACGGTGCTGATTGGCAAGCGCGAGGGCCGCAATGCCAACGAGGCTTATGACAATCAGGACGGCAGCAATAAGCTTCGTCCTAGTAAACCATTTTGGACCGCCATCCTTGTGGCTTCGGTTACCTTCCATCTTGAGCCCTTGCTAATCTGCTGACGCTACCATATCAATATCGGAAGAATAAGGCGATCCAGCCGTTCGATAAGTGCTCTTGCTTGTGTACGGGCTTTGTTCGCTATATGCTCCGCTCGGAGTGCCTATGATTAAGCGCGTCCATGAGCAAGTCAGCGTCATTGCGTCATACGACTCCGCCACCGGCCTTACCAACCCGCGGCGGATGCGCTGGAACGGCCGGGTGTACGCCATTACCCGTGTCACTTCGCGCTATACGCAGCGCAGTGGCCGCCGGCTCTACCACTTCTTTGATGGCTATGCGGGGCGCCTGCAGCTCACGCTCAAGCACGACTCCGAGAGTCTCGGCTGGACGCTCGAGGAGATGGACGATGGTTGGAGCCGTCCCCTCTCCCCTACTCCGCCCGGCGACTGGCAATCGCCGCACTACTGCTGATACACGCGGTCGATCAGGTCAGAGCAACGCTTGAGTCTTCTAAAGGCCCTACCCCTGGATGCTGAACTCCTCGCCGCGCAGGCGGACGGCTTTTCGTATCGTTGGCTGTTCGATATCAGCGGCTACGGAATCATCCCAGAAGTCCCCCAGTAGGGGTGGACGGTCACCAAACAGGACTTCATAGCTGAGCATCGTGGCAGGGTTGGCACCTACCTCCTCATACGTCTTGGCTTCTATGTAGACGCAGGGCACGTCGTTGATCCTCGCACGAAGGAGGGCCGCCGCACGATGGTAGCCGTCGCGGAGAAAATCGCGGTCGTTGTAACGAGCGACCTGTAGAAAGTTAGTTCCCATCGAGACTAGAAAGGTAATGGCAAGCATCGATATCGGCTGCATCCCCTCTGCTGGAGCAACTTGCGCCGGTTGGACCTGCGTGGCGGCTATCCGCAGATTAGGATTCAGCGACGATACGGTATATCCCTTTTGGTCGACGTCGGTCACAAGGCCTTGTGGTGGAACAGGTTGCTCCCTGGGTAGGCAGAACTCAGCGAGCTTGCCAGGATCATCTACCACCGGCTGGATGCGCTCGTCTAACCCATCAACGGTAATTGTCTTCTGGAACGCAAGGACGCGGCGCAGGTCGACGATTTTCAAGCTCCAGCTAAGAGGAGCGAAAGCGGTCTGCAGCAACGGGTTCTGTGCGAGGCCATCAAGATCAATATGTGGCTGGTCGCTATCTAATGTACTGGGACCCGGGGTGAATTGAGGCCTCTCTCCTACAGCAGCCTTCTTCGACTCAAACAGGCCTTCCACGTGCGTTAGATCCTCGCCAGGCGCAGGGCTCCGTCCAAGTAGTAGCCGAATGGCTTCATCGTGAGGGACCCAGCCGATAAGGGCTCGCATCTGCCGCTGGGCAATGGGCTCGCCCTGAACCAGTACAGTCGGTTCTTTTGTGGTCATTGTCCTCTCCGCTTCTTATCCCTGGTGTTCTGGCGACTCGCCAGCTGGCGGCGGCTGGCCGAACCGGCGCTCCAGGCGCTGGAAGCGTTGGTAGACGGCCTCCCAGTTGCGCTCCCCAAGCTCCCGCCCGATGGCGGGCCACGACAGCTCGGCGGCGCGCATCTCACGGATGAGCTCGTACTGGGCACGGTCGAGTTCGGCCTGGGACTGCTTGAGCTGGCTTGCTGCCTCACGCCACTGACGCCGGCGGGCCGCTCGTTCTGCCCGTCGCATCAGCTCACGCGCCTCATCGAGGGCGGATCGGAAGCGTTCCAGCAGTTCCCCCCTGGTCCTGGGGAGCGCCATGACGTTGTTGGGTGCTCGCGTAGCGCACATCCTTCCATGGCTCTGGCCTCGCTGTCCGAGATGCAAGTGCAGGATGCATGTGCACATTGGGGCTTGATCGGGAGGTGCCGGACGTCTAGCTTATAACGCGACCTTCAAGGTTTGTGGCCGCTGAGCAGGTCACCTTCTTCCAGCGAGGGGCGATGCCGCCGTGATGTTCCTGCCTGCCACCCTTCCCGACCTGCCGGCGACCATGCCGGATCCGAGCCTCGTCGACCTGGTGCTTCGCCATGACGAGCTGTCGCTCGGAGCCAAGGCGGTCATCGTCTACGTGCTGGTCCAACCCCGGCACGAGGTGATCCGGCGGACTGAACTTGAGCGACTGGGCGGGGATGCCGTCCGAGGACAGCTCGACGGCCTGCTGCACGAACTGGTCGCCGCCCACTGGCTCATGCCCGTGCCGGCTGGGGAGCGCCCTTGCTGCGCCGATGGCTTCCTGCTGCGGGAGGACGCCGACGCCTGAGGCGTGGCGCTGTCCGGTGGACTCGTGAGGTGCCAGCGATGTTGACGAAACGGTGCTGCGACTGCCGTCAGGCCAAGCGGGTCGAGATGTTCGACATCGACCGCAAGCGAAGTGAAGGGCGTTCCTCGCAGTGCAAAGACTGCCGCCGCCAGCGGCAGAATCGTGGGGGCTACAGCAACTGCCGCAACCGGGCACTGGCGGCGTTGGCCGAGCGATACCCGGACGAGTACGAGCACTACCGGGAGAAGGCTCGTATCGAGCTGGCACCAGATAGTGCCGGAGCTGAGGTCTGGCACCGAGCCCGCACCTTGGCACTGGCCGAGGTCGCCCGTCGTCATCCGGACGACTGGCACTGGAGGTTCCAGCAGGTCTGCAGGGCCCACCCTGACTGGACTCATGGTCGGCGGTTCTTCGTAGCTACGCAGCAGTACCGTCGCGCCCACCGAGACGAACTTATCGAGCTGATGGCCGTCTTTGCCGACGCCAAGCCAGCCGGTGCCAGGCTGGTCTACAAGATCTACCGCCGCGCTCAGCGGCTGTTGCAGCTCGCCCACCCCGAGGAGTTCGAAACCTTGTATGCGGCCGAGCGGGCCAAGATCGGGAACCCCATGAAGATCGCCGCCTACTCAAGGCCCTAAAAGACGTGCCGCCGGCTCCGCGCCCCAGATGGGCGGGTCTGCGAACAGGACTCCCGCCGGGGCCGGCGGTACTTCCTCTTGATCAGGAGGGACCTGCGTTGAGAATCCCGGCTGGCTGGCTGACAGGCACACAGCAGGCAGCCTCTGACTGTGCCTGGAGGGAGTGCGGCCGGCCGGCCGGGGTTGACGTCCTGTTGATCATTCCTGGTGAACCCGAGCGCGCACCCATCCGGCTCGGCGGCTACTGCGTCGGGCATGCTGTGATCAGGGGCATCGAGGCGCAGACGTGCGATGGCAGGCGGTCGTGGTACGTGGCGTGCTCGGTCGGCAGCCGCTCATAAGCCTCAACCAGCGAACCCTTCGGCTGGCCGCCGGGGCGCCGAACTGACTGCACCGGCCTCCAGCGATTCCGACGAAATCAAGTCGGTCGAGGCTCGTCCGTTGATTGTCTGCTTCCGGTCCGCCGGGCGTCGCACGCTCACCTGTTCTCTGACGGTGGTATCGGCGCCGTCGGCAGGAGCGACATGGCCGGGGACACCACGGACTTTGACTTCGACGCCTGGGTGCGGGAGTCACGCGCGGCTCAGGGCCTCCCGCCCACCATCGAGGACGAGACGATCATTACTCGCGTGCTCATCCTGGCTGGATTGCTGGATCGTCCCGCCAAATCGCCTGGATCTTCGACGGGTCGAACCTCGGGCTCGGTTGAGGGTGAACAACCACTCTAACCAGAATCGCCTTCACGATGGCGCGCACGCAGGTTCCGCGGCACGTGCATCATGATCTGCCGTCCCCGCTTGCGGTTGATCCAGTTCCGGGTATCTTCCATACGGCGCTCAATCTCGGCGCGGTTGCGCTTGTAGGCGGTCTCGGAGATGAGCTCTTGAGCCATCTTGTCTTCCAGCCGGTCGAGCAGCCCCTGATCCCGGGCCAACTGTTCGTACAGAGCGGCCATGGGGTCATCTTCTTCTTGGGCGGCCAGACGATTCCATAGGTTTCCTTCGACCGCCCTGAAGATGGCCTCCTCTATCAGTTGCTCCATCGGTTCAGCCTGCCGGCTGATCTTGAAGCAACCGTCTTTCTTGGTGTTAGGCAGACAGGAGTAGACCCGGACCCCGCGAACCTTGCGGACGCGCAGGATATTGCCGCACAGAGCACAGTAGGCAAGCCCGGACAGGAGATGCTTCGGTACGCCGCCACGGTGGTACTTGTAGCGGGCCGGGTCTTCGAGAATCGCCTTGACCGCTTCCCACTCCTCGAGTGAGATGATGGGCTCCCAATCGCCCTTGACGAGCTTGCCGCCATACTCGCGCATCCCAACCAGGCGGGCGGAGAGCAAGCAGCGCCGCAGATTCACATTCCGCCAGGGGTTGCCGTAGGGTGTACGAATCTTGCGCTTCTCCCAATCCATGGCGATCCCGCGCAGGGAATCACCCGCAATGAGACGGCGGACCGCCTCCTGGATCAGCGCCCGCTCACGAGCGGCCTGTTCTTCAGTGACGGACTTACTCGATTCACCGAAGGCCCGGCGGCCGCTCTTGTCGCGTATGCCCTTCTCAATGCGCTCTTGGTGCCAGCGTCTTACTCGCCTCGACAGCCGATCAACCTCGGCTTCGGCCATCGCCGCCTTCATGTAGAGCATGATGCGTTGCTCAGGCTCCGACAGGTCGAACTCGCCGCCGGCTGAGGCAATCCGGGTGACCCCGGCCGCATCACAGACTCTCAGGAACTCGGCCAGCTCGATGACTTGGCGGTACAGCCGGTCTTCCATCCAGATGACCACCGCATCAAGCCGACCAGCTTCAATATCGGATAGGAGGCGGCGGTAATCGTCACGGTTCTTCTTCTTGCTATATTTCGACGCGCCTCGGTCGTTGTCTACGTAGTATTCGACAACGGTCCAACCGTGGCGCTCGGCAATCTTAAGGCAGTCTAGTTTCTGCCGCTCGACACCTAAGCGCTTGTCCTCGGGGTCGAAGGAGATGCGGGTGTAGACTCCGCAACGGATTACCAGGTTTGGTGTCAACGTGCATCACCGCCTCGGGTGGGGGAGCCGCACCCGTACAGTCTTTGGATCGACATCTCCGGTTTGGGAGGCTAGTTCTAAAGCGCGCCGCTGCAAGCCCTCCCAGTGCGCCTCGTCGCCTACTAGATCGCGGTCATCCTCAAACTCGCCGGTCGTGAACTTCCCATCTACCATTGCGTGCCAGATGTACCGCATGTGCCGACCTCACTCGGGGGAGGAACAGGTGTTCGAATCCTACGACAACGGACCATCGTTCTGGAACCCCAAGACGGAGACCGCGAGCCGGGACGAGCTCGCCGCCCTCCAGCTCGTCAAGCTGCGCCGCCTGTGCGAGTGGGCCGCGGCGCGCAGCCCCTGGTACCGCGAGTCGTTCCGCCAGGCCGGCTTCGCGCCC
>WNGA01038741.1_pt1 | contig 10271 bp, 5 predicted proteins | sample 5400061 | NCBI WGS metagenome assembly WNGA01 (sample SAMN13153366, study PRJNA577476) | soil metagenome | isolation source: 100 cm soil or saprolite under grassland replicate 2 | place: USA:California | collected 2016-06-15
CTCCCTCAGCGGTAGGAACGTGTTGCCGTCCGACTCCGCCTCCTCGAGCACGAAGCGCAGACCGGCCTGCAATCGCTGCGGCTCGTCGAGCTCGACGCCGAGCGAGCGAGCGATTCCGTCCGCGATCTTGAAGCCGACCCGCGGGAGCTCGACCAGCCGGTACGGATCGTGCCTCAGCACGGCGACGACCTCGTCGCCGTACCGGCGCACGAGCCGGGCGGCGAGCCCGGCGCTGATCCCGTGCGTGAACAGGAACGCCTCGACCTCCCGGATCGCCGCCACCTCACGCCACGCCGCAATTGCGCGCTCGACGCTTCTCCGCGAGATCGCGCGCCCCGCCTTCGTCCGCACCTCACGCAGCCGCTCCGGCCGGCGGTCGAGCTCGGCGAAGACCTGCCCCGCCCCGAAGTGGTCGACGATCGCACCCGCGAAGGTCGGGCCGATCCCGGGCACGCGCCTCATCAACCAGAGCGCGATCCCCTCCGGCGACCGCGGCAGCGCGGAGCGAAACGTCTCGACCGAGAACTGCCAGCCATACCGTGGGTGCTGCGAGAACACCCCGCTGCAGACGAGCTGCTCGCCGGCGGTCACATGGCCGAGCGGGCCCGTGACCGTGACCGGCTGGCCTTCGCGACCCTCGCCGATCGTCGCCGTCCAGACGGCGAACTCCAGGTCGGGAGAGACGTAACGCGCCCTCGACTGAGCGAGCGTGACCTGGATCTGGCGGGCCCACGGGTCGGCCGGCGGCGCGGCGCTCTCGAGCTCCCACATGCCACCGACGATACTTCCCGGCCGCTCACACCAAGCTCCCCGATCCGTCCCTCACCCAAAGGCGGCCCCACCCTCCGGAAGGGCGGCAGCTCCGAAACGCCCCTCGAGACACGGCTCGAGCCGACCAAGCGCGGCGGCGTCGCCCGGGCCCGCGAACGCGAGCGCATGCGCACCGCGGTCCGTCCGCCCGCGCGACACGCGGACGACCGCGAGCGGCCGCCCCGCCCCATCCGCGCGTCCCAGAGGTCGTCGGCCCTCGCCAGAAAAGACGCGACACGAATATTGGCACCCTTCATCCTCCCGCGGGATTGCATGCCGTCAACGGGACGCGCTTGCAGCGACGTTTTTCCGCCTGCGCCCGGCGGTCGATCACAGGCGTCGGCAGCTCCAGTCCGGTAAACGCTCCATACGCGCTCGGCGTGAACAGGATCTGCTACACGGCGAGCGCCGCATGAAGCGCGAGCCCGAGTAATGGCACCCTTCAGGGCCGAAGAGCGCGCCAAGCGGGCGGCCCAGCGGCGAGTCAAATGGCAGCCCGTGCAGGCGAGCAGCGCCGCCGAGCCGCCGGCCGCCGGCGAGGCGCGGCCCGCCCAGCCCGGCTCCGGCCGCCCGATCCGAAGACGAAACAGCGTCGTGCTCCCGACTACCCCCGAGCCGCCACCCGCACGTGAGGGTTTCTCAGGCTTCCTCGACCGCAAAGATGCCGAGCGTGCGGGACGAGTCGGGGCCCCGCCCCAGGGCAGCCCGCTAACAGCTTCCTCGAGCCTCGCGAGTGGCTCGTGCAACAGGTGCAGCTTGCGAAGGTGAACCGCGACCCCGAGCGTGAGGCCGTCGCGCGCCAAGCCCTCGCAGATTGGGATGCGCAATGAGGTTTTGCGCTCCAGCGAACCGAGCGCTTTCCGCCCGGTTGCGCCCCCTCGACAGGCGCGGACGAATAGTCGCTCACAAGATCGGCGAGATTTCGCGCGCGCAACTTGGGTCAAGGATCAATCAAGCATTGGAGCCGCAGAGATGAAACGTCGTGTACCCCTGGACTGTGGGCAGCGGCACTCCTGTTGCCCGTTCTCGTCGGTCCGATCGTGTACTCGCTCCTAGCCCGCGAAGTCGCGGGGCGACGCGCTCGACTGCCTCCACTGCGACACCGGCTCGGGGAATAGCCGGTGGGTCGGGCGAGCTGCGAGAATGAGATCGATCTCTTGGATACTCGGTAGTCCAGACGCCTCCGTTCACTTCCGCCGGACCGCATTGAGCTAGAGCACCCAAGAGGATCGACCTCCGGGTTTTCTCACCTGAGGTGATCTCCGACGCGCTCAGGCCGGCTCAGGTTATGAGACGCGTCGATCCAGGTCATCTGAGGTCAGATTGGCTTTGTGATAAACGCGCGCGCGCGTGTCACTTGGAGTAGTAGCTTGGAGTAGTAGCTCGTCGTGATTGTTGGAGTAGTAGCTCGTCGTGATTGCGGGAAGCGCCGGGTGTGTAGGACTGACTCGCCGGTACCGCCGCCCAGCTGACCTCGAACGTCGAGGCGCGCCTCGCCCTTGACTTCGGCAGAGTCCGACGGCCTCCGCCGCAACTAATCGTTGGCTCCTCCTAACGCGCTTTGGCGGGCTTTGCGGCCTCTTGAATCGCGTCGACATTTGTCCTAGGTTGGTGGGGGAGCCAACCCGTCCGGTCCTGCGGCGCCGGGCTTTGCGAACGGAGGTCGCCATGGAGACACGAGAGGCCGCCACGCCCGACGCCGGTCGGGACCCTGCTGCATCTGCTTCCGACGTCGAGGCCCCCGAGGCGGCAGCCGCGGCTGGGCTTGTCCGGGGCGGCGATGCTCCGGAGCGGGCCGACGCGAAGGGCGCGCCGACCAGCGAGCAGGTCGTCGATGGCCGAGTAGACGAGACCGGCTGGACGGGAGCGATTGCGGGGTCGGGAATGTTTCCGGAGCTCGTTCGCGCGCACTACGAATGGGAGCAGGATCCCGGCCGCACCGGCCCTGTGGCGGAACGGTACCGCGACGCGCTTGAGGCGTTTCAGAACCGCGAGGGGCAGCTTGTGCAGGCGTACTGGGCCACGCAGCGGCCGTCGGCGGTGGCGCTCACGCTAAAGCCTCGAGGCCGGATTTCGGCACTGGTCCATGACAACGATGCAACGATTCGGCTCCATCGCGTCACCGACTGGCTCGCGCGCGAGCATCGAATCGCGGAACTGCTGCATCACTGCGACACGCTCGCGATCAAGGTCTCGGAGGTTCTTCGAGGCACGACGGAGCGCATCGCGATGCAGTGGATCTACGCTGTTCAAAGCCACCTTCTCGGCTATCTGGAGCGCACCGAGGGCGCTGACCAGAAGGAACTTGCCGCGGTCGTGAAGTCTCAGGGACGGGAATTGATCCAGATTGAGCGCTACTACGCGAGCGCCGGTGAGAAGGCGGCGCGGATCGTCTACTTCTGGGGCATGATGATCGGCGCGCTCGTTTCGGCTGTGCTCGCGATCGGCCTGGCCGGGTTGCTCTGGTGGCGAGGTTGGTTCGATCCTCCGCATACGCTCGACACACAGACGTTCTTTGCCTGCTTCATTGCTGGCGGAGTCGGCGCGATCGTCAGCGTCTTGATGCGAATGAGTTCGAATAGGTTCCGGGTCGACTACGAGGTGGGCAGGTCGACGATCAGGCGTCTCGGCAGTTTTCGCCCGTTCATTGGCGCTGTCTTTGGGATCGCGCTCTATTTCCTGTTCCACAGCGAGCTTCTGCGTACCGCGCTGCCGGATGACAGAGCGACCGCGTTTTTCTTCTTCGGGACGCTCGCCTTCCTTGCCGGGTTCAACGAGCGGTGGGCAAACGTGCTCTTCGGCAAGGCGGAGAAGACGATCGCCGCCAGTCTGGGCAATTCGACACGCGACGGCGAGGATGAGGAGGAACGCCAATAAGTTCAGTGCTCAGCGCTCCGCTGGTCCAAAACTTGCAGAGATGCCTAGCCGGACGGCCCGTCGAACAGCGGCGGGGCTCTCCCTTCAGGCGCGGCGCCCCTTCAGTTACACACACGAGATCAAGCAATGCGCTGTCGCACTTCCGCCACAACGCGACAGTTTGCCACTGCGAGACAGGTCGAGGGCACGACCGTCGGTTCGGTCGGCGCGAGCTTGATGGGCCCTGACCTGAGCATCCGCGCGAGTGAAGCTGCCTGGCAAAGTCCGGGGCGGTTCCATCGCGCGGCGGTCCGCACGCTCACGCGTGCGAGCGTGCGTCCTCTGCCTCAATGCCTCCCGCGGAGCAGGGCGCCGCCTTGGCCCTTGCCGTGCGGACTAACGTGGACAGTCACCGAGATGTGCCGACGATGACGGCCTCCCACTCAGCACGCAGGCGCGCGACCTCCGCAAAGCGTGCGTCGTCACCGTCGACGCGTGCGGACTGCTCTTGGTGGTCGAGCCATTCATCGGGCTGAGCAGACTCCAGGGTCGGCTCTAGGAGAAGAGTGGGACGAGCTCGCGGCGCGAGGCGAGTTCATCCATCGCCTCGTCCGGCGGCCGCGATGCGAACCGGCGCGTCGCGTCGAGCACCTTCGGGAGCAGCGTCACGTCGCCGACCGTATTGAGGAAAACCTCAGGCCGGCCGAGCACGTAGGGTTCGTAAACTCACGCCCCTCGGATTTGCAGGCAAATCTCGCCCCGCGGCCTGCCAGGCTTGAACCGCGGACCAGGCCGGCACGCGTCCTAGGCAGCTCTTACGCGACCTCATCGAGGCGGGAGGGGACGTGGCGGTGGTCGGCGGTGAAAAGGCCTGATGGCGCCCGGGCCATCCCGCCGAAGGGCGGGAGCGACTAGTCCTCACCCTCAACCGGAGCTTGAGCACTTGCCTAGGGGCATCCCGGTCGTCACGTCTGCCAGCCTGATACTCGCGAGTTGCCGCGGTGACCTGCCGTCCTGATCAGCCGGGACAAGAGAGGCCCGCGCCCGGGACGCCGCGGCCGGTCCGCACCGACCGAATGCCGCAATTACCCACTGCTCTCGGCCGAGACGATTTCCCTGCAAATGACCCACGACCGAATTTGCGAACCCTACGGGCCGAGCGGCTGTCCAAACTCCGCTGACACGCCAGGCGCACAAGATTGAGCTGGACTGCCCCAGTGGGTGCCGATCCTCGGGACCGACGCTGAGAATAAGGCGATTTGCAGGCGGAACCGAATTCTTGGCCCCACGGGGCGGCGCTACTGACGCAGCGCGCCCGCGGCGGTCCAAAGAGATGCGCCTAGGAGAATCCGGCGAACGACTAACGAAACAAAGTTAGCCGGGGCGCGGCTTCCTAGAGAAGCGTCCCCGGCCGAAGTAGCCAAGGATGGCCAAGACAACAATGACGACGATGACGATCCAAAGCCAGGTCGGCACGTGATCCTTTCGTTGGGAGCATGCCGAGTCTACGACGAGCCGACCGTATTCGCAGCGTGTGCGGGCCTACGCTGCGACGCGGCCGGCTCGCGCTCGGGCGAGCGCGCACGCGAAGCCGCGCGAGGACGCATGCGATGCACGCCCGCGCTCGGGTGAAGCTCCTCGTCAGTCGCCGGGTTCGCGCGCGCGGCGTCGCGTGCGTCGGTCGTCCTTCGCTTTGGCGAGCAGCTTGGCCGCCTTCTGCTTCTGCTGTAGCGTCTCGCGGTTGAGCCAGGTGACGGCGAGCAAGCGCTCGTCGGTGAGCGTGGGTGGGTGAAGTCGATCCGTCTGAGCGTCGGACGAGCAGCCTCTCTCCTTTATCTACGGGCGGCGAGTGAGGGGCGGTCGGCGATCCTGGCAGGCTCGCGAGATCAAGCGGAGTCGTGCGCTCAGCGGAGAAAGCTTCGGGACGATCAACCTCTCAGTTTTTCGGCGTCATCCGTGTCGGGTGTCAGCAGTCGGTTCCGCCTGCAAATCGGGATGATCACGCGGTGTGAACACAGTTTTGGCACCCCACAGCCTAAGAGGTCATGGGCAAGGGAAAACACGCCCAGCCGACCTTCTGGGATGCACGAACTCGATCCCGGTGCTGCGCGCAGTAAGTCGGCGGTTTGGGCCGCCGTGCACCGAGTCTTGGCACCCCCCAGGCCGCCGCGCGCTACTCGCCGATGATGACGCGGTAGGTTCCGACTCCGCCCGGGTTGGGACTGACCGAAACTTCGAACCTGACCTTCAGGTTTTCGGTGCCGTCCTCTGGCTTCCATTTCGTCAGTGCGTCGGCCATCGCCAGGTCGAAGTGCTGCATGTGCCGCGTCTTCTCGGGCGGGTGAACTGTGTGCTCGCCTTTTGGCACGCCTCCTCCTTTCGCCGCAACCCGCGGAGATTACCTCTGCATCGCGTTCGCGAGAAGAGTCGACGCTCGTCGCGCGGCGACGACGTTGCCCTTGCGCTCGTAGGTGACCTGGGCACGCCCCGCGGCGCGTGCGGCGTCATCGTTCCGACCGAGGAGCCGAAGCGTCTCGGCCAAATTCGCGCACGCGTCGCCGCGGAGGTTGAGCGAATCTGTCTCTTCGGCGCAGCGGAGCGCGGCATTCGCCAGCTCGAGGGCCGCGTCGCTGTCGAAGGTGCGAGCCGCGAGCTTCGCTCGCACGCCACGCCAAATCACCTGCGGGACCGCGTCGTCGTCATGAACCGCCCCCAGCCCTTCCACTGACAGCTCCTCTGCCTCCTCGTAGCGGCCTTGCTCGTACAAGGCGTCGGCGAGGAGCGCCAGGCTGAAGCCCTCTGCGCCGACGTCGCGCAGGATGTCGTAACTGTCTCTCAGGATCCGTTCTGCGGCGGCGCCGTCACCAGCGAGTAGCTCGAGCGCTGCTGCGACCTGGTCGGCGCCGGCCGCGGCGAGCCGGAGACCGAGTTCCGCGTACGTCTTCCGCGCACTGTCGGCCGTCGCACGAGCATCGTCGAACATGCCACGCATCGCCGTCAATCCTGCGAGTGAGATCCGGACGTTCGCCTCGAGCAGCGGGTTGCCGTCGGCACGCCTGAGCAGGTCTTCGCAGCGGTGGATGGCTTCCTCTGCGGGTGTCGGGCCGTAGAGCAGCCCCGTGCAGAGTGCGTCCGCGCTCCGTGACTCCTCGCGCGTGTCGCCAGCCGTGCGTGCATGTTCGAGCGCGCGTTCGCTCGCGTCGACGGCGGCGCCGAAGTTGCCTATTGCCTGGTTCGTCGTCGCGATCTGGCGCCACGCACGCGCAAGGCCCCGGTCGTCGCCGAGCTCATCGTAGATCGAGACTGCATCTCGGCAGACTTCGAGAATCTCAGCGGCGTCGGCCCACGGGTCGGTCATCGCGCGGCGGCCGTTCCGTTCGAGCAGGCAATACCACTCGGTTGCGCGGTCTCCCGCCGCCGAGGCAGCCGCGATGACGCCATCGAGCAGTGCCTCGGATCGGGCGACCTCACCGTTCGACCAGAGCGCCAAACTCAGTTGGCGCTGAAGCTCGACCGCTGCAGGCGCCTCGTCTGTGAGCAACGCGAGCGCTCGGTCGAGCAGGTTCACGGCGGCGGGAATGTCGTCGCGCGCAAACGCGCGCTGGCCACAACGCCCAAGCAGCTCGCCGGCACGCTCGGCCAGGCCGCGAGCCGCCTCGTCGGCGGGAGCAACCTGTTGGCGGTACCAAAACGCCTGCTCGAGGTGGTAGCCAACGACCTCCTCGAGTTCGCCGGCGTGCGCATTGACATTCGCCTGCAACCAGTTGGCGAACGCGGCGTGCAGCGGATCAGGTCCTTCCGAACGAGCGCCATCAGCGCTTGTCCAACCTGATCGCGGTCGGCGGCAGGGGTGAGCTCGACGACGGCGCCTCGCCAGAACTCCTTCCCAGTGACCGCGGCGCGTTCGAGACCCTTCCGCTCGCTCGGCGGCAGCCGGTCGAGCCGCGCTGCTAGCAGCGCGTGGATCGTTGGCGGCATCGTGACGAATTCGTCAGCATACGGCCCGTCCGCGAGCATCGCCGCCATCTGCTCCGCGTAGAGCGGATTGCCTTCGGCTGCCTCGACAATTTTCCGCCACATTGCCTCCCCTACGCCGAGCATCGATACGAGTTCTTGCGACTCGTCGCTGCTCAGTGGCTGCAATGAAAGTGAGGCCACCCCGTCGCCCGAGACCCACCCCGGCCGTTCGTCGAGCAACTCTGGTCGTGCAAGGCACAGCAGCAGAAGCGGTGCATCGCCGACCCACCCCGTTAGATACTCGAGGAGATCGAGGAACGTTGGCTCGGCCCAATGCACGTCCTCAAAGCAAAGGACAAGCGGGCGTCGACGCGCGAGCGCCTCGAACAGCCGTCGAACAGCCCAAAACGTTTCTTGGCCTCCGCTGGTGGGGCCAGCTCCGACGATTCCGCGCAGACGCTCGACGAGGGAGTCTGCATCGTCTGAACCCGCGAGCAACTCCGGCAGTTTCTCGATTCCACCGAGCCGCCGGATGATGTCCGCGATCGGCCACCAGGTAATCCCGTCGCCGTAGGGGAGACAGCGGCCGGAGACGACGGTCGCCTCGGTACCGACGTCGTCGAAGAGCTCGCAGGCGAGTCGTGACTTACCGATCCCTGCCGGTCCCAGCAGCGTCAGCCGGTGACAGACCTGGTCAGACACAACATGGTCGAATGCAGCCCGAAGTTTGCGAAGCTCGTGCTGCCGACCAACGAACGCAACGTCTTCCCGAACGGCGCGAGCAGCGCCGTCATGCACCGCGTCGACGAGCCGCCACGCCTCGACAGGCGCCGACTTCCCCTTCGCTGCGAGAGGTTCAACGAGCTCGAACGAGGCGCGCGTGCGCGCGAGCCGTTCCGTCGCCGACCCGACCAGCACCTCACCCGGACGTGCCGCCTCTTCGAGACGCTTCGCCACGTTGACCGCATCGCCGGTGACGAGGACGTCTCCCTCGCCCGCCACCACCTCGCCGGTGTTGACGCCAACGCGGATAGCGAGCCGCACGCCCCCCTCTCGCTCCAGCTCGTCGTTCACTACCTCAAGCGCCTCATACAGACCCGCCGCCGCACGAACCGCACGGGCGGCATCGTCCTCATGAACCCGCGGCACACCAAACACCGCCATGACTGCGTCGCCGATGAACTTTTCGACCGTCCCTCCATGGCGCTCGATCACCGCGCGCGCTTCCGCGAACCACCGCAACATCGCGCTCCGAACCGACTCTGCATCGAGTCGCTCGCCGAGGCCCGTCGATTCGGCCACGTCTGCGAACAGAACCGTGACCATCTTCCGTCTGACGGTCATGTCCCGAGTCTAGGAGGTTCCCGCAGATCCGGCGACTCGCGCAAACGACGCGCGCAGGTCGGACCGTGTTCCGGACAGACGAAACTCGTGGCGTCTCAGCCGCCCGAACTGACTCACGTCACCGACACCGGGCGACGATGCGGTTCCGCTGCCTCAGTTGGCACGCACCTGCTCCTGAACCTCTGACCGGCTGCGGCGGCCGTAAGAAAGGCACCCGGTCAACGTCAACCACGTACATCGGGAGCAACGTCGTCGAGGTCTGACGACGAACTTTTGCCTAGACTCTTGCCCGCCGCACATGATCTGAGGTGACTGGAGCTGATCCGGGACCGCCAAATCGGACTCGAACCTCGGATAAATGTTGCCAGAGCTGACGTGAATTTAGACTCATTTCTACCCATCTGAGCTGAGCCACCCTGGTCGTCTCAGCCCCCGGGGGACGGCTCAGATGAGCCAATCTGGTCCCAGATCGCCTGGATCGGCTGGTCTCATGACCCGGAGGTCGCAGGTTCAAATCCTGCCCTGCATCCGGACCCCTGGACGAGCTCAGCTCACACCCCGGCTTTGTGTCCGTACGCGCCTTGGTGTGCAGCTCGTGCGCGATCGCATCTAGGGGCGTGTCTTAATGATCTGGTTCGCAAATTCGCGCACGTATCCGGTGTGCGAACACAGTGGCCCTCCGCCGAAAGCAGGCGCGAGGTCGGTCTCGGCGCGGACGACTGCGTCTCGTCCGGACCGACAGTCAGCGGCGCCGTCGAGCTGACGCCTCCTCTCATGGGGATGCAGCACTTGGTCGAGCCTTCGCGGCAAGCGCGAACACGAATGGAACCCTTGCGCCGCCCGAAGCGAACGTCGGAGAACCCTGCACGCCGAAGGAATGCGACCTGCTCCTGCTCGGTGTAGACGCTGAAGCCGTGCGATTGACCTGGGCACACGCCGAACCTCGGTCGCGAGGACCATCCGCCCTCGGGCTTCGGCAGCCGAAGGATCTCTCGGAGCTCGCGCTCGGGTGTGGCGAGAAGTGGAGCACGGCCTCCCGAGGGGGCGCATAGGGATTCCCCTGTTTCGTCCTCGTTCCGGCGCTCCTAGCGTGGTTGCGTCTCGACCAACCGAGCACACGAAAGGAGACCGGATGATCAGTATCCGCCCAATCCGGATCCTGGCAGCCGCGGCGCAGACAGCGCGAGCCAACGGCAGGAGGAACCTTCTAGGAAAGCTTCCGCTCGCCTTGGCCACGCTGGCGGCCGGCGCGGTCGCAGCGTTGCCCGCCCCCGCATCGGCGACCACATCGGCGCTCGCACCGG
>WNGA01013838.1_pt1 | contig 10270 bp, 8 predicted proteins | sample 5400061 | NCBI WGS metagenome assembly WNGA01 (sample SAMN13153366, study PRJNA577476) | soil metagenome | isolation source: 100 cm soil or saprolite under grassland replicate 2 | place: USA:California | collected 2016-06-15
CGCTCCGCACCTCCGCACCTCTCGCTCGACATCACCGATCAATCGAGCCTCAAAGGCGACCCGGACGCGATCAGCGACCCAGCAAGTGGTGCACTTTTCGATTACCGATTCCGGTGCAGTATTGGGCTGCGCGCATCAGCTTATGCGGTTGCGGAAATCATGGCGATCAAGCCAGCTGATGGGCGGGCGGCTGTAGCCCACGCAACACGACGTTGAAACGTCGGCGCGTCTGGGGTAGCGTCGGCGCTCTGCCGCCGATCGAGAGAGCGTGTAGATGTCCGTCGTCGCTACGAGAACGCCGTTGCCGTTGATCCTCATCCGCGGATTCGGCGGCCTGGGTGTCGAAGACGAGAAGAAGGTCCCTTACCAGGGCTTCAACGACGGGACGGTCTACCCGCGCAAGCGCGGGCCGAACTACATCTACGAGGGCATGATCCTCCGCTTCATGAAGTCGGACTGGCAGTACCAGGACGCGACGAACGTGATCGGGTACTACGGCAAACCCGTCGTCGAGGCGAGCGCGATTCCGCCCGAGCTCGAGCATTTCGACGAGGGCTTCTTCTACGGGTCCGCGCAAGCCGGCGAGAACGTCGATTCGATGTACAAGATCATTGTCGACCCCGCGATGGCGCTGCACCTCCTGCGCACGACCGAGGATCCGTTGCGGACGCTGTGGGTCTTCCGCTACTACGATCTCGACGACCGCAGCTTCCCGTTTTACGGGCACGCTCTCGTCCGCCTGATCGACTTCGTGCGTGCGCTCGCGGCCGAGAAGCGCGGAGGCGAGAAGCCCAAGCCGACGGTCAACATCATCGCGCACTCGATGGGCGGCTTGATCGTGCGGGAGGCGATCCAGCGCGCGTACCCCGAGCGGGGAGATGAGGCTGCCGACCACATCAACAAGGTCGTCACGCTCGGGACTCCGCACCAGGGGATCTCGTTCAACCTTCTCAAGGAGTGGATCAACATCGATGCGGAGGACGAGCTAAAGCACTTCGATCCGAATTTCCAAAAAGACCCGGAGGAGCCAACGGCGTTTGTTCAGTTCGGCAAGCACTTTCCGCGCGAACGGCTGCTCACGGTGGTCGGAACGAATTACCGCACGTACGGCAACGCGGCGTCGTCCACGCTCAATCGCCTCTTCTCGGTGTCTGGTGAGGGAGGGCCGAGCTACAACCGAAGCGACGGGCTTGTGAAGCAGACGTTCGCGCAGATCCCCGGGTGTCCGCGAACGTTTGTGCACAAGTGCCACGGCGGACCGGACTCGCTCGTGACGGCGCGGGAGTCGTTCGAGATCGCACGGCGTTTCTTCTTCGGAAACGTGTACGCGCGCCTCAATCTGATCGACGCCGAGATCAAGCGCGGCTTCGACCGGGTCGGCAAGAGCGAGATCTTCTTCGGCGTGTCGATCAAACCGCGCAGGGTCGACTTCGACCTCTTTCATCAGAGCGCGGAGGCAGAGAACACCTACGGTCCCTTCAACACGAAAGATCTGAGCGATGCCGATCCCGCCTTCGGGTGGGCCGGTGACGGTCGCCTCATCTGGGAGGGCTGGCTCGACACGAACGCGGCCAAAGCGGAGCCGTCCGACGACCTCGTCCTGCGACTCGACGTCTACGTCGGCGAGCGCGATTCCTTCGGCATCGGCTTCTCGGACAACGTCATCTTCCACCGGCAGCTGTACGTGCGCGCGTTGCTCGGCGATGCGACCCGCTTGGAGCTGCACGCGGACGAGCGCTTCGACGACGTAGACGACGCGTCGGCCGGCGCGTCCGAAATGAAACAAACCGAAAGCGGCTGGAGCTTCGGCGTTACGGACCCCGCATTCGACGCGACGTTCGGAATCGAGCTCTTCCGCGTCCCGGAGAGCGGCGACCCCATCCCGCTCCACCAACCCTGGGTACGTTAACCGCGTCTGGAATGCCCCCGCTTTCGTGGACACCTGAGCGCTTGGTCGGCATTGTCCGATCTGGCGGGAGGATGCGCCACCATGCTAAGGGGATCGAACTTCCAGAAGCCGTACCCGCCGGAGTTTCGGCGTGAGGCGGTCGCCCTGTATCGCAGGGGCGGCGCGACGCTGAGGGAGGTCGCGCGCGACCTCGGTGTCTCGTCGGAGTCGCTGCGGTTGTGGGTGAAGCAGGCGGCGATCGACGCCGGCGAAACGAATGGGCTTAGCACGGAGGAGCGGCAGGAGCTGCGCGAGCTGCGCCTGCTGGCGGAGGAACTGCCGCCAGCTCGGGCCTACCCGCCTCGGCGCCGGCTGCAGACCAGCTCCGAGCAGCAGCCGGCGCACGGTGCTCGGCGACACACGCATGCCGAGCTTCAGCAGTTCACCCGCGATCCGCGGGTAGCCCCAACGTGGCTTCTCGCGTGCGAGCCGCAGCACGAGCTGACGCACGCGATCGTTGACTGGCGGGCGGCCCCGGCTTCGTCGCGGCTGCGCCTACTTGCGCCGAACCAGCTCCCGGTGCCAACGCAGCAGCGTCTGCGTCACTACAAACGCGTGTCGCCTCAGCGGCGGCAGTACCCGGGCGAGCGCAGCGAGAAGAGCACGATCGGCCGGCCGCAGCGACGGTCGAGCCGCTTGCCGCCCGAGCACGAGAAGCTGATGACGCAACACTAAAAGCTCGACGTCTTTGGCGAACTCGTTGCGTCGCCGTCCGACCAGCAGCTTCAGGACCGCCGAGAAAGCGAGATAAGCGAAAGAAAGGAACATCCGCCGATCCTCGCAGGGCCCCTGGCCGACCACGGCGAGACAGAACCAAGCCTGAACACGCGAATACGAACCAGCCGCAGCCCGAGACCGAGTTAATTCACCCTACGCGCCAACGTCGGACACGGTCGACGGCGACTTCTCCCACTGGGATCCTCGAGAACTCGTCGCGCTACGGCTTCAGCAGCTGCTCGAGCGGGTGCTTCCACTCGCGCCGCTTGCGCGGGTCGGTCAGGAGATCCGGCTTGCGCTTGCCGAAGACATAGTTGCCGGATCCGTAGCTGCCGCTGAAGACCGGCCCGGTGAGCTCACGCAGCTCATAGTCGCGGCCGAGCCGAAGGTCCTCGGTCGCGCGGCCGTTCGCCACATCCTTGATCAACCGCTCGAAGGTGCACAACGTCCTGTTGCCGCCGAGTTTGCGCTTCTTCAATGCGACCTTGTGCTGACCGGACTTGAAGTAGTTCGCGTGCGAGCCGTTCGCGACGTGGTCGACCGGGTGGTCCGAGTCGGCCGGGACCTTCTCCACCTTGTTCCAATCGCGAATGTGCCCGCAGACATGAGCTGAGTAGTACGCGTTCACGGGTCGCTTGTCAGGGTCGAGGTGGATGGTGATCTGCTCCCAGTCCGACTCGTGCTCGTTCAGGCGGTAGTTGAAGAAGTAGAGGAACCAGTACTGGACGGCGTAGTCGCCGGTTTTGTCATAGCGCGAGACGTGGTCGTAGACGAGGCGCATCGCACCGTGGTTGAGCGCCTGCTCTTGGAGCGCGTGGTAAGCAAGCGCCGACTGCGCCGGGGGACGCGGCTCGGCGCCGACGACGTCGAGGATGTAGAAGCAGCCCGGGATCTCGGTGCAGCCACTCGTCGGTAGCGACTCTATCGTCGGGTGCCCGGGCTTCAGGCGGTCGACGTTGCCCGTCCGGATCTCGAGCTGCGTCAGCGCAACGTAGGCGGGGCGTCCGATCGGCACGAACAGCTCCCGCGGCGAGCGGCTGAGTCTCAGCACGGGTGTGAACTGCTGCGCGAGCGCCCGCCGTGTCTCCGGATCAGGCGCCGACTGCTTGGGGATCTCGGTCCCACCGCCCGTCCCGAACTCGACGCCGATCGCCCAAAGACCGAATCCGACGAGGATGGCGCCGATTGCGCCGGCCTCGACGAGAGCTCTGATCCAGAAACGCGCGTCCCAACGGTGGAACGCTGTGAAGATCATCCCGATCGCAGCACCAGCGGCGACCCCGACGGCGACTCGGCCGGCGCCAGAGGCCTCGTCGACAACGCCGCCGGCAATCACCGCACCGGCCGCTGCCTCTAGCCCGGTACGCCACCCAGCCAGCCCTCGAAGCGTCGTCCCTACTCGTGCAACAAGCGCGAGCACGCAACCCCCCAATCGGCAGGCCTCATCTTCCGCGATCAAGGGCAGGCAAGTCAAGGACGACTGTCAGCGCTCGTTGCCAAGACCCGCCAAGTGCAGTCTCGGAGCAGGGGCTCGTGTCAGCGCCGTCTCAGCGGTCGGACGGGCAGGTTGAACGGCACGTCCCGCCCGAGCAGTCTCTTGAAACCCACCCTGCGGCGTCATATCCTCGGGTGAGCTCGTCATCTTTTCGCCGACCCCTCGTCGATGATTGCGGCTCGTCCCGGGATCGCGGCCGGCGCAGAACCGGGAGGGTCGTCGTGGGTCGTCTCGCCAAGGTCCGCTCGCTCGACGAAGGGGAGGACCGCGGGATCATCCCGGCGCTTCTCGTCGTCGAGATCGAGCAACGCTCAGGGGTGCAGACGTCGAAGCTGCACGATCCGATCGCAGGAACCTCGACGCGGGGATCCTGGCGCTCGGGCCCACGAAGCCGCACGCGACAGGCGAGCTGCGCGGTGCTCCTCGCTTTCGAACCCCGTGCCTCCGTTGCCTGATCAGATTGACGATCCGCACTCCGCCCAGCGAGTCGTGTTCCGCCGCAGCGACCCCGAGGCGTTGGAGGTCGACCTCTACGTCAAACCGGGCGCGTTCGTCCGCGAGCACATCCACCCCTCGCAGGAGGAAACGTTCGCCGTCGTCGTCGGCACATTCGTACTCGACATCGAAGGGGAACGGCGTACGGTCGCGGCCGGCTTCAGCGAGGTCATTCCCCGACGGACAAAGCACGGATTCGATCCCGTCGTGGGCGAGGCGCAGCTGCTCGTAACGATCCGTCCTGCGCTCGACCTCGCGGGCTACTTCCGCGACTTTCTCACCCTCTCGCGCGACGGCCGGCTGCGCATCCCGGAGAAAGGCTTGCCGAAGCCGATCCTGCTTTTCGCCATGCTCATGCACCGCTACCGGCGGGAGATCGCTGCTCCGGGCTTCCCGATCTGGCTCCAGCGCCCGGTCTGGCGCGTGCTCGCCTGGCTCGGCAGGCTGCGCGGCCAGAAGCTCTAGCTCTAGCGCCTGCGGAGGAGCTGGCGGAGGAACGCCTTCACCACCGCGAAGGGCGGCGTGATCACTGCCATCACACGTCCCATCGGCGTGCGCGGGTCCTGGAACATGCCGAGCTGCTCGAGGATGATCGCCTTGTCGTAGTACGTCCGCTCGAGGTTCAGCAGCCCCTCCTTGTCGAACGTGTAGAGCGCGCAGACGCGCGAGCGCATCTTCCGGCCGAGCGGAGGCAGCTCGCGCCAGTGCCCGTTGTGCGTTCCGGTGACGACGACCTCGAGGATCACGTACTCGTCGGTCACGTGCCGCCGCTCGGTCTTGATGTCCATGTCGGGGAACGCACCCAGGAGTTCCTCGTAGTGCTCGCGGATTCCGTCGCGGCCGGACCACTGCTCCTCCCAACCGACGTCATCGAACGAGGGGTTCTTGCCCCAAGTGGCCATGATCCGGTCCATGTCCTTGTCGATCTCGGCCCGGACGTGCTCCTCGATCACCCTCATGCGTGCGTCGGTGTCGACCGCCATTCGCTAGCTCGCCTCCTCGATGAGTCGCTCGGCCGCGCGGTGCGCGAGCGCGGCGATGGTGTTGGACGGAATTGGGCCCGACGGGCCCGGGCATGATCGAGCCGTCGACGATCAGCAGGCCAGGATGGCCGTACACGCGGCCGTACGAGTCGACCACACCCTGGCGCTCGTCGCGGCCCATGGGGCAGCCGCCGAGCGGGTGCACAGTGACAAGGCGGCTCAGGTGCCAGCCCGGGCTGTCGAGGAACTTCGCGTCGAGGGCTTCGGCGATCTGACGGCCCGTCACACGAACGAGCCGGAAGTACTCGTTCGAGCGCCTCTTCCGCCAGTCGAGGTCGAGATAGCCGTCGCCGGTCAGGCTCATGCTCCCGTCGGGGATGTCGCGGCCCATCGAAAAGAGCGCCATCGACGAGGACGAGAGCGAGCCCGGGCTCCAGAAGGCGGCGATCTCCCGGCCGATGTCACTGCGCCGGTTCAGCCTCAGCCAGAGCTTGAGCAGGCGGAGCCCGAGCCGAAGCCCCTTCCTGATCACCTGGAGCTGGTAGCTCGACTCGACGATCCAGTTGACGATCTGCGGGTGGCCGCCGCCCTGGATGTAGTGCGCCCGGCCGGGGCCGCCATCGGCGGCGTCCGGAACCCGGATCGTGCTGGTGATCACGGGCCCGTATCCGGGGTCGACGATCCGTGGCCCACCGTTCTGGGTCGCCTTGAGCGCGATCATCAGGATGTCGCCGTTTCCCGAGAAGCGCGTGCCGAGCCGGTCGCTGAGGCCGGGGAATGCGTTCCGGTTCTTCAGCAGGAGGTAGGTGGTGCCGAACACTCCCGCTGACAGGACGAGGCGGTCGCAGCTGATCGTGTGCTGCGGCGGCGGCTCCGTCCGCTTCTCTCCCTCGACGGCCTGCGAGTGGTCGACGTAGGTGACGGTGTAACCGCCGTTGGGCCGCGGTGCGAAGGACTTGACCTCGCAGCGGGTGTGGATGTGCGCGCCGTGGCGCAGCCCCGCGTCGGAGAGATAGGTCAGGTCGAGCGTGTTCTTGCTGCCGTAGTTGCAGCCGACGTTGCACTCGCCACAGAGACGGCACGTCATCCGGACCTGCCCGTGGAGGTTCGGCGGCTCGTTCAGGATGGGCTGACCCAGCCCGGGCTCCCCGTTCGCCGCAAAGGTGACGGCGAGCTTCGGCAGGTACCACTCCAACCCGAGCCGCTCCGAGGCGAACTGCATGGCCCGCGTCTTGTACGTGCGGTCGTACGCTTCGCGTGCCGGGACGCGCTTCGCGACGTCCGTCTCGTACGGGTAGGGCCTCGCGTTCAGCATCCGCTCGTGCCGTTCGTAGTGGGGCTCGAGGTGCTCGTACGTCACCGGCCACGTCTCCCGCTCGTCGTTCACGAACGTGCTCTTGTCCTTGCGGATGAGGACGTTCGAGTAGACGAGCGAGCCGCCGCCGAGGCCGCTCGCGACGATGCCGCCGATGCCGCGGAACGACCAGACGTTGAAGATCCCGTGTAGCCCCTCGCTTGGATCCCAGAAGTTTCGGGCCATCTCCCACGGGCTGCGCGGGAAAGAGCCCAGCGGGTAAGCCCTGCCGCGCTCGAGCAGACAGACCCGGATCCCGGCCTCGGAGAGGCGCTGCGTCATGACCGAGCCGCCGAAACCTGAACCGACGACGACGACGGCAAAGTGGCCTTCCGGGGCTGAGTTGAGATCGGGCGTCACGGCTGCTGTGCCGCAGCCCCCCATTCTGCGTATCTTGTTGACCGCTTTCAAGGCCGGTCGTACAGGCGCGGCAGCCGGCCAACTCGGCCGGTGTAAGTCCAGCCTCGCCACCAGGCGACGGTGCCGGCGAAGCAGCGTCGTCGGCGTGAGGACAAACGACCGCCAACTCGCCGCGCCGGGTCAGCGCCAGTGGGCGAGCATCCACTCGGCCGAGCGGTCCGCGACGGCGGCGATCGTCAGCGACGGGTTCGGGCCGACGGGTCCCGGGAGCACCGATCCGTCCGCGACCGAGAGCCCCGGGTAGCCAAACACCTGGCAGTGCTGGTCGACCACGCCGTGCTCCGGTGAGCGCCCCATCGGACACCCGCCGACCGGGTGCACGGTCACGACGCGCTTGAAGTACCACAGCGGTTCGTCGACGAACTTCGCACCTGTCGCGCCCGCGATCTGCACCATCGAGTGCTTCACGCTGTCGTAGTACCTCTGCGACGTCTTCATCGACCACGTGTTCTGGAGGTAGCCGTCCTCAAGATAGAGACGACCGTCAGGCACGTCGCGCCCCATTCCGAGGAGCGGGAGCGACTGCGACGAGCGCGCACCGTCGCCGACCAGGTTCCGCATCTCGGCACTGAGGTTCGAGATGGGTTTCCTCGAGAGCTTGTCGCGGATGCGGCGCCAGAGAAATCGGAGCGCTCGGCGCAGGGCCCCGGGCGCGTTCGTAACTTCCAAGAGCCAGCTGACGAACGAAGGATAGCCACCGTCCTCGATGTAGTACCCGCGCCCTTTCGCGGGGTCATAGCGCAAGGCCGACGTGATGACCGCCCCGACGGCCGGCTCGAAACGACGCGTCCCCTGCTTGCGCGGGGCGAGAAAGCCGAGCAGGTCGCCGTTGCCGCACCACTGCGTGCCGAGCCGGTCCGAGATCGCGGGGAAGTTGTCGCGGTTGCGAAGGAGCAGAAAGGTCGAGCCGAACGAGCCGGCGGAGATGACGAGCCGGTCGCATGTGATCGTCTCGAGCGGCAGCGCACTCGTGTCAGTCGCGCCCCGGTCAGTCGAGTGCCGCACGTAGTTCACGTCGAAGCCACCGCCGGCGCGCGGCGCGAAGCTTCGCACTTCGCAGAGCGTGCGGATGTCGCCGCCCTTTTGCTTGACCTGCGACAGGTAGTTGAGGTCGAGCGTTTCTTTCGCGCCGAAGTTGCAGCCGATGTTGCACTCCCCGACGAGGCGGCAGGTGTAGCGCTCGACGCCGTGGAGGTTGGCGTCGTCGACGATGCGCTGGCCCGGGACCGGCGGCGCGCCGGGGTTCGCGAACGCGACCGCGAGAGGTGGGAGCATCCACTCGACGCCGAGCTTCTGCCCGGCTTCCTGCATCGCCTGCGTCTTCGCGGTTGAGGCGTACGGCTCGACGGCGAACGGATACCGCTGCGGCTGCATCATCGCCTCGACGTTGTCGTAATGCGGATCGAGCTCCTCGCGCGTGACGGGCCAGTCCTCCCCGTCCTCGTGCACGAACCACTCCGGATCCTTCCGGAGCAGGACGTTCGCGTAGATGACCGACCCGCCGCCGAGGCAACTCGAAACGAGCGACTCGATCCCCTTGAAGCTCCAGATGTCGAAGAAACCGAGCAGACCCTTGCTGGGATCCCAGAAGTTGCGCCCCACCTCGCTCGGCTGACGCGGGAAGGTTCCCGGCGCCCACGCCTTTCCGCGCTCCAACACAACGGTGTGCTTCCCGCCGTCCTGAAAGCGGTATGCGGTGACGGAGCCGCCGAAGCCAGACCCCACTACGACCGCGTCGACGTGCTCCGGCGTGCTCACCGGTGGAACCATCCGCGGGCGAACAGCTTCGTCTTCCCGCTTTCGCGGAGAGCCTCCGCCGCCTTGTTCTCGTCCATCCATTCCGGGAACGGCACGTTCACCGGCGCGGGCTGCGGGCCGAGCGGGCCGAGGTGGGAACGGATCGCCGTCTCGGCCATCAGGTAGCCGTGATTCTCGAGCACGGCGCGCTCGCCTTCGGAGAAGACGTCGAGGTCGATGCGAATCGGCGCGACGAAATCGCGCACGAACCGCTTCGAGTAAGCCGGCGTCGATGGAACCGGATAGTCGTCCGCCGAGCCCGCGATGCTCCAGTAGGCACCGTCGAGCTGACCGCTGATGAAGCTCGAGATCAGCCAGCGCTTGCGGACATCGGTGGCCTGCTCGAGCAGGATGATCGCGAAGCGGAGAAGACTCCAGATCCTTCCCATGCCGGGATCCGGCTCGAACGACGGCGCCGCGTCGGAGACGAGCACCGTCGCATGGTCCTGCCACACGGGCTCGACGCCGAGGTTGTCGTACATCCCGCCGTCCGAGAGCGCGATCGCACGTCCGAGCGCCTTCGCATCGTCACCGTCATAGGTACCGCCGGTGAGCGCATCCCGGATGCTCATCGGCGAGAACGCGCCCGGCAGGCACGACGACGACGCGGCCGCGCGAGCGATTGTCCAGTCACCGAAGTCTGCGTGGCCGCTCCGCTCGGCTCCGAAGCGGCGGTCGCCGGAGTCGAACGTCCACTGCGAGCGGAATTGCATCTCGCTGGAGCAGAAGATGAATCGCGGTCTCTCCGGCAGGTCGGCAAGACGCGCGCGGCCCGTTGGCCCGTCCGCGAGCCGCTCGGCGAGCGCGTCGATCTGCACGTTGCGCTTGAACCAGTTCCACGGCAGGAGGCGCGTGAGGACGGTGCGCGTGCGGATGTTGTGCTGTGCGAGCTCGCGCATCGGACGCGTCACCTCCTCGTCGTAGCCCAAGATCGGCGTGCTGCGCTGCGACCACGCGTCCGGTTGGCGCGCGGCGTAACTGGCGATCAGCGACGCGAAGATGCTGCCGCCGGAGACCGAGGTGCAGGTGTCGACGTTCGACAGCAAGCCGACCTCGTTCAG
>WNGA01020753.1_pt1 | contig 10268 bp, 8 predicted proteins | sample 5400061 | NCBI WGS metagenome assembly WNGA01 (sample SAMN13153366, study PRJNA577476) | soil metagenome | isolation source: 100 cm soil or saprolite under grassland replicate 2 | place: USA:California | collected 2016-06-15
GACGTTCGCCACACCACGGCGGACGTGCTCGAGCGCGAGGCGCTGAGCTGATGCGCTCGGCGTCGGGCGAAAGCAGGAAGGCCGTGGGCGGAGCGATCCTGGTTGTCGAAGACGAGCCGGCGATCCAGGAGCTCATCGCGGTCAATCTCGAGCACGCCGGCCACCAGGTGCTGCGGGCGGCGAACGTGCCCGAAGCCGAGGCGCTGGTGCGCGAAGCGCTGCCCGACTTGGTGCTGCTCGACTGGATGCTGCCCGGACCTCCGGGGCTGAACTTTGCGCGCCAGTTGCGCGCCGACCAGCGCACCAAGGACATCCCGATCATCATGCTCACCGCCCGAGCCGAGGAGCGGGACACGATCGAGGGGCTCGAAAGCGGCGCCGACGACTACGTGACCAAGCCTTTTTCGCCGCGGGAGCTCCTGGCGCGCATCAAGGCGGTGATGCGGCGCCGCGCGCCGCAGCTCACCGACGACATCGTCGAGATCGCGGGCCTCAAGCTCGACCCGGTCGCGCATCGCGTGAGCGCCGCAGGCACGAACGTCGATCTCGGGCCGACCGAGTTCAGGATGCTGCATTTCCTCATGACCCATCCCGAGCGCGTCTACAGCCGCGCGCAGCTGCTCGATGAAGTCTGGGGCGATCACGTCTTCGTCGAGGAGCGCACCGTGGACGTGCACATTCGCCGGCTGCGCCAGGCGCTGGAGGCAAGCCGGCTCGATTGCCTGGTGGAAACGGTCCGCGGCACCGGGTATCGCTTCCGGCGCGCCGCGCAATGAAATTCCGGCTCGGGGGATACCGGGAGCAAAGGTGATGCAGGAAAGCCCTTTCAAAGGTGCACGCGGTGTGCGCCGTCTGCTGAACGCGCTTCGCTATTCCCTGCAAGGTCTTGCGGCCGCGTTCCGGCACGAGGAGGCCTTTCGCCTGGAATTGTTGTTCGCCGTGGTCCTCGTTCCGGCGGCGTTCTTCGTTCCAGCGGGCGGGACTGCGAGGGCCCTGATGATCGCGAGCGTGCTGCTCGTGCTCGTCATCGAGCTGATCAATTCGGCGCTGGAGGCGGCAGTCGACCGCATATCCCTGGAGAACCATCTGCTCGCGAAGCGCGCCAAGGATCTCGGCAGCGCCGCGGTGTTTCTGAGCCTCGCCACCGCCGCGGCCGTATGGCTCCTGGTCCTGTCCGATCTGGTATGAGCGACCTCCTGGTTCGAACCGCGCTCGCCGTTCTGGGCATCGCAGTTCCCGCGTTCCTCGCCGGCTTCCTCTTCGGATCGGTTTGGGGTTGGGGGTTGTTCTCTATCGGGCTCGCTGGGCTCGTGGTTCACCATGTCCGGCATCTTCACCGGCTGCGCGAGTGGGCTTCGCGCTCGCTGTCGGAATCCGTGCCGGAGGGCACCGGCGCGTGGCAAGAGGTCTTCACGCTGCTCTATCGGCGCCAGCGCGCCGAAGTACGTCAGCGCCAGCAACTCGCGCGGCTGCTCGCGCGCTCCCGGCAGGCCGGCCGCGCCCTGCCGTATGGCGTCGCGATTCTGGACGCCGAGTGTCGCATCCTCTGGTGCAACGATTCCGCGGAGGCGCACTTCGGCGTCAGCGCCGACGGGGACCGCGGCCAGCCTATCACCAATCTCGTGCGCCAGCCGGAGTTCGTCGAATATGTCGCGGCGGGCGATTTTTCCAAGCCGCTGCAGCTGAAAACGGCGCGTACCGACGGGCTGGTCCTGTCGATCCAGCTCGTCCCCTATGTCGAGTCGCAGCACCTGCTGCTCTCGCGCGACATCACCCAGTTTTCCCGGATCGAGACCATGCGTCGTGACTTCGTCGCCAACGTCTCGCACGAGCTGCGCACCCCCCTGACGGTCCTCGTTGGCTTTCTCGAAACGATCAAGGAGCTGAAGCTGGACCCGGAGCGCTCGCGCGATTACCTCAAGCTCATGGCCGAGCAGAGCCGGCGCATGCAGCGCATCATCGACGACCTGTTGACGCTCTCGACGCTCGAATCGGCGCCGGAGCCGCCGCAGGAGGGGCGCGTGGAGGTGAGCTCGCTGCTTGCGCGGGTCCGCGGCGAGGCCGAGGGTTTGTCCGCCGGACGCCATCGAGTGCTGCTTGACGCCGAGCCGGGATTCGATCTGCTCGGTTCGGAGTCCGAGATCGCGAGCGCCTTCGGCAACCTCGCGAGCAACGCGATCCGCTACACACCGTCCGGGGGCGAAGTGCGCCTTCTCTGGCGCGCTTCGCAGAAAGGCGCGGAATTCGCCGTCGAGGACACCGGCGTCGGCATCGAGGCCGAGCACATCCCGCGGCTCACCGAGCGCTTCTACCGCGTCGACCGCGGCCGCTCGCGCGAGACCGGCGGCACGGGACTGGGCCTGGCGATCGTCAAGCACGCGCTCGCGCGGCACCAGGCGACGCTGGAGATCGAAAGCACGCCCGGCAAGGGCAGCCGCTTCACCGCGAAATTCCCCGCGCGCCGCGTGGTGCCGCAGCGCGCCGATCTCTCGCAGGCCTCACCCTCCTTGAGACCGGAGGCGGCGGTGCTGCCGTCCAAGGAGCAAACCCAGAGCAAGCCATAGGATCGCGCCGGGAACCGCCGCCGCCGCGAGCCCCGCAAGGCCGAGTCCCAGGCCTTTCAGCGCCGCGTAGACCCAGCCGCTCGCGGCGTCGCCGCCCCGGAACACGACCGTGTCGAAAGAGCATCTCGCGCGCCGGACGGGCGATCGCGTAATCGGCGGCCCGGCGCAGGATCTGGAAGCCGATCAGCACGGCGAGCACCGGGGCGAGACCGATCGCGGCGAACCCCAGGAGCCCGAGCGCCGGAAGCAGTGCAAGCGCGACACCGACGCCGAGTTTTTCCACGAACTTCGCCACGACGAAGACCTGCCCGAGGAGGGTGAGCACGTTGACCGCGAGGTCCACCCTGGCAAAGAGCGCGGTGCGCTCGGCGGAATCCCGGTAGCTCGAGGCGATAAGCTGCGCGAGCTCCAGGTACACGAAGCCGTACAGCACCGTGTACAGGAGCACATAGGCGACGATGCCGAGGAGATAGGGCGAGCGGAGAATCTCGAGCACTCCCGACCACGTGGTGCCGCCGATCTGCTCGCCGATCTCGGCGGGGGCGCCGCCCGGCGCGGGCGCGCCGGCCCGGCGCAGCAGGGCGTAAATGCAAGCGAGCGCAAGCCCGAGAAAACCGCAGGACACGAGCAGCAGCTTCGCGGTCCCGAGGGCGGCGGCGAGCGACGCGGTGAGCGCGGGCCCCGCGAGCGCCCCGCAGCTTCCCCCCGCCGAGATGAAGCCGAAGAGGCGCGCCGCCTGCTCCGGGCGGAACAGGTCCGTCATCAGGCTCCAGAACACCGAGACGACGAACAGGTTGAACACGCTGACCCAGACGAAGAAGCAGCGCGCGACCCACGGCGCCGCAAACGCGCTTTCGAACAGCGCGTAGAAAACGAGAACGTTGGCGATAAAGAACAGGTACGTCCAGGGCACCAGGCGCCGCCGCGGGAGGCGCGCCGCGGCCCAGCCGAAAAGCGGCACCGCGGCGAGCATCACGGCGAAGGTCGCCGAGAACAGCCACGGCAGATTCTCCACGCCGCCCTGCACTCCCATCTCGTCGCGCAGCGGCCGCAGGATGTAGTAGCCGCACAGCACGCAGAAAAAGCAGGCGAAGGACCACAGCGATGCGGCGACCTCGCCGCGGTCGATCCGGGTGATCCGGTTGAGCGCGGCGTGCGCAAGGCTGGAAGGGCGGCTCGCCGATTCATTCATAGCGGACAGCCGGTGCGGCCCAAGCGGCCGGTGAGATCTCAGGGCGCCAGCCGTTCTATTTTCCAGACGCCGCCGGACTTGCGATAGCACAGCCGGTCGTGCAGCCGGTCCCTGCGGCCCTGCCAGAATTCGAACCGGTCCGGCGCGAGCCGGTAGCCGCCCCAGTGCGGCGGGCGCGGCGGCGCGTCGCGCCAGCGCTTGGCTGCTTCCTCCAGGCGTGTTTCGAGGTCCTCGCGGCCCGCCACCGTCTCGCTCTGCGGCGAGACGATCGCCGAGAGCCGGGCGCCCAGCGGCCGGCTCGCGAAATACCTGTCGGACTCCGCCGCGGAGACCTGCTCGACGCGGCCTTCGATGCCCACTTGACGCTCCAGCTCTTCCCAGCAGAAAAGCAGCATCGCCTGGGGGTTTTGCTCGAGCTCGCGGCCCTTGCGGCTGCGGTAGTGGGTATAGAAGACGAAGCCGTGTGCGTCGAACCCCTTCAGCAGCACGGCGCGCGCAGAAGGGCGCCCCTTTTTGGTCGCGGTCGCGAGCGTCATCGTGTTGGGGAGCGCGATCCCCGACTGCAACGCCTCGTCGAACCAGTTTCCGAACTGCGCGAACGGATCGGGCGCCAGGTCTTTCTCGTGCAGGCCGGCACGCATGTATTCCTGGCGCAGGGCGGCGAGATCCATTTGCGGGAATTCTACCCGCGGCGATGCGCGTACAGGCTGCCGGCGCAGAGGAGCACGGCGGTCGCCCAGAACACGGGCGCCATGCCGAGCGCCGCGCCGAGCGCGCCGGACAAGAGCGGCATGCCGGTCTGGCTCATGTTGACGAGCGTCATGCGTATTCCGACCGCCTCTCCGGCCCGCCCCGCGGGGGCGGTGTTGTGCAGCAGGGACATCACCATCGGCTGCGACATGCCCAGGCCCAGGCCCAGGACGAAGGCGAGCGCCGCCAGCAAGCCAGCGCGCTCGAGCAGCGGAAAAAGCAGGAAAGTCGCCCCTGCCGTCGCGAGCGACGCCGTGAGAAGCGGCCAGGGCGCCAGCCGCCGCGATATCGCGGGCAGGAGCACGCGGATGACGAAGGTCGCCGCCGAAAACGAGCCGAGGACAAGGCCGATGCTCGATGCCGACAGGCCGATGTGCGAGCCGTAGATGGGGATCGCGAAAGTGAACGTGTCCCACGCGGTGGCGAGCAGGCCGCTCGCGATGAAGATGGGGCGAAGCTCGCGGTGGCGCAGCAGGTCGGCGATGCTGCGGCCCGGCTCGGCGGGCGCGCCGTGCGCGTGAGGCCGCGGGAGGGGCAGCTTGTTCAGGCCCAGCACGGCGATCGGCACGAGCGGAAACGCGGCGAAGGCGGCGAAGGTCGCGGTGTGGCCGATCCAGTCGATGCCTAAACCGGCGATCATCGGGCCGGTGAATCCCGAGACCGAGAAACCGAGCGCCGCGAGGCTGAAATTGACCGGGCGATCCTCGGGCCGGCCTATGTAGCCGACGATGTTCTGGTAGGCGACGTGGTACATCATGAAGCTCGAGCCGATCAGCGCGCTCGCGAGATAGAGCGCGCCGAGGCTCTCCCACAGGTAGGGCAGGAGCGTTCCGAGCGCGAGCGCGACCGATCCTGCGAGCATGGGCGCACGCGCCCCGATGCGGTCGGTAAGGCGCCCCATGCCGACGGCGAACAACATCGGCAGCAGCGCGTAGAGCGCCATCAGCACGCCGACGGTGAACGGCGTCGCCTGAAGGTGGATGGCGTAAAGCGACACCGCCACCCGCGTTCCGGCGAACGCCGAGTGATTGAGCAGCGTGACGACGATGAGGAAGTAGAGGGGGCGCACTTTGCCTGGACTCCGCGCGAATCGGGACCGCGCCCGTCACGCGGCTGCGGCCGCGGGTCGAACGCTATAGCGAATCGAAATAGCTTGCCATCCTGCGGCGCACGGCCTCGTCCGGGAGCGGGCCTCGCGCGGCGGCGAGGTTGTCGGCGACGTGCCTGGGGTTGCGCGTTCCCGGTATCGCGCAGCTCACAGCCGGATGCGCAAGGATCCATTTGAGAAAATACTGCGCCCAGCTCGCGCAGCCGATTTCCTTCGCCCACTCGGGCAGCGGCTTGTCCCTGACGCGGCGGAACATCGCGCCTTCGGCGAAAGGCCGGTTGACGATCACCGCGGTGCGGCTTTCGGCGGCGGCGGCGAGCAGGCGCCTCCCGGCATCGGGCTCGGCGAGCGAGTAGTTCACCTGGACGAAATCGATGTCACCCGGCCGGATGATCTTCTCCAGGTCGGCGTGCGCGCCGGCGTGATAGTGCGTGACGCCGAGGTAGCGGACGCGGCCGGCTTTTTTCCATTCGCGCAAGGTCGCAAGATGGGTGCTCGCGTCCACCAGGTTGTGCACCTGGATCAGATCGAGGCGCTCGACGCGAAGCCTCCTCATCGAGTCCTCCATCTGCCGGATACCCGCCTCCCTGCCGCTCGTCCAGACCTTGGTGGCGACGAAGAGTTTCGATTCGACGCCGAGCTCGGCGGCGAGCTGGCCGGTCATCGATTCGGACGAGCCGTACATCGGCGAGCTGTCGACGACGCGGCCGCCCAGTCCGACGAAGGTCTTGAGCGTCTCTCTTGCCTGCGCAGTCTCCGCCGCGTCACCCGCGACGTCGAACACCTGCCAGGTGCCCAGACCGACCGCAGCGATCTTTTCTCCCGTCTTCGGAATGGAGCGCTCGAGGAGCTTCGGCGAATCGGCGGCATGGCCGGGCGGCATTCTTCCTCCAAAGGCGAGCGCGGCGGCGAGCTTGAGCCAGTTGCGGCGCGGGATGTCCATGGACGGGTTCTATAATGCGGGGTTCGTCGAGGCGAATCAACGCACCCCGCGTAGTCTGCCTGGATTTCGCGCGGTTGACCGTCACGCCGCCGCATTCCGTCTTGGGGCGCGGCGGCCGTACGTGTTACATTGTCCCGAATTCCCCGCTTTCCGCACGGCGGGACTGCAGGAAACCCGACAGGAGCTGGCATGAGACTGTCGCTTCGCTTCATCCTTCCCCTCGCCATTGCGCTCGCAGCCATCGCGTACGCGGTCATACCGCTCGTCGACCGATTCACGCTCCAGTGGTTCGTTCGCGACCTGGACATGCGCACCACCCTCATCACCAACACGATCCAGGAGCCGCTCCAGGACCTCGTGCGCGAGGGGTCGCGCGCCAAGGTCCTGCGCTTTTTCGACCGGATCATCACCGACGAGCGGCTGTTCGCGATCGGTTTCTGCGACCCGGGCCGCAGGATGATCTACAAGACGGCCGCGTTTCCCGCCTCGATCGGCTGCGCCGAGGACAGCGGCGAGGCCGTGGTCGGCGAGAGCCGCCTGGTCAATCTCCAGCGCGGCCCGATCCACGTGGCGATCAACCGCGTCGAGTCCGAGGGCGCCGCGTACGGCTATCTGGTGCTGGTGCACGACATGAGCTTCGTGCAGCGGCGCAGCGACGACACCAAGAAGTACATCTTCTACCTGTTCGCGGCGATCGCCGCGATCGTGTCGCTCATCACCGTGGTGATCGCCGAGATCAGCTGGCGCGGCTGGGTCGCGGGCCTCAAGGCGGTGATCGGCGGCGAAGCCTTCGGCCGCGGCGAGGCCAAGGTGCGTATGCCCGAATTGCGGCCGGTAACGCGCGATCTCCAGGCGCTGATCCGGGACCTGGAGTCGGAGCGCAAGGCGCGGGACGAGAGCCAGATCAACTGGTCGGCCGACACGCTCCGGGCGGTGCTGCGCAACGACCTGAAGGGGGAGGAAGTGCTCATCGTTTCCAACCGCGAGCCGTATATTCACGTGCGGCGCAACGAGCGCATCGAAGTGCAGCGGCCCGCGAGCGGGCTGGTGACCGCGCTCGAGCCGGTGATGCGGGCGTGTTCGGGAACGTGGATCGCGCACGGCAGCGGCGACGCGGACCGGGAGACCGTGGATTCCTCCGATCACATCACGGTTCCGCCGGAACGCCCCGCGTACCGCATCCGGCGCGTCTGGCTCTCCAAGGAGGAGGAAGCCGGCTACTACTACGGGTTCTCGAACAGCGGCCTGTGGCCCTTGTGCCACATCGCGCACACGCGGCCGATTTTCCGCACCGCGGACTGGAATGCCTACGTGACCGTCAACCGGAGGTTCGCCGACGCGGTGGTGCGCGAGGCCAAGACCGCCGATCCCATCGTCCTCGTCCAGGACTATCACTTCGCGCTGTTGCCCCGCATGATACGGGAGCGCCTGCCCGAAGCGACCGTGATCATGTTCTGGCATATCCCCTGGCCCAACGCCGAGGCTTTCGGGATCTGCCCTTGGCACGAGGCGATCATCGACGGGATCCTCGGCAGCAGCATTCTGGGATTTCACACCCAGTTCCACTGCAACAATTTCATCGACGCGGTGGACCGCTACGTCGAGGCGCGAATCGACCGGGAAACCTTCACCATATCCTACGGCGGCGACCAGACCGCGGTGCGCCGCTATCCCATCTCGATAGAATGGCCGCTCAAATCCAGGACCATGCAAAAACCGCTGGGGCAATGCCGCGCCGACGTTCGCGAGCGAAACGGGCTCGCCCCGGACGCGGTGATCGGAGTCGGCGTGGACCGGCTCGACTACACCAAGGGGATACTCGAACGGTTCCTCGCGGTCGAGCGCTTTCTCGAGCTCGAGCCCGAATGGATCGGGAAGTTCGTCTTCGTGCAGATCGCGGCGCCTTCGCGCTCCAGCATCGACGAATACCAGAACTTCGACGCGCGGGTGCGCGCGCTCGCGCGCCGGATCAACGAAAGGTTTTCCAACAAGCGTCAGGAGCCCATCTTGCTCAGGATCGAGCATCACGAGCCCGACGACGTCTACGAGTACTATCGGGCCTCCGAGCTGTGCTTCGTGAGCAGCCTGCACGACGGCATGAACCTGGTCGCCAAGGAGTTCGTCGCCGCGCGCGACGACGAGCGCGGGGTGCTCATCCTCAGCCAGTTCACCGGGGCGTCGCGCGAGCTGCCCGAGGCGCTGATCGTCAATCCCTACAACATCGATCAATGCGCCGCCGCCCTCAGGGCGGCGCTTGCGATGCCGCCTGCGGAGCAGCGCGACCGGATGCGCAGCATGCGCGGGCTCGTCCAGGAATTCAACGTGTACCGCTGGGCCGGGCGCATGCTGCTCGACGCGGGCCAGATGCGCACGCGCAGCCGCCTTTTCGCCCGCGCGGACCGCGGGCGCAAACCCGTTCCGCTGCGCAGCGCCTGACCACGGGTGCCGATGCCGAATTCCAGCAGCCCGAACCCCGACGCGGCCGCCACGGCCACGCGAGGAGGACCGCGCCAGGACAGAGCGAGCGCGGACGCCGGTTTTCCGCTCGGAACCGTGCCGCGCCTGCCGGCGGACGCGGGATTCTTCCTGGACATCGACGGGACGCTTCTGGACATCGCCGAAAAGCCCCATCTCGTGCGGATCGACGAGGATCTCGTCGGCCTGCTGCCGACGCTGCGGCACGCCGCCGGCGGCGCGCTCGCGCTGATCAGCGGGCGCTCGATCGCGGAGATCGACCGGCTTTTCGGGACCTCGATTTTCTGCGCCGCAGGACAGCACGGCGCCGAGCGCCGCGACTTCGCCGGCAAAATACACAAACACCGCGTTCCGCTCGCCGGGATTCGGAAAGCGCAGCGGCGGCTCTGGCGGATGGTCGCACGGCACCCCGCGCTGGTGCTGGAGGACAAAGGCATGAATCTCGCGCTTCATTACCGCTCGGCGCCGGAGCTCGGCGCGGCGGTATACGAAGCCGTCCGGCGGCTCGCCGAGGAGCTGGGCGAGGACTTCGAGATGCAGGCGGGAAAGATGGTGATGGAGATCAAGCCGAGCGGAAAGGACAAGGGAACGGCGATCGCGGAATTTCTCGAGGAGGCCCCGTTCCGGGGGCGCTTTCCGGTGTTCATCGGCGACGATCTCACCGACGAATTCGGCTTCGAGCTGATCAACCGGGTCGGGGGCTGCTCGGTCAAGGTGGGCGAAGGCGGCTCGAGCGCGCATTGGCGACTGCCGAGCGCGGACGCGGTCCGGGCGTGGCTCAGGCGCTTCCTCGAGCGCAGCCGCGAGAATCCGTGACCAGCCTCGACCTCGCCCTGATCGGCAACTCGAGCGTCGCGGCGCTGATCGACGCGAACGGGACCATCGTCTGGTCCTGCCTGCCGCGCTTCGACAGCGACGCGGTGTTCTGCGCGCTCCTGCGCGAAGGGCGCGGCGCGGACGACTACGGGTTCTTCGAGGTCGAGCTCGAGGATTTCGCCCGGGCGGAGCAGGCCTACATCGCGCACACGCCGATCCTCAAGACCCGGCTTTTCGACCGGAACGGGGGCGGCGTCGAAATCACCGATTTCGCCCCGCGGTTCGAGCAGTTCGGCAGGCTCTTCTGCCCGGTGATGCTGATGCGCCAGCTGCGCCCGATCTCGGGCAGCCCGCGCATCCGGATGCGGATCAGGCCCGCGTGCGAATACGGCGCGCGCCGCCCGGCGATCACCTGGGGCA
>WNGA01031157.1_pt1 | contig 10268 bp, 10 predicted proteins | sample 5400061 | NCBI WGS metagenome assembly WNGA01 (sample SAMN13153366, study PRJNA577476) | soil metagenome | isolation source: 100 cm soil or saprolite under grassland replicate 2 | place: USA:California | collected 2016-06-15
TCGCCGTCGAGCGGTGCGTCCCATAGGTCTCGCGCCTCGCGTTCCAGCGCCGCCAGCTTCACTGTGGCAAGGTGATCCATCCCTAACACCTGCTCGTGACGGCTGTTGTGGCGGTTCATGAGGTCGGCCCCTCCCGGTCTTCCGTCAAGATGATGCGGTCGCGGATCGCCCTGCGTGCCGCGTGCAGGTGGGCGCGAACGGTTCCAGTCGCGATGCCCAGCTCACAGGCGATTTCGACCGCGTTCATCTCCAGCAGCAGCGCCATCGTTGCGACTGCGCGCTGGCGTTCAGGTAGTTCCGCTAATGCGGTGAGAATGTCCATGTGGGCGGCGATGTCTCGTTCCATCGCGGTCCGGGTCTCCGCGGACAACCGTTTCTGCAGGTCTCGTCGAAGGTCCCGTGTTGTCCACAGCTGCTGGCAGATCCGGATAGCGATGCGGCACAGCCATGGGTACGCGAGTTCCGGGTCACGGAGTTGATCCCAGCGCCGGTAGGCCTGCACAAACGCCTCCTGGGCGGCCTCCTCAGCCTGACTTGGATCGTTGCCACACAAGGGTGCGAGCCGGCGAACAAGACGATCAAAACTCATGGCAAAGAACGCCTCGAAGTCCAGCCTGGCCACCTGAGCCGGTCGGGCGTCGTCGTGGTCAACGGCTCGTTGTACGGCGGCGACGGTACGCAGGTCGCAGGCTGACTCCACGATGAGTACGGTGCCGCCGCGCCGAGCCTGCTCCATGATCACTGCGGCGAGCAGAGACGACTTACCGGAGCCGGGCCCTGCCATTACCACTCCGGCCCCAACGACGTCGCCGGCTTCCCACCTGTCGTGATTTCCTTCGTCGGAATCCCGTCTTCCGTTGTCGTCGCTGCTACCGGACACGAGCAGTCTCCCCATTCGACGGATCAGGCGAGGTCGTGAGCAGGAGCAAACGCTCGCCGCTGGGCGCAGTGTGAACGAGCAGCACGCCGACGCCGCTCGTGGAGACGACTCGTTCAACCATCCGGCGGTGTTCGCGTACCTCTCGCCACGCCCTTCTGCGGTGCAAGACATCGACGGCCGGGAGGATTCTGCCGCGGCGCAGCGCGACGCCGATTGCCGCAGCCACTAGCGCCGCCCCCTCCGCCAGCACCGTCACAAGGTCACCTGCCAAATGCACGGAAGTCTCCTTCTCGTCGTCCCAACGGACGTCGTGCGTCTGCTATGGAGAGGGATACTGCGGTCGACGCGTTTAGGACATGGGTCAACGACCTTCGCAGACGACGGGTTGGCCATTGCCCTAGTCGAACGAATGTTCGATGCTGCTCTGTGGGATTGAACAGCCACGACCGTGACCTGCGGCTGGCCCGTGCTACCTACATCGGCGCTGTGCGCCGGTTCGATGCCGCGTTGTGCCATTTCGACGGTCCGACATCCCGACGGATCCCGGCCCTGGGCCCTAAGCCACGCCCGTGGACAGCCCGCCATGCCGCGATCATGAGAGAACTCGTGGAGGCGGTCACCGCCGTCGTCGACGTCCCACAGGCGCATTACATGCTTGGCGGAGGTGATGGCCAGAACCCGGTGACCTCGACCTCACGCTCGCGACGGCGCCGCTCGCTCTCAGCGTCCCAGCGCAGCGGGATCCGCTTCACCGCGACCGCCTGAGCGTCCGGGCCTGTTCCCCGGAAGACCTGCCCAAAGCCGCCTTTGTCCCCTACTCCTGCGCCCGGATCGTACGACCACCGGGCGCCGCTTTCGCCGTCGAAAGACACCACACAAATGATGATCCCAGACATGGCAGGCCCGGTTCACAGCGCCTTCCAGCGGCTGGTTCGGCGCCGTCGGCCAGCCAGAGGCTACCGCTGACCATCGCCACGGTCGCGTTCACTCCTGCGGTGATGATCTTGCCCTTTCTCCCCCACGTCGCGGTCCGTGGCTGGTGGTGGTCTTGCTGTGGGCACTGCGCGGCTGGGCGGTGGCGCTGGTCGAGGCCGGGCGTTGTACTGGATCATGACGCCCGAGAATTGTCGGTCCGCGCGGCTACTGTCGGTGCGTGACTTCATGGCCTCATCCCGGCACGAGGGTCCGCCGCGAGTCGGTATCGCCCGACGTTCGAACGCCCGTGCGAGTGCTCGCAGCGTGGACGCGGGTCGGGCCGGGCGCCTGCGCTGTCGCCGCGGGTGAGGGACGGCTGGCTGGCCATGCGTGACGAGTTTCGCCGCCGGATCGTGGCGGAGGCCGACGGGGTTGCGGACCTGTACCTGTACGGCAGGAAGATCGGCCAGCCGGCGACCCGGGAACAGAAGGAGTTCATCGAGGGGATCGTCGCCACCGACTACGATGGCCGGACCGTGGTCGAGCTTGTGCAGAACGGGCACGACGCGCATCCAGCGGACCGCACCGACGGGCAGCTTGAGTTCCTGTTACGCGAGGACGAGGGCACCGGGGGGTGCTCTACGTCGCCAACGCCGGTCATCCGGTCAGCCACGAGGACTTCACCGCGATGTGCCGGGTCGCTATGTCGAACAAGCGGCCGGATGAGGGCATCGGCAACAAGGGCGTCGGCTTCAAAAGCGTGCTCCAATTGGCCGACAGCCCAGAGATCTACAGCGAGGCCGAGGCCGGCTCCGGCCGGTTTGACGGGTACTGCTTCCGGTTCGCCCAACCCGGTGACTTCGACGATCTCGCTGCCCGCGTTGCCCCGGCTGAGACCGGCCTGGCCGACGAGTTGCGCGAGAACGTCGCCTCGCTGAAGGTCCCCGTGCCGCTCGATACCTGCCCCGACGTCGTCGACGAGTTCGCCGTTCGGGGCTTTGCGACTGTGATCCGTCTGGTACTGCGATCGCCGCAGGCCCGCGATCACGCCCGGCGGCAACTGGCAGAACTCACCGCCTCGCAGGTGCCGTTCCATCTCTTCCTCGAACGCGTGGCGAGCCTCGTCGTGACCACGGTCGGTGCAGATCACCGAACCCGAACCATTCACAGCCGTCGACAGAGCGCGCGGACCTTCACTCGCGACGACCTCGCACTCGACGACGTCGTCCTGCAAGACACTCAGCGTTTCCTCCTCCTGCGCAAGCGGGTGCCCGAGGCGGTCGTGAAGGAAGCCATCGCCCATAGCCGCAGCGACGGACGGATCAGCGCGGGCTGGGACCGGTGGCGCGGCGACGCGCGGGTGTGCGTGGCGCTGCCGCTGGACACCAGCCTGGCGCAGGGCAGGCTGTACACCTTCCTGCCGATGGGCGAGACGGTCCTCGCGCCATTGGCCGGGTTCGTCAACGCTCCCTTCTTCGCCCGACTGGACCGGCGCAGCCTGGACACCGAGATCCCCCTCAACGACCTGTTGCTGGACGAGGTTGCCGCGCTGTGCGCGCGGGTCACTCAGCTTGCCGTGGGCGGCGAACTCGAACTTGCGCCCGGCCTCGCTGTCGACCTAGTCGCGTGGCGGAATCCCTTCCTGCCGCGCCTGGTCAAGGCCTTCGATGACTTGGGGGCCCGGGTCAGCGACGTCCCGTTCATCCCGGCGCTGGGCGAGCGTCGTCCCCGCACCGCGATCAGCGCGGGCTGGCTGTGGGAAACCAACACCACCGCGTTCACCCCGGCGGCCGTGGCCGCAGCCGGCGTCGACCACATCATCGACCCCGTGCTTGCCCCGCAGCGTCGGCGCCGACTCAAGCAACTCGCCGACGACCTCGGATTCGATCTCACTCCTGGCGATGACCAACTCGCCATGTGGGCCGAGTCCTACGCCGACGCCCTGGCCCGCACACCGTTGGACGCGGACGCGTGGGCGGAGTTCTATGACGACCTCGCCGCCGTGATGGCCAACGGCGCGCCGCTGGCCGGCAAGTGGATCATCCTCGATGAGCACGGCCGGGTGATCCGCGCCGGCAGCGGAGACGACGGCGGTCCCACGGTGTTCCTCGCTCCTCAGGTTGTCGACGACGCGCAGACCTCCAGTCTGAGCCCGCCGCCGGCGGTCGGTGAACGGATCGCCTTCACTCATCCCGCCATTGCCTGGCGCTCGGCAGACCCGCGGCGAAAGCGCTTGTCCGGCCGGGAGTGGCTCAAGCAGCAGGACCTTGTGCAGGAGTACCACACCGATGCTGTCCTTAACCTTGTCGGCACGGTCATGCGCGGGGCCGACGGTGCCGATGACGGTCTTCTGCGGTCCTGCCTGTTGTTCGCGTACGCCGTGTGGGGTAACGCGGCCCGGCAGGTGGCGGCCGATGTCGTGGCACGCGCCGGTCTTTTCGTGCCCGCCGCTGGTGGGTGGCGGCCAGCCGACGGTGCCTTGTTCGGCGCGGGCTGGGCCGGCCCGAAGCGTGCCCTCGACGATCTTCTCGTCCGCCTGCTCAGCCGGACACGCTCGTCGGCGGTGTTTACCGACCTGGCCGAGTGCCTCATCCCAGCGCCGCAGACGCTGTTGGAAAACCGGGACGACGACCCGGACCGGCTGCGTGTCTTCCTCGAACACGCCGGTGTGCAGCACGGGCTGATGCTCCGGTGGCTGCCCAGTAGGTCATTCCGGCTTGTGGGTAGCCGGGTCGGTGCTCCGGCAACCGCACCGGACCTCCCGATCGACGTTCCGACCGAACACCAGAGGACCTGGCGCGGGGTGGCAGCGCAGTGGCCGCGGCAGCTCGCCGTGCGCCCCACGGCCGAGTACGAGCCGACCACGCCCGTTGCTGTTCTTCCTGGCCAGTTCGAGCACAGCTCGCTGGACCCCGACGCGCGACGCGTCTACGCGGAGCTCATCCTGTACGGACTCGACCAATGGCCCGACCATGCCTTGGAGTTCCAGTACAAGCGTCCGGGTGACGCTCGCACGGTTGCATGGCCGACCCTGGTCGCCGCGTTCCTGGCAACCGGGGATTGGCTGCCCCAGACCACACCTGGCCAGCGTGCCGAGGTCGAGTTCATGTCACCCACGCGGGCCTGGTGGCTTGCGGCGGCGGAAACACCGGACTTCCTCCGCGCCCAGCCGCCAGCGCTGCGCAACCTGGCCACCCCGACGGTGCTCGCCCGGTTGAAGAAGATCGGCGTGCGGTGCTGGGATGATCCGGCCACCGCTACGGACCGGCTGATTGAACTCACCGACCTCATCGGTACCCATCGGGGCGGGCGTGGACAGCCGAGCCTGGCAGTTCGGAAGGCCTACGAGGCGGCGTGGCGGGACCTCGTCAACACCGCTGGCGCTGTCCCGGTGCGCGAGCCCCTGCAAGTGCTGGCCGCGCGGGCCGGACGGCTCACCGTGGTTCCAGTGGCCGAGGGCACCGAGACGGTCTACGTCGCCGACGAGTCGGGCGTGGCGCAGGAGCGCCTTCTGCGGCAAGCCCCGGTCCTCATGCTCGCGATCCGCAACCGTGCCCTGGCTGAACGGGTGCAGTTTCTGCGCACCGCCGCCGGGGCTCGGTGCCTACGCAGCACCGCGGACGCCGGGGTGAGGATCACCATCGATGGGTGGTCCGCCTCGACGGCGCCCCGGGTGCCGCTGCTGCCCGCCGTCGGGCGCTGGCTGACCGCCCTTGTCCTCGGCGCGATGGAATTCCGCAGCAGGACCTTTCCGGAGATCACGTCGGCCCAGCTGCGACGCGCCGTGCAGCGGCTGGACACCGCGACGCTGACGATCGCCGACGAGGTCAGCACCTCGATCGACGGGTACGAGGTGGACGACCCCCGGCCGGTCCGCTCGTTCCTGCTCGAATCGGACAACGCGCCTTGCGTGGTCGTCGCCGGCGCCCGAAACCAGCCCACGCTGGCCATGCTGCAGGCCGCCAGCTACGGACTTGCCGAACTTGTGGGGATAGCGACCGAGGCCGACAACCTGCGGCTGTACTCGGCGTGGCCGTAGACGACGTGACCACGCTCATCGCCGCACACGCCGGGCAGACCGACGTCTCGCCCGTAATCGCCCTTCTCGCGTGCCTGGATATCGACCTGGCCGAAGAGCTCCAGGACGCCCGCGACCAGTTCGACAGCCCAGACACGCTGCGGGCCTGGCTCACCCCGCGGCTCGGCACGCACGACCTCACCGCCGAGGAGCTACTCGCTCTCGCCGACCGCGGCGACCTCTTGCAGGCGCTGCGCACCCTCGACATCGACCTTGCCTCCGCCAACTGCGGCCTACGCGCCCTAGCCCTCCCACCGCTGCACAACGCCGACGGTCACGCCCGGCAGGTCGCCGCGTACCTGCAGCAGCACCGCTCCGAGTTGCAGGACCGCATCCGCGACGCGTTCCTGCCCACCTACCGGGCCGGTGAACCCCTGGATGCCTACCTCCATCTTCTGCAACTACCCGGCCTCGAGCCGGACGAGGCGTGGCTGGACACGCACTGGGACGTACCCGAGCAAGTCCTCGCCGACCACGTCGAATCCTGGCTCCACCACACCCGGACAAGGCAACCGCCCCGCCGACTTCACCACGGTCGCGGACACGATGACCCGCAACGGCTTGCTTGACTTCGAGCGGCTCACCACCCCCGTCGTGGCCCGGTGGCTCCACAACAACCACCAATGGCCCGCCGGCATGCCCCTGACCACCAACCGGGCCGAACTCGGAATCACCGACGAGGACGTCGCCGACGCTCGGCAACGCATCGAGAACGACAAAGATCAAAAGCGTCGGGCGACCACCTTCGTCAAACTCGACGGGCAGACCTACTCCACCGACACGGATATCCTCGCGCTCGCCGACGCCGTCCGCGAGAGTCTCACGCCGCAACTGCTCGCCACACCGGCACAACCCCTCACCCTCATCGAGTCCCGCAGCGTGCCCGCCATTGGCACCAGGTCCGAAAGCCGCTTCGGGCGCGGCAGCTACACCGCACCCCGACCGGAGACGCTGCAAACGATAGGGCTCGCCGGCGAAGTCGCCGTCGGGGAGTGGCTACGCCACCACTTCGGTATACCGCCCGAGGACAGTTGGGTGTCCGGCAACCGCAACCTGCTGCTCAATGACGGGAAGGGTGACGACAGCCTCGGCTACGACTTCCGCATCACCCGCCCAGACCGGACCCGGCTCTTCGAGGTCAAAGCCGCCACCGACGACCACACCGAGTTCATCGTCGGCGAAACCGAGGTGCGCCGCGCCCAGAACCTTCAACCCGACGAGGAATACACGATCATATTCGTCACGCACGTCCTCGACTCGACCCACCGCCGCATCATCCCGCTGCCGAACCCCCTCGCCCCGGGCGGACTAAACCATTACCAGGTCGCCGGCCGCTCCATCCGGCTACGGTTCCAACTCCACGAAGCCTGACCGTATCCACGCTCGCCGCCAGCACCGGCCGACGCCCCAGGGCGCCGCAGCGTCCTCGCCCGATGCTTCGAGGCCTCCGCGTCCGCCACCCGCTCCTGTCACAGAACCGGGCACGCGTTCAGCCCCTGGCCCGCCTGCCCGGCAATCTTGCCTCGCTCCGTCGTCCCTCGGGGGTATCCGCAGCCGGTCCCCGGTGGGTCGTCGACCGCCGCTGATCGCCGCTGTAGGTTGTCCAGCATGACCGGTCCCCGGGGTCCGATGCCGTCTCCGCCGTTTCCGGATCCGCAGTCTTCGGTGCTCAAGCTGATCGTGGAGAACGCGATCAACGCCATGAACTTGGGAGAGGCAACTCCCGAAACGGCGATCTTGCACGCCGCCGTGCACGGCTGGTACGAGGGCCACATTCAGGGCGAGGATGCCTGCTCCGGATGTGACTTTCGCGGCGGCCTACCCAAGCAGCAGGGACCCGGACATCCCCGGTCGACCTGACCCGACTCGACTCGGCGACGGACACCATACAAGGGCGAACGTGCCGAAGAAGAAGACCGCCGCGGCTCGCGAGCAGGCGTGGGCCCGACGTGCAGCGTCTGTCGACATCGGCACCCGGCTGTCAGCGACCCAGGTGCGGATGGCCCATGAGCTTGGGTTGAACCCGAAGAAATGGCCAGATACAACACCTTTAACGCGGCCTGCTCGTTGGAATTCACCCGCCGGTGCCCCGCGAGCACGCGGGTGGCGCGCACTGCGCCATCGGCGGGTGCTGGCAGGTGTCGCAGCCGATCAGGCAGATGTCGGCGTCGTCGGCTACCCAGGCCAGCCTCTGGTGCAATTCGGTGAACGCATCTCGGATCAGCGGTGCGCGAACCGGTCGGGCCTGGGCATGGTGGAGCAACGCGCGGCAGGCCTTTTCCAGCTCGTCCATGTCCCCCCTGAGCCCGGGCTTGCCGGACCCGCCGCAAGAGGGCGCCGTATCGGTGGTGCGCGGCAGTCCAGGTACGCCGGTGCAGGCTCGCGGAGGCGGTGTACCAGGAGACTAGGAGGTCCGCTGACGCGGTGAACAGCACGCCATGCCGCCACCCGTCCCGGTCGCGGATCTTCCAGGGGCAGGTGTTGTCGTCGGTGTCGGCGTGCATGCCGCTGACCCTGCCTCCCCGGGTGGCGCGGCGGAAGCCCGGGTCTGGCCCTGTGGATGGCGGCTGTGGATAACCCGCGAGCACGGAGGCTGCGGACCTGCGGCGCGCGTCGGATCCGCGCGGCGGCCCCTTGCGTTCATGGGGCGGGTAGCAGGGCGCGGTGAGGGGAGGCAGTTACCGTGGGCGGATCGGCGCGTGTAGCCGACTTGCGGTGGGTGTTCCGGCCGAGCGGTTCGCGGGCCTGCGGCGCTGCAGGCACTGGCCGGCCGCCCGGTTCACGCTGCCGTTGACACGGTGCCGTCAGATCGGTGGTTCTGCAGGATGGCACCCGTGTGTGCGCTACCCCGGCGGAGGTCGTCGCCGAGTAGCGCCCCAGGTAGACACGCCGCGCCGGCTGTACGTCGCGGCCTTCCGGCGTGCGGGTCGCTGTGCGAGTGGCCAGGCCGAAATTCGGAGCTGAGAAGGGCCCGAGGTTCCCGCCCAATCAGTTGCGACCCGATCTCAGCGCCCGGACGGACGCGTACGGCTGTCGGTCGGCCCGGTTGGTTCGCCAGTATGTCGACGACCTCGGGCAGAGCATGCAACCGATCACTACCGGCCGTCCGGGTGGCGGCGCCCAGGCGCCGCCTTGCCCGCAGCACACCGCCTCGGTCTTCGTCGAGCTGACCGGTTCGCGCTCGACTGCCGGGGTGGCCTTGGCCGGCCGGCGGGTCGACATCTCCCGCTGCCGTTGCTGTTGCTGCGCCCACCACCTGTGGCTGTCGCCGCTGCGGTCCAGCGGCGCCGAGCTTGTGTGGTCGTATCCCTGCGGGCACAGGACGGCCAGCACGGTCTCCAGGTCGCCGTCCGAGTCTATCCGCAGCGTGAGTTGGTTGCCCTCGCTGTTGTGATCCCGGTGCCGGGAAAGCCGCCAGACCGCGGTGGCCTGCTCCGGCGTGAGCGGGCCCTCGATGACGAACTCGCGGTGCTGATCGGTGATCTCGGCGCTGGCCGCGCGGAGCAGGACGATGACGCTCTCCAGGTCCTCGACACCGGGGACGGTGACGAAGATGCGAGGCAGGGCGGCACTGCTCACCATTCCAGTGTCCGTGGTCGTGGACCGCAGTGTCGATCCCGGCACAGGTCATCGTGACCGGGGTTCGTGCTGGAAACCGGCAGCACCGCGCAGATGCGAGTCTGCTGTGCCCAGCTGATCATCGAGAACGCGATCAACGCCATGCGCCTCGGGAGACGCAATCCCCGAAGCGGCGATCTTGTGCACCATGGTGCGCGGCTGGTACAAAGTCGCATCCAGAGTAGGACACTTTACTCTGAGTGCGATCTTGCGCCGGCCTGCCAGTAGGGTCTGGACATCCGAGGCTGACCTGGTCTCGGCCTGCACCGTAGAGGGCGACGCGTGCCGAAGAAGACGACCACCGCCGCCCAGGGGCAGGCGTGGGCTGAAGCGCAGCGCCGGCACCGGCTGTCGGCGGCCCAGGTGCAGATGGCTCGCGAGCTCGGGTTGAACCCGAAGAAGCTCGGCAAGATCGACAACCATCGGCAGGAGCCCTGGAAGGCGCCCCTGCCGCAGTTCATCGAGGATCTGTACGCCCGACGTTTCGGCCGGCCAAAACCCCGGACCGCAGCACCGAATCACGATTCACCTCCTGCCGGAGCCGACGGGGGCTGAGGAAACGGCGACGGTTCGTCGCGCGTCGCGCGTCGCGCGTCGGGCGCCGTGAGCCGCGGTGGATCTAGGACCCCTGGGTGCCCGGCTGCGGGGTCAGGCGCTGGCGGCGGTCATCATGGTCGGGCTGGCCGGTTCGCCTGCCTCGCCCACCGCCTGTCCGGCGATCATGGGGAGGGGGCCGGTCAGGGCGGGCAGCCACATCTGGACCTGCCTGGCGCGGGC
>WNGA01017667.1_pt1 | contig 10267 bp, 11 predicted proteins | sample 5400061 | NCBI WGS metagenome assembly WNGA01 (sample SAMN13153366, study PRJNA577476) | soil metagenome | isolation source: 100 cm soil or saprolite under grassland replicate 2 | place: USA:California | collected 2016-06-15
CTGCATCTACTACGGCCGGCTACCGACAAATACAAGCGCCGCCTGCCCGGCGCCAACCCCGGCGCCTGCAGAGAACCAGACCATTCTCGTTGACCCTCGGCTAAACAAGACAACTCACACCTTTGACGCTTCCTTCCGTAGTGTCGACGTAAAGGACGCGCTGACGGGCGTCGTTCACAACGACTATGACGCCAATGATAACCTGACTTGCATTACGGATCAGCGCGACAAGAAGACCGCGTACTCATATGACTCCATGGGGAACGTCACCCAGATGATCGACGCCGCGAACACGGACGCCAACTGCCAGCTCAAGGCGAGTGGCGTCAAGTGGACCTACGCGTACACGGCCAACAACGACATCGACCTAGAAACAGACCCGCTCGGCCGGCAGACCGACAATATTTACGACTCGGTTGGCAATCTAACACGCGTCGCGCGAAAGGACAGCGGCGGCGCCGTAAAGGCGCTGACCTGCTTCGAGCGCGATAGCTTCGGCCAGGTGAATGCGTCTGTGCAATCGACCGATCTCCAGATTCCCGGGTCGCCCACGGCCTCCTGCACAGGTAACCGGACGTTGTTCGGCTACGACAGCTACGGCAACCGGACCTGCGTTGTCAACGCTCGCTTCTCGGCGACGACCACCTGCGCCTCTTCAACCGGCCCGCAGAAAAGTTTCATTTACGACCTCGGCGGCCGCCTCCTGTTCGACACAGATGAGCTGACGAACCAGCAGCGGCCTCCAGTGGGTAACCCCGAGTCGGGCGTTAGCCAGTGCGGAACTGCCGGCACGGGGAATGGGGTGGATAACGACGGAGACTCTGTGGCCGATGACGGCTGTCCATCGACCGCTTACACACATGATGCCCAGAACAACGTGCTCACTGCCGTGGACGGCCTGGGAAATACGACAACGAGCACGTATGACGCCAAGGGCACGCTGAAGACCGTCAGAGACGCGAACAGCAAGCTTACCACCTACAACTACGACAACGCCGACCGGCCCGGGCGAAGTCATAGACGCGCTGAACCAGAAGACTTCCTACGGCTACGACGCGAACGGCAACCGCACTTCGGTGACGAACGCCAAGCGGCAGCCGGTTGGTGTGGCGGAATCGGGCACGCAGTGCGGCACTTCGGGCACGGGGAACGACACGGACGAAGACGCTGACGGTACGAAGGACGACGGCTGCCCGTCGATGAAGTACGCCTACGACGCCCTCGACCGGCTGCAGTCGAGCACCGACGCCCTCGGCCGTATTACGTCGTATCAGTATGATGCTGCCTCCAACCTCACGCAGCGGACGGACGCGCGTGGACTGATCACTAGATATTTCCCGGATGACCTGAACCGCGTCGATCTAGTCCAGCACTGCACTGCCGGGGCGCCGCCAGGGCAGTGCACCGGCTCGTATCTTGTGGACTCCGTCGACTACACATACAACGAGGTTGGCTTTCGCACCCAACTGTTGGACTCGACAGGCCTATCCGTCTATACACCGGACGCGCTCGAGCGCCTGACATCGGTGACCACAAACTCCGGGACACCAGGTGCCAAGACCGTCAGCTACACCTACGACAGCCCAGACGGCATCGCCGCGCCGTACCCGGGACAGCGTACGAGGATCACGTATCCTGACGGCAAGACTGTAAACTACACCTACGAGAAAGATGGGCGGATGAGGAGCGTCACCGACTGGCTGGCCAAGCAGACCGTCTACAACTACGACGATGCCGGTCGGCTGACGAGCCGCCTACGGCTACGACGCCGCCGACAGGCTGACGAGCGTTATGAACCGGCGGATGGCTGCCCCTCCGGTGTGCTCGCCCGGGGACACGGTTGTCTCCAGCTTCACGTACAGTCTGGACGCGGTAGGTAACCGGCAGGAGATGGTGGATTCGTCAGGGACGCATGGGTACCAGTACGACGATCTCTATCGTCTGAGGCAGGCGTCATACCCCGGCGGGCCCATCGACAACTACACGTACGACCATAACGGCAACCGTCTGATGGAGAACAGCACGACGTACAATTACGACGCGGGTGACCAGATGACGTGGGACGGCGTCAGGGCGTACGGCTACGACGCCAATGGTAACCAAACGGGCCGCGGGTCTGACGTTTTTAGCTACGACCATGAGAACCGCCTGACGAAGATCGTGCTGCCAAAACACCGTGGTTCCTGAGGAGCCCTGCTATGACGTTAACGGCAGCGGGTTCGTGGATACGGGCGACATCGCAGAGATGAACAGCCATTTCGGTGGTACCGATGCGTTCTATGATTTCAATGGAAGCGGCTTCGTCGATACGGGAGACATGGCGTTCGTCACCAGCCAGTTCGGCCAGGCCTGCGTCAGCCGCTTCACCTACAACGGAGACGGCCTGCGGGTGGCCCGTGCGGGAAGCTACCTGAACTGGAAGTACGCCTGGGATGTCGGCTCCGGCCTGCCGGTGATCCTGAAGGAGACTGACAGCCACCAGGAGGTTAGCGGCCAAGGGACCGACAACACTTACGTCTACGGCCTGGACCTCATCTCTGTGACCGGCCGGACCGGATCGCAGACGTATTTCCTCTCCGACGGCCTCGGCTCGACGGCGAACCTCACGGACGCGAGCGGGAACACGACCGCGAGCTACAGTTACGACGTGTTCGGGGCTATCCGCTCGGAGAACGGCACCGGCGCCGGCGCGAACGAGTGGCGGTTCACGGGAGAGCAGCGGGATCGACAAGGGAACCGCAACTTCTATTACCTGCGCGCCCGGTACTACGATCCGGCAACGGGGCGGTTCCTGTCGCAGGACCCGCTGGGGGCCGGCAATCCGTACGTTTACGCTGACAACAACCCGGTTCGCTTCACCGATCCCAGCGGCCTGTGCATCCCGGACATCAACTGCCCGCGGGGCTTTACTGAGGCAAGGGACAAGGAAGGCAGGGGCATGCGGACCTCGCGTCAGCTGTGCGCGGGTTGCAGTTCATATGAACTGCAGAAGTTGATTGGCGAGCTTCTGCGCCCCATTTTCTTCAGTGAAGAGGAAGCAGAAGACTTCGGCCAAATCGTTGGAGAACTCGAATACAAGCGGAGCGGCAGGGCCGTTAGTGTGGAGACGGATGAGCCCGAGAAGGAAGCCGAAGAGATCTTCGAGCGACTGAAGGAGGGGGCGGAGGAGGTTGATGTACCGGGCTATCCCGGGGGCAAGATGTACGACCGTCCGGACGGCACACGGGTGGGGCTGCGAATTGACCGTGACGGTAATCCTACAATCGACGTCAACAACAATCCAGTCGGGTCGTGGCGGGAGATAAAATTCGTGAAATGAGGAAGAGTCCGAAAAGACTGAGCCCACAACAATTCGAAAAGGTCGCAGAGCTGGCTCTTAAACAAATCTTCAAAGCGCTCGATCCTGAGAATGAGCCTTTTCAGGATAAGGTCGAAGAAAAACTGATCTTGGATTTAGTTGGGTTCTGGCTAAACGAAGAACAGTTCCGGTCCCTCTGCGTGGCCGCGCAGGCCGTTGGAGACCAAGTGCTGATGTATTCGGTCGTACGCGGGTATTTGGGGGGCCCGGAGCTTATGCCCTATTACACTTGGGAGTTGCAGCTTTGGGATTACAGTGCATACTGCGACGCCGATGATGAGCCACCTCCCAAGGAGAAGGATATTGGGATACCGCTAGATAGAGTTCTCTACTCTCCGAGCGGAAAGTGGGGAATTCTGCTGCCCGATCTATTTGCATTAGTTGGCGGGTCGGCACCGTTCGTTCGCCGCTTCAAGGAAGAGTATGCGCGCTGGCGTCAGGACCTCGATCGTTTCATAGAAGCGCGAACTGAGGCGGCCAAGAAAAGAAACGCTGACATGGCGTGGGTACCGAGCCTCCTCCACCACATGTACGGCGATGACGCCCCGCCGTTTGAAGCGTAATCGCATCTAAGGACGGCTGAGAGCGGGCGATCGTAGAGGGCACCCGCGATGGGGTGGACATTCGGGTCATCGTCGAGGGTGATAACATCATAACAGGATACCCGACCAATTTACCTCGCAACCCATAGTCCTAATGCATGCGTCGAAGAAGCACTACGACGAACTCGCTTCGATGTTCTATCGCCTGTTTGGGGAGGCATCCTTTGAGCTACCCGAGGCTGAGAAGACGTTAATCGACGATTTGCTCGAACACACTGAGTACGGCGTGGCGTACGATGTGCTCATCGATGCACTCAGAGAGCATAAAATCCCGCTCACGGAGGATGACTTCAGGAAAATTCGAGCAATCGGGGAGCTGATGAACCTAGATACCGAATCATTAAATGAATTCGTGTCTGGGTAGCTCACGCTCTTTGTGCATCCGATAGCGGTGGGATGTGGCCGCGGGCCTGCCGGTGATCCTGAAGGAGACTGACAGCCACCAGAGGGTTAGCGGCCAAGGGACCGACAACACTTACGTCTACGGCCTGGACCTCATCTCTGTGACCGGCCGGACCGGATCGCAGACGTATTTCCTCTCCGACGGCCTCGGCTCGACGGTGAACCTGACGGACGGGAGCGGAAATACGACTGCGACGTTCGCTTACGATGTCTTCGGCGAACTGCGGCCGCCCTCAAGCCCGGCGAACCAGTGGCTGTTCACCGGAGAGCAGCGGGACCCCGACAGCGGTCTCTACTACCTGCGCGCGCGCTACTACGACCCGGCGGTCGGCCGGTTCCTGTCGCAAGACCCGCTGCCAACAGGTAACCTGTATGCGTATGTGGGGAACAACCCCGTTAACCTAATTGATCCCGCCGGGCTACAAGGTGCCGGCGATGATGCTGCTGCCGTTTGCGCCGCCGCGGCGGTAGCCGGGACAACGGCTACGGCGGCAACAGCGGGCGGGGGTGGGGTGACGGTTGTGGGGGCTGGCAGTGGCGTCGCGGCAGTTTGCCTAGGGAGCGCTCTCGTAGCGGTCTGCGTTGAGGGCGGTTGCGAGCTCGTGGGCGATGCGGCGGTGGCAGTGGCGGGCCTTGTCGAAGACGTGGGCGCATTGCTGAAAGACATTCTCTTTAGTAAGGGCGGTGCGAGCGACAAGAGCATCTTGAGAGGAGTTCAGGTAAAGGTTGACACCTATCTGGAGCATTGCTATCGCTTACAGACTGGCAAGTACGATTACGGATACGAGAACTTTGCGGGCGCCGTTCGAACCGTGTATAAAAAACTATTGAACGAAGTCGAAAAACTTGGGCCAGCTGCGAGGAAGCAGGCCGACGAGGCTCTGAGACAAGCCGGAGTGGCGGTTCCAGGGACGACACGAAGCGCTCGTATCCTGAGTGGTGAAAAGCCACCATGCTAAGCGAACGACTGGCTAAGAAAAAGTACCGAAGAGCAAAAGAGCTCCAGCGGCCTGTAGATGTGGATCCCAACTACTTGTATGAGCGCCTAAATCGACGGCTCTCGGCGACTGGTTTCAAGGGCAGTCGGCGTTACAACTTGGCAGTCGATCTCGAACTGATATACAACCAGTCGATAGCCACAGTTGCGGACCTCAACTCGCTTCTACAAGCTGAATCCGACCCGGATGCGGCGCTGGATGCCGTTGCCTCGCTCAATGAGCATCTTGACGACCTTGCGGATCACATGCGGACCTCCGGCCGAGCGCGACAACGGCTCCAGCTTCACCTTGCGGAGCTGACGTTGGAAGGTGAAGACGGTAGTTAATTGGCCTCGAAGCCAGGATGGGTGCCCCCGCGATCCAGTTGTTCGATTACGGCCTCGGCGGCCGACCTCTCCGTCCGCTCGGAGAGCGGGAGCGGCGCCAGCGCGAACGGCTAGGGCCCGAGCACGAGCGGATGGGGGTTAACCCGAGCGAAGTGCAGCGGCGGCTTATTCGAGGTCTTCTTTGGCGCGGCGTTCGCGCATCATTTCGTAGAGGAGGTTCTCTACGATCATGAGGAGAAGGAGGACCTGGCGCTGCTGACGGCGGGGCATGCGGGCGAGCATATGGAGGAGCTCCGGGTCGATCTTTTCCGCCTGGGTGAGGCGGTCCTCAGGGACATCCGCCATCAGCGCCGGGTCCGGGTGAGCTCCGGTCGCGAGGCGGCGCCCTTCGAGACGGTCGCTGCGGGCGACCTCCTCAGGGCGAGCGGATCGGCGTCCGGGTTAGCCCAGTCAGACCCGTTGCTGCTGTCGCTGGAGCCGTTGAGGACCTGCTCCATGCCCCGGAGGATGAGGAGGAGGCGGCGCTGGCGGTCCCGCGGCAGGTTGGCCAGGTAGCGCAGGAGGTCGGCTTCTACCGTCGACTCATAGTCCTGGTAGATCTGGCGCAGCATGCGCACTGTGGGGTAGCCTGCCGCCTCGAAGAGCTCATCGGGGTCGATGTGCATGGCCTGGGCGACGCGGAGGAGCACGGCGGCTGAGGGGTTCTTGACCTCGCCGTTTTCGAGCTGGGAGAGGTATCCCTGGCTCACGGACGAGCCGCTGGCTAGCTGGCCCTGGGTGAGGCCCAGCTCATCGCGTAGTTCCCTGATCCTGTCTCCTAGCTTCATTGCTCGCTCCGCCTAACTGGGGAGTCGCGAAGATTGTCGACGCTCCTCGCCAGCTTGTCAATACGTTTGGCCTTGACCGATTACTCGGGCCCTGAACGTGCCGCGCCCGGTATGATGATTCCTCGCTAGCGTGTGCCGCCCCTGGTGGCCGCGGTCGTTTCGGGAAATGTCGCGCGCTCCATACCCTGGAAGACCTTCAGAAGACGCGTCTGTTGCTCGCGTGGAATGCGCGCCAGAAACGAGAGCAGATCGGGGTCAACGGAGACCTCGTAGCTGCTCGCGGTTTCGCCGCCCAGCGCCATCTCCGTGTAGCCGGCCGCCTGCATGAGGATGCGCGGGTCGACGTGCAGGGCGCGCGCGAGCCGGAAGATGACGGCCGCGCTCGGGTTCTGGACTTCGTCGTTCTCGAGCTGCGAGAGGTAGCCCTGGCTGAGCTCAGCCTGCGCGGCGAGTTGCGCCTGGCTCATGCCAAGCTCATCTCTCAACGCCCGGATCTTTTTTCCCAGCGTCACCCGGATGCATTCCTTACTGAGAGAGGCCTTCGGCTATGCGAATGGCGGCCGGTCCCAGGATGACGGCCAGGAAGGCCGGGAAGATGAAGAGAACCAGCGGGAATAGCATTTTGATGGGTGCCTCATGGGCGGCGCGTTCCGCCCGCTGGCGGCGCCTGGTGCGCAGCTGGTCCGACTGGACGCGCAGCACCTGGGCGATACCGACACCGAGCTGCTCAGCCTGGATGACGGAGTTGATGAAGCTGGTGAGCTCCTCGACGCCGATTCGTGTTTCGAGCTCTGTCATGGCTTCCCGGCGCAGCTTGCCCATCGCCACATCCCGCAGCATGCGAGAGAGCTCTTCCGCCAGCGGGCCGCCGCTCTTCTCGGCGACACGGGCGAGGGCGGCGTCGAGGCCGAGTCCGGCTTCGACGCAGGTGGTGATGAGGTCCATTGCGTCCGGGAGTGCCTTGAGCACGCGCTTCTGGCGCGCCTTGACTTTCCCCTTAAGGTACATCCGCGGGAACATGAAGCCGATGGCTGTGAAGATCAAGAAGAAGATTGCCGCTTGCGGCAGAAGTTTGCTTGGGAGCGCGACGAAGAAGAGGAGGCCGATCCCGGTGAACATTGCGAAGAGGATGGCCCAGAATACGACGAACGCTTGCATGGTCATGGGGTTGCCCGCCATGACCAGTTGCTTCTGGATGTCCGCGAGAACGGAGGCAGGGAGGATGGAGCTGATGGAGCGGGAGAAGCCCTCAATCGAGGGCCTGAGCACACGCTCACCGAAGGGAAGCCCCAGGTCTACCTCATCTTCCGGACCCGCCGATACTGCGCGGCTGCGGAAGTCCTGAATGCGGGACTCCATGCTCGTAGTCGAGCGGCTGCTGCCGAACATGGCGTAGACGATAGACATGATCGCCCCGAAGACGGATACGGCTGCAAGTGCGATAAGCATTTCCGGCTCCTATACCTCGATGGCCATGATTCTACTCATGGAGAAGTAACCCAGGATCTCAAGGCCGATCGCAACGCCCAGGATGGCATTGCCGACAGGCTCCGTGAAAAGCAGACTCATGTAAGCGGGGTTCATCAACATAAAGATGGCGAACATGAACACCGGCAGACCGCCGATGACGATACCCGTCATCTTCTGCTGCGCGGTGAGCGTGGCGATCTCGCCACGGATGCGTTCGCGCTCGCGCATGGTGGAGGCCACTTTGTCGAGAATCTCCGCGAGGTTTCCACCAACGGTGCGCTGGATATTGATGGCGGTTAGGACCATGTCCATGTCGCTGCTATCGATGCGGTCGCCGAGGGCGTTGAGCGCATCCTCAGCACTCATGCCGAGGTTGGACTCACGGAGCATCCTGCGGATCTCGAGGGCAATGGGCGGCTGCATTTGTTTGGAGGCGAACTCGAAGCTCTGCATAAGGCCGTATCCGGACTTGAGCGAGTTGGAGACGAGACCGAGCAGGTCCACGAGCTGCTGATTGATCTTGGTGGCTCGACCCTTCTTCTTACTGTTCACCCACATGGCGGGAAGCATATAGCCGACGACCGAAAGGACAAGCCCAAGTACGATGTAGATCGGCTGAAATCGCCCGATGATGAGAGGGACGACAAGGAATATTCCGGCCATCCCCCAGCGGATAAGGTAATATTCTCCGACACGGAGGGGGACCGCGGCTCGCTCCAGGTGAATGGCTATTGCCTCTGAGCCACTGAACTGCGAGAGGAAAGTGCTCAGTACGGGGAGGCCGCTGTAGGAGCGTTTCTCGCGAAGGCTGCCGCGCTTGGTCTGGCCGGTGGACTGAGGAAGCGGTCCTTCGGAACGGAACGCTTCCAGGCGCGAGGCCATGGGATCCTCCGAGCGGCCGCTGCCGCGAAGACCAACAGCGGCGAAGACGAAGGCCAGGAAGATCGTGACCGCAATGCCAATGATGAGCGGATCCATGGTTATTACCTCGCGCGGGCCAGGAACAGCCCGTCCGGCAGCTTGATGCCGGCCTGCTCGAATTGCTGGGCGAATGTGGGCCGGATTCCAGTCGGCGCCATTAATCCTTCGATCTTGCCCTCAGGGCTGACGCCGGTCTGCTGGAAGCGGAAGAGGTCCTGAAGGGTGATGATCGCCCCTTCCATTCCGCTGACCTCAGTTACGTGAGTGACGCGCCGGACGCCGTCCGTGAAGCGCGAGAGCTGGATGATCAGATGGAGTGCGGAGGAGACCTGCTCGCGGATAGCCCTGTCAGGCAGCTCGAGGCCGGCCATGAGGACCATGTTCTCGACACGGGCGAGCCCGTCTCGCGGTGAGTTGGCGTGGACGGTAGACATCGAGCCTTCGTGGCCGGTGTTCATGGCGTTGAGCATGTCGAACGCCTCCTGGCCACGGACCTCGCCGATGATGATCCTGTCGGGCCGCATACGTAGCGTGTTGCGAAGGAGGTCCCTCTGGGATACCTCGCCGCGGCCGTCTATGTTGGCCGGCCGGGCCTCCAGGCTGACGATGTGCGGCTGCTGCATCTTGATTTCGACCGGGTCTTCGATAGTGATGATGCGCTCCGTTTCCGGTATGTAGGCGGAGAGGGCGTTAAGGAACGTCGTCTTGCCTGTGCCGGTACCGCCGGAGATGAGGATGTTCAACTTGACCTGAACGCACGCTTTCAGGAATTCCACCATGTCTTCCGTGACGGTGCCGGCGTTGACCAGGTCGTGCATCTGAAGCTTGTCGGCGCGGAATTTTCGAATGGTGATGGTGGGGCTCTTGGGCGCGACGGGAGGAATGACGACGTTGACACGGGAGCCGTCAGGGAGACGGGCGTCGACCATGGGAGACGCCTCATCGACGCGGCGGCCGATGGGAGCGATGATGCGCTCGATTACGCGCTGGATGTGCTGGTCGTCGCGAAAACGGACATCGCTCAGGTAGAGGATACCCTCGCGCTCAAAGTAGACCTCGTCCGGGCGGTTGACCATTACCTCGGAGATGGACGGATCTCGCATGAGAGCATCGATGGGGCCAAGGCCGACGACTTCGTCGACGACACGGGAGACGATCTGGTCGCGGGTGATGCCGCCGACGCCGGGCATCTCACGGCGGAGAAGGGTCTCCGCGGCCTGCTCGACGACCTTGCGGCGCTCATCCGCGGGCATGGCGCTGATCTGGTCCGCGTCCAGCTCATCGATGAGCATCTGGTGCATGCGGAAGATCAGCTGCTCCATATCCTCGTTGTAGCGGCCCGGGGTTGTGCGAGCGGGGCCCG
>WNGA01019198.1_pt1 | contig 10265 bp, 8 predicted proteins | sample 5400061 | NCBI WGS metagenome assembly WNGA01 (sample SAMN13153366, study PRJNA577476) | soil metagenome | isolation source: 100 cm soil or saprolite under grassland replicate 2 | place: USA:California | collected 2016-06-15
CGATCGCCACGCAGGCGCTGACCAATCCGTTTTACGGCGTCAACGGATTGCGCCTGTTGCGTGAAGGCGTTGCGCCCGATGAGGTGGTCCGCGGCTTGATCGCGCAAGATGACGGCCGCGATCACCGCCAGGTGCATGTGATGGATTGGCACGGCCGGATCGCGGCGCATACCGGGACCGCTTGCATCGACTGGTGTGGGCATCTCGCCGGGGCTGGGGTTTCGGTTGCCGGCAACATGCTCGCGGGCGCACGCGTGCTCGACGATACCGCCGCGGTCTATTCGGGAAACGCGGCCTTGCCGTTTCCGCAGCGGTTGATTGCGGCGTTGCAAGCCGGCGAGGCGGCTGGCGGCGACAAACGCGGCAAGCAGTCGGCCGCGCTCCTCATCTATAGTGAGGAAGAGTGGCCCGATCTTGATCTGCGCGTCGACGATCACACCGATCCACTCGGCGAGCTCACCCGTCTCGAGCGCGTCAGCCGCGAGCGCTTCGTGCATTTCCGCAAATTCATGCCGAGCCGCGCCAATCCGGCCGGTGTGTTTGATCGAGCGATCATCGAGGCGGAAATTGCAAAGGCGCTTGCGCAGGAGGAGCGGACGTGAGCGATGTCCGCCATTTCCGTCACCCTGAGGAGCGAGACGGCGAAGCCGTCGAGCCTCGAAGAGCTTGCCCCGGACTTGATCCGGGGACGACGGCCGAAGCCGATCATCCTTCGAGGCGCGGCCGCGGCCGCGCACCTCAGGATGACGGATTACGAACGTCGGTGGTGGACAACGAGGCAAGGGCGCCGCTCCTCACGATCGAAAATCTACGCGTCACGTTTCGCGGCGACGATAACCGCATCACGCACGCGGTCGATGGGGTGGACCTGCAGCTCGCACGCGGCGCCACGCTCGGTCTGGTCGGCGAATCCGGCTGCGGAAAAAGCGTGACTGCGCTCGCGGTCATGGGGTTGCTGCCGCCGTCCGCCGACGTCTCCGGACGAATCGTGTTCGAGGATATCGACCTGCTCGATTTGCCGGACCGAGACCTGCGCGATCTGCGCGGCAATCGTCTCGCGATGATCTTCCAGGAGCCGATGACCTCGCTCAACCCGAGCTACACGATCGGCGAGCAGATTACCGAATCGCTGGTGCGTCATCGCGGCTTATCGCAGCGTGACGCGCGCGACCGCGCGATTGACCTGCTCGCCAGCGTACATATGCCCTCGCCGGAGGAGCGCTTCGACGAATATCCGCACAGGCTCTCCGGCGGCATGCGCCAGCGAGCGATGATTGCGATCGCGCTTGCCTGCGGACCCGAGCTGTTAATCGCCGACGAACCAACAACCGCGCTCGACGTCACCATCCAGGCGCAGATGCTTGCTTTATTGCGCGAGCTCAAGGCGAAGAGCGACGCGGCGATCATTCTCATCACGCACGATCTCGGCGTCGTCGCCGAAGTTTGCGACGAGGTCGCGGTCATGTATGCCGGCCAAATCGTCGAGCGGGCGCCTGTCGAGGCGCTGTTCGAGCGCCCGGGTCACCCATACACCGTCGGCCTGCTCGGCTCGATCCCGCGGCTTGATCGGCGCGTCGATCGGCTCGCTACGATCGAAGGCATGGTGCCGAATATGACGGCGCCTCCTTACGGTTGCCGTTTCGCGCCGCGCTGCCCGTTGGCGATCGATGAATGCCGCGCCGCCCCGCCCCCGATGGTGCCGCTTGCGACCGACCACTGGACGCGCTGCATTCGCGCGCCGATCGAACGGCTGGTGTCGTGATGGTATGCACTACGCGGCCGCCTCTTACCCTCCCCCCGCGAAGCGGTGGGGAGGGCCGGCGAGCACCTTCAGGTGCGAGCCGGGGTGGGGGGCTCGATGCTATGCGCAAGAATTCCCCCCACCCCCGACCCCTCCCCGCCACTCGCTTCGCTCGCGGGGGGAGGGGAGACTTTGTCTCGGGCGGCGTACAATGACCGCGCCGCTGCTGGAGGCCGAGCATCTGGTCAAGCATTTCGTGACGCGACGCTCGGTGCTGGGCCGGCCGACTGCAGTGGTGAAGGCGGTCGATGACGTCAGCTTCACGGTAGACGCGGGCGAGACGCTCGCCCTGGTCGGCGAATCCGGGTCGGGCAAGTCAACGATCGGGCGGCTGGTGCTGCGGCTGATCGATCCGACTTCGGGCCGCATTCGTTTCGAAGGCCGGGATGTGCTGGTCGAGCCGCGCTTCGCCCGCCGCTATCCGCACGAGTTCTCCGGCGGCCAGCGGCAGCGCCTCGTCATCGCACGTGCGCTGGCAGTCGAGCCCAAGCTGATCGTCTGCGACGAGCCGGTATCGGCGCTGGATGTATCCATCCGCTCACAGGTGCTCAACCTGCTGCGCGACCTGCAGCGGCATCTCGGCCTCGCCTACATCTTCATCTCGCACGACCTTTCAGTGGTGAAGCACATCGCCGACCGCATCGCCGTGATGTATCTCGGACGGATCGTGGAAAGCGCGCCGGCGGAGCATCTGTTCGCATCTCCCCGGCATCCCTATACGCGCGCGCTGCTTTCCGCGATCCCGGTGCCGCGACCGCATGCCAAGCACGAAAAACTGATCCTGCAGGGAGACGTGCCGAGCCCGCTGCGTCCGCCGCCCGGCTGCCACCTGCATGTGCGCTGTCCCTATGCGATCGAACGTTGCCGCGCCGAACGCCCGACGCTGATCGCCGCCGCCGACCATGCCACCGCCTGCCATCGCTGGCGCGAGCTTGGACCGGCGGATGCCGTGGTGCCGGAAGACGGCCGCTCGCGCGTGCTGGAAAAACTCATCACGGTTTTCGCACGGCCGCTGGACGTGCGCGCGGGCCCCGGTGTTGGTACAGTTGGCGTAGAGGGCGCCAAGGCGCCACATCCCCTGCAGGGGGAATAAGGGAGCGTGTCCATGCACACTTTGCGTTTGGCTCTGGTCGCAACGCTGCTTGCGCTCTCCGGCTTCGCCGCATCCGCGCAGACGATGCTGCGCATCGGCCTCGCCGAAGATCCCGATATTCTTGATCCGACGCTTGCCCGCACCTACGTCGGCCGCATCGTGTTTGCCTCGCTCTGCGACAAGCTGTTCGATGTCGACGAGAAGCTGAACATTGTCCCGCAATTGGGGCTGTCGCACGACACGTCCGAAGACGGCAAGGAAGTCACAATCAAGCTGCGCCCCGGGGTGACGTTTCATGACGGCGAAAAATTCGATGCCGAGGCGGCGAAATATTCGCTCGAGCGACACCTCAATATGCAGGGCTCCTTCCGCAAGCCGGAAATCGCCGCACTCGACCGCGTCGAGATCGTCGATCCGCTCACCATCAAGCTGGTGCTCAAGAATCCGTTCTCACCGCTCGTCGCGCAGCTGACCGACCGCGCCGGCATGATGGTTTCTCCCAAAGCAGCGAGAGACGCGGGCGACAAGTTCGGCGTCAAGCCGGTCTGCGCCGGCCCGTACAAATTCGTCGAGCGGGTGCAGCAGGATCGGATTGTGGTCGAGAAATTCCAGGACTATTGGGACAAGAACAACGTCCATATCGACCGCATCGTTTACCAGCCGATTATCGATTCCACAGTGCGCCTGGCGAATCTCAAGTCGGGCGGGCTTGACCTAGCCGAACGTGTGCTCGCGACCGATCTCAAGGAGATCCGTGCCGATCCGAAGCTCAAGCTCTCGACCGCGCTCGAGCTCGGTTACCTGGGACTGACGATTAACGTCGGCAATGGTGAGAGGTCGAACAACCCGCTCGGAAAGTCGCCGAAAGTGCGCCAAGCGCTCAATTACGCGATCGATCGCGAGGCACTCAACCAGGTCGTATTCAATGGCGAATTCGTGCCCGGCAACCAGTGGGTCAGCCCCGAACACCCCTACTATCAGAAAGCCTTTCCGGTTCCCAAGCGCGACGTAGTCAAGGCCAGGGCGCTGCTTAAGGAGGCTGGCGTCACGGGGCCGATTCCGATCGATCTGATGGTGCCGAACAATCCGGAGACGCGCCAGGTTGCCGAGGTGATCCAAGCCATGGCGAGCGAGGTCGGGTTCGACATGAAAATTCGCGTGACGGAATTTGCAACCTCGCTCAAGCAGGCCGAGGCCGGCGAATTTCAAGCGTACCTGATCGGCTGGAGCGGCCGCACCGATCCGGACGGAAACCTGTACATCTTCTACGCAACGAAGCAGCCGCAGAACAATGGCGGCTACAGCAATCCGGAAGTTGACAAGCTGCTTACCGAAGCACGGCTGTACTCCAAGCCGGAGCAACGCAAGGCGATCTACGAGAAGATCGCCAGAATCCTGCAGGAGGAGGGCTCGATCCTCTATCTCTATCACCGCAAGGTGCTGATCGCGCACACCAACCGCCTGGAAGGTTATCGCCAGATGCCCGATGGGTTGGTGCGCGTGGTAGGGCTGCGGCTGAAGTGACTTTCGCCCGAGCCTCTTGCCCCCACCCTCCCCCCTGTGGGGAAGGTCGACGCGCGAAGCGCGTCGGGGTGGGGGTAGTTGGTGTTCTCGCCGCAGCCACCCCCACCCCCGCCCCCTCCCCACAAGGGGGAGGGGAGAAGACGCGATGCTGACCTTCCTCGCCAAGCGCCTGCTGCAGTTGATCCCGACGCTCTTCTTCGTATCGGTGCTGATCTTTTCGCTGCAGCAGCTTCTCCCCGGCGATCCGGCGCTGATCATGGCCGGCGAGGAGCGCGATCCGGAGGTGATCGCGCAAATCCGCAAGCAGTATCGGCTCGATCAGCCGATCCCGGTGCAATACCTGTACTGGGTAAAAGGCGTGCTCTCGGGCGACCTTGGGGAGTCGTTGCGCATCAAGGTGCCGGTGCGCGATCTCGTCCTCGAGAAGCTGCCGGTCACACTGCAACTCGCCGCGATGGCGATCGTCATCGCACTTGCGATCGGGATCGGCGCGGGCATCGTCTCGGCAGTGAAGAAGGACAGCGCCTGGGATTACGGCGCCAATATCTTTGCCCTATGGGGAATCTCGACGCCGAACTTTTGGCTCGGAATCATGCTGATCTTCCTGTTCTCGGTACAGCTCGGCTGGCTGCCGGCGTCGGGCTACGTGCGCCTGTCGGAGGATTGGCGCGCAAGCCTCGCATCAACGATCATGCCGGCTTTCGTGCTCGGCAACGCGATCGCCGCGATCCTGATGCGGCATACCCGCAGCGCCATGCTGCAGGTGCTGGAAAGCGACTACGTGCGCACCGCGCGGGCCAAGGGGCTGCTCGAGCGCAGCGTCATTCTCAAGCACGCGATGCGCAATGCACTTACGCCCGTGATCACGCTTGGCGCGCTCGAGCTCGGGACGTTGCTTTCCGGCGCGGTGCTGACCGAGCAGATCTTCTCCATCCCCGGTTTTGGCAAGCTGATCGTCGATGCGGTTTTCAACCGGGATTACGCGGTCGTGCAAGGCGTCGTGCTGGTGACGGCAACCACGTATATTTCACTCAATCTGCTCGCTGATATCGCTTACGTCCTGGTCAATCCCCGGTTGCGAGGGTGATGATGGCTAGTATGGCACAGCCTCTCGCTCCCTCTCCCCGCTTGCGGGGAGATGGTTGGGGTGAGGGGCTTTGCTCGCAAGCACGTCGTGGAGAAACGCCCCCTCACCCGACGCGCTTCGCGCGTCGACTTCTTCCCGCGCGCGAGGAGAGGTGTAGTTTGCGGCTGCGCTGCGTCCAACAGGCTATCCCTGCATCGTTGCACAGCATCGGCACGTGCTCTGATGACCGACGTTACGCTTGATCCCTCGCTGCTCGCCGACGAAACCGTCGAGAGCCCAAGCCGGCGCGCGCTACGGCGCCTGTTCAAACGCAAGGGCGCGGTATTCGGCCTCGCCGTCGTTGCGATTTTTATTGGGTTTGCGGTGCTCGCACCCCTCGTGTCGCCCTACGACCCGGCCGCGCAGAGCTGGACAGCGGTCCGCAAGGCGCCGTCGGCGGCGCACTGGTTCGGTACCGACGAGGTCGGCCGCGACGTTCTCGCCCGCATTATTTACGGCGCGCGCGCCTCGCTGCTTGCCGGGCTGATCTCGGTCAGCATCGCGCTCGCCGTCGGCGTGCCGCTCGGCTTGATCGCCGGCTATCTCGGCGGAATGATCGATGCGCTGCTGTCGCGCATCACCGACGCGATGCTCGCTTGCCCGTTCTTGATTCTCGCTATCGCACTGGCGGCGTTCCTGGGTCCGAGCCTTGGCAATGCGATGATCGCGATCGGCATCACGACCACGCCTATCTTCGTGCGACTCACGCGCGGCCAGGTACTAGCCGTGAAGGTCGAGGATTATGTCGAAGCGGCGCGTGCGCTTGGCAATCCGCGCTGGCGCATCGCGCTGTTGCACATCCTGCCGAACATCCTTCCCGCATTGCTGGTGCAGGCGACGCTGTCGATCGCGGCGGCAATCATCGCGGAGGCGAGCCTGTCGTTCCTTGGCCTCGGTCAGCAACCCCCGGCGCCGTCCTGGGGAAGCATGCTCAATTCCGCGCAGCGCTTTCTGACCCAGGCGCCGTGGATGGCAGTGTGGCCCGGCCTGGCAATCTTTCTCACCGTGCTGTCCTTCAATCTCGTCGGTGACGGCCTGCGCGACGCGCTGGACCCGCGATCGCGGTAACGACCTGCATCCGTAAGCGGAGTACAAAAGAGGTCACGATCTCCCACGCCATTGGTCAGGCCAGCCGTCCCGATCGCGATCACGACCCATTTCATCGTCGCCGGGATCGCGCCAGGGGCCGCGCCGCCCATCATCACGACCGCGCCAACGCTCGCGCCAACCTTCATCGCGTTCCGGGCCGCGGTCACCGCGGCGATCGCCCCAGATCCGATCGTGCCAACGTTCGCCCCAGCCGCCCATGAACGGTTGCGCCATGTAAAGACGCGCTTTCTGCTCCTCGGAAAGCGAGCCATAGAATGCATCCATCGCCGGCCGCACGGTGCGGACCGCCTCCAGCATCGCCTCGAGGCGCTTCTCCGCCGCGGCTAGCCGCCCGGGGGGCGTGACCGCTATTTCGCTCGGGCAAGCTGCGCGTACGGTGTCGAGCGCCTTGCCGGCGGCATCCTTGAGATTTTGCCAGACCTGCTGCTGTTGCTCATTTGGTCGCGTGAGCCGCTCCAGCCGGCCTAGCATGAAGGCGACGATGCGTTCTCCATCCGGACCGCAAGCGCGGCGCAACATACGCGGCCCGCCCATCATCATCCCCGGATGCCCCATCCATCCGTGCGCGCCCATCATGCCGTCCCCTAAGCCGCGCTCGCGCCAACCGTCGCGCGGGTCATCGAAGCCCCGTCTATCGACACCACGGCCACGCCACTCGTCACGATCAAAACCGCGCCCGTCGCGCTCTCCGCGGTCAAAGCGTCCCATGCCGCGGTCGCCGTCGCGTCCATCACGCCCCCAGCGCTCGCGCCGATCGCCGTCTTGGGCGTAATCCTCGAACGAGCGCCGCCCCCAGCGCTCTTCGCGGTCCGGCCGATCAAGGCGCCAGCGCCGATCTTCCGCGCGTGCACCGCGCTCGGAGTTTTGATCCGGAGCCGCTTGTGCGGAATCCGGCCCGGTGCCGCCGCTCGGGTCCGATTGCTGCGCGATCACCACCGGCGTCGCAAATGCCGCTATGATCGCGACCGCGGCCATGCCGGCGATCGCAGTCCGCCTGATCCTTGCCATGTCTTCCTCCACGATCGACGTTCGTGCCGAAGCGTGTCGCTCCCGCCCAAATCAGGGATTGCCTCCTTGGCGGAATGAAGGCGTGTCACATTACAGTTCGGTAATGCCGCCGCGATCACCGCCACCCCCTTTGTTGTCGTCCGCGCCGACCAGCTTGCGACACGAGGGCGTCGAAGCGGGCGCGTTGTTCCTCGCTCAGCGATTGGTAGAAGGCATCGAGCGCGGGACGGACCGTTCTGACCGCCTGCAGCACCGAGACGAGCCGAGTTTCCACCGCTGCAAGCCGCCCGGCCGCGGTCATGTTGATGTCTGCCCCGCAGGTCGCCAGCACTTCCGCCTGCGCTCTTGCGGTGGATCGCCGTAATGCATCGAAGTTGGAGCGCTGAGCCTCGGTCGGTCGCACCGCCTGCTCCGCTGCCTTGAAATAGATCTCGACAAACTGCCACAGATCGGGGTCACATAATTGTGCGATCGCAAATGGGCCGATGGCGCGCCGCCAGTCGCGCAGCCGGAACCTCTCGGCGCGCCGCTCCTCGAATTCCATGCGGCCGCGTCGCCGTCCGGCGCGATCGGCAAATGGGTCCGGGATTTCTTCGACTCGCCGCGCAGGAGCATTCGATCCAGCGGCGCGCGAGCTCTCCGGCTCGCTTGGCGGCGAAGGCGGCACTGCGGGATTCTCGGTCGTGGCAGGAGGGGCTGCGGAGCGGTTCGGCGGCGGCGGAGCAGTTTGGCTCACATTCGAGTCGCTGCGCGAAGGGGATGAGGGTAACGGGATCACCCGCACCCCAGGCGGTGGCGCCGTGATCGGGTCGCGTTGGGTGGGCGCAACCGCTTCCGGAGCAGCAGGCGTGGAGGGGCCGGCTGGTGGCACCGAGACACCGGGAATTTCGCCGATTTGCGCCAGCGCAATACTGCCGGATAAAGCGGTCATGGACACCATCGCTGCGAAATTCGCAGAAACCAGTCGTTGGCTGCCGCCCATTGAATATTTTTCCGAAGCTGCCGGCTTGAGGGGGAAATCGCTTCATGCTCAATGTAGTTCCAGATCGGGAATGATACGCCGGAGGAAATGAATGCCTGAGATCGGCGAGGCCGAACGCACAATCTTGCAGTGGCTAGCAATCCGGCGCGGCGACATGGTCGCGCTGCTCGAGACGCTGGTGAACACCGACGGCGGCACCTACGACAAGGAAGGCGTGGATAGAGTCGGCGCACATATCCGGCAATTCCTCGAAGGTCATGGCATTGCCTGCGACACGATTCCCGACAATCGCTTCGGCGATGACCTGCGCGCAACCGTTACGGCGGACGGCGCGGCCGGCACCGGATCAAACAGCACCATTCTGCTGATGGGCCATCGCGACACGGTATTCCCCAAGGGAGAGCCGTCGCGCCGCCCGTTCCGCATCGACAACGGCCGTGCTTATGGACCAGGCGTAGCCGACATGAAGGCCGGGCTGGTCATGAACGCGTTCGTGCTGGCGGCATTCAAGGCACTCGGCAGCGCGCCTGCGCCGCTGGTCGGGCTCTTCACCAGTGACGAGGAGATCGGGTCGCCATTTTCGCGTAGCGTGATCGAAGCAGAAGCGCGGCGCGCGCGTGCGGTGTTCAATGCCGAGCCTGGCCGCCCCGGCAATGGGATCGTCACTGGGCGCAAGGGCGGCGTGTTCATGCGCATGGCGGTTACCGGCAAGGCGGCACATTCTGGCGCGAACTTCAAGGACGGCATCAGCGCGATCGAGGAGCTTGCACGCAAAATCACCGCGCTGCACGCGCTGACGAATCTCGACCGCGGCATCACGGTGAATGTCGGTACCATCGGGGGCGGACAGACGGTCAACACGGTCGCGCCGGACGCGCGCTGCGAGATCGATTTGCGTTTCGTCACGCCCGCGGATCGCGCGTTTGCCATGGGTGAAATCCAGCGCATCGTCGATACGTGTTTTGTTCCGGGCACCGGCGCCTCGCTGGAGATTGCCGGCGAGTTCCTGCCGCTGGTCGAGAGCCCGCAAGGCAAGGCGCTGTTCGAGCATTACGCCGCGTGCGCACAGGACCTTGGGGCACCAGTGCGGGCGGAGTTCACCGGCGGTTGCGCCGATTCGGGCTTCGCGGCGGAAGTCGGCGCAGCCACCATCTGCGGCACCGGTCCGGTCGGCGGCAAGGCGCACAGCCCGGACGAGTATCTCGAGACCGGGACCATCCTCCCACGCGCGCAGACGCTGGCGCTCGCGATCATGCGGCTCGCAGCGGCATAGCTCCATTGCGGCGGCCCGGGTTGCGGCGGCGCGACGGGTCCCTATGATCCTGCCGCCGCCCGCAATCGACCCCAATCTTTGTGAGTTCCATGGCTTCTGCTCTGTTTTCGCCGATCAAACTCGCCGGCCTTGAACTGCCGAATCGCATCGTCGTCTCGCCGATGTGCCAGTACAGCGCCGACGATGGCTGTGCCAACGATTGGCACCTGACGCATCTCGGCATGCTGGCGAATTCCGGCGCCGGTCTTTTGGTTGTCGAGGCAACGCATGTCGAGCGTCCCGGTCGCATCACGCATGGCTGCCTCGGCCTCTATAACGATGCCAATGAAGCGGCGCTCGCGCGCGTCG
>WNGA01013848.1_pt1 | contig 10264 bp, 11 predicted proteins | sample 5400061 | NCBI WGS metagenome assembly WNGA01 (sample SAMN13153366, study PRJNA577476) | soil metagenome | isolation source: 100 cm soil or saprolite under grassland replicate 2 | place: USA:California | collected 2016-06-15
CCTAGGGCCGGCACTGACTCCGCTTCAACCGCGTCATCACGCCTTGCGGTGAAGCTTTCCTGCCCAGAGGCCACGACAAGGCTAGGCTGCCTGGCTGACCACAGCGGACGGCTGCAGGCGGCGGCTGAAATGGGCGGCGACCAGAGCCGTCGCCAGGAAGATCACTCCGATTCCGACCAGGGCGACCCCGGATCCGAGCCGATCCATCGCCCACCCGAAACCTACCATGCCAGCCATCGCAGCGGACATGACGCCCGTGCTGAAGGTCGTAAAGACACGGGCAAGCATGTGGGATGGGGTCATTTCCTGCAGGAGTGTCAACACGATGGGGGTCACCGGGGCAATGCAGCAGCCGAGGATGAGGACCAGCGGGACCGCGAAAAAGACATTGCCGAAGAGCTTGAGCCCCCAGATGGCCAGACCGCCGACCGCCATGGACCCGGAAATCATGCGCAGCCTGGAGCCCAGGTTGCCCTGCTCGACCCAGGCGAGCCACGCGGAAGCAATCAGCATACCGCCGCCCAGAAGCGACCAGAGCATGCCCAGTTCCACCGGACCCGCGTCCAGCACGTGCTGAGCCACTGCGGGCAGCAGGAAGAGGAAACCGTTCCACGCCAGATTGAACGACGCCATGGTGATCAGTAAGAACGGGACGGTACGTTCCTGCATAAACACGAATCGAAAGCCCGCCACCATGTCCGAGAGGACGCTGGGCGAGGAGGCCCCGGCCGGGGCAGGCGCAGCCTGTTTCATCCGGACCGGCAACAGGCACAGCGCTGAAATCAAGTATCCGGCAGCATTGATGAACAGGACATTCTGCTCCCCGATGGTGGCGATACCCAGACCGCTCAACGCCGGTCCAACGAGCACGGCAATGTTCACCCCGCCTTGCATGAGCGCATTGGCGGCGGTCAATTGGGGGCGCGAGACGATCGACGGCACAGCCGCCGAGAGGGCCGGGCCAAAGATGGTGGACGCGATGGCGATCAGGAAGACCATGACGTAGAGGCGTTCTAAGGTGAGCTCTCCGAGGCTATGCAACACGGGAATCAGGAATACCAGGACGGTGCGGACGAGATCGATCCAGACCATTACCCACTTCTTCTGCATGCGGTCCAGATAGACGCCGATCACGGGGCTCAGCAGTACGGCAGGGAGTGTCTGCAGCAGACCGATCACAGCCATTTTCAGAGCGGAGCCGGTCAGCGCGTAGACAAACCACAACAGGGCGACCCTGTTCAGACCATCCCCAATCTGCGAGACCAATTGACCGGACCAGAGAAAACCGAAATCTCGGCTCCGGAGGAGATGCCAGCCACGTAACTTGGAAACATCCTCGTTTGTCACGCAACAGCCCCTTTTTCCCGCACATCGATCACTGGCCGGTACGTTGCCGGGTAGTCAAGTGCCATCCGCGAAGCGGTAAAGTGTTTGTCCCGCGCATCGATCACTCGCCGGTACGTTGCCAGGTAGTTGAGTGCCATCCGCGAAGCGGTAAAGTGCTCGTCAAAGTATTGCCGGCAGGCTTTCCGGCTGAGGCTCGGGACTCGCTCCACGGCTTTCACCGCGGCATCCACATCATCGACGATAAAACCGGTCACCCCCTCCTTCATGATCTCGGGGACGGAGCCCCGCCGGAAGGCGATAATCGGCGTGCCGCAGGCCATTGCCTCGATCATGGCCAGGCCAAAAGGCTCCGGCCAATCAATGGGAAAGAGCAGCGCATACGCGTTCCCCAAAAACTCGTCCTTCTCCCCCTCGCCGATCTCCCCGATGAACTCGACGTAGGAACTGTTGAGAAGAGGCTTAATCGTCGCTTCGAAATATTCCTGGTCGACCCTGTCGACTTTGGCGGCGATTTTCAACGGCATCCCCAGGCGCTTCGCAATCTCGATCGCGCGGTCCACCCGCTTCTCCGGTGAAATACGCCCGATAAAAGCCAGGTATTTGCCGTCCTTCGGCTGAAAACCGTACAGATCCTTCGGCAATCCGTGATAAACCGTGTCCTGCCAGCTCAACCAGGGCAACGGCTTCCGCTGGTCATCGGAGATGGAAACAACCGGCATGGAACTATACTCTTGATAGAGTGGGACCAAGTTCGGAATGTCCAAGCGGCCGTGCAGAGTCGTGACGGTGGGGAACCCTTCCCGTCTCGACCAGGGGAAGTGCAGATAGTCGATATGGAAATGAATGATGTCGAATCGGGTGGCGGCTTCCCGGAAGACCTGTTCCAGCATCACGAAGTAGTAGGGAATCTGCTCACCGTAGGCAAGGTCGAGCCGTAAGAAATTAGGACATGCAGGAACGAGCCGCGCCTTCGTGATTGAGTCGCCGCTGGCGAACAGCGTCACGTCATGGCCTTGCCGGACCAATTCTTCGGTGAGATATGAAACGACCCGCTCCGTTCCGCCGTAATACTTGGGAGGGACACTTTCTGCAACTGGAGCTACTTGAGCAATACGCACGGGTGATCTCCTTTGTGAGAAATTTTACATCGTCACGAATTTCTTGATTCTTCCTCGTTCTTCCATCTCCATGCGAACGACCCGGTCTCCCTTATCCAATTCTTTCACGACATCGGAACTCTCGACCGGAAGGGACTCTTTTTGGCCCGCAGCCATCTCTATGGTGACTTGCAGGGTAGCCGGATCAATCTCTACGACCGTCCCCCTGACAAACCTCGTACAGAGCGGGCTGGTCCTCTTTCGTGCTTTCATACTGCCTAACCCTCCTTGAACAACTTCAATCTCCATGGCCGGCTAACCCCTGCCTCACTAAACAGCAAGAAGGAGGCCAACTGTCCAGGTCGCCGCAGAAATGTATTTCTCGCAATATTTCCAATGACTTAGATAGTCTCACTCTTCAGACTAAGAAGCGGGGAGATTGTCTGGAACAGCCTTCAGGTGTTTACCTTAGAAGCAACCTGAATTGATTGGGTTTCAATATGTTGAGCGTGTAGGGATTGGCGGACAGCAGAGTGGGCTATCTACAACACCACGACCTACGGCTAGATAGGGAAAAAGATTAAAGGAGAATTAGAAGAATGAGGCAGGCAATCGGTCAAAAGCCCATGATGACGGTATTTTTTGTTTTGAGGACGAGCTTAAAACGAAGGATCAATTTCTTGCCATCAAAGTCACGGATGTTCGATTCTCCCAGAGTGAGGGCGTGGCCCGTTTGTCCATTCTTCAGCACAACGAGTCTATAACCCACGCTCTCGATCCGCCATTCGTTCGAACTCATCGGCACGGGCTTACCCTTAGCATTGAGGTGTTCCGGTTCTGGCAGCAACTTAATCAGAGCGCCAATCATCGGTTGGAACTGGTCAACGCTCACAGACATAGCGCAAGCTTACGCGGCAAGACTGGGGAAGTCTAGCGCGAGGGAACGCCTATGGATCTACCGAATCATTCTTGCTGGAAGCCGCTTGATCTCGACAATCTGACCAGATGCGAAAGCGAGTTCCAGGACATCATCGCCGACGACGTAGACCCAACGCGACGCCAAGTTGAAATCTCGTACTGGATATTTAGGCGGCCCAGCGAACGCGAAGACTTCCGCGTCGGTCATGCCTACCGTCAACCGGTTCGCGATAGCGTCGTCGATTATCCCCAGTGGAGGTTGGCCTGGAGGCATGCCTTCAGATTCCGGAAACGATGGCGCCACTCTACCGGGCGCTTGCGTCGCGCTTTGAGCCATACTGGCCTGAAGGACTAAAACCACAAGCACAGTCATCACGATCATTACATGTTTCATCTTTCCACCCCCCGTAATTGACGGTCTCTGCCATTTCTTGAAATAAGCAAGGGTGATGCCGAAAGACCAGGACCATTTAAAAACGATCTATCCCCTAATTTTTAAAGAGGTTTCTCGCGGACTTGTCTGCATACCGAAAAAGGGAAATTGAAGGGCGCAGCATACAGTGCTTAGAGAGTCAAACCCAGATGTCGTTGATTTCCAAGAACCTGCAGGTGTAGGGATTATCCTGCGGGCCAGAAGAAACTTATGGAATGGCTCTGTTCAGCACAGATGAACTCTGATCATGTAGCGTGGTGTATATCGTCTCGTAGTAACTGTTCCCACGATGTGACGGAAATCGCGCCAGGATTTCGCTGTAGCTAAGGCCGGCATCTAACAGTTTCGCATCATAGAGCCCGAGCGCGTCTAAAATAGTCGGCGCAACATCGACGATAGACATCTGCGGAATGCTCTTCTCTTGAGGTGGCAGCTGGGAAATCCTCGGACTGAAGAAAATGACCGGAATAGAGCTGTCTTCCGAGGCTAAATGGCCATGATCGGATTTCCAATGGGCATTCGAGTCTGCCGTGCCATTCGTTCCTATCCAGGGCACCTGATGGTTCGCGAATGTGTATCCAGCCTTCCGATTAACGAGCAGAATCAAATCGGGAGAAGAATTTGCGCCGGCCGCTTGTACGGGCGCAAGGCCCTGTAAGCGTCGTCTCCATTCTGGCCCGTAATCACTCGACGATTCCTCTATTGGGATGGCTGCCCCCCGTCTGCAGCACTCCAGATAGGTGGAGCCATTACGAACAAAAATCGCTTGCAGGACGCCAGCTTTATTGTTCGCGAACCAATCCCATATGGCTTCAGCAACCTTATGGCTATAGTCATAATCGGCCGGGTCTCTCCATTTTTTCTTCGGCGGTCTCAGATAGATCGCCGCACTGCCACCGTTGAGCGTAACGAAGACGTCATCATCTTCATCCGGATCCCCACTATAAAAGATGGTACTGGTCAGTTTCGCGAAGAAATTGAAGAAATTAATGCTGGTTTCATGGACTTTTAGGCGGCCATGAGGCACCGGCACATGCTTGAGCGCAGCCTCGAGTTCGTCGGTCGACAATGCGCTTCCCATCGTGATGTGGGAGTGCCCATGATCGCTCACCAGAACAAAAAGCGTTTCGTTCAAGAGCTTCGGATAATGATTCAGGCCAGGCCAGGCCAGCCGGTCCTGTACTCGTCCATCACTATCCACTTTCTCGATCCTGTCTGAGCCCTTAAGGAGGCGTTCCAACATCTCATCGACATTCGCTAAATACGTCAATTGCTGGTCATGCGGCTGATCGGCGTGAATATGCGAATCATGATCTAGGCCCGGAAAGTAGAGGGTGGTAACCGTGGGGAGATAGACCTCCGCATCAGCATCAGAGTTCGGGAAACTTCCTCCATTTAAGGCTTGTACGGCTGCAACAAATTCATAGAGGGTGTTGTGATCATAAATCTTGGCTTCATGCTTGATGTACATGGCCGCGGTGTCGTAAGAAGGATACCTCCAATCCGTGTCTTTCGCTCCTCGAGATATCATGTGGTGAACGATTAAGCTTTGTCCTTTCGCGGCGGCGACCACGTCATAGATCGTAGGAGACTGGCGCGGAAGATCATTATTGAGAAGGTACGCCCAATACACCGCCAGAGCATCGATATGCGCCTCGGAATAATATCTGGCCTCCAACGAACCTGATTTCTTGCCGTCCTGTTGTCCCGGGGGCCCCGTCCTGAAGAGAAGTTGATTGCCCGTAATGCCATGAAGGCCTGGATATACCCCTGTCACTAATGAGGTCCAGGATGGAAAGGTATACGAGGGGAACACGGTTACGGCATTCTTCGCTCGTACGGCGTTCCGATACGCGAACGTCCCGTCCGGCTGTTGCATGGCCCCCAGTAGCGTTCTGAGGTACGGCGCCCGCGAGGTTTCAACGAAATCATAAAAGCTGTCCGCGCGCAGACCGTCAACGGCAATGATCACGACGTGCTTGAAACCATCCTCTCGGCCAACAGTGCTGCCGTACCGACTCGGCAAAGGATGTTCGAGAAGCGCGTTGGTCGCAATGGTCTTGATTGAACTGATGGAGCTTATGGACTCACACCCGAGGGGCATGACCGATAAGACGATCACAAGCACATAGCCCAAGCCTTTACGCATCACAGAGCCTTTCCAACCCTCACAGTCCCAAGAGCCGAACGTCTTGGCCGGCCACTGGCTTAAATTTATTATAACGCCTTGTGAGCCGCCCAGGTTTCATAGACTTTCGTCGATGTGAACGGCTTTGTTTGTCATGGAAATAGAAGCGGAACAGACTGACTTGCTAAGAAATTGATGGAGAGAGAGGTTGGCTCCCCGGGCAGGACTCGAACCTGCGACCATTCGGTTAACAGCCGAACGCTCTACCAACTGAGCTACCGGGGAATCACGGCTGAATGGCGGGTTTTATAGCATAGCCGGGACGGAAGAGCAATTCCGGAAGGCTGCTCCAAGGCCTAGAATCCGCCGATCCGCCCTTCGTCCTGGTCAATGTCCTCGGTCGAATCCTCATCGCCTCCTATGCCAGCATAATGGCGCGCCCAGGACATGTAAATATGCCCGCTGTCCTTCAAGGCATCGGCGCTTTTGGCCATCTGGATAATTTCAGAGGGATCGCTCCCTTTTTTCTTGAGCTCGGTCAAATAGTCTTCGAAAGCTTGGTTCACCCTCGCCAAGGCTTCCTGCGCCCCTTGGACCGACCGCCTGATGTCGTCATTCATGAGGGACTCCTCCCGGGTCGCTCCAACAAAAAGCCCCACGACGCTGTCGCCATGGGGCTCTTCGCAATCCTTCTGAGCAGAGCGGACTACCCTGCGTACGCCTGGCCCAACCCCGCCGATTCTCCATGTTTGGCCAACAGCTTGCCGTCGGCGCCCATGGCCAGCATCTCGACAGCTTGATGCTTGGCGGCATCGCAGACCACCTTGCAGAGCTCGCATCCCTTGCAGACATCGGTCACAACCTTGGCGACCATCTTGGTGGTATCCAAGAGAATACAGTCCGCCTCGGGGCAGTACATGATGCAGAGACGACATCCCTTTTTCGCCACACACTTTTCATCCGTCACCACCGCTACGTTATACATGCGTCCGCCCTTTCCTTCCGTTACGCCGCCGCGACTACCAATTCGACGTGATTCTTCTCGGCCCATTCCACGCCCAGGTCATAGGCTTTCTTCACGACCGCCAGGTTCTTGGCGAGCAACTGCTCCTTCTTCGCGAATTTCTTCGTGATCGCCTGATCGAGAGTCGCGGTACCGCCCGATGCGACATATTTCTTGCCGAACCGGTCTTGCAATGCCATATCCAAGGCCTGCATCGAAACGCACTTGGTGATGCCGGCCACAGACCCGATCATGCCCATGTTCGTGGACAATTCAGTACTCGCAATCTCGAGCGCGATCTCGGTGGCATTCACGTAATACACGGCCACTTCGAGATCGGCCAGGCGCTGTTTGTCTTCGTCCGTCAACAATTCCATGTTGGAGTTGATGATCACCAACCCGCCCCGCTTGATGCCGGAATAGAACGGCATGGTGTAGCTCTTGCCCTGGTTGATGACCTGCGGATGGAACACCTCGATGACCTCGGGGTACACCAACTCGCCCCGGTCGTAAATCCGCTCTACCCCGATCCGGACATAGGCTTCGGCCGGCGCCATCCGTTTCTCGGCTCCGAAGAACGGGTTGGAGATCGCCTGCCTGCCGTCTTTTGACGCCGCCATCGCCATGACATGGGCCGAGGTCACGACGCCTTGGCCTCCCAACCCGGACATTCGAATATTGATCCGTCGCTTAATCATGCGCCGTTTCCTCCCTCAAGCAATTAGGCCTGCGCCAACGCTTCTTTCTCAGCCGATTTCCGAGTCTTTTCTTTCTCGGCACGATCAGCGAGGAAAGCCTTCGCCTCATCCGAGATGTACTCCTTGAAAGCGAACCGCTCGCCCGGCTTCTCCGAGTCACGCATCTCCTGCAAGCCTTCCATGCTGTTTTTGCCGATCTCCAGGATGCACGGGGTATAGAGCTGGAGGTACGTCGGCCCGATTTCGCGGGCGATATACACGGCGTTTTTGATCACCCTCTCCACGAGAGAGGGCTTGCTGACCGTGCAGTTCACGACATACACGCAGCCCGACTCTTTGGCGATCTCCGGCAGCCGCACCTTGTCAAACTGCTTGCCCATCGGCGCCATCTTGGCCACAAAGCCCTTCTGCATCAACCCGCTTTCCTGGCCGCCCGTGTTGGCATACAACTCATTGTCGAAACAGATCGTCGTGAACTTCTCCTGGCGGAACCAGGACTGGAGCGTGTAGTCCAACCCAATGTCCACCGTGGCTCCGTCCCCGGCCAGAACCACTACGTCCTTCACCCGACCCGGGAAGCGCAACGTGAGCGCCCGCTTCAAGCCGGACGCAATGGCGTTCTGGTTCCCGAAGAGCGAATGGATGTTGTGGACGCCGACATGCGGGAAGACCAGGCTGGTGCAGCCCGTCGATCCCACCATGACCGTGTCTTCGGGATTCGGCAGGGACGCCAGAATGTACCGGAAGGCCATGGACTCGGGACAGCCGGCGCACAGGGAGTGCTGCTCGATCAGCTCCTTCTTGACCCCGACATCCTTCCAGCCCCGGCTTTCCTGGCCCCAGGTGGCGTTGGTCACCAGCGCCTGGTATTCCGGCGGCATGATGTCGAAGAACTCTTCGCAGATCTCAATCCGTTCCTTGCTCATGTGATGGTTCCTCCCTGCAATTCCCGCAGTTTAGGGTTTTTCTCAGCTTCCCCGTCCAGCAAGCGTCGCCACGGATTTCCCGAGCGCCCGCTGGATGTGTTCGACGATCACTTCCGGCGGCATCGTCATCCCGCCGGCCACATGCGGACCGGCGATCACGCGATCGCTGTCTGGAACAGTGGCCTTGATTTCCCGAGCCATCCAGCCCGCCACGTTGAACTCCGGCACAAAGATATACTTGGCACTCTTCGTCGCCTCGCGAATCTCATGGTACGGCCAGGGCCTCAAGGATTTGATCTTGACCAGCCCGACCCGCAATCCCTCCTCGGCCAGCAAGCGAATGGCTTCACGCCCTTGCGAGACGGCCGTCCCGGAAGACACGATCAGAATCTCCGCGTCGGTGTTTTCGGTTTCGATCAGGCCGTGCAGCAACGGAATCGTGTGCTTGCGGGACCGCTCGATGGCCGCCCGAACCTCCTGCTGCCAGGAGGCATGGGTCGCGTAACTGATGTAGTTGCTCTTCATGACAAAGGGGTCGCGCATCATCCGGACCGGCGGGCACTCCATGTCCATGCAGGGCACCGGCGACCGGTACGGATCGTACGGCGGCAGGCACATGTCCACCGGCGTCAGGTTCACCACGTCCTTCGTGTGCGTGACGAAGAACCCGTCGCAGCAGATGGCAATCGGCAGGTGTACGTCGGGCTGCTCCGCCACCATGAAGCCCATGAGAATCCAGTCATAGAAATCCTGCGCCGTCTCCGCATGCCAGACCAGCATGCCGGTCTCGAGGAGAAAGTAGATTTCCAGCGTGTCCGGCTGGATGCTCAACGGCGAATTGATGCCGCGGCAGGTCACGATCATCTCGATCGGCAAGCGCGCTCCCGACCACATCGGGAAATTCTCCATGGCCCGCATGGTCCCGGGCCCGGCCGTCGTCGTGAAAACACGGGCGCCTCCAAAAGCTCCGCCCGCACACTCCGACATCACGCCGAACTCGTTTTCGCCGCGCATGTAATCGGTGACATAGCCTTCAGCGTACAGCTCGCCGATCAGCGCCGCTGCTTCGCTTTGGGGCGTGATGGGGTAGGCCACCATCAGGTCCACGCTGGCCCGTCTGATCGCTTCCTTGATGACTTCGCTTCCCGTAAAGAACGACGGGATGCGGGGCGCCTCAAAAAACAGGTGATAGGGATCCGTAAATGTCTGTCCCTTTTTATTTTTGGTGCCGATGATCGAATGGCTGTCCATCGGTTTGGCCTCCTCGATTAATTCCTGGTTCCGCCGGCATGATCCTTCTTTTCCAGCGCGGCGACATGCTGCTTGAGCGCGCCGAACGGCACCGCGCCTTTCAATTTCTTCACCCACTCCGCCAGATGCATGATCTTTTCGACCGACGCGTCTCGAAACGACAGACAGGCGTCCTCATGGCCGGCCTGGGCACACATGGCAATAGTGTAACAGTTCGTGCCGCCACGGATGATCTTGAGGGAGAGATTGGCTTGATGGCAGTGAACCCCCACAAACATGCAGACATCAATTTTGTTGTGCCAAATCGTCAGGTTCGGATGATTGGGATTGATCTCAACCTCCGGATTGATCTTTGGATATTTAGGCCGGTAATCCGGCATCGGGATCAGCATGGGCTGGGCCTCTCGATGCGCGCATTCCTTCAGGGTCTCGTACAAGAACTTGATCGCCTTCGCCTTCTTCT
>WNGA01021971.1_pt1 | contig 10263 bp, 8 predicted proteins | sample 5400061 | NCBI WGS metagenome assembly WNGA01 (sample SAMN13153366, study PRJNA577476) | soil metagenome | isolation source: 100 cm soil or saprolite under grassland replicate 2 | place: USA:California | collected 2016-06-15
CCTCCCGGTAGCTTTCCCGCAGCAGCACCGCCGGCGGGGAGCCTCGGTTCGGCACCCTGGTGATGTACATGACTGCCATTTTAGCCGAGTATCGCAGCCATGTCACCAGAACGCGCTGATATACATGACTACGTATCGGCGACGAGTAGGCAGATCCTCCCTGGTCACAGCAACAACGGGACCGTCAAGGGCCAGTGCTCAGGGGGGAACTTCGGCCTAGTAGTGGAGGCCGCTCACTGGCCCGACTGCGGCGAAGACGCTCCGCCGCCAGGCCTGCCCGCCGCGTATTGATCTGCGAGCTTGCTTAGCATGAGGACGTTTGCGTCACTTGTTACGAGCACGAACTGTGGATAACTCGGAAGGGCGGTCGTGTCCGGGCTTTCCGCCCTGGAGCCATCACTGGAACCGATGGGCTCATAGCAAACACGCTCCTTGCCACCCGCTAGGACGCAGACAAGACTGTCGGAGCGATCCCGCAGGCGCTCCGAGCGGGAGTGCAGTGACCCCGTGGAGAGGCTGTGGCAGGGAGGGGGCCTTGCCGGTGTCGCCTAGCCATAGTGGGGACACCCCGCTCCGGCGGAGGCATCCCTTGCCTACCGTCGACGGAGTTGGTCTCACAAGCACGGGCTGTGACCCGCCGCAGAACAGCCGGCCTTGTGGAGACAGGGATGTTGCGTGTATGCCTTTGGCTGTCCTGTCCGATCTGAGTTGATGACATGCCTGGGGGTCTGAGCCGTGACGCCTTGCCGACCGAGGTCCAAATTCAGGTTGGGAGGTATTGACGAGTTTCTCTGGTGCGAGCCGTCGGCAGCCATTTTTGCCGGCGGCTTGGCGTCTGGGTGGTCCTTCGCTCTGATCGGCGTCTTGGGCAGGTCCGTAAGCAACGTGCTCGGCCGGTGCGCGAGATCGTCCGGACGATTCGACAGCATGGAGGGACAGAAATGAGATCGATCCAGTCGATCCTCCGGCGGCCTCGGCTTTTCGGGGCGGTGCTGGCCGTCGTGGCGCTTGTGAGCGGCACCGGACTGGCGGCCGTCTCGGCGACATCGAAAAGCTTCGCCGCCTCGGGGGTTTCGTGCGCAGCCGGTACGCTGGTACGGACAACGACCGGGCCGGTCTGCGGCGTCGTCGACAACGGCGTCAAGGAGTGGCTGGGCATCCCGTATGCGGCGCCGCCTGTCGGCAACCTGCGCTGGGCTCCTCCGCAGCGGCACGCACCATGGACGACGACGCTGCAGGCAACTGCTTTCGGCAGCCAGTGCCTGCAGCCGGGCTTTCCCCCAGCCATTCCGGCCGGGGGCAGCGAGGACTGTCTCTACCTCAATGTGTGGGAACCGCCTGGCAGCGTGCCTCTCTCCGGTCTTCCGGTGATGGTCCACATTCACGGTGGCGGGTTCTACCTCGGCTCCGGCAATGGTGACAACACGCTGCTCGCAAACACGGGACACGAAGTCATCGTTTCGATGAACTACCGTCTCGGCATCTTCGGGTTCCTCGCCGACTCGGCGCTTGGCCGGCATTCCGGAGACTACGGCCTGCAGGATCAGCAGGCGGCCCTGCGCTGGGTGCGGGAAAACATCCGCGCATTCGGCGGCAATCCAAACAGGGTGACGATCTTCGGGGAGTCGGCGGGTGGGTCGAGCGTCTGCGACCAGATCGCCTCGCCAACCGCCGCCGGGCTGTTCCACAGGGCGATCAGCACGAGTGGTGAATACAACACGCTGTTTGGTGTGCCCGCGGCCGCTGGCAACCTCGAGCCCCAGGACTGCAAGGCTTCGCTGCCGACACGGGCCCAGGCGGACAGGATCGGCGCGAGGTTCACGGCCGCCGTCGGATGCGGCAGCGCATCGGATGTGGCGGCATGCTTGCGGCAAGTGCCTGCGGCGGTGGTCGAACAGGTCGCTGGCTCCGGCTACCAGTACGGCGGTCAGGGCACGATCGCGCCAACCATCAACGGCACGACGCTAACCATGTCACTTCGGCAAGCGCTCAGGACAGGCGCGGTGAACCGCGTCCCGGTTATCGCCGGGGTGGACCGCGATGAGAACTTGACCGGGGTTGCGAACTCGCCGGCACAGTACAGGCAACTGGTGCACGCACAGTATGGGCCGTTGGCGCCCAAGGTGCTGGCCCGGTATCCGCTGAACCGGTTCTACTCGCCGTTTGTCGCCTGGCGCACGGTCGCAGCTGACTCCGACACCGTGTGCCCCGCGATCGTCACGGACCAAGCGTTGGCACGCTGGATGCCCGTCTACGGGTACGAAATCGATGATGGAAATGCTCCGACCGCGTTCTTCCTCCCGGCCGGCCAGCCGAACGGCTCCTACCACGTGGCCGACTGGTTCCTCACCCCCACGCCTGGCCTTGACCCGAACCTGCAGGTGCTCCAGAGCCAAGAGCTCACCTACGTGACCACCTTCGCCCGCACGGGGAAGCCAACTGGGCCGCACACGCCGACGTGGCCCGAGTTCAACAGGTCTCGGCAGATCATGTCGTTGGCACCTGGCGCCGACAGCCAGACCCTCGCGAAAACACAGGTCGCCGTCGACCACAACTGCAGGTTCTGGGACAAGGTGAGTCCCAAACCATAGTTGAATTGAATTAAAGGGGAGGAGCCGAATGAAGAGAAGACGTGTGAACGCGGCGGGGGGAAGGCTCGGGCTGCGCAGAAGGCTCCTGCTAATCGTGGCCGGTGCGGGCCTGCTGACGGCCAGCTCCATCAGTGCGGCGCCGGCCGCCTCGAAGGCATCCTGCCCGCCGCAGGGCGTCGTGCGGGTTGAGATCACCCGCCGGGAGCCGTTCGCGGGTGGTATGTCGTTCGGGCGCTCAGGGTCATACGAAAAGCTGGTTGGAAAAGCGTATCTCGCTGAGGACCCGACGGACGCTCACAACGCTCTCATCCAGGACATCGACAAGGTCCCGGTCGACGCGTGCGGCCACGTCCAGTTCTCGACCGACATCTACATTCTCAAGCCCGTGGACATGTCGAAGGGCAACCACGAGCTCTTCTTTGAGGTCAACAACCGCGGCAACAAGATCGCGCTCAACTGGCTGAACGGATCGACCTGCCGGTCGCGCACCAAGACGGCCAGCCGATCACCGGGAGGGTGGGGGTGCAGTACGACGTCTCCCGCCACATCCCGGTGACGGGCACCGTCTCCCTGCCCCTGAGCGGCCGGCCAGAGTTCGACCCCTACCCGACCGCGTCGCTTGACACCTCCAGCGCGAGACTGACGGTGCGCCGTCTGATCGACTCGCCGGAGACCGTGGTCCCCTCCGACCGCTGGGCGTTCGCGCGCTGCAGCCGCGACCCGAGCACCGGGGCGATCGTCGACGTGGTGCCGGACCCCAAGAGCATCTGCTACTTCGACGGCTTCGATCCCGACCGGCTCTACCAGCTCGTCTACACGGCCAAGGACCCCAAGCCGATGGCGCTCGGCTATGCGGCCACGCGGGACGTGATCTCCTTCCTCCGCCACAACAGCGCCGACGCGGCCGGGACGCCGAACCCGCTCGGCACCGACATCACGCACACGCAATGCCTCGGCATCTCCTCCAGCGGGATGTACGTGCGCGACTTCCTGTACCTGGGCTTCAACGCCGACACCGCCGGGCGAAGGGTGTGCGACGGGCTGACGGCATACATCGCCGGAGCGCTGCGGCTGCACCTGAACACCCGCTTCACCCAGCCCGACATCTACACGCGCCAGGACCTCTGGGCGGGCCTCTGGCCGATGGCGACCTTCCCGTTCAGCTATGGGATGACGACCGACCCGGTCACCGGCCGCAGCGACGGGATCCTCAAGCGCCCGGCCACCGACCCGCTCGTGATGCAGATCGACACCTCGATGGAGTACTGGCAGTTCCACGCCTCGCTGGTCACCCACGACGCGCGCGGCCGGCCGCTCGCGCTCCCGCCCAACGTCCGCTACTACGCGATCGCCAGCGGTCAGCATGCCCCCGGCGTCACCCCAAGCAGGGGCATCTGTCAGCAGCTCAGCAACCCCCTCGACTACCGACCGTTCGGGCGGGCGCTGCTAGTCGCCCTCGACCGCTGGGTGAACGAGGGGATCCAGCCGCCAGCGAGCCGCTACGCACGCAGCGACCATGGCACGCTCGTCCCGCCCGACCAGGCGAGCACCGGCTTCCCGACCATCCCCGGCGTCCCGTACACCGGCAAGATGAACCTACTGCCGCTCCGGGACTACGGTCCCGACTTCGGCCCGGCGGGCGGTGTGATCAGCCTGATGCCACCGGTGACCGTGCCAGGCGCGGCGTACACCGTGCTCGTCCCCAAGGTCGACGCCGACGGCAACGACATCCCAGGGCTGCGGAGGCCCGACGACATCGAGACGCCGCTTGCCACCCACACCGGCTGGAACCAGCGGGCATCAGGCTTCCGCGAGGGCGACCTCTGCTCGCTCACGGGCTCCTACATCCCGTTCGCCCGAACCCAGGCCGAACGGCTCGCGACCGGCGACCCACGCCTGTCGATCCAGGAGCGCTACCGCAACCACGGCGACTATGTCAGCGCGGTGGGAAGGGCCGCGCGCGCCCTCAAGAACGAAGGCTACCTCCTCCAGGAAGACGTGAGCCGCATCATAGAGTCTGCGGCGCAGCGCGACGTTCCATAGCCTGCCTCGACCGGCGGGGGCTGCCGCGAACCTCCGCCGGTCGGACTGGGCCGCCAGGCTCATGGGACACAGTTCGGAAATCGCAGGCGGGCGCGGCTAGCCTGCGGGACCAGCCGGAGCTGTTCGGCCGGGTCTGCTCGACCCCGACCGCCTGGTGCATCCTGGCCGAGGAGCTGCCCGCCGATCCGCGTGGGATCGCGGCGCTGGGAGGCAGCGCTGGCCAGGTCCGCGAGCAGGCGTGGGCGCTGAGCGCGGCCCCGGCAGGCATTAAAGATCGCGCGAGGCTCGACGCAGATAAGCCGCAGGCGACCAGGTACGCTCGCCCATCGCCGTGCCGCGATCCCGCTGGCGAGGCGCCGGTGTGACCACGGCATCCGCACCGACAGTCTCGGCTACGCCGAAGGGACCTGGGACCTTCGGCCACTGAGCAACCACACACCGATCGCGCAGAGCACCGCAACACCGACGCCCGCGATGGCCCGCTTGATGTGGTGGTGTGTCGACCCAGCCAGGTACCCCGGGAACCATGTCGGCAGCTTGCCGGACGCAGTCGTGAAGTAGTAGATCCCGGCGACCAGCGCCAACAGGCCGACGATGACCAGGATCACCACGATGAGCCGGGTTGATGAACGTCTTGCTATCGCCGCCATCGTGTCCTCCTTTTCTTCTTGGACGTAGCGTTCGGCGGGAATCTACTCCTGGCCGAGGTTCTGCGAGGCACGCGGGTGTAGGCAGCCTGGGCCGCGGGCCCTGAGCGCTCCGAGAGCCCTGGGGGGACCCGGGAAAGAGGTAATTACGCCCCTCATGCCGTGCGCCCGGCTCCTGCCCGCCAGCGGGCAGCGTCGGCCGCTGTAGGTTCGACCGCCACCAACCGGAGCGCGACCAAGTGGGCGCACTGGCGGCCGAACTGCCCGGCCGGGCCGGAGCAGGCCCCAGCGACCACGCCACCAGCCGAGGCGATGCACGGCACCGTCATCTCGGCAGGTCGTACGGATACGCCCGGCCCGACCTTGAGGACATGGAGGCAGCCTCGTCAGGTAGCGGCGACCCTTTGCCTCGACGCGCTCGCGCACCATCGGGACGCCTCAGCGACCTCGAGCGCGCTCGATCCGGGTAGCCTGGGCGACCAGTTCGGCGATGCGCCGCCGATCGCGCCGCTCCGACTTGCCGAACGAGCAGCGATCGCCTGTGGGTGGAGCACGTCCTCCAGGGCGCCGGTCCGGGCCGACGCGAGCGGGAGAACTGGCGGTCTGACGGCCGCTTGATCGACGGGAGAGGAGACCCCTTGGGTGGCGTCCCCTGGCAGTCAGCCTGCCGTGGTGGTGTTGGCGAACGAGACGTGGTCGTCGCCGAGGTGGAGGACGGCGAGGATCCCGGCTTGGGCAGGCCGAGACACCCGTTGACGAAGTACGCCTGTCGCTTCGCCGCGAACTCCTTGCTGTCGGCGGGATGGTCGGACGCGCTGGTCGCTGCGTAGATCTCGTGGCAGGACTTGTTGTCGGCGGTCAGGCCCTTGGATAGCAAGGACTTGCGGGCCTCGCCGCCTTGTTGCCAGGCGGTGTCGAGGGTCTTCAGATCCTTCGTGAACTGCTGTTCTGGCGTAGGTATGGGTTCGCAGCCAGTAACAGCAAGAAACAAGCGCGATCAAGCAAAGTAACGCTTTCCTCGTCATACAGGAAATCGTAGACGATCAGGCGATACAGTCAAGTAGTGTAAAGCAGGTGGCTCCGACAAGACCCATCGTGGTCAGCCGGCCCAGGTCAGTTCCCAGCAGCATCACCGTAGCCGTGCGTTCGCCAATGACGGATACGACGATCTCCCTCCCCTACCCGCGGCGCTCTCCGCCTGCCGGTCGTGCCCACCAGATAGCGGAAGGCCCCGACTCCGGTCGGGGCCTTCCACACGCTCGTTGACGACGGATCACTCAAGCACATCAGCTCTCGGTGCCATCGCACACGCTACGGTCGCCAGGAAGGCGAGCAGCCCCGTCACCAGCGAACCGCCGACCGTCGCGGCCGCGCCGATCAGCACCCCGATCGTCGTCTCCGACAGCGCCATGCCGCCTCCTCGCACCTCTCCGGCTTTCGAGTGGGGTTCTACCACGTCCAGTGATGAGCAGCCTTTCTGCCTGATCGCCCATTAGTTAGGTCGTACGCTTCCGTGATCCCCGACCAGGAAGCGACAGCGCGGCGACGGATATCGTTCAGACCGACATCGGTGCTGTGGCGGCGATCGGGGGGGCTTCGTCGGCGCATGAGTCCAGGGTCGCTACCAGCGACGCATGGAACGGGATCGTAGGCGGGAGCGGGCCGCGGAGATCCTCTCGCCGAGCACAAGCGCGGCGGCGATGGTTCTGCCGCTGCCTCAAGCGCACCGTCGCCCGCCAGCGCTCCCGGCTCCTGGAACACATGGCCGCGCTGCCAGGGGATGGGTGGCGGCCAAGGCTTTAGCCGTGCTGGTAGACCGAGACGTGCATGGTGCTTGTGGCCGTGAACGGCTCCCGCCGCCAGCCACCCCACCGCTCCCGCAAGCGCAGCCCGGCAAGGCGGGCCATCAGGTCCAGCTCCGACGGCCAGGCATAGCGCAGCACCCCCGGGATGAGCCGCAAGCCCGCTCCGGGGCCGAGCTGGATCTGCTGCGCCTCCAACCGCTGGCGGACCGGATCGTGGCGCGACGCGGTCAGCAGCACCGAGTCGACCGTGACCCGCGTGACCCCAAGCTGCTGGTCGTCCCGGTAGCGAGCCGGGTCGGGCACGAACACCTCGACGACGAAGACCCCATCTGGCGACAGCCGGGCGGCCACGTTGGCGAAGCAGCGCAGCTGCTGCTCCTGGGACGGCAGCAGGAACAGCGTGTTGGCGGCCACAAACACCAGCCCGTAGGAGCCCTCCACGGCGACCTCGGCCATGTCACCGACGCTCAGCTGCACCCGCTCGCCACCCGGCTTGGCGCGCAGCCGCTCCAGCATCGCCGGCGACACGTCGATGCCGTGGACCTGCAGACCACGCTCGGCCAGTGGCAGCGCCAGCCTGCCGGTACCAACGCCCAGCTCCAGGACCGGTCCCTGGCCGGCCAGCTCGGCCAGCCGCTCGACGGTGGCCTGGGTGTCGGGATGATCCTGGTACCAGTCGTCGTAGAGGTCGGCGACCCGCTCCCCGTAGGTCTCAGCGCCGTATCTGTCCATGGGCCGATTATCCGTGGTGCGCCAACCCAATCGCCATCGGGACCCGAAGCCGCCGGCGCGCAGCGCCGCGGCGACCGGGACATCGGAGGCCAGCGCGAGGCCCTGCTCGAGCCAGGCGACGTAGGCGAGCCGGTCCAGGCTGACCCGCAGCTCCTCCCCGACGGGAACCACCACACGCGGCTCGGAGGGCTTGTCAAGGTCGGGGCGGCGCTCCAGCAGCCGGCTCAGGGCATAGGCGGCCGCGCTGTCGAACAGCTCCGACAGCAGCCTCAGCAGAGTGTCGGAACCCACAGCGGCAGCGGCGCTCATGCGGCCTCACCGCCCTCGGCCGTGCACGGCGGCGAAGTGGACGCGCCGCTCCGCGTGGGCGTCAGCCAGGGCCGGCGAACCGCGAACCGCACCTGCGCCACTCGGCGTAGGAATCCCCCGGTCTGGAGGCCGGGGATGCCAAGACCCCGTTGAAGACCTCATCGAAAACGTCGTCGTCGAAGACTATCTCTATCTGGCTTGGCAGCAGCGCGCATCGGTGTTGAGCTGAGGGAGCCTACAGCCCCGGTCGGCCGCCGGTGTGTCTCACGGGCGCGTGCTGTTGGACCTCGTGAAGGAGTATCGCGTCCAGGACCCGCTGGTTCGCGCAAGAAGATTGGACAGCCGCCCCGGCGCCTCGGCGGGGTGGGCAGCGGCGCCTCGACCTACCGCCAGCGGCCCGCTACCATGTACGACAGATGTACGTACCCCATGCGTGGAGTGAGGCACATGAGCGCGATCGGAGTCCGCGACCTTGGCCGCAATCCGAGCAAGGTCCTCGACGAGCTGGCGGAGAGCCGCCGGCCGATTCTCATCACCCGCCGGGGGCGGCCCGTCGCCATCCTCATGCCGATCGACCCTGACGAGGTCGAGGACCAGATCCTGGCGCACGCGCCCGAGTTCGTCACCGACCGGGCCGAGGCCGAGGCCGACCTCCGCAAGGGCCGTACGGTCCCGCTGTCCAAGTTGCTCCCCGAACTCGGCGAGGAGTAGACACACTCGGTCCCATGAGCAAGGCCGTCCAGCTCGCTCGCAGCGCCGAGCGTGACCTCCGCCGCATGGGGACCAGGAGCAGAGCGAACCCGCATCCTGCGCGCGCTCACTGAGACCCTGGAGGCCGAGCCGACCCCGGCCAACGCCGACATCAAGCCGCTGGTTGGAGCGGAGCCATGGCTGCGCCTGCGGGTCGGGGATTGGCGCGTCATCTACCGCCGGCTCACCATCGAGGAGCGACATGCCACGACGCTGCCCAGCGAGGCCGACACCGCAGACGAGGTGCACCTGGTCGCGCGCATCGTCGCCCGCAGGGAGCTGGAACGCGCGGTCGACCACCTGCTTTGATCGGCACCCGCCGGGAGTCCGGTGGGGTCGACAACTCGTCTCGGGATCTTCAGCCCGACCGGACCTGGTCGACCAGCTCGGCTATCGCCCTGACCACCAGGTCGGGATCGGCACGATGCACGAAGTGGTCACCGACGGTGGCGTGCAGGTGGGTGGTGCGCTCCGACAGCAGCGCGAGGTCCGACTGCAACTCCTGCCAGACAGCCCCAGCCTCCGGTGGCCAGGGAAGCTCGGTGTTGGCGTCCCTGGTAATGACAACCAGCGGAAGCCGGCCAAGGCTGCCGGGTCCGCTCGGCACGGCCCGACCGACCTCGGCGGCCAGGCTCGGGAACGCCACCATCTCGCGGACATCGGCGCGGCGTTGCCGGCTGCTGAGGCGCATCGCCATCGCGCCCGCGGCCATCTCCGACGGCAGCCCACGCCGCAGGTGGGCTGGGATCTGAGCGCCACGCGCCCGCAGGCGAGTCCAGCCAAGCGGCCGGACCGCGAACCTGGCGACGCGCAGCCACCACCGCAGCCGCCACCGCAGGCGGGAGAGCCGCCACCCGTGCACGCGCAGTCGCCGCTCCTGGCCCGGGTGGCTGGAGTCCACCAACAGCAGGGCGGCTACCTGCTCCGGGTGGGTCGCCTGGTACAAGCGCACCAGCAGCCCGCCGACTGAGTGGCCGACCAGGACATAGGGTGCTGGGACGCCTGCGGCGTTCAGGAGGGCGTGGAGGTCGGCGACCATCCGCCGACCGGTCGGCCACCGACCCGGATCGCTCCAGCCCAGACCGGCCCGATCGTAGACAACCACGGTCGTGTGCTCCGCCAGGCGACGTTGGATCTCCGCCCAGCCGTCACCGGGCTCCCCCAGCGACGGCGCGACCACCACGGCCGGACTGCCCTCGCCGGCGCGCCACAGGTGGAGGCGGCGCCTGCCGATGTCGATCAACTCACCGGGCGGCGGGTAGCGCCTGCGGTCCCGCGCGGTGGTGATGGCCTGATACGTGGCGCTGGCGAGGCCGGCAGCAGCGGGGCAGAACCCGCCAGCGCGGACAAACCGTCGAGTGTGCATAACGGCAGGAAAGAGACTTT
>WNGA01013853.1_pt1 | contig 10261 bp, 8 predicted proteins | sample 5400061 | NCBI WGS metagenome assembly WNGA01 (sample SAMN13153366, study PRJNA577476) | soil metagenome | isolation source: 100 cm soil or saprolite under grassland replicate 2 | place: USA:California | collected 2016-06-15
TAGGCCGCGTGCGCCCTAGCTGTTGAAAAATCAACGGCCGCCGCTATTCGCGACGGCCGTTCGTTGGTCTACCGCAACGTCATGGCTTTCGATATCGCCACGCCGCGATGGTCGCCCCCTTTGGCTTCATCGCAAACTGCTGGCTTTGCCCCGGCGGCGTCGTCGCCACCTGGACGGTGTCGGTCGCGACGACTTGCCCCTGCAGGTCTACGAACTCAAACACCAGCTTGTACGGTGCATTCGGCTTCTCTCGGGTGTTCGTCACCAGCCCCCTCACGTCTCGGCCCGTGTCCGTCGAGTCGAATTGGCTCACCGCCACATCCCCAATCAATAGCGAGTCACTCAGGCGGTAGTAAAACAGGGCTGAGTCGATCTTGCCGTTTTGTTGCTGGGCGTACGCCATGATCTTGATGCCCGTGCGGTTCATCGGATCAACGGCGAGCAGGCGGCGTGACATCGTCAGCGCCGTGAGCGAATCGCGCATCCCCAGTGCTGTGTTGGCCCGGAAGATCAGGGTCTCGCGGTAGTACGGATTGAGCTTCAGACTGGCATCGAGCGCCTGCGCGGCCAGGGTGAACGCCGCGCGCGAGCTGGTGAAGTACGCCCGCGCCATCGCCTTGGTCACGGAATCGCAGCTCGCGCGAATCCGCACCGGCGTCAACGGCGGCCGCTTCGCCCGTGCCGCGGTGCGGCAGCTGGTCCCCGCCACCGAGGTGTCGGGGTCCTCAGGCACGCTCTGGGAAATCTCGGCGCCGACCCGATAGAGCTGATAATAGCCCATCGAATCGCCCTTACTGATGATCTGCCGGTAGATCGCAAAGGCACTATCTCGGTAGACAGTGTCCTTGCTGGCTTTCTGCATGTAGACGCCGCCCAACGCCGCCATGATCTCGGCGTCGTTGGGATAGAGGCCCAGGTATTCGCGATAGGTCGCCTGCGCTTCCGCCAACATTTGCTGGCTCTGTTGAATGCGGCCGAGGTTATAGAGCGCGTCTTTGCGGTCCTGCGCGAACTTGGGATCCGTCGCTGCCACGTTCGCGGCCTTGCGGAAATAGAAGACAGCGGAATCGGACTTGCCGGAGTTGTAGAACAGCGTGGCGATATACTTGATGCCGGTCGGCTCATTGGGGAGCAGTGCGTTGGCACGCCGGAATGACGCGATCGCGGAATCGGTGTTGCTCGCCTGCCACGCCGCGATCCCTGCGTTGAATGTGGGCACCCACACATACCGCCGCCACACGCCGATGTCGTCCGTGCACTCCGGTTTCAGGGTCTGGGCGCGCGCGAATGCCGAGTCCGCGCCCAGCGCGTCGTCGGCCATGATGTAGTAGCGCGCCAGGTAGTACCACGCCGCCGGATTCTTGTCCTGCTCGCCGGTGGTCACGGCCTGCGTCAGCACGCGCTGCGCGTCGTTCAGGTCCTTTTTCTTCTGATCCTCGAACCGCGTCGTCGTGGCGCTCTTCAGGAACAAGAGGCCCTGATTGACGAGAAAATGGCCCGGCTTCAAGTCACACTTCGGATCCGCCCACCGCCCCGCCGCCTGTTGCTGCGCCCCGAGCGGGACTGTGATTACCGCGAGCATGATTGCCGCAAGATTCCGGACCGTTCGCACGTTCACTCCTTGGCTTTCGCGATAAGAGCTTCGGCGTCGCGCTCCACGGCGCGCGCCACCTCGAGCGGCGGGCGGCCCAACGCCTGCGCGGCCGCCAGCACGTCGTCGTATTCTGGCTTCACTCGGGGCTGGCCGCCATCCAGAACCTTCACGCGCACCGCCACGCCGTCCAGCCGCACCGTGAGCTGGTGACGCGGCAGCGTGGCCCGCTCCGCAATCCAGCGCCGCACGCCGGCTGTCGTGCTGTGGCGGAACAGCTCGGCGGTCACCGCCTCCGCGAGCCCCTCGGGCGCCATGACCTCCACGCGGAACCCCTGGCGGCCCTTCTTCATCTGCACCGGCCAAGTCTGCACATCGAGCGCGCCCGCCTGGACCAACGCCTGACGCAGCGGCTCCACGTACTCAGGACTCATGTCGTCCACATCGGTCGCGAGCAATACCACGCGGCCCGCCTCACTCGCGACCTCGGCAATGAGAATGCGCAGCGCGTTCGGATAGTGCTTGGGGTCGCGCTGACCCGCCCCCCACCCGCTGCCCACCATGCGCCAACGGTCCGGCGGCGCGCCTGCCGATAGCACCCGCAAGAGAGCCGCTCCCGTCGGCGTCGTAGCCTCGCCTTCCACCGGTCCAGCGCCGGCGATCTCGAGCCCTTCGAGCAGGATCGCCGTGGCGGGGGCAGGGATCGGCAGGCGACCGTGCGCCGCCTCTACCCACCCCTGCCCCACGGCAACTGGAAGGTGGTGCACCGCCTCGACCTCGAGGCGCTCGAACCCTTCGATGGCACCCACGATATCGAGGATGGCGTCCACGGCTCCGACTTCATGCAGATGCACCTGCTCCGGCGCGACGCCGTGGACTCGGCCCTCGGCCTCGCCCAGCAATCGGAACGTGCGTACGGCGCGCTCCTTCACCCAATCGGAAATCGGCGCCCGCTCGACCAGTCGCACCAGGTCACCAACGTGACGGCCGTGCGGTTGCGGCGGGATGTCGAACTCGACTTGCTTGCACGTGACACCGGCCCGACGAACGTCTCGAACCGTAACGCGGGCGTCGCCGACGCCGAGCCGTCCCGGCAACTCCTCGAGCCAAGCAGCTGGCAGGCCGAGAGAAAGGAGAGCCCCCAACGTCATGTCGCCGCTGATGCCAGCGGCGGGATCCAGGATGGCGATGCGCATCGCGATGTGTTGAAATTAAACAGCTTACGTTCTGTAGAGCCACCCAGCGCCGGTATTGAACACCACGACCCGCTCTTCAGAGCGCAGTGCGCCCCGCCGCTGCAGCGCCACCGCTCCCGCCAGTGCCGCTCCGCCTTCCGGCGAGGCGTCGATGCCTTCCCCGACTTGCAACTCGCGCGCGGCGCCAACGAGTGCCTCGTCGCTGACCGCGATTGCGCCGCCGCCGCTCTCGCGCAGCGCGCGGAGCATCAGGCGATCGCCTAATGGCGCCGGCACCCGCAACCCGGCGGCGACTGTCTGGGGATCTGGCCACGGCGTGCAGCGCTCCGCCCCTGAGTCGAACGCCTGCACGACGGGCGCGCAGCCGCTCGCCTGGACCGTGTACATGCGTGGCAGCGGCCCGCGCAGCCAACCGGATTGGCGGAGCTCCTGAAACGCCTTCCACATCCCGATGAGACCGGTGCCACCGCCGGTCGGATAAATGATCGCGTCGGGAAGCTGCCAGCCAAATTGCTCCGCCAGCTCGAGGCCGAGCGTCTTTTTTCCCTCGATGCGATAGGGCTCGCGCAGCGTCGAGACGTCGATCGCGCCGGTGTTGTCGGCGTGCAAGCGTGCGGCGATGCCGCAGTCGCCGATGTGGCCGTCGAGCAGCACGAGATCCGCGCCGAAGGCGCGGATCTGCTCCAGGATGGTCCGCGGCGTCGTTGCCGGCGCGTAGACGCGAGCGTCCGCGCCGGCGCGCGCGGCGTAGGCCGCCAGCGCAACACCCGCATTGCCGGCCGTGGGAACGACGAACTGTTTCGCACCAGCGAAAACCGCGCGTGTCACTGCGGCCGCGAGCCCGCGTGCCTTGAACGATCCGGTGGGATTCGGACTTTCGTCTTTTACCCAGAGATGATCGAAGCCTTGACGCGTCGCGAGGCGCTCGAGCTTGAGGAGCGGGGTCCCACCTTCGCCTAGCGTGACGGGATGCTCGTTGGCGGCCAGCGGTAGCCAACCATCGTAGCGCCACATCGTCCAGCGCCGCGCGGGCAGGTGCGCCTTCGCCTCCGGCGCCGGCAGCGCCTCGTACCGCACGAGGTACGGCGCGCCGCAGATCTCGCAGACGCCCGGGAAGCCGTCGGCGTCACGCGTGCGCGGGGGCTCGCACGCCGAGCACTCCAACGTCCAGGTCGTCACGCGCGCTGATGCAGCCGGTCCAGGATCCGGTCCGCGAGTTTGGTGGAGAACCCCGGCAACGCGGCGATCTCGGCGGGTGTCGCCGTGCGCACGCCGGCGAGTGAGCCGAACCGTTCCAGCAGCACCCGCCGGCGTGCGGGTCCGATCCCCGGGATGCGCAACAGCTCCGACGTGATAGTGCGCTGCGCGCGCCGCTTGCGGCTGTAGGTGACCGCAAAGCGGTGTGCTTCGTCCCGCGCGCGCTGCAACAGCTTGAGGGACGGGCTGCGGCGCGACAGCCGCAGCGGCTCGCCGGAGCCCGGCAAGAACACTTCCTCTTCCCGCTTCGCGAGGCTCACAATCGGCAGCTGCTCCTGGCCCTGTGCACGCGCGGCCTCGACTGCCGCGCCCAACTGGCCTTTTCCTCCGTCGATGACGATCAAGTCGGGAATCTGCGTGTTCTCCGCAATTCGTCGGGTCAGGAATCGGGTCACCACTTCCTTCATGGCGGCAAAATCGTCGATTCCTTCTACCCCCTTGATCCGATATCGCCGGTACTCGGCCTTGCGCGGCCGGCCGCCCTCGAACCATACCAGCGAGCCCACCGTGTCACGCCCCTGATTGGTCGAGATATCGATGCACACCATCGCCCGCGGCACGACGGGTAGGCCGAGGTCGCGCCCGAGCGCGAACACCGGGTCTGCCGCCCGCTCATCGATGTCGAACGCCTCGATCTTGAAGCTGTCGAGCAGGTGGCGCGCGTTTTGATCCGCGAGCTCGACGAGCTTCGCGGCGGATCCGCGCTGCGGAACCGTGAACTCGACACCCGGCGCCAGCTCACGGAGGGCATCCAGGTCCGCGGGCGCAAACGGCAGCACGACACGCTGGGCCCGCTGTTCGAGCGGGAGATAGTACCCGACCAGAAACGTGCGCAGCACTTCGCCTTCGGGTGCATGCTCGACGTGCTCGAGGAAGCGGTGCTCCCGCGCGACGAGCTTGCCGTCGCGAATGCGGAGGATGACCCCGGCCGCATCGTCACCGTCGCGGGCGAGACTGATCGCGTCGGCGTCGCCACCCCCCACGACCTCCACCGTCTGCGGCTGCTCGAGCTGATCCAGCCATTTGAGTGCGTCCCGCAGCTGCGCCGCGCGCTCGTAGTCCTGCGCGTTGCTGGCCTCGTGCATGCGCTCGCGCAGCCGGCCCCGTACCTCGAGGGTCTTCCCCGAAAGGAAGAGCAGTACATCGTCGATCATGCGCCGGTAGTCTTCGACGCTCTGATAGCCGACGCAGGGCGCCTTGCAACGCTCGATATGAAAGTCGAGACACGGCCGGTCGGGTGCGTCCTGGGGCAGGTTCCACGAGCATGACCGCACCGTGAAGATGCGGCGGATGATCTTCAACGTCTGCCGCAGCGTCGCGACGTCGGTGTAGGGACCGAAGTAGCGGGCGCCGGGAATCGTGACGCGCCGGACGACCAGCACGCGCGGAAACGGCTCGGCCAGGGTGACGGCGATCTGCGGATAGCTCTTATCGTCGCGCAGCCGAATGTTGAACTTCGGCTGGTGTTCCTTGATGAGCGTGTTCTCGAGCAGCAGCGCCTGCGCTTCAGTCGGAACGATGATCGTCTCGAGGTCGGCGATTTGCCCCTGCAACACCTCCCGCTCCGGACTGCCCTGCTCGTCGGCGAAATAGTTCGGGACGCGCGACCGGAGGTTGGCCGCCTTACCGACGTACAAGATCTCCCCGGCGGCGTCTTTCCAGAGGTAGACGCCGGGGCGAGCGGGAAGTGCCGCTAGTTGGCGGGCGAGCCGGTCAGAGATTGCCAGGCGCGTATCGCGTCGGGGTGGCGGAACGCCAGAGTGAGCGCCCCGTATGCCACCCCAAAGATACCCAGCACAGCTATGCCTCGAGGGATAGGACGCCACCCGTCAGCCAAATGACCCACGCCGACACCGAGCAGGGCGGCGATCAGCGCGGCGGCGACAACCAGCCCGACGATCTGCCAGTCTGCGCGCTGTAGGATCGTACCGATCCGTTTGTCGAGGTCATAGAGGTGCAGCACCGTGTTGAACGACTGGCCGATCGATGAGCCGAGGGCTATTCCGGCTGGTCCGAATCGGCGCATGAAGAACCACGAGAGGAGCCCCGAGATCACGAGGGATGTGATCGCGATCCGCACCGGCGTGCGAGTGTCGCGCATGGCGTAGAACCCGGACGCAAACAACCTCACCGTCGACGTGCCGAGGAGCCCGATGCCGTACGCAGCAAGGACGCCACCCACCAGCATGGTGTCGTCGGCATCGAAGCGGCCGGTCTGATACAACGCCCCGACGATGTGCGGGCCGAGGGCCGCGAACGCAAACGCCGAGGGAATCACAAAGAACGCAATACGACGGAAGGCGACCGCGATACGCGCGCGGAGTTGCGCGTGCGGGGTTTCACCCACCGCGTCGCGAGAGAGCTCGGGAAGCGACACGGCCGTGACCGCCACACCGAACAGGCTGATCGGCAATTGTTGAACGAGCTGCGCGTACGAGAGACTCGCGAGTCCGCCCTCCCCAGTGTAGGAACCGAGGAACGTGTCGATCAGACCCGAGAGTTGCGCCACGCCGGCTCCGACGACCAGTGGCGCCCATGCGACGATGACGTCGCGCACGCCTTCCGTCCCCAAGCTGGCCCGCACGGCGATGCCACCGAGCAGTTTCCAGCACGAAGGGAGTTGAATCGCGATCTGCAGAACGCTGCCGAGAACCGTTCCCCAGGCGAGCGCGAGCGACATTCGGTACAGCTGCTCTGGCGGGGAAAAGCCACGGCCGGTCAGCCACGCGGCCGCGGCCATCATCGCCGCGATGCCCGCGACGTTCCACAGCGCGGGCGCTGCGTACGGCAAGAAGAATCGGCGATGCGTGTTGAGGATCCCGAGGCACCAGGCGGACACGACCATGAGCCCAGACATTGGGAACAGGATTCGAACGAGGATGGTCGTGAGCTCGCGCCGCGACGGATCGAATCCTTGCGCCACGAGCGCGGTCACCGTGGGTGCGAACGCGATGCCGATCACCGCCAGGATGCCGGTCGCGAGCAGTAAGAGCCCCAACACGGCACCGGCGAGGGCCCGCGCGGCGCGCTTGTCCGCGCGCTCGTTCAGCGCCGCGTAGACAGGGATGAACGAGGCGGAGAGCGTGCCTTCACCGAGGAGGGTGCGGAGGGCGTTGGGGATGCGGAGCGCGGCGCGGAAGGCATCGGCCGCGGCGCCGTTGCCGAAATAGTGCGCGAACACGCGCTCGCGCACGTAGCCGAGGACGCGCGTAACGAGGATGCCGGCCGCCACCCGTGCTGCGTGACGACCGCTGCTGCCTTTCAAGACGTGGGTTTCTTGCGGTGAGGATCTTCCAGCAGGCGCTGCATGAACTGCAGCTCTTCCCGCATCCCTGCCACCGAGCGGTGCAGATCCTCCAGCTCGGTTTCCAGCACCTCCACCTTGCGCTTCATGTCGCGCAGCTCAGGCGGGCCTTGCCCGTCCCCTCCGCTCCCCCCTCGGCCCTCTTCCATGCGCCGCGCGAACGACTTGCCGAGCGGCGAGTCGACGAGAATCGCGGCGACGGGAATCAGCAATGCGACGATCAGAATTACGGCGAGCACCCACATGGACGGATTCTATAAACCTGCTGCCCACCGCGCCACCTCCACATCGATCTGATCCAGCAGCGACAAGCTGTAGCGCGCCACGAACGACGCGGCAGTCAGTACGCGCTCCTGTGGCTTGCCGTCCGGCCGCAGCGCCGTACGGGCGCGCGCGAGCTGGCTCACCAACGTTCCGTGCGTACGCTTCAGGCTTGCGACGAGCTTCTTCTCGATTTCGTTGGTGCCCGCCAGCGCGGCGTTGCGCGCCGACTGCACGGTGCGTTCCAGCGTGGGATCGAGCTGCTGCACCTCGCCGCTGATTCTGGCGAACCGGGATTCGACGTCATCCCGCAGCTCCTTCAGAGACGCGGCGAGCTCGGGGGGTAGATCCGCTTTGGCGATCCGAGTCTCGAGGGTACCGGGCTGGCTGTCGAAGTCGGCGGGTGTGAGGCCGTGTTTGCTCAGGACTTTGTCGACGCGCGTCTCGATGATGAGCCCGGACCAGCGCGGGACATGCGCCTGTGGCGCGACGCCGAGACTCGAAAATAGCGGCGCGGCCTCGGGGAGATACTCCATCTCCCCCGGACCACCGACGTACGCCAGCGTGGGAAAGAGCGCGGCCTCGATGACCGGCCGCAGCAGCACGTTGGGGGACAGGCGCTCGGGTGTGTCGGTCGCGATTTGTTCCAGCTGCGCCCGCGTCAATCGCTCGCCACTGCGGCGCAGGACGAAATCGCGGCCATCCTTGCGCAATCGGTCACGACCCAGCTGCCCCTCGACCATCACCGGCGTCAACCCATCGGGCAAGGTTTCGTCCAGCGCCTTCAGGATCCACGGCGCCGCCGCGCGTTTGGCATTGCGGTCGTGCGCCCGAAAGACAGCGAGCCCCGAGCCCCGAGCCCCCAGCAGCTGATTCAGCGCCTCGGCACCGGCGTCCGCCAAGTTCGCGTCGGGCCGATAACACGACTGGAGCCATTGCCGCACGTCCGGCTTGCACTCGGAATCGGGGAGCGTGGCGTCCAGGGCGTCGAGCGCCGCTCGGATCTCGGGGCCCAACAGTTCACGAAACAGCGGCACCTGCGGTGCCTCATGCGGCCGCTCGCGCAGCACGACCTTGACCAGTTCTCCATCCCGCCCCAAGACCGCAGCGTGGTTTGCCTCGGCGAAATCGTGATCGTCGCCGGCCACCCAGAACACCGGCACGACCGGCACCCCGCGTTCTTTCTCAAGCCGCTCCGCCAGGGCGATCGCGGACAAGGCTTTGTAAAGAGTGTAGAGCGGCCCTGTGAAGAGCGCGGGCTGTTGGCCGGTTGTCACGGCGAGCACTTCCCTGCCCCCGGCGAGCCGGTCGCGCCCGGGGCCCGGGAGGATAGAAGCGAGCACGTCGGGGTCCACGCGGCGTGGCTTGCCGGCGGGAATCTTCCCAGCTGTCATGGGCAGCGGCGTGGACAGGATGCGTGAGATCATGCGCGAGCGGCCACCAGGATCACGCGCGGCGTATCGTGCCCGGCCGCCGTGCCGTCGTAATTTCCAAACCGCGCAGCGACCCGAAGACCGGCGTCCGTGAGCAGTGCTGCCAGCTCGTCGGCGCCATACAGGCGCACGCGCTCCTGAAACCGGCGACCCTCATCGCGCAACTCGATCTCCTTGATCACAAAGCGGTTTGCTCCATCGATGCGGCGCGTAATCATCACATCGCGATTCTTGGCCTGTTCGGGGACTTTGAGCGTGCGTCGTACCTGTTCCGCGTTGAGATAGTCGAGCACGAAATGACCGCCGGGTGCGAGCGCGGCCGCCACCTGGCCGACCACGCGACGGTTCTCGTCATCGTCCAAAAAGTAACCGAATGACGTGAAGAGATTCACCGCCAGCGCAAAACTGCCGTCGCGAAACGGCAGCGCCCGCATATCCCCGCGCACCAATGCTCCGCTGCTCCGCTCGCGCGCGCGCCGCAACATGGCTCGCGACAGATCGAACCCCACGACCTGCCCGCCCCCCCCCCAGCGCGCCAGCTCGGCGGCGTGGCGTCCCGGCCCGCAGGCAAGATCGAGGATGCGATCGCCCGATCCCCACGGGACGACGCGGCGGATCAGCGCGACCGCGCGGCGTGCATCCTCATCGTCGCGGTGTGGATAGAGGGCATGATACTCCTCACCGAACCATTGCTCGAACCACTCGGTCATTCGACGAAGACGTCCGCTCTGAACGTGAAAACGTGGGTTGCCGGTTCCCGCCAGCTGCCCGGTGCGAGTCCCGCTTTGTGACACACGGCGTTCAGGAACGCCTCGGGCCCGAATCCGTGCTCGGTCGCTACCTGCGGCAACAGCACCGCCTGCGCGCGCCCCCGGCGCACCAGCAACCCGTCGCGTCCAATCACCAGGCGGCACAGGTCGGCGGGCTCGGCGCGCACGGGTTCGCCGAGGACCGAGATCTCGATCCGTAATGCGGGCAGCTCATCGAGCTGCACCGGCGGAAAGCGGGGATCGGAACGGGCCGCCGAGACCGCGACTTGCCGGATGAGCTCGCCGAGCGGCCGGTCGCCGGTCACCTGGCCAACGCAGCCACGCAGATCGTGTCCTTCCTGTTCCTCGAGCGTTACGAACGCCCCGCGGTGCAGCGCCGCAGCAGGAATATCGGGCAGCTCCGGGGGTGAGCGGCCCGCGAGCGCCGCTTCGATGGCGCCACGTGCCAG
>WNGA01028446.1_pt1 | contig 10261 bp, 10 predicted proteins | sample 5400061 | NCBI WGS metagenome assembly WNGA01 (sample SAMN13153366, study PRJNA577476) | soil metagenome | isolation source: 100 cm soil or saprolite under grassland replicate 2 | place: USA:California | collected 2016-06-15
ATCGCCGGTACTCGGATGAACCGCGCCAGCGTGCTGGGGAAGCTGGGCCGCTTCGGCGAGGCGAAGACCGACCTGGAGGCCTGCCTCCAGGTCTTCCAGAACGATCCCGCCAATCGTGCCATGGTGCTCGGTTCCCTCGCCAACCTGTTCGACGACCAAGGCGACGTGCCCCAGGCCATCACCCAGCAGCGCCGCGCCCTCGCCCTCCTCGATCAGTTGCCCGATCCTGAGGCCCGCGCCGGCTCGCACAACAACCTTGCCAGCCACCTCGATCGCATCGGCACCCCGTCCGCCCTTGCCGAATCCTCCCGCCACCAGCTCGCCACCCTCATTTACCGACTCGGCGCCGGGCTGGGGCAGGACCTCCAGACCTCGCTGCGCAACTACGCCATCCTCTTCCGCCGCGCCCACGCCGCTGGTACTCCGCTGACCGTGCCCCGCGTGGCCGAACTACTCGCCGCCCCCGCCTTCCGCCCGCTGGCCGACTGGCTCCGCCAGCGCCAGGCCAACGTGGCCGAGGTGCAGGCCGCTGTGGATCAGGCGCTGAACATGGCCCGGCAGTCGGCGCTAGGACAGACGTAAGTCAAAGGAACCTGCACCATGCCAATACCCACAAACCCACCACGGCCGCTCGCCGACCTGCTCACCGAACTCGAAACCGCCGTCCGCGCCGGGGACCGCGCTCGCGCCACGCAGCTCGCACAGACGATCTTGCAACGCCTGGCCAGCGAGGCGGCTGACCGCGCCAGCCTGGAACGCCGCGTCCGTTCCATGATGGCGGCCCTGGATCAGCCTGCCGCCGGCCCTCGGGTCAGACACCTGGACCCGTTCATCCTGGAACGCTCTAATGATGAGATTACCGCCGAACTCCTTAAAGACCTTATCATGAACACGAACCCGTACCTCATCCAACGCGGCAGCCCGTTACCCGCCGCCGGCGTGGTCTATCCCGTGTGGTTCGGCACCAACCGCAAGCCAACGGCGCAGGGCAATGGCTTCACTGGCGAGCGCCACGACCGCATCACCCGTGGCCGTGTGGAGGTGCATGTGCCGGAGGCGCACCGCTTCGGCGAGACCGGCACGGACTTCTGGAGACGTCTGCTGCGTTTCGACCTGCGCGACGACCGCCTGCGGCTGCAGCACGTGGAGAGACAGGAGCGAGGTGCCTTCTTCGCGGACATCCACCAGGCGATGCAGACCGCACGCGATAGCGGCGAGCAGCCGCACGCGCTGTGCTTCCTGCATGGGTTCAACGTGACCTTCGCGGACGCGGCGATCCGCGCGGCGCAGATCGGCTACGATCTGAAGGTGCCGGGAGCAACGGCGTTCTTCAGTTGGCCCTCGCGCGGCAGCGTGGCGGCCTACCCGGTGGATGAGGCGAGCATCGAGGCCAGCGAGCGAGCGATTACGGATTTCCTCGTGGACTTCACCGCGCACTGCGGGGCGGAGAAGGTGCATGTCATCGCGCACAGCATGGGCAATCGCGGCCTGCTGCGCGCCCTGCAGCGGATCGCGGCGCAGGCGCAGAGGCTGGGTCAGGTGCAGTTCGGCCAGGTCTTCCTCGCCGCGCCGGATGTGGACCGCGATCTGTTTCTCGACCTCGCCCGTCTCTACCCGGAGCACGCCGAGCGCACCACGCTCTATGCCTCCAATGGCGACCTGCCGATGCATCTCTCCGCGAAGCTGCATGACGCGCCGCGCTCTGGTACTTCACGCCCTACACCGTGGCTCCCGCACGGTGGCCGTGCCGGACTTCGACATCGATCTGCTAGGCCACGCCTACTTCGCCTAGGCGGAGGCGTTGCTGCATAATATCCACGATCTCATGCGCCACAACGAAGCTCCAGCGCAGCGGCAGCGGATCACGCCGGCGCTGCATGAGGGCACCGCTTTTTGGAGGCTGAGGAGGTAATGCCGAGGGGAACACGTGAATATGCGGTTCGCTGGCAGAATCTACAAAGATGACAAGTTTTGACTGGCTGAGATCCCCATACTGGATGCGATGACCCAAGGCCAGACGCGCAAAGAAGCCTTTGCGATGGTCGCCGACCTCCTGGAAACCCTGGTGGATCGCCCCGGATTTACGGTCCATGTGCACCCAGGGGAGGATGACCATTTCGAGGTGAGTGCGTCCGACATGCGTCCCCTCGTCAGTCTGTTCCTCCGGCGGCAACGGGAACGCAGTGGGCTCTCGCTGGCCGACGCTGCAGCGCGGTTGGGGGCCAAGTCACGCAATGCGTATGCCCGGTACGAGCGTGGCACCTCCTTACCCACAGTCGAGAAGCTCGATGCGCTGCTCCATGCGGTCTCTCCTGACCGTGACTTTGTGCTGCACTCGAGCACGGTAGAGTAGTACATACCGAGTCTATCCTTCCCATGACACTTTCCGTGCGGGTTGGCGCAGCCTACTTCCTCAGAATCTCCTCACACGCCAGCGGCAAAGGCACTTTGACCCCTGTCCGTGGCGGCAGCTTGCGGGCCTCTTCGGTAAACCACCAGGCCAGATCAGCCCCACATCCATCCCCAGGCGGTAGAGGCTCCTGCACCTGGCACTCAGTATCCCCATGCGGGCAGCGCAGACGCACGTGAAAATGGTCATCGTGCCCCCACCAGGGGCGCAGTTTGCGCAACCAGGGTGCACCGGGGGACTGCTGACAGAGCGCCTGCTTGATCACCGGATTGACAAAAATGCGCTCCACCGCCTCAAACCCTGCCGCTAAGCGTAATATCTGTGCGTGCTGTGGTGACCACTGCGTAGTATCTAACGTGCGGCCGGTAGCCATGACCATGGAAACGGCGCTGATGGTCTCACGCTCAGCGGCCAGCAGGGGGGGACCGTTCGGCAGTAGCCCGAACCGAATGTCGACATCGAGGCCATTCTGATGACTGGCGTGCCCGCTCGGGGTTGGACCGCCTCTGGCCTGGCCCAGGTCGCCTATGGAGAGGATACCGAGCCGCTGCCTGGCAACAGCCTCGGCCAATTCTTGCAGGTAACGGATGAGGGTGGGATGGCCAAAAAAGCGGCGCCGATAGCGCCGCATGGTTTGAAAGCCAGGCCCCTCAGGAGGAAGGGCAACCGCACCCTGCACACAGCCAGCCGTATAGGTCCCAACTGCACGCGGTGGGCCTGGCGCAGGGTCAACCACGTCACTCCACCCCTGGGCCAGACTCTCGTATGGGAACATGCTCCAGACCACCAGCACGATGAGCCAGAGTCGCTTCATGGAGTCCTCATGATAGAGGGATGATAGGGGGCTCACAGCCTGAGCCGCCTGCATCCACGTTTAGTCATGGTAACGTGGCACGACAACCTCAGCCAGGCGGGCGAACTGGTCATTGATTTTCGGCCCGGAGATCATCGGACGCATGACAAATTTTGTCATGCCAACCTCGACAAAGGCATCGATACAGCGCAGCACAGCGTCAGGCGTGCGCCAGGCGGCGTAGGCCTCAAAGGACACACGGGGATTAATACGCTTCACCAGGGCGGCGATCTCAGCACTGATGTCCTCGTCGCCAAAGTGGAAAGGGACAATGGTGCCATAATGGTCCTCTGGGACAGTCCGCTGGTATTCCTCGGCAGCCTGGCGAATGGCGCACACCGCCTTCCCAGCTTCCTCCGGAGGCTGGTAGGAACCCAGGAAACCGTCTCCCAGACGTGCCACGCGCTTGTAGGCGGCCGGGGAGCGCCCACCGAACCACACTGGAATGGGCTGCTGCTTGGGTTTGGGATAGAGGGTGAGTTCGTGTGTGTTGTAGAATTGCCCGGCATGCGTGACGGCATCCTCACGCCATAGGCGGCGCATCAGGGGGACAGCTTCATCAGTCATGGCGCCGCGATGCCTCGGCGTCTTACCCACTGCGAGCCACTCGGCATCGTTATCGACACCCAGCCCGAAGGCCGGGAGCATACGGCCATTGCTGAGAAAATCAATGGTAGCAATCTCTTTCGCCAGCACAAGCGGATCGCGCACAGGCAGGACGGCGACACTCATGCCAAATTTGATGCGCTCGGTGCGGCCGGCGATCATGGCCAGGCCCGTGATCGGCTCGAGAGCTGGCGTGGGATTGCGGATGCGGTCATTGAGCCAGATCGAATCGAGGCCGCTTTCTTCCACCAAATCAACAAAATTCCAACTGGCGGGGCAATTGTGGTGCGCAGCACTTAGCGTGGAAGCGTACATGCCTCCTGGAGCCAGGTGCGGTCAGCCTCATTGAGCAATGGGGCAATAGTCTCCTCAACGTGCTGGTGATAGCCTGCAAGCCAGGCACGCTCGGTGTCAGAAAGCTGCGACCAGTCGATCAACCGCTTATCGAAGGGGATGAGCGTCAAGGATTCGAGTTGCAGCCAGCGTTTGCCACTCGGGTGGGGCGGCATGTCGTCGTCTGGCACAACCACATAGAGATTCTCAAGGCGGATACCGCCCCAGCCTTCCTCGTAATAGCCAGGCTCATTGGACACTACCATGCCCGGTTGCAGCGGCTCATCGCTACCGCGTGGGCCGATGCGTTGCGGCCCTTCGTGGACGTTGAGAAAGGCCCCAACACCGTGGCCAGTGCCGTGCCCGTAGTCGAGACCAGCATTCCACATGCTAGCACGCGCCAGCCCATCCAACACCACACCACTCGTGCCTTCCGGGAATTTTTGCCGGGCCAGAGCGATATGACAGCGCAGGACCAGGGTGTAGAGGCGACGCTGCCGCTCCGTAGGCGTGCCGATGCTGACGGTGCGGGTGTCATCGGTGGTGCCACCGAGCACCTGCACGCCAGAGTCGACCAAAAAAAGCTCGCCGTGGCGTAGCTCCACATCAGGACTGGCCTGGCTGTAATGCACGATGGCGCCGTTAGGTCCAGCAGCGGCGATGGTCGTAAAACTGAGATCACTAAATCCCGCCTCACTGGAGTATTCCTCGTGCAGCATCTCGGCGTAGGCGAGCTCGCTGACGCGTTGCCCGACCGCAAGCTGACGTTCAAGACGTGCCAGGCTGCGGATCTTGGCGACCGCAGCGTGCCCATGGGCATTCCGCATGGCAGCGATCTCGGCGGCGTTTTTCACAGCTTTCATGAGCACCGTCGGGTTGCGTGCCGTGTGCAGGCGCTGCGCCTCAGCCAGCAGGAGCCGTGTCCCCATGGTCGTGCCGGCGGCATCGAGCCAGACGGTCAACTCCGGCGAGGCACCCAGACGCCGGACTGCCTCGGGATAGGCACTGTAGTCCTGGAACGTGATCTGTGGCGCCAGGGCGTGCTGCACCTCTGCTGGCGGTGCGACCCGGGTAAAGCACGTGGCGTGCTCACGTTCGAGCACCAGGTAGGCCTCGAACACCGGATTGTGCGAGACGTCGCTGCCACGCAGGTTGGTTACCCAGGCAATCTCATCAAGTTTCGTGAGAATCACAGCATCGGCTCCCGCCTTGGCCATCTCCGCACGCATAGCCGTCAGTTTCTCGGCCACCGAGCATCCGGTGACGTCGTCAGGCAGGCTATAAATGGGTTGGGCTGGCGGTGCCGGGCAGTCATCCCACACCGCATCGATCAGATTGGGCGTGATTGGTACCAGCGCCGACTCTGAGTTTTTGAGTGCTTGCACATAGGAGGTATGGGCTTCCATCGAAATACTAAAAGGATCAAACCCCACTCGCAGGCTGCCGCGTTGCCGCTCCAGCTCAGTCAACCAGCCGGTGAGCGTATGCGCCCCTTCCATGCCCAGCTTATGCACACGGAAAGACGCTGGGTCCACTTCCTGGTCCGCCTGCAAATAGTAACGTGAATCCACAAACAGATGGCTGCCCTCAGGGCAGAGCAGGGCATCACCGGCTGAGCCGGTAAAACCCGTAATGGCGGCACGACGCCGCTGATAGATCGGGACATACTCGTTCAGATGAGCGTCCGAAGACAGCACCAGATAAGCGTCGACCTGAGACTCCGCCAGACGCTGAAACAGCACTGCCAGACGTGTTGCGAGACGAGGTTGCGCATCGGACATAGACCCTTATCCTCCTCTAAACTGTGTCACCGACCGTTGACCATTACTGCGCAATACAGTATAACGACCTCATATCTTTTCCGAAAGTTTTAACGAGAGGGTAAATCCAATAGAGAGGATGAGGATTATGGAACGAAAAACCGTCGTCGGTACTGGGGGGGAACTCCTGGTGCATCAACTGGTGGCGCAGGGGGTTGATTATGTCTTTACCAATACGGGCAGTGCCGAGGCCGGCTTCTTCAACGGCCTCTTAGCGGTTCCGGGTGTCCAGCCCATCTTACTGCTGATGGAGCCACTGGTCCTGTCCGCCGCAGATGGTTATGGCAAAATTGCCGATAAGCCGGCCTTCGTGAATGTCCACCTGGCCGCTGGCACGCGCCAGGGCTCCGGGCAGTTGCAAAATGCCTATTTTGACGGCACCCCCATGGTCGTCACTGCAGCCATGCGTGACACCGGCTCCTTTGGCGATCACGTCACCCTGGGCTCGAGCGGTGGCTTTTCGCAGATGGGCGTTGTGGAAGATATTACCAAACGCCGTTGGGAAGTGTGGGATGCCCGTGGCGTTCCAACCGTCACCCGGCGTGCTTTCCAGGAAGCCATGACGCTGCCTACCGCGCCGGTCTACGTAGCGTATGCCGGCCAGGCCCTGGATACTCCAGGCGTGGAAGCCACTATCCAACCCGGTGCAGCACCGGTCATGGGACGGCTCCCGGAGGAAGGCGTGCTGCGCACCATTTTTGACGCCTTGCTCAACGCCGAAAATCCACTGCTGGTCTGCGGCATCGATATTCGCTACGCCCACGCCGAGCGGGAAATTGTCGAACTGGCCGAGCGTCTGGCCCTGCCCGTGGCGACTGGCACATTTGACTATGGCAGCTTCCCGGTCCACCACCCCAACTACATCGGCTCTGTCGACACGCTCTCTGAGGAGCCCTACGATGTGGTGTGCTGCGTGGGCTATCGGCAGAGTGGTCGTGGCGGCCCAGTCGATCTGCGCTTCAAGCAGGCCGGTATGGTCATTGGTATGGGCCACGACTATACCAAATTGGGCAACACCTTTCCATTAGACGTTGGTGTCTGGGGCAACGTCAAACCTCTTCTGCAAGCGCTCAACAGCTTCTGGAAGCAAGACTATGCCAGCCAGCCGCACATCCAGCGTCGCACTGCTCACCTGCATGAGCAAGGCGAGTGGCAAGCCCGGCAGCGCCAGGAAGAGATGGGCAATCTGGCTTCCGAGACGCCCATTCATCCCAACTACCTGGCCCATGTCGCCAGCAAGGTTTTGCCCGATGATACAGTGGTCGTCTCCGAAAATTTCCGCGCCGCTGATCACCTGATGCCCTTTGGCTTTGACAAGGGCCAGTGGCGTTTGATCCGCACCTATGGCGGGTCGCTGGGCTACGGCATTGGTGCTGCCATTGGTGCGCAACTGGGTGCACCGGACCGGCCCGTGGTGTGTAGCCTGGGCGATGGGGCCGTGATGTATGGCTCGTCAGGCTTCTGGACCATGGCGCGCTACAGCCTGCCGATTCTCACGATTGTCTGGAACAATTTAAATTATCAGACGGTACGCACGAACTTCGCAGCCTGGGGCGGAGAAATGGTGAAGCAGAATAAGTATCCCGAGGTCTATCTAGGTGATCCCGAGATCGACTTCGTCATGCTCGCCAAATCTCAGGGGGTCAACGGCACCAAGGTGACGTCGCCCCACGAGCTCGAGCGCGCCCTCCAGCGTGGCGTTGAAGCCACCGCTGGCGGCGAGCCGTATCTGCTCGACGTGCGTGTCGCGCCCGTTGGTGCTGGGGCAGATTCGACCTGGCATCAGAAGTTCAAGCTGCGGGGCGCGTAGTCGACGCATGGTCTGGCGATGCATGGCTTGGCGCTTATTCCCTCTCCCGGTGGGAGAGGGAATAGCCTGCGTCAACATGCCAGACAACAGGTCTAAACCGTATACCCAGGGCGCTACGGACTGGAGTTCAACGAGCCAACGACCTGTACCACACCCCACTTCGAGGACGCGCTCGGCATGTACCTGCTGTACGAGGGACTTGAGGGCAGCTGCTACGCCTTCCAACCGATTCACGGCATACCGCTGGTGGTAGGTAGAAGCGATCTGGTCAGAGTTCACGCGTACTGCAGACATGTGCGTCATTCCCCTCACGTCGTATGCGTTGGCGTGGTGACGAACACCTGGTGTGTGGGGCGTAACTGGGTTTGGGAACGGATCGTAAAGCCAGCTTCCGCCAGGAGCCACTGCCAATCCTCAGGAGTGTATTTATTGTGCACGGGAAAGAGGCGAAAGCCTGGGCGCATGGCCTCATCGCGACTTCCTCCCATCTGTTCCACACGTCTTTCGAGATACGCCTGAAGAGGGTGGCGGATCCAGTCATGCAGCATGAACAGCCCTCCGGGCGCCAGCACACGTCGAATCTCGGCCAGCACTGGCAGCGGTTCATCCAAGACATGCAAGACGGACGACATGCTCACTAGATGTACCGTGCCAGCGACGTTTGGGAGAGTCTGAGTAGCGACATCGTGCACCGCTAAGATGGGCTTGGCACCTGTATACAAGAGCTGCTTACCATAAGCAATCATAGCCGGAGTAACGTCGAACCCGTAGAGCGTCGCCTGCGGATAACGCTCCCCCAGATCACGCAGGAAGAGACCGGGACCGCATCCCAGGTCGATCATGACCGGACGCTCTGGGAGAGATGGCGCGACCTGGGCGGTAAAAAACCTCCAGAGGTCTTCGCCAAAACGTTCCGGGTATGTACTAGCCATGCGCTGCAAAAATTCTTCGTCCGTTGACCCGCTGAGGGCCTGGTGTGTGACCATCACGCGTCTCCCACTATAGATTGCGCGGTTTGTGATCTGGCGATTGTCGAGTTTTGCCCCTTCCATCTACACCTCACTACCGATCCAGAGCTGTGCCCCCTCAGCTCACGTCGCAAACCGGCTTGCCACCGCTGGGGACCCGCGCCCTAGCCCTCTCCCAGTGGGAGAGGGGGTTAGAACCTTTGTTACCCAACGGGCGTTCCCTGAGGCCAGGGGCCTTTATCCAAGGCCTTCCACGACTTGCAAAATCGCTTCTGGATCAGGCAAGGTCCCGGGAGTATAGCGCTGGCGGAAGCGCACCACGCCGTCCTTATCGACTACGATGACGGCGCGGAAACCAACGCCGCGCTCTTCATTCCACAAACCGTAGGCTTGTGTCACCTTGCCTTTCGGATGCCAATCTGACAATTCCGGATACGGGAGCCCACCCATGGACGTGGACCACGCCCGATGTGCCGCAATATGATCACAACTGATGCCCAGCACCTGGGCCTGCCGCTCTTCCAGTCGGCTGTGGTAACGCCGGAAGGTGACGGCTTGTTCCGTTCAACCACTGGTGAAGTCAAAGACGTGAAATGAGAGGATGACGTGTTTCTGACCGCGGTACTGACTCAGGCTGATATCACCCTCGCTGACCGACGGCAGCGTAAAATCCGGGGCGACTTCGCCAACTTCTCCAGGCATTGCTATTCCTTTCCTCAGGTAGTTGACCATACCGACGGGAGGTATCTTAGCATCCTACACTTCATCGTTCCAGCCACGCGGATTCCTGTGGTATCATTTCCACGGGTAAGAGGGGACTGCAGTCAGTAGTACAGATGAGAGGTGATACCCGTGGTAGCAGCGATGACAGCGGCCCACACTCCTGATCTGCGTGTACAGGTCGCGGGTTTGACTTTGCAAAACCCGATTATGGCAGCCTCGGGCACGTGTGGATACGGCGAAGAGCTGCACCCTTTTGTCGATCTCAATTGCCTGGGTGCCGTGGTGGTCAAGGGGCTCTCGCTCAAACCCAGCAGGGGGAATCCGGGGCCACGCCTGGTGGAAACGACAGGCGGCATGCTGAACTCCGTGGGGCTGCACAACATTGGCATTGAGGCATTTCTGGCCGAGAAGCTCCCGGCGCTCCGACGCTATCGGACGCACATTGTGGTCAACTTTTTTGGTGATGCGCCGGCAGAGTACGCCGCCGTAGCGGAGCGTGCCAGCGACGCCGAAGGGGTTGCAGCCCTGGAGGCCAATATTTCATGCCCGAATGTGCAACACGGGGGCATGCTCTTCAGCTGCGACCCGCGCCTGACCTTTCAAGTCGTCGAGCGCGTACGGAAAGTGACCGCGCTGCCACTGATTGTGAAGCTCAGTCCCAATGTCACCGACATCACGGCCATTGCCCGCGCGGCCGAAGAAGCCGGGGCTGATGCGGTGTCGTTGATCAATACCCTG
>WNGA01019238.1_pt1 | contig 10259 bp, 15 predicted proteins | sample 5400061 | NCBI WGS metagenome assembly WNGA01 (sample SAMN13153366, study PRJNA577476) | soil metagenome | isolation source: 100 cm soil or saprolite under grassland replicate 2 | place: USA:California | collected 2016-06-15
ACAGCCGCTCGAGGAGGTCCAGGCCGAGCTCGCGCCGCAGCGCCTCCTCGATCACCTCGCTGTCGCCCTTCCCGCTGCGCGCTGCCCTGACCTTCACGGCGCGCAGCACGGTCTCATCGATCGTGAGGGTGGTCCGCACTTTCGCCATGCACGCATCATAGCACCATGATGCAGGGATGCAAGACCTCGGCCTGGCGGGCCGTCGATGCCCATGCTGTGGGGCGCGGCAACTCCGATTGCACAGGCACACAGCGAACGCAGCCAACGCACCTTCGGGAAGCTCGCCGTCAGCTTGGTCTGATCCCCCAGGTCCCTCCACTTACGGTAGGCGCCAATCGTGACCATCGCGAGCGGTGAGTTACATAGGTGTCATTTTCCCCTGACAATGTTCACCAAACAGGTGTCTGGCCCGGGCTGGAGCCAGAAAGTCGGTCCCCGAAATCGCTGGTCAGGAGCCGAATCCGAGTTTTCGCACCCCACAGGGCCGCGAAACACGAGGTAATAGCGAAGGGCCCATGTACCGTGCAACAACTCACCCGCCGGCGCGTCCGATCGGTCTGGATGGATGAACGCCCGCGGGACGTTGCCGATGTCGCGCCCGAGATCACCGTAGCCGTCCCACAGCATGAACCACGCGTCATTGGGCGTCGTCGTGAATGAACGAAGGAGCCCGCCGAGCGCGAGGGCTTCCGTCTCTTCGAGGCACTCGTATGGCGGGAACCATTCGCCTCCGCCGATGCTAATGGCCTTCCAATACTCGTAGTCGAAGCCGTCCCGGTTGTCCGCCAGCACCTCGATCTGCACCTGTGGATGGACGGTCTTGCCCCGGGCGGCCGCGATCTTCGACCATCGCAGGGTCGTGCTCTGCTCGATCGATGAACCGAAGAACCGGCGAGCGGGGTGGAACACACGCGCATACGCCTCGAAGCCGCTCGGGACGATCTCGCCGACCAGAACACCTTCAGACTGTCCTTGGAACGGCAGGAGAACCCTCGTCGATCCAGGACGTTGCGTCTATGTCCGTCTCGACGATAAAGGGCGGAGGTGGAGGGAAGGTGCCTGGCGCGAAACTGCCCATGATGACGAGCGTACCTTCATGGCGAGAGTCGTTCCCGGCGGAAGGCGCTACCGGACGGCTGACGGATCGATATGTCGGTTCCGACAGGAAGCGACTGTCCTCGTTGAACTCGGTGCCAGCCGCCAGTATCGTCGCGCCATTGACCAATACGACTCGTTGTCCTGCCAGGTATCGAACCGTGGCGTGCCTGTTGGTGCTCGCCGTCGCGACGCTGAGTTGCGGCAACTCGAAGGACGCCTCGACTTCGCCTTCAGCCTCCCCGACATCCCCTCCAGTTCTCGCCGATCCCGGCTCCCGGCGGGTGGCGATGCAGGAGCGACCGGTCCTCGGGATCGTGGAGTACTACTCCCCCGAGTGGAAGAGCACCCCGCTCACATGCGCCCCACGCGACGACATGCTGATCCAGTGCATCGCCGCGACCCTCGACCGTGACCGCATCGTCCTCGTCGCGTCGGACTCGCGTGACAAGTACATTCTCGGGCCAGTCGTCATCGATGGAGCGGACGTGGTCCGGGCGGTTGCAGTCCGATCGCAGGACATCGGCATGGCGGGGTGGCATGTCGATTTCAAGCTCACGCCCGAGGCCACCAAGAGGTTCGCTGTTGCGACGACGGCGGCCGTCGGGAAACAGCTTGCGCTCATCATCGATGGCCAGGTCGTTAGCGCACCCGTCGTCGAGGAGCCTATCTTGCACGGATCCGTTGCGATCACGGGTGGCTTCGACGAGGAGGAGGCCAAAGCCCTGGCTGCGCAGCTTGGCGGGACTGCCTGATCTACCAAGCCGGCGGCGGTTATCGGGGGCCATTGCTTCGAGTCGCTTTGGGGGGTGCGTAGCGAGATGAGGAAAGGCCTGCGCGAGTACCTAGACACATGCCACAGAGCGACGCTCCGGCTTGCTGGCAAGCGGGAGACGTTGGTCTCTGCGTTACGTTCCGGGGACGAGTCCGCAGACCGATTAGAGCTGGAATCTGGGGTGTAATGTGCAGTTAGCGGACGCCTGCCTCCCGGGTAGCTCTCGCAAAGTCCCATTCACCCTGCGCGAGCCGCTGGAGCGCTCGATCGATCGAGTCAACTGACGCCGGTTGCACGAGGTCGAGCTCTGCATCTATGCCGACCCGGGGAAGTAGGCGATTCAATTCCGACACTATGTGGCCACGCACCGTTGTCACGCTGCGTCGGAATAGGAGCTCACGCCAGAACTGAAAGTACTCTGTCGCATCCTCTCTCCATGACCTGAAGGGTGCATCTATTCCGATCGGCGGCTTGACCATCGGGGTTCCTTCGAGGCTGGTTTAGCCCGGCACAGACCCCGAGGACGAGCTCGCAAGACCTCGCGACCCGCGGAGGTTTCGGGACACTTCACTCAGCCGGCTGACCCTGTGGATTGCCCCGCGGTCCCCCCACGATGCGGTGATGGCTCCACGTCCCATCGATATGCGCATGGGGTCCTGTGTGGCCAGAGAATGTTGAGAAAACAGGTGACTCGCGGGCTGAATCTCACGCGGAGATTCCCCCAAGGACGGCCCACATGAGGATGCAACGGGGTCAACCGAGGTGCCTGGTCACGGGGCCCAATCCGAGTTTCTGTGCCCTTCAGGCCTGGCTTTCTCCTGCATCTATAGGTCCACTTCCGTCGGACCAGCTCGCGATGCCACCGAAGCAGTGTCTGGGGGGTGACTAGGAACGAGTTCCACCTGTCCCTCGGCAGACGCCGGGCCGCTGCCGCCAGGAAGGCGCGATCGACCGGGCGGAGCCTCGGGCGCCGGACCTGTCGGCGCAGGACCCTGAGCTGGTGCCGGAGCACCGCGTTCTCGATCTCCAGCACCTGTCCGCGCCTGGAGCACGGCATCACGCCCAAGAGGCTCCGGAACAACAGGTGGATCAGGGACATGACCACGGGGCGGGGATGCTACCGGACGGAGCTGGTCAGATGGCGCATCGGAGTTCCGGCACCCTTCACCATGCCGTCAGGCGGCAACTCCGATTGCACAGGCACACAGCGAACGACTTCAGCCAACGCACCCTCGGGAAGCTCGCGTCAGCTTGGTCTGATCCCCCAGGTCCCTCCACATACGGCAGGCGCCAATCTTGGCCATCACGAGCGTGAGTTACATGACTGTCATTTTCCCCCGACAATGTTCACGAAACAGGTGTCTCCCCCGGCGGACGGTCTGGATCCCCCCATCGTGGCCGCCGAGGTGGAGCAGGTCGAGCGAACTCGAAGAAGGACCTGGTCACGGGCCCGATCCGAGGTTTCTGTGCCCTTCACGCCCCACGCTAGACGCTCTTCAGGGCGCAGAACTCGAATCGGTCGGCGGCCATAGCATCCGGGAGCCCGTGACAGAACCCCAGACGGCCGGCGCCTTCAGGCCACCTGCACCACCAATCCTTCCTCGGCCAGCATGAGCGGGCCATCGAACACCTCCGCTGCCTGCTCGCGAGAAACCTCTCGATCGTTGGTGGGCCAGAAGTGCGCGAGCAGAAGGCGCCCCACGTTCGCCTCCGCTGCATGGATGCCCGCTTGGCGGGCTGTGAGGTGGTATGGGTCGCACCCCTCGTCCTGTCCGGTCAGCCAACTCGCCTCGGCGATCAGCACATCTGCCTCTTGAGCGAGCGTCTCGATTTCCCTGGAGGTCCCAGTGTCTCCGGTGTAGGCCAACGCCGTGTCGTCGGCCTCGAGGCGCACGCCGAGATTGGGCACCCAGTGTGGCAACAGGCGGGTGCGCATGGCGAAGGGTCCGAGCTCAACGTCGACACCCGGCTCGAGTTCTCGAAACTCGAAGCTCTTTCGCATCTCAACGACCCCTTCCTCGTCTTCCAGGGCGGCGAGTCGATCGAAGACCCCCGCGGGCGCCAGGACCGGCAGGGGCGGGAGAGGATCAGCCCGGAAGAAGCGTGCGAGGAACAGCGGATACAGGTCGAGACAGTGATCCCAGTGCTCGTGAGAGATAAAGATGGAGTCGATCTGCTCGTGGGGCAGATAGCGCTGCAGGTTCGGGAATACGGCCATGCCGAAGTCGAGGACCAGGCTGTACCCGCCGGTTCGAACAAGGAACCCGTTGGCCGCGCCTCCAGGGGCGGGCCAAGCGCCAGATGCGCCCAGGACTGTCAACTCCATCGCGGCATCGTATTGCGATAGACGTTGCTCCGGCTATCTTGCTGGTCAAAGGGAGGGATGCGGCGAAGGGTCGCTGGAGGTTGACCAAGCGGCGTGTCGGGTGCATTTGTTGGGTTACACAGCTGTGACCTGCGAGTTCTCCCCGCGCTCGAACGAGGCTGGGCCGACCACAAGCGGCCGCTGACCAGTCTGAGCCTCCCCTGCTTTTGAGAGGCGCTCGCGCGGCCGACCGGTTCAAGCGGTTGAGCGCTTCACACTCAGGGATGGTTCTGCGAAGTAGCCTCGGGAGCCCGGCAATGGTCCACTCGGTGGCATCCCCGCCCACCAGGCCGGCATAACGCTGGAACCACGAACCTGCAGCTCAGGGCGGTAAACTGAATAATTACACCCTACAGGATGCCGCTCCTACGGTCCCGCGTGCACGAGTGAACCATCGGCGCGGACCAACTCGATCCGCTGGGTGAGGGTGATCCTCCGGGGCCAGCGCCACGGCGTTGCATCCATCACCCGAAGGCCGGAGCCATGTGCGGGTTCGACCGGGTCGGGCACGTGTCTGTGGAGAGACACGATCCCGGGCCGCAGGTCCCAGATGAGCGCACGGCCGCTTGGGCGCAGAACACGGCCGATCTCGGCAAGGCCCGCGGTGCGTGGGGCCCAGTGGTGCATCGACAACGTGCTGACGACCAAGTCGAACGATCCGTCGGGGAACTCGAGCGACGCCACGTCGCCGACGAGGAACGACGGCCGGTGCCGCCCGCCATCCCCCGCACGGTCGGCGTTCGCTCCAGCGCGCTCGATCATGGCCGGATCGAGGTCGAGACCGGTCACGTTTAGGCCGTACTGGCGAGCCAGCCGGACTGATAGGCGGCCGGGCCCGCACCCGACCTCGAGCACCCGTGCGCCCGCCGGGCGGCCGCCGAGATATCGGCAGCGATGCGCCCGAAGAACGAGCCGAGCAGGAGACGGTGGCTGAGCGCGTCGTAGAGGGCCGCATCTCCGATGAGGATCCCTCCCGGCGCCCTTCGCCCCGCGACCGCTCCGCGGACGTGTCTCACAGCGGCGCCCGCCGCTATGGCCGCGGCGGTCGCTCCCAGCATGATCACGAACGTTCGTGGTCGAGCCATCACAGATCCTCGGTCCTCAGGGTCCGCTTTCAGACGAGTTCCCGGATCGACCGCCACCGCGTCGACGAGCGAGCGCGATGTAGAGCCCGGCGGCGGCGGCGAGACCGGCACCAGGCAGCCCGACGGCCGGTGGGACGATGTCGGGCCCGAGCACGACGTGACCGAGCACGATTGCGACGCCCACGGCACCGATGGCCGTGGCGATCTTGTGGTCGGCGAACATCACGGCTCCCTTCCTGGGTCTGGTGAGGTCTCGACGCCCGTCGCGGGAGGCGAGATCGAGCGGGCGATGAAGCCGATCTCGCTCGCCATCGAGGTCCGCCGGCCCGCCTTCCCGAAGAAGTGGTCGAGGAACGCCCGCTCGTGGCACAGGCTGAGGACGAGCGAGGCCGCGGCGCCGCAGTCGGCGTCCGCCGCGACCCTACCGAGCGCCTGCTCTGCGGCCAGATACGCCTCGATCGGGTGGACGGCGAACGGTCCGGACGAACCGTGGCCCGAGGCCATGGTCCGGCGGATCGCCGCGAGGAGCTCGGTGTCGGAGAAGGCGGCCGCGAACAGCGGGACCAGCCGGTCCAGCATGTCGCCCAGCTCCTTGGCGAAGCGGCCGAGGTTGTCGGCGACGCTCCCGGATCCGGCACGCGACGGGAGCTCGTGGAGCGGACCGGACAGGACGCTGGCGCGTCGGAGCATGGACTCCGCGATGAGCTGCAGCCGGTCCTCGAAGTAGTTGTAGAGGGTGCCGGAGGCGACGCTCGCCTCCTCGGCGATGGCCCGCGTGGACGCCTCCGCGAGACCGTCGCGGACGATGACTCGGTGCGCGGCGTCCAGGATGTGGGCGCGAACGGCGTCGTGCTCCCCGGCGGTCGAGGCCATCACGTGCGGGGCGAGCGGCCTAGGCATCGCGGAACCGCTCGCTTACGACGGCGGCGCTCATGATGGCGATCGCGTAGATGACGAGGACGACCGCGGCCGTACCTCGGGACAGGAGGTCCTGATTCGTCTCGCCCACGAGCGCCCGCCCCGCCGCGACGGGGAGCCAGCGCCCGATGCCCGACGCGAAGCCGGTGGCGATGTGCTCGACCACGGCGATCCACACGAGCCAGCCGACGATGGCGACGACCTGGTTGCGGACGAGACTGCCGGTCGCGGCCCCGATCGCCCCGAAGAGGGCAGCGTAGAGCACCGCCCCGCCGAGGGTGGACCAGACGTCAGAGGAGCCCAGCGGGAACGTCAGGCCCTTGATCCGGTACGCGAGATCGGCGACCCCCACCGAGACGCTGGCGGCGAGCGCACCGAAGACGAGGCCGGCGACGCCTGCGATCACGAGCTTGGCCGCGATCACGCGCCAGCGGCGGGGGGTGGTGAGGAACGTGTCGGTCGCCGTGCCCATGCGGAACTCGCCCGCCGAGACGATGACGCCGAGCACGAGCACGAAGATGCCTCCGGTCGCGGTGACGTTCAGGATCGAGCGCGCCTCGCGGGCAGACTCCAGGTCGAGGCTCGTATTGGCGCCGACGACCACGGCACTCGCGACAGCGAGCGCGCTCACCGCCACGGTCGCGGCGAGGAGTGCCCACGCCGTACGGGTAGTCCGAAGCTTGAGGACCTCTGCATGCAGGAGGTTCGTCACGACCCCGACTCCGTCTCCGTGAGCTCCAGGAACAGCTCCTCGAGCGACCTCGTGGAACTCTCGGACGAGAGCTCCGTGAGCACGATGCCCGCCCCGGCCGCAGCCCGGCCCACGTCGGCCGACGAGGCTCCATGGATCACGACCCGTTCCTCGCCGTCGCGTCGGACTCGCCACCCGGCCGCCTCCGCGACCTCGCCGAGCCGGGCGACCTCGGGCGAGCGGACTACCACCCCGGGCTTTGCGCCGGTCAGCTCGGCCGTCGAGCCCTCCTGAACGACGTGGCCCCGGTCGATGATCACGACCCGGTCGGCCACCATCTCGACTTCTGCGAGGACGTGGCTCGAGAAGAGCACCGTCCGACCCTGCGCGGCCCAGCCCTGGAGCAGCCGCCGCAGCCACGCGATGCCGGCCGGATCCAGCCCGGTCGCGGGCTCGTCGAGGACGAGCACGGGAGGGTCGCCGAGGAGCGCCCCGGCCAGCGCCAGGCGCTGCCGCATCCCGTGCGAGTACCCGCCGACTCGGCGGCCGGCCGCCTCGGCGAGCTCGACGAACTCGAGGACCTCCGCGACCCGGGGGCGCGCGACCCCGGCGGCACGGGCCAAGATGCGTAGCTGGTTGCGTCCGGTCCTGCCCGGATGGAAACCGGTCGAGTCGAGCACTGCGCCGACCGTGCGTCGTGGCGAGCGCAGATCTGCGTATCTCGATCCGTCGATCGAGGCGCTGCCCTCGTCGGGTCGCGCCAGGCCGAGCAGGACCCGAAGCGTCGTCGTCTTGCCCGCCCCGTTCGGCCCCAGGAACCCCGTGACCGTCCCCGATGGGGCCGAGAACGTGACGTGGTCCACGGCCCGCGTTGCGCCGTAGGTCTTCGTCACGTCTGTGATCTCGATCAGCGACCCCACCGCCTCCATTGAATGAGCAGGCGTTCAGAACTCTTCCTCGCATTCTGAGCACTCGCTCACTATCTGTCAAGGCCAGCTCGCCTGCGTGAAGGGTGAAGGGTGCATTTAATCCGATCGGTGGCCTCACCAGCGGTTTTCCCCATCAAGGCTCGTTGGGCAGCGGGACCCATGGGGTTCGGTGTGGCCCGACAATGTTCACGAAACAGGTGTCTCGCCCGGTGGATGGCCTGGATCCCATCGTGGGCCGCGGAAGCGGAGCAGGTCGAGCGAACTCTAAGAAAGACCTGATCACGGGGCCGATCCGAGGTTTTTGTGCCCTACAGGCCTTGTCGATTCGGCGGAGCTTCGGTCGTCCGACCTTGCGGGAGAGCACCTTCACCTGGTGCCGAAGGACGACAACCTCGATCTCCAATTCGCGATCGCCGCTCGGATGACCGGACCCGATCACGCGTCGGAGCACCGCGTAGAGGAGAGCGAACAGCATGACCGGCGATGCTACATCGGCGCTGGTCAGGGCGACGCATCACAGAAAACGTACCCTTCAGGCAGTCCTGGGATACATGTCGCCGTACCCGACCGTCGTCACCGTCGTGGCCGCCCACCAGATGCCATCCGGAATGGACGTGATACTCGAGTCCGCGGCCCCCCGCTCGATTTCGGCAACGAGAACACCCGCGCCGACCGTGACGAAGGTCGCGACGAGGAGCGTGTAGTGCAGTTTGTGTCGTGTGAGAACGTCTCGGATCGCGTCGATTCCTCGGAGAAGGAACACGCCGACACGTCCAGCGCGAAGAAGGCGCAGCATACGCGTCGATCGGGCGACTCGAAGTGGGCGGAGGAACGGAACCACAACGACGACGAGGTCGATCACGTTCCTTCGAACGAACGGCCATTTCTCGGGAGCGAGGTACAGGCGAATGCCGTACTCAACCGCAAACGCCGCCCAGATGATCCAATCGAGCGCGAAGAACGCGCTCTCCGTGTTCGCAGATAGCTCGACCACCAGCGGGATTACGAGTAGCGGCACAATTGCGAAGGCCAGTACGAGCATTGGCCACGCGGTCCGCCGTTCGAAACGCTCTAGAGCCTCAGCCGACCCGCGCATTTGCCCCCTAGCTTCCGCCAACGAGGAGCATAGGTCAGTCAGCGCGGCATTTCTGACTCCCGCAGCATCACCACGACGACCGCCCTCGCCGCTCGATCCTCCTCCAAGTCGATCAATAGTTCAGCAAACATGCGGGTCTTCGGATTGGAGTAGAAGTCGCGAATTCGGCCAACACGCTCGAAGTCGGGAAACGTCAGCAGGTGAAGGAGCTCGCCGCGAGCGGCCGGCGGGAAGGCATCCAGACGTTCGTGGATTAGGCGCTCAAGCTCGGGAAGCGTCAGCATCGCCGAAGCTTAGTCCAGGGCAGAGACGATCGGACAGTCGGAGAGCGGAGCTTTCGCTCTGGCGATACGAAGCCGAGATGCCTCCTCCACGGACCTACCCTCAGAGCGCCAACGGACCTCGCTTCGCCTCGGGTGGCTCTCGGCCCGTGAACGGGAACGGGTCGGGGTGTGCGTACGTCTGGGTGAAATGATCCGTTAACCACCCGAGTAGCGCGAACAGGCCCCCGACCCGCCACGCTCGTGAGAACCCGATCCATGTGGCGCCGATCGTTCCCAGGAACCCATAGATCAGCGGGAACGCCAACCAGTCGGGAAGGAAATGCCGGATGGTATGCGTCAGGGGCGGCAGGCTATCGTCCCGCTTGATGAGGCTTATGGCCTCCGGGATGCCGAAGCCGATCGCGGCCGATAGGAGCCACCACGGCCAGAACGGGACGAGGAACGCCAAGGTGAGAAGACCCATTCCGGAACCTCCTCCGTTTGGACGTGACTTCAGTCCTGGCTAGACGTGGAACATCGCCACGACTGGCGCATGGTCGGAGCTGGGCTTGTTCAGCCGGTCGGTTGGCACCGACGTAATCGACGGAAGCGGCTGCGTGATGACGGCTCCGACCGAGGTGACATCCACCTTCCTCACGAGTAACTCTGAAACGAGGATGTGGTCGATCAGTTCCGGCCTTCCCTGATTGATCCGAGAGTAGTTGCGACCCGCAGGCATCAAGGGCGCGAGGTTCCACAACCGCTGGGCGTCCCCCTGGTCCGGGATCTTGAACCCGCGGGTATCGATCTCCGAGCCTGGAGGCCCGAGGAGCAGCTGCGTCGTCGCCGCCTGGACCGTGTCGTTCAAATCGCCACACACGACAACCGGCTCTGTCTGGGCAGCCAAGGTGGTTGTCGCCCATGTGCGAAGACTGGCCGCCTCGGCGGCCCGCCGGTACAGCGCGTAGGCGGCGAACCTGGCTCGTTCGCTCTCGTCGTGGTGGTGGAACCGGCCTCCGGGGAACGTAAGCAGCTTGGACTT